>ENA-OYXU01000268-OYXU01000268.1-human-gut-metagenome-genome-assembly--contig:-NODE-268-length-21908-cov-9.495630_pt1 | contig 21908 bp, 21 predicted proteins | sample MGYA00243243_ERZ653435 | MGnify/ENA primary metagenome ERZ653435 (study PRJEB26926, sample SAMN06165113) | human gut metagenome | biome: ENVO:00009003; feature: ENVO:2100002; material: ENVO:00002003... | reverse complement strand
GAGATGCAGCGTAGTCTCGTGGGCTCGGAGATGTGTATAAGAGACAGTTTATATTATTAGGAATGCCATAAAGTAAGTTAACAGGAACGGGCTGCTTATTAGCTAATGCAAAATATACAGCCACTCTGACTAAAAAACATTAATTTTTTATGTCAATATTTGGTGCTACATTTAATTATTCGTATCTTTGCAAACGAAAAGAAGAAACGTTTTATATGTCTAACAAATAAAATTATTACGCTTATGAAAAGTTTAGGTTACATTGGCGCTTTCTTAGGTGGCGCAATCGCAGGAGCAGCATTAGGTTTGCTTTTGGCTCCGGAGTCAGGTAAGGACACACGTTCAAAGATTTCCGGCACAGTGGAAGATTTTATGAAGAAGCACAACCTCAACCTTTCACGTAAGGAAGTATGTGAGCTGGTTGACAACATTGAGGGCCTTGACGCATAAATAAACATCAAGACATGCTTTCAAGCGATAAGAACATCCAATCGATAGCACAAATCATTGAGGCTCTGAAAGATTATCTGAGCCTTGAGAAAGAATGCCTTAAGTTTGACCTTGTGGACAGACTTGTGCGCATATTCACCGCCGTGATTCTCTTTATGGTGATTTTTGTGCTATCGGTTGGAGTTCTATTCTATTTGTTGGGAGCACTCGTAGCGTGGATGACGCCTATGGTGGGCGAAATCTGCTCAAATGCAATCATGGCTGTAGCGCTACTTACACTAATCGTCATTACGGCACTGAACCGTAAAGGATGGATAGAGCGCCCGCTGACAAGATTTTTTGCAAATATCATTTTAAAGAAATAAGGCATCACCATGAACACCGTACCTGAATACAACTCCCTCGACGATATTGCACGCGGCAAAGCCGTAATGGTGGAGAAACGCCGACAAAAGGCAGAGCGCATCCGTGAACTATGGGCACAGAACATAGCAATAGACACAAAAGGAAGCCGCGGCGATATGGTCAGCAGCATAATAAGTAAAGGTGTGGTGGCATTTGACGCGTTCATGCTGATGCGCAAGCTCACAAAGCACTACAAATCGTTCACCGCAATATTCAGGCGGAAGAAAAAGAAATAGAGAGAATGAACCCTTTTTTTGAAGATTATGGCACGCCGCACAACGCCGTGCCATTTGACAAGATAAAGATAAGCGATTTTGAGGAAGCCTTTATGGAAGGCATAAGGCGCGACAAGGAATCGCTTGACAAAATCATAAACAATCCGGACAAGCCAACGTTCGACAATACCATAATTTTCAACGACGAGAGCAAGCCCGACCATTACTATGACTTGCTTGACCGTGTGTGCAACGTGTTCTACAACCTGCACAGTGCCGAAACCTGCGACGAGCTGGACGCTCTGGCAGAAAAGATGCAGCCCATACTGACACAGCACGCCAACGACATGCGCCTGAACGAAAAGATGTTTGAGCGCATTAAAGCTGTACACCTGCACCACCGCCGGCTGACGGGAGAAGAGAAGCGGCTGCTGGACTCGTGCTACGACGGACTGGTGAGAAGCGGTGCCCTGCTTGATGAAACAGGCAAGGCAAAGCTGCGCCAGCTCACTGAGGAAATGGGCATGCTGACACTGCAATTTCAGCAGAACATGCTGAAGGAAAACAAGGCATTCACGCTGCACATAACAGACGAGAACGACCTGAGCGGACTGCCCGACACAGCACGTGAGGCTGCGGCACAGGCAGCCAAGGAGATGGGGAAGGACGGCTGGATATTCACACTCGACTTCCCCAGTTACGGTCCCTTCATGAGTCATGCCGACAACCGTGAGCTGCGCCGCCAGATGTATATGGCTAAGAACACCATCTGCACAAAGGACAATACAGAGAACAACCTTGAGATATGCAAGCGCATAGTAAACCTGCGCCGTGAGGTGGCACAGCTCTTAGGATTCAAGACATACGCCGACTACATACTGAAGCACCGGATGGCAAGCAACACGCGCAACGTGTATAAGTTGCTCGACCAGCTCATCGACGCCTACAAGCCTACAGCCGAAAAGGAGCGCGAGGAGGTGAAAAAGCTCGCTGCAAAAATGGAGGGCAAGAACTTCAAGATGGAGGCATGGGACAGCGCGTATTACAGCCACAAGCTGCAACTGAAAAAATACAACATCGATGCCGAGATGCTGCGCCCGTATCTTGAGCTCAGCAAGGTTATCGACGGAGTGTTCGGACTTGCCACAAGGCTTTACGGCATCACATTCCGAGAAAATAAGGATATACCGGTGTATCACCCTGACGTGAAAGCCTACGAGGTATTCGACAAAGACGGAGAATATCTTGCATTGTTCTATGCTGACTTCCACCCGCGCAAGGGCAAGCAGAGCGGAGCATGGATGACAGAGTTTCAGGGACAGTGGATAACCCGAAAGGGGAAAAACGTGCGCCCTCATGTGAGCTTGGTGATGAACCTTACAAAGCCCACAGCCGACAAGCCTGCACTGCTAACACTGGGCGAGGTGGAGACTTTCCTTCACGAGTTCGGTCATGCACTACACGGCATGTTTTCCAACACACGTTTCGAGAGCCTCAGCGGCACCAACGTGTGGTGGGACTTTGTGGAGCTGCCGTCACAGTTTATGGAGAACTTCGCAGTGGAGCAGGAATTCCTGCGCACATTCGCATTCCACTATCAGACAGGCGAGCCAATGCCCGAAGAGCTGATAGACCGAATAAAGAAGAGCCGCAACTTCGGAGCAGCGACAGCATGTCTGCGCCAGGTGAGCTTCGGACTCCTTGACATGGCTTACTACACCAAGCGCGACACCTTCGACGAGAATATCATGGAGTTTGAGAAAAAGGCATGGAAGAAGGCAATCCTCGGCAAGCAGCGAACCGACACCTGCATGACAGTGCAGTTCGGACACATCATGGCGGGCGGATATGCGGCTGGCTACTACAGCTATAAATGGGCGGAAGTGCTCGATGCCGATGCTTTCAGCATATTCAAGAAAGAGGGTATCTTCAATCAGACAACGGCGCAAAGATTCCGCGACTGCATACTGTCGAAAGGCGGCACCGAGCACCCAATGACGTTATACAAGCGTTTCAGGGGCGGTGAGCCAACAATCGACGCCTTACTCAGGCGCGATGGAATAAGAAGTAGGAGAAAGTAGGAAAAGTAAGAGAAAGTAGGAAAAGTAAGAGATGTAAGAAAAGTAAGAGAAGTAAGAGTAGTAAGAGAAGTAGGAGTTGTAGGACTCTCCTAAAACTCCTACAATTCCTAAACCTCCTACCCCTCCTAAATTTAAAACAAACAACAACCGTGGATAAAAAAAGCATACTTCTGGACAGCCGCTACCTGCGCATGGCGCGCATCTGGGCAGAGAACAGCTACTGCAAGCGGCGGCAGGTGGGTGCTCTCGTGGTAAAGGACAAAATGATAATCAGCGACGGCTACAACGGCACGCCAAGCGGATTTGAAAACCAATGCGAGGACGAGCACAACCTCACCAAGCCCTACGTGCTGCACGCCGAAGCAAACGCAATAACCAAACTGGCACGCAGCTCCAACAACAGCGAGGGCGCAACCATATACATCACTGCATCGCCCTGCATAGAGTGCGCGAAGCTGATAATCCAGGCAGGCATAAAGCGCGTGGTGTATGGCGAGAAGTACAGGCTTGAAGACGGTATCAACCTACTGAGAAGAGCAAATATAGAAGTTATATATCTTAATCCAGATGAACAAGAACAAGAATAACAGATGGATGCCCATCATCATGGCTTTGTGCGTGGTGGTGGGAATACTGATTGGCACATTCTACGCCAACCACTTCTCGGGCAACCGCCTGAGCATCATCAACTCGAGCAGCAACAAGCTAAACAACCTGCTGCACATCATCGACGACCAGTATGTAGACACGGTGAACGCCAACGACATTGTGGAGAAGGCTATGCCGCTGATTCTGTCAGAACTCGACCCGCACTCGGTGTACATATCGGCTGACGATGCGCAGACTGCCAACGACGACCTGAAAGGCTCGTTCTCAGGCATAGGCATTGAGTTCACCATACGCGAGGACACAATCCGCGTGCAAAACGTGATAAGCAACGGACCTGCCGAACGTGCCGGACTGATTGCCGGCGACAAGATTGTGATGGTGGACGGCAAGAAGTTTGTGGGCAAAGAGGTGACAAACACCGAGGCGATGCACCGCCTCAAGGGACCAAAGGACACAAAGGTGAACATCGGCGTGGTACGCTATGGCGAGAAAAAGATAAAGCAGTTCACCATAACCCGCGGCGACATACCAACCCACAGCATCACAGCAACATATATGCTCGACGACAACACGGGATATATAAAGGTGAAGAACTTCGGCGACAACACCTACGCAGAAATGCTCATTGCGCTGGCTGAGCTGTCGCAGGAAGGATTTGAGAACCTTGTAATAGACCTCCGCGGCAACACCGGCGGCTATCTGCAGTCGGCTGTGCAGATGGCAAACGAGTTCCTGCCCAAAAACAAGCTCATAGTGTATATGCAGGGCAGGAAGCAGCCACGCCAGAACTTTGCAAGCGACGGCAAGGGCAGCTATCAGCACATACCGCTCATTGTGCTTATCGACGAGGCATCGGCATCGGCAAGCGAGATTTTTGCAGGTGCCATCCAGGACAACGACCGCGGTACAATCATCGGCAGGCGCTCGTTTGGCAAGGGACTGGTTCAGCAGCCCATCGCCTTCAACGACGGTTCGCTGATACGTCTCACCATAGCACGCTACTACACCCCGTCGGGACGCTGCATACAGAAGCCCTACACCTCAGGCACCGACAAGAGCTATGAGGAAGACCTGCTCATGCGCTATGAGCACGGCGAGTTCTTCTCACAAGACAGCATCAAGCAGACTGGTCCGGCATATCACACCAGCATCGGCAGAACGGTGTATGGCGGAGGCGGCATCACTCCCGACATATTTGTGGGCGAGGACACGCTCGGCATGACATCGTACTATAAAGAGGCTGCCATGAGCGGACTGATTCTGCAGTTTGCATACACTTATACCGACGCCAACCGTCAGAAACTCAACGAATATGACACGATGGAGTCACTGCGCGACTATGTGAACCGTCAGAACATAGTGGACAAGTTTGCCAGCTATGCAGAAAAGAACGGACTGCGCCGCCGCAACCTCATGATAAAGAAAAGCTATTCACTGCTCGACCGCTATGTGGTGAGCCGCATTATCTACAACATGCAGAACGAGCAGGCGCTCACCGAATATCTCAACAGCGACGACCCGGTGATAGAGGAGGCGCTGAAAGTGTTTGCCGCCAAGATGGCATTTCCAAAGATGAAGGAATATGACAAGCAAAAAAATTCTAAGAGAAACAATAAGACAGCGCAAGCGACAATATTCTACTCAGGAACTGAGCGATATGTCGCTCACCGTTGTTGAGCGTCTGAAAGCCAACAGCCAATTCTCTCACGCGCGTACATTATTTATATATAGCTCGCTGAGCGACGAGGTTGACACCACTACACTGCTCGACAGTCTTGCCCTGTGCGGCAAGACTGTCGTGCTGCCTAAGGTGGTGGATGCAGAGAACATGGAACTGCGGCTTTACACCGGCAGAGAGGATCTTGCAGCGGGAAGCTACGGAATAATGGAACCTACGGGCAAGCAGTTCACCGCGCTCCATGACATCGACGTGGCAGTGGTTCCCGGCATGGCATTCGACCGCAACGGTCACCGTCTGGGCAGGGGAAAGGGATATTACGACCGTATATTAGCGCAGATGCCGCAGGCATACAAGATTGGCATTTGCTTTGACTTTCAGTTAATGGAAAACATACCACACGATGCCCATGATGTAAGTATGGACGAGGTGATATACTGACAAAGCCATAGAATCATAGTTTTGCCAGCCGTCTCTTTGCCTCTTCAATCACACGCTTGCCCTCGTCTGTTGTAGACATACTGTCACCAGGTACTACTTCAAGAAATTTTGTGAGATACAATTTATAATTTGAGTCATCGCCGAGAACACGGAACATCTCCGAGACATTATAATATGCCAGCGCATCGTTAGGATGAAGACGTATGCACTCAAGCAATGCGTCGGCAGCTTTGCGATATTCTCGGACATTGCAATATACACCAGCCTGTTTCTTCTTTATGGCATAAACCACCTCGGGCTCGGGCATCATCAGCATCTCAGCCTTGGCGAGATAATCGCGCGCCTCAACGTCATAGCCTAAATCGGCAGCCACAAGCCCGAGACGCAGCACACTCGGCGCATGAGTATAGTCTTTCATCTTTGCTGCCCTTTCAAGATAAGGCAGTGCAAGTTTCAGACTGTCCATCATCGAAAGGCACATGCCTTTCATAAACACCGCCTCAAAATCATCGTTGTCGATTTTCAGAATCTTATCGTATGTGGCTATTGCCTTCTGATAAGAATCCTCACACTCGCTGTCAAGATACTGCGCATAGCCATACTGCTTCAGTGCCGGCACACACAAAGAATCATAATGCAAATAGTTCCCGGCAGCACATTTGGCTGCTATCGGCTGCTTCTGCGCATTATAGAAACGCGCCAGCGACACCGCAACCTCCATGTCGCGCCGGTAACTGTACTGTATCAAGTCACCCCACACGGCAATTGAGTCGTTGTGTTCCAGGGCATGATAACTGTAATACATCATACGCATACCTGTATGACTCAGGCTGTCTTGCTTTATCGGGCGCAGACATTCTATACAGTCACGATAGCGCTGCAACCGGTAATAACATTCTGCCAGTTTATGCCTTACATTCCGGGCATCAGATGCAGCAACACTTTTTTCATAACAGGCAGCAGCGCCATAATAGTCGAAGTCTGCCATCAGACTGTCACCACGCACCAGCATTGTATCCACAACTGCCACCTTCTCCTTTTTGCCCATCATTGCCACCGGCACTATGCAGAGCAAGAGCATTAATAGTTTTCTCACCATGATTCGTTTGATAATAAAATTAGGATAGTCCACTTAAATTATTTTCCTGCAAATTTACATAAATAAAAGCAAACCACAAAAGAGTTTGAGAAAGTTTGTCTTTTTTTAAGGAAAAAGTTTTTGCCAATACGGAAAAAAGCGGTAACTTTGCATCCGTAACGAAAAGATTCAGGAAAAAATATGCAAAAACTTTATTCTATCATACTTTTATCCGCCATTGCTGTGCATGGCGCCTCAGCACAGACAAAACAGCAGAAAAAAGACTATACGCAAGCCCGCATCAACGTGAAAGGCGGCAAGGATCTTGACAATACAATCAAGACACTTACCCGCCTGCTGAATGAGAGTGAGGAGATGCGCACCAACGAAAAAGTTTATGTGACCTGGTATGAGGCTGTGGAGAAGCTCTATGCGCAGGGAAACGAGAAACTGTATCTGCGGGAAAAATACGACACGACGAAACTCTTTAACTATGCCAAGGAGATGTTCACGATACTTGAGCGTCTCGACTCTGTGGCAGCAGGCAAGGTGACGAAGGAGGGAGCAAAGGTGGAATACCGCAGCAAACACGCACAGACTCTCAACACCTACCGCCCTAACCTGTTCTTCGGCGGTTCGTTCTTTCTGAGAAAAAACGACTATAAGACGGCTTTCGACTTTTTCGACACATACATTGACTGCGCCAACCAGCCAATATTCAGCGGCAGCTACGACTATCTGAAAAACGACACGCTGATGCCTGCAGCAGCATATCTTGCCACCCATTGCGGCTATCACCTAAGCGATGCCGACAAGACACTGAAACACGTGGCACTGGCACAGCGCGACAATGCACATCTGTGTACTACAACCCAATACATAGCCGAGGCATACCGGATGAAGAACGACACAACGCAGTATCTTGCCACACTGCGCCGAGGATTCCGTCAGTACACCACACACCCATACTTCTTCACATACCTGCAGGACTGGTATGCCAAGAACAACATGCACAACGATGCACTGCAACTATGTGACGATGCGCTAAAAGCGGACAGCACAAGTCTGCTGGTGATGATGTCAAAAGCCAACACCCTGCTCAACATGGAGCGCAACAAGGAGTGTATCACTGTGTGCGACAGGGTAATATCGCTGAACGACAGCATTGCCGAAGCCCATTTTTACGCCGGCACGGCTTATCTCAACGAGGCGCTGAAGATAGAGGATAACATCGACGCCCTGAGAAAGAACAAGGCAAAGTTGAAAGAGATTTACCAGCACGCACTGCCATACATGGAAAAGTACCGCGGGCTGCGCCCCGACGAGAAACAGCGCTGGGCGCCTGCGCTCTACCGCATCTACCTGAACCTGAACATGGGCAGAAAGTTTGAGGAAATAGACAAGATTATAAATGAAGAGTGAAGAATGAAGAATGAAGAATCAATTAGCGGTACTAACGAGTATGGAAATAAGAATCTGCACGCCCCAAATCACGGCGCAGCAGATTCTTCATTCTTTATTCTTCACTCTTCATTTAAAAGATACAACGACTACGGCTCATGGCTGAAGACCATGTTTCCATACAAGGTGCAAAAAATCTCAGTCAACGCCGGCATGACCTGCCCCAACCGCGACGGACGCATTGGCACGGGAGGCTGCATCTACTGCAACAACCTCACATTCAACCCGTCGTACTGCCAGCAGGCAACAGGCATCACCCGACAGCTGGAGGAGGGCAAGCGGTTCTTTGCCCGCAAATATCCCGAGATGAAATATCTTGCCTACTTTCAGGCATACACCAACACCGATGCCCCGCTGCCCATGCTGAAGCGGATGTATGAGGAAGCACTCTCAGTGCCCGATGTCGTGGGAATAATCATCGGAACACGCCCCGACTGCGTGACAGCGGAACTGCTCGACTATCTCGCCGCACTCTCCCACTCCACCTTCGTAATGATTGAATATGGCATTGAGACTGCCAACAACACCACTCTGCGCTACATCAACCGCGGCCACACCTTTGAGTGTGTGCAGCAAACCGTCTGCGCCACTGCGGAAAAAGGAATACTCTGCGGAGGTCACATCATCTTGGGACTGCCGGGAGAGGATGAGCAGGAAAGCCTTCGTCAGGCTCCGCTAATATCAGCCCTGCCGCTCACCACCCTGAAGATACACCAGCTGCAGGTAATCCGCGACACAAGGCTCGCACAAATATACAACGAAAAGCCCTTCCCCCTATATACAGTAGACGGATATATACGGCTCATCACCGAATATATCCGCCGTCTGCGTCCGTCGTTAGTTCTCGAACGCTTTGTCAGCCAGTCGCCTGCCAATCTTCTCATCGCCCCGCACTGGGGACTGAAGAACCATGAGTTCACCAACCTCCTTGACAACCATCTGAAAAAGATGAATGTGAGGCAGGGCGACCTTTGTTAATTATTAATTTGTCTCTATTATCCAATCGCCGATGGTGTGTTTCTCACTGTCGAAACTGATGCCGACCTTCACTATTGGCAGTCCGCACAGGGCAAAGCGCTTGGGATAATCCTTCAGATTTATCTGGCGCATGGCGGCATCGGCAGATTTATTCAGCTTCAGTTCTATTACGTAGAGCGTGGTTTTGGTACGCATCACCACGTCAACCCTGCCGCGGGGCGTATGCACCTCCACGTCAACATACATGCCGAAGAGTGAGAAGATGATATAGAACATCTGCTGATAGTGCCCCTCATAGTCGGTGTTGTCGCAATATGGCACGGTGAGCAGAAACTCCTGCAGCAGGCGCAGCGCACCGTCCATGTCGCCCGTCCTCACGGCACCGTACATCTCGGCAACGGTGGTAAGCCCCATGTCGGTATCCCTGTCAAGATAGTTTGGCAGCAGGCTCTTCATCAGTCCCACGCGGATTTCCTTGTTTGGTATGTCGAGGGTGTACAGCTCTGTGTATTCATCATAATCCTTTATCGTCACATAGCCGCTCTGATAGAGCAGCGGCGTGATGCTTTTCATCCGTTCCGTAGGAGCGTCGAAGCTCTCAGCCATAACCTTGCTTCCGCCTATATTCTGCGGAATGACATTATACTTGCGCAACATTTCGATTAGGTAGGTCGGCGTGCCGCTGCCAAACCAGTAGTTGCCTAACTTCAGGTCATTGAAGGCATTAAGCAGGCTGAAAGGATTGTAGATGTCGGGCGAGGGCCAGGTGAAGTGGTAGCCGTCGTATTTCTCCTTCAGCCTCAGCTGCATTTCTTCATTTGTTATTCCGAGCTTCTGGGCAAACCGCTCTATATAGCCAGCCATCTGTGTGAGCATTTCCTCCTTGGTGATGCCGCAGATGGCGGCGTATGGCTCGTCCATGCTGATGTTCTTGATGTTGTTTAGCTCGCTGAATATGCTGAGCTGCGAAAACTTGGTGATGCCCGTGAGGAAAACAAAGCGCAGATATGGGTCGCACGCCTTCAGTGGCGAGTAGAAGTTACGCATCACATTGCGGAGCACGGGCAGATTCTCGTCCTCGTGCATCACGTCGAGCAGCGGAGCGTCGTATTCGTCTATGAGCACCACCACCTTCTGACCCGTCTGCTCGCAGGCACGCATGATGAGACTTTTAAGCCTGTCGTTGATTTTCTCAGCATCTTCTGCCTTGCCATATATTCTTTCATATTCAGAAAGTTGAAAGCGCAGCATACTTTCCAGCTGTTCCTTGTCCACATGCTTTGCGGTGCTCATGTCAAAATGCAGCACTGGATATTGCGTCCACTCCTTTTCCAGCCGCTCTATCGCCAGCCCCTTAAACAGTTCCTTCTTTCCCTCGAAGTAGCTCTTCAGCGTTGAGGTGAGCAGCGACTTGCCGAACCGTCTCGGACGGCTCAGGAAAAAATATTTTGCAGCGCTGTGCGCAAGATTATACACATACTCCGTCTTGTCAATATAAAGACGGTTGTCCTCAATGATGTTCGAGAATGTCTGTATGCCAATGGGGCACAGTTTAAGCTTATTTTCGGTCATAGTCTACCCTCCGTTTTTTATATTCATGCCATCTACCACAAAGCCACTTTTCTTGCCATGCCCAAGTCAAGCGAGGCAGAGCTGAATCCCAAAGCCTTGAATACTTTGCTCATCGTAGGAAGAGTGATAACACATTTGCCACTTTCAAGTTTGGATATCTGCGACTTTTTCACACCGATTTTTGCTCCCAGCTCCTCTTGTGTCAAGTTCTGCTTGAGCCGTTCCGCCTTAATGGCTTCCCCTAAAAAATAAGATTGAACATCTTCTTTTAATTGAGCCTCCATAACGTCCCTTTCGGGAGTTCCTATCGGTCCCCAAACATCATCTACCAACTTATCTGCGGATGTAAAATTCATCTTTGCCATATCCTTTATATTTTATCGTTGAAATATTCTTGTCTAATCCTTTCTGCTTTCTCAATCTCTTTTTTGGGTGTCTTGGGAGTTTTCTTCACCATACCGTGAGTGGCAACCACCAATGTTTGCCGTTGGGTATCCCAAAAGGCGAAAAGACGGTAACATACACCATCGAACAAAGTGCGTAGCTCCCATATCTCAGAACCTTCCAGCTTCTTAAACAAATCCTTGTCAACAACTCCACTTTCCAGCTTTCTAATATTATACGCTATCTTCCGCTGTGCCTTCAGTGACTGGAGCCTTACAAAAGCGTCAGCCTCGTCGCTCAATATCACCTGTATGACCTTCTTTTCCATAATCATTGATTGTTTTATCGCTGCAAAGATACGAAATTGTTTCCTGACAAGCAAACTTTTCTGTGTATTTCTTTCTATTTTTAACGTAAGTACAATAAAAAATGTTCAGCGTCCAACAATCTGAACACTGAACACTAATCGTTTAGCACCACTTACAGTTCGCTGTCACTGCCGCCGGTGCCTTCATCCTCGCCGCCGCTTAGGGACGTGGGTCGTTTTAACGGGTCGCCGCGGGGCGTTTCTACGGTTTCTTCACGAGCTTTAGCGGCTCTTTTATTTGGGAATCGCTATTGACCTCATACTGATAGCCAAAGTTTGAGCCAAGCGCAGTATTCATTGCCGTTGCGGCGTCAGCCCAAGTCTTACCCTCGGTGCCATCAACCTCAACAATGGTGTCGTCCAAATTGCCCACGCCCTTGGTGCAGTTCCCGTCTCCCAGCCAATAGCAGGCTGTGAATGTTCTGCTTTCAGTCAAAATGCTTCCCACGATGCCGCCGATATTGCTACCAGAAGAATAACTGCACTTGGAATAGCAGGCGGTATAGATGCCGCCATGACTACACCCGCTTATCCCTCCAATACACTCATTTCCCTTCAAAGAGCACAAGGCATAGCATCCAGTGACGGCATTATCATTACAGCCTGCGATTCCTCCGACCTCTTTGTCCCCATAAACTGAGCAACCCTCAGCCACATGACAGGCTAATATATTGCCGAGATTATCGCCAACCACGCCGCCTACGGGATTTCCACTTCCCTTTATCTCAGACCCTTCCGTCACATGGCAGTTCTCGATCGTGCCGCAATTATAGCCAACCACGCTGCCTACATAGCTGCTGCCTGATATCTTGGCAGCCTTCAGCGTCAGGTTCTTCACCGTGCCGCCTTCGCCTAAATCACCGATAAAGCCCACAGAAAAAGACGTACTTGTAATATTCAATCCGCTGATGAATTTCCCATTGCCGTCGAATGTGCCAGTGAAATTGTCGCCATTATTTTGGCACACTGGCGTCCAGTTATTTTCACCGGTCAGCGTGATGTTATTCTCAAGGATGCATGAGGCGTTATAGGGGGCAGTGTTTGCCACTTCTGTCCACTTATTCAGCCCTTCGGCTGTATATACATGATATGTACTATTATCGTCAATCGCATAGTCTATCTCATCACCAATCTTAATATTATAGTTATGCGACATTCCTGCTTTCAGCACAATTTCGGCATTAGGCTTAAAACGGTATGTCTTGCCGTTTGCGGTCACTTCGATAAAGCTACCCCCAGCCGCAATGGTCTGCGGAGCAAGCAGGGCGACGTATGTTGTATAATCGCCGTGGTCAATGCTATATGGTGTAATCTCGCCATTTGTGCCGTGTGCGGTCACCTCTCCCTTGTTGAACTTAACGGAGGTGTAGCCGCGAAACCTCACCTTGGCTCCTCTGATGTATCTTAAACGATTATCCTGCACTCTGCACATCACCTTTGCCATCTGGTGCTTGAATGTCAGATTCACAGTCTGCTGGCTCGACTGCCCCGTTTCCTCTGCCTTAAGAAACTCGCATTGGGTGTAACCGTCTGCCTGATTGCTGATGTCTGCATTCTCTTTTTGGTCATAAGGATGCCACGCCGTGACCGTAACGTCGGTTTGACCTTCCTGCCATGACACAGGAATTTCAGGGCTCCAAGTTCCGTTCCCGTCATTGGCTACATACGTGTACTTGCCTTGTTGCTCCCCGCTGGTGCCTATCTGTATTCCTATCTCATCGCCGTTGCTCCACTTGTTGTCAGCAGTCACCCTGGTCTCCGTTCCATCCTCCATCGTGGCAGTGAACAGCAGCGGATATTTGTTGTCCTGCTGATGCTCATACTCCTGCAGTGCCTCATCACTGCCGCAAGCCGTCAGCGCCATTGCCATTGCAAAATAAGCTATAATTCTCTTCATAGTGCTTCTCTGTTGCTGTATTTTTTATTGTTATTCCGCGTTCACTTCAGTCCAATTGTTGTCATCTCCATACCCGCTGATGCTGTTCGTTTGTGAAAAACTTCCTGCGAGAATGCTCGTAGTCTCCACCTTAATCACTTCCATACTCGGCTTTATGTATGGCTTACGTTTCTTGTTCTCTGTCATAATGCTATTTGCTTTTAGTGTTTTATTCTTTGTTTTAATATAGTCCGTTGGTTTTAATTGTCCGTCCCGTCCACACCTTATTATATATATAGGGCGCATGCGCGTGCTCCCCGCTCAGGAGAGAACAGGCGCACACTGAAAACCGCCATCGCGCATGGCGCAATGACGGGAAAATAAGATGTTGTAAATTCTTGAATGGCTTCCGCTACCCCCCCACAGCAAAATCACTCACTCCCGAAATAGCGGCAGTGAATGATGCAGGAATCGCCAAAACAGGCGATATTAGCCATGTGTATGCAGGGGTTGCAGTATTCATGGACGCAAAGGTAATGAAAAGTTTTCACCCGTGCAAGAATATTCCGCACTTTTTTGACACCTCACGCCAACATTTTATCCTTTCGGTGAGCAAAACGCCCTGTAATGCGGCGATTTGCTGCACAAAGCAACAAGGTTGCCATACCTAAGAGCGGCGTCAGCAGAGCGCTATCGCGCCGAGCGCCACCAGCGTCACCAGCACCGCCACCCTCGCCCAATCATACCATGCTACAATCTTTAAAGCCTTTTCCTTTTTCATTTTCAGTTCTTTTTTTATTTATGATTATATCCTTTCACGCTGCAAAGATAAGGCTATGATGTTTCAAAACTATTACATACAGATGTAATTACTATTACCGGCAAACAAGTTTCCTTTATTTTTCGTTAAAAAAACAAACTAATGGCGATGTTTGAACATTAATTCAATATTTTTCATTAATTTTGCATCCGAATATATATTTTTTATATATGAGAAAGATATTTATACGGACATTATGGGTGCTTTTGATACTCTCAGTGCTGGGAGTATCATACGCATTTTATGCCATAAGGGAAGGCAAGATAGGATACATGCCCCCAATCCATGACCTGGAGAACCCCATCAACCGCTACGCCACACAGATTTACAGTGCCGACGGCAAGGTGATAGGCACATGGAACTACGACCGCGAGAACCGCATCTGTGTGGACTACTCGCAGCTGGCTCCGTCGCTCATCCACGCACTTATAGCTACAGAGGACGCACGTTTCTACAACCATTCGGGCATAGACTTCTATGCCCTGGGGCGCGCCATCGTGAAGCGCGGACTGATGGGACAGAAGAGCGCCGGAGGAGGCTCCACCATCACGCAGCAGCTGGCAAAGCAGCTCTATTCGGGCAAGGCTGAGAACACCATGGAGCGCGCCCTGCAAAAGCCCATTGAGTGGGTGATTGCCGTGGAGCTTGAGCGCAACTACACCAAGGACGAGATTATAGCCATGTATCTCAACTACTTCGACTTCCTGCACAATGCCGTGGGCATAAAGACCGCCGCCAACACATATTTCGGCAAGGAGCCAAAGGACCTGACAATCAACGAGAGCGCTATGCTCGTGGGACTGTGCAAGAACCCCTCATACTATAATCCCGTGCGCTATCCCGAGCGTGCCGAAGAGCGCCGCAACGTTGTATTAGGGCAGATGCTCAAGGCAAACTACATCAGCCAGGCGGAGCATGACAGCTGCAAGGCTGAGCCGCTGAAGCTCAACTTCCACGTGGCTGACCACAAGGACGGACCGGCGGTGTACTTCCGCGACATGCTGCGCCGCTATATGATGGCTAAGCGCCCCGAGCGCGCCAACTATCCCTCGTGGAACTACGTGAAGTTCCATCAGGACTCCATTCTCTGGGACACCGACCCGCTATTCGGATGGTGCAACAAGAACACAAAGAAGGACGGCAGTCATTATAATGTGTATGCCGACGGACTGAAAGTCCATACCACCATCGACTCACGCATGCAGCGCTACGCCGAACAGGCTGTGAGAGAGCACGTGGTGAAATTCCTGCAGCCGGCATTCAACCGCCAGATACGCGGCAAGGCTTACGCCCCGTTCTCGGGCAACCTCACTCCGCAGCAGATAAAGAAGATACTGATGAGGTCGGTGCGACAGACAGAGCGCTACCGCATATTGAGCGCACAGGGACTGAACGATGACGACATCATGAAAGAGTTCAAGAAGCCCGTGGAGATGACCGTGTTCACATATCACGGCGATGTTGACACCATCATGTCGCCGCTCGACTCAATACGCTACTACAAGTCATTCCTGCGCTGCGGATTCATGAGCATGGACCCGCGCAACGGAGCCGTGAAAGCATACGTGGGCGGTCTTGACTTCATGCACTTCGGTTATGACATGTGCCGCGAGGGCCGCCGTCAGGTGGGCTCCACCATAAAGCCGTTCCTATACTCGCTTGCCATGGAAAACGGCATGTCGCCATGCGACCTCGCACCAAACGTGCAGCAGACCTACACCGTGGCAGGACAGCCGTGGACGCCACGCAATGCCGGACATGCACGCTACGGCGAGATGGTGACACTGAAATGGGGACTGGCACAGTCGAACAACTGGATTTCAGCTTACGTCATGAGCAAGCAGAACCCGAGGGCATTTGTTGACCTGCTGCGCGAATATGGCATAAACAATCCCGACATACACCCGTCTATGGCACTCTGCCTCGGTCCGTGCGAGATCACCGTAGAGGAGATGGTGAGCGCCTACACCGCATTCGCCAACCACGGCATACGTGCGGCAGCATACTACGTCACCAAGATATGCGACAACGACGGCAATATCATTGCTGAGTTCCAGCCACGCATGAACGAGGTGATAAGCGAGGCAAGCGCCAACAAGATGCTGTATATGCTCAAAGGCGTTATCGACGGCGGAACAGGAGGCCGCATACGCTACAAATACAACATGAAGTGCGAGATGGGCGGAAAGACCGGCACCACCAACAACAACAGCGACGCATGGTTCATGGGCTTCACGCCAAACCTTGTGAGCGGACTGTGGATAGGCGGTGACGACCGCGACATACACTTCGACTCTATGAGCATGGGACAGGGCGCAACGATGGCTCTGCCTGTATGGGCATACTACATGCGCAAGGTGTTCAACGACAAGCAGCTTGGCTACAGCGAGGGAGCGCTGTTCGACCTGCCCAAGGACTACGACCCGTGCTCCATGGGAGGCACCGAGGGCGACGATCCCAACCTTGATGCCCTTGACATCAGCGACATTTACGAATAAGGGAAATGCGGATTAAGAGTATTATCCCTGCATCGTTTTAAAGTAACAAAGAGAACATTAATAATTAAGGATAAAAAGACAAGAGATAAAAAGATAGAACAATATGCTTAGAAAGAAAAAACGTTGGCACTGTTTGCCAGGACAGCCGCTCACCGAGCTCGACAAGCAGGTGATGTACTGGGAAAATAAGGGTAAGCTCGTGCCTACACGTGAGCTGATAAAGACCCCGGAGCAGATTGAGGGAATACGCCGCGCCGGAGTTGTAAACACAGGAGTGCTCGATGAAGTGGCAAAGCACATACACGCAGGCATAAGCACTCAGGAAATCGACGACATCTGCATGGACTACTGCAAGAGCCACAACGCCATCCCCGCATGCCTTAACTACGAGGGATTCCCCAAGAGCGTATGCACAAGCATCAACGAGGTGGTGTGCCACGGCATACCTAAGGATACCGATATTCTGCAGGAAGGCGACATCGTGAACGTTGACTTCACAACCATCCTCGACGGCTACTATGCCGATGCCAGCCGCATGTTTATCATCGGCAAGACCACTCCAGAGAAAGAACAACTGGTACGCGTAGCAAAAGAATGCCTTGAGTTGGGTGTGGAGGCGGCAAAGCCTTACAGTTTCGTGGGCGACATAGGTCATGCCATACAGAAACATGCCGAGAAGAAACATCATTACGGTATTGTGCGCGACCTCTGCGGCCACGGCGTGGGACTGGAGTTCCACGAAGAGCCCGAGGTGGTTCACGTGGGACACAAGGGACAGGGCATGCTGCTCGTCCCGGGAATGGTGTTCACCATAGAGCCGATGATCAACATGGGCAGCTGGAAGGTGTTTATAGATGCCGACGACGAATATGGCTGGGAGGTAATCACCGAGGATGAGCTGCCAAGCGCACAGTGGGAATACACATTGGTAATGACCGAGAACGGTCCGGAGATATTGAGTTATTAATAAAATGAAGAGTGAAGAATGAAGAATGAAGAATTTGGGACTGCGCTAATACATTTTCGCTGAAAACTCAAGATTCTTTAATTCTAATTTTTCATAAAACAAAGATTCTTCATTCTTCATTCTTAATTCTTCATTTAATATGAGCGATATATATATATTAGGTATAGAGAGCAGTTGTGACGACACCTCGGCGGCAGTGCTTAAGAACGGGGTGCTGCTGAGTAATGTCACCGCCTCGCAGGATGTACACAAGGCTTACGGGGGCGTAGTGCCCGAACTGGCATCACGTGCCCATCAGCAAAACGTGGTGCCTGTGGTTGACCAGTGCCTCAAGCGTGCAGGCATCACCAAGGAACAGCTTTCGGCAATTGCCTTCACACGCGGTCCCGGACTGATGGGCTCGCTGCTTGTGGGAGTGAGCTTTGCCAAAGGCATGGCGCGCTCGCTGGGCATTCCGCTTATCGACGTAAACCACCTGCAGGGGCATGTCATGGCACACTTCATAAAAGAGAGCGACGACGACACCAATCAGCCGCCACTGCCATTCATCTGCCTGCTGGTGAGTGGAGGCAACTCACAGATAGTGAAGGTAAACGCCTACAACGACATGGAGGTGCTTGGGCAGACCATCGACGATGCCGCAGGCGAGGCTATCGACAAGTGCTCGAAGGTGATGGGACTGGGATACCCTGGCGGACCTATCATCGACAAGCTGGCACGTCAGGGCAATCCGCATGCCTATAAGTTTGCAGAGCCTCAGATACCGGGACTAAACTACTCGTTCTCAGGACTGAAGACCTCATTCCTCTACAACCTGCGCGACTGGGTGAAGGAGGAGCCCGACTTTGTGGAGCGCCACAAGGAGGACATTGCCGCATCGCTTGAGTTCACCATCGTGGACATTCTAATGCGCAAGCTGCGCAAGGCAGTGAAAGAGACCGGCATCAAGCATGTGGCAGTGGCAGGAGGAGTGAGCGCCAACAACGGACTGCGCAACGCCTTCCACGACCATGCCAGGCGCTTTGGCTGGACCATATATATTCCGAAGTTCAGCTACACCACCGACAACGCCGCCATGATTGGCATCGTGGGACACTACAAATATCTCAATGGAGAGTTTTGCGACATCAGCGCACCGGCATTCTCGAAAGTAACATTTGAATAAATAAAAATAAAAACAATAATAACAATGGGCTTTGAAGGTAAAATTTTAAGTAGGGAACTGAGTTCGCTGCTTTGGGATTTGGAAAAAACAGTAGGTACCGCTGAGAGCTGTACCGGCGGCCGTGTTGCCGAGGCGATAGTCTCAGTTCCGGGCGCATCAAGATATTTTCATGGTGGAATAGTGTGCTACACCGATGAGGTGAAGCACAACCTTCTGGGTGTCAGCAATGACACACTTGCAAAGAAAACAGCTGTGAGCGAGGAGGTTGCAATAGAGATGGTGAAAGGCGCATGCCGTGTGCTCGGCACCGACTATGCGCTTGCCACCACAGGTTATGCTGGTCCCACGGGAGGCGATGACGGCACCCCCGCAGGAACCATTTGGGTGGCTTGCGGCACACTGGACAAGGTGCACACAATGAAGCTTACCGAAGACCACGGCCGCGACCGCAATCTGGAGCATGCCACCACTGCGGTGATGAACATGTTGTACGAAATTCTGAAGGAGATGGCAGGACCTGAGGAAGAGGAAAAATAAAAATCGTATCAGCATATAAAAAACACTGTTAAATGCACTGTTTGTATAATAAAACAGCGTCTAAATTCAAAAAAATCATTAAATTTCTGATTTTTAGTCATAATTATTTGCTGTTTCAGAAAAAATAGTGTAATTTTGCACTCTGTTTGGAATAAGTTATTAAAAAGGTCACAAAAATTTAGATAGAAATGTCGAAAATTTGTCAAATCACAGGTAAGAAGGCACAGAGAGGAAACAACGTGTCTCACTCAAAGCACCGCACCAAGCGCAGCTTTGACGTAAACCTCTTCAGCAAGAAATTCTACTATGTAGAGGAAGGTTGCTGGATTAGCATGAAGATTAGCGCTGCAGGTCTTCGCATGATTAACAAGGTAGGTCTCGACGCAGCTCTGAAGCAGGCTGTTGCTAAAGGATACTGCGAGTGGAAGGATATTAAAGTAATAGGAGAATAACGACAATGGCAAAAAAGGCAAAAGGTAACAGAGTACAGGTGATTCTGGAGTGCACTGAGCATAAGAACAGTGGCATGCCGGGAACAAGCCGTTACATCACTACCAAGAATCGTAAGAACACTCCTGACCGCATGGAGTTGATGAAGTATAACCCCATCTTGAAAAAGATGACCCTTCACAAGGAGATCAAATAATATCAGTAGTATAACGTTTTTAAAAGCAATCTAAGAAATGGCAAAGAAAGCGGTCGCTACCCTCCACGAAGGCTCAAAGGATGGTCGCGCATATTCAAAGGTAATCAAGATGGTTAAGAGCCCCAAGACTGGTGCTTACATCTTCGATGAGCAGATGGTTCGTAACGAGGACGTTAAGGACTTCTTCAAATAAATCTTACTTAGTAAATTAAAGTTGATTTAGCATATAAAAAAGAGTGTGTCAGTTTTCTGATACACTCTTTTTTTTCACTATTCATTTAATCACCACCGTCCTCAGCCAGTCTTTCATCACACCCTTATACTGGTTTTGTGAGTCACTTATCATCACCACCACCTGACTGCCGTCGTTGAGTTTCGGACCGAGACACATTCCCTCATAATTGGCAAAGTCCTTTGCCAGTCCCGTGAAGCGTGTCTTAAACTCAGTGAGCAGCTTTTTGTGAAGAGCCACCGAATATGAACTGTCATCTGGATCCACTACATATATCTTGCAGTTTACAAAAGCTCCGATCTTCAGCTTTGGCACAAACGCCTCACGCTCAAGCACCAGCAGCCGTCCGTCGTCGAGTGCGCACAGTGCGCTCACTCCCATGGCATACATGTCGGCAGACGATGATTTCACCACAGGCATATCCATGCGATAAGGATATTGCGCCGTGAGCTTCATATCTTTGTCAAAACACAGCAGCCTCAGACGGTTCTCCACCTTGTTTGCAGGTGATGCCGGTGTACCGTCGACAGGCAGCGTGCTTTCGCTCATGGTCCAGAATTTCCGCGTAGCGGCACAATATGTCAGAGCCTCATATCCATAGTTGGGAGCCGAAATGCTCATGCTGTCGGGCATTTCCAGCTCACGTCCCGTGCGCATACCGTTTTTCAGTCTATACTCCATAATCCTGTTGTCCGCCTCGCCGCTAATGAACACCGTGGAGTCTTCTGCCACGTATGCTATTCCCTCCATATCGCGGTTGGGGCGGTCGGCATTGCGGTATTCATTGCTGTATGCGTGTGAAATCACCCCAGTGTCAGGGTCAATGTTGATATGGAAGATAAAGAATCCGTCCGCCGTTGCCTTGTCGCTCACCACGGCATATTCATTGCCCCCGAGCCAAGTTATGCCGCTGTAGTTGCCTGCAGGCACTGTCTCGGGAAAAGCCACCTGTTTTGTAACTGTAGCCTGCAGGTCAGCCTTTTCTGCTGTCTGCGCCATTCCTGTCGCAGCAATCATTGCCGGCATAGCCACAGTTAGCAGGCATTTTTTTATTATTTCATTCTTCATGTCATAAAAACTCATAATTTAAACCTTTTATTTTTTAACGATTGTATGCAGTTCGGCGAACTGCCATAAGCCAATGCAAAATTAGATAAAATTTTCGATGATTCCAAGAAAGTTAGGATATTTTTGTGGAAAAATATGCGATAAGCCGTTCCTCCTTTCCTTTTCTGCATTTTTACATGGTGAATTGAAAACTGCGGAAACTTGCCGTTTTACCAAAACGAAAATTGCGGAAACTGGTATCAGATTATCATAAAGCTCTCGTAATAATCTTATTTTCAATGCTTTCGTTTGAAAAGTATAAAAAAAATAAATAGACGAGTTTATAGAAATAAGAAAAAATAAAGAAGCATGAAGATATACCACGGCAGTTTAGAAGTGGT
>ENA-OYXU01000266-OYXU01000266.1-human-gut-metagenome-genome-assembly--contig:-NODE-266-length-21963-cov-8.613201_pt1 | contig 21963 bp, 8 predicted proteins | sample MGYA00243243_ERZ653435 | MGnify/ENA primary metagenome ERZ653435 (study PRJEB26926, sample SAMN06165113) | human gut metagenome | biome: ENVO:00009003; feature: ENVO:2100002; material: ENVO:00002003... | reverse complement strand
CATCCTGCCAGTTGTCCCACATGGCAATGTCTGCATCATATCCGCTATATCCGTAATTCTGCCACAACTGACCATCTTTGTTAGACGTAATGGCGCCATCGGGTATTGGCCAGAACACGTTATACTTGTTCATTGTGTAATTAAGCGTAGCTTTACCCGAAGCCAAAGTGTATCCGCGGTTGTAATACGAATAGTGCATGATGCGCTGATACCAATAGCTACCGCCCTGTGCGTCAGTTCCCTCCTGCTTGTCCCAGTTGTCAGGGCTGTAGGTGTTGCCCCACTCGTCGGCAATGCCGCTCTTTGCCAGGTCATATGATATGCGGGTAAGCTCAACATTACGCCACTCTTCAAGATAAAGCTCTCGTGCACGCTCGTTGGCAATGTCGCCAATGTTCACTGTAGTGTACAGCTGCGAACAGTTTGCACGCTTGCGCAGCTCGTTGACATCTGATGTGGCTCCAGTAACATCTTTCTGGTAAAGACGTGCTTCGGCACGCACCAGATAAGCCTCAGCCAAACGATACAGATACCAGTTGACATTTGACCCCTTGGTACCTCCGTTAAACTGATTGGCACCCTGGTTTGCTTCGGCAACGGCATCTTTCAGATATATCTTGTAGAGAGGGAAGTCATACCAGTCACGTATGGTGTCGTTGGTAAGCACACTGCCGTCTTCAGGTTTGTTGAACATTATGTTCTGTCCGTAATACCTTGACTTTGGATTGTTGCACTTCATGTCTTCCATGCGCATCCAGTTGCCCACCGTTGAGTTGTGGCGGTAGTCGTCGGTATCCTCCACGCCGTTTACATTCCACAGGGTGTGCTGTGCGAAGTATGTCAGTCTCACCGTACCGATGCCTCGTCCTGCCACACGCAGCCAGTCGAGTTCCTGATTGTATTCCTTTGCATTGCGGGCGTAGTTGATGACAGCACGCTCTCCGTCGGGCATCTTCAGACGGTCGTCACTCCAGTACGGACCGAAGATACGCATGGTCAGGAAGTCGGTGTGAGTCTGCTCACTGGTGTTAGGCAAACCCATGATGGTTTCTGTATTGGCTTTTATCAGTTTGTTTTCCGGGCGGTGCAGGTCCCATATCACGTTGCGTGTTACATTCCATGTCTTGGGTTCACCGCTGTTTGCAGCACTGGCATCTCCGAAGGGCTGCTTCATGAGCGCAAGTCCTGAGTTGTTTATCAGTTCATTGCACTGCTCTTCCGCCAGTTTCCATTCACCAGCTGACAGATACAGTTTGGCAAGCAGCATGCGGCAAGCCTCTTTGTTCACCATTCCGTAGTATACCATATCCTTCTGTGCCGGTACCCATTCAACGGCCTTCTTCATATCCTCTATGCACATCTGGATGATGGCCTCTTTGGTTGTCGAGCGGTAGTTCTGCTTTGGAACTTCCAGAATTTTTGTTATCAGCGGAACATTGCCGAACTGCCACACCAAACTATAATAACGGAACGCACGGTGGAAATAGGCACGACCCTTATACTCGTTCTTCAGTTCTTCACTGAGCGATGACACGTTGTCAATATTACTCAATACTGTGTTGGCATACTTGATACCTGTATATGTCTGGTCCCAGAAATACATCATGTGGTTGGTGTCGTTGCTCTGCATTCCTCCCATAGGAGTAAGTTTGCCGTTCACGTCATCCCAGATACCGCCTCCCTGGTCTGTCTTGCCGTATACGGACAATTCTGAGAACATATATTCCGTGGATATCGGAACATTGATGTTGTTTTTCTCATAGTTTGTCCAGTACAGGCGCAAATGACGGTCTGCCATGGCAAGTGCTGCCTGAAGTCCCGACTCGGTGTTAAACGTTGTCTTCGGTTCGAAGAACGACAGCGGGTCTGGCTTTAGGAAATCCTCTGAGCAACTTGTCAGAAAACTTCCTGCAGTGATGCTGATGCCAAGAGTCACCGCCGATGTTATTTTTACGATATATTGTTTCATTGCTATTATTTTTATGTTTTTTAAAGAATTGTGCATTTGTTGTCCCCGTGTATCAGAGAGTGATGTTAAGACCCAAGGTGAATGTGCGTGTGGCGAGTCCGCCAGTCTCAGGGTCACCATACTCCCAGTCGCTTGCCCATGTTGCCACGTTTCTTATGTTGAAGTAGGCTTTCAAATTCTGTAGACCAACCTTGTTAACCCATGTGCGTGGGAAGGTGTATGCCATTGCGAAGTTGTCGAGGCGTAGGAATGTACGGTTGTAAAGTTTCTGCGCACCTGTGGCTCCAGCAGGTCCCTGTGCGTTCAGACGGGCGTATTTGTTGGTAGGATTTTCAGGTGTCCAGTAATTCTTTACCCATGTGTTGAAACCTTTTGATATAAGGTCTCCGCCATTGTCGTTATTAAGATACCATCCCGAGAGGCTCTTGTGTCCGATATAGCTGTACAGACTGAAAGACACTGTGAGATTTTTCAATATGTCAAACTCATTACGCATTGAGAGGCGCACTTTTGGAGTTGTCTGTCCCAAGAACACTTTATCATCGTTGTCATAGACAATTTTCTTCACAGTTCCGTCTTCGTTATACTCATCATTATCAGGATTGTTCCAAACCTTGGGATCACCTGGACGCTGTCCGTACTTCTTTGCCTCCTCATACTCATCAGCTTGCCAAATACCTTCAACCTTGTAGTCCCAAATAGTACCGATAGCCTTGCCGATGAACCATTTGTTGGTTAAATCATCGTTCTCTTTGCCGTTGGCATCATAGTCATAATAGAGGTGCTTTATGGTGTTCTTGTTGTACGACAGTCCGAGAGTTGTGCGCCATTCAAAGTTATTGTTCTTGATGTTTACCGTATTGAGCGAGAACTCAAAACCGTCGTTGTTCACCTGTCCGAGGTTGGTGGTGATGCTTCCAAAACCGGTGAATCCCGGCAGTCTCTGACCCATAATCATGTCTTTGGTAGCCATGTGGTAATACTCGATGCTACCAGTGATGCGGTCGTTAAGGAATCCGAAGTCAAGACCGATGTTGGTGGCAGTTGTCTTCTCCCATTGCAGACCTGGGTTTGCCATACGGTCCACGCTGAGATACTTCATGTCAAGTACTGTGCCGTCGGCCTTCACATATCCCATTGTGGAACCTGTTCCGCTACCGAGGTTGGCAAGCGACACGTATGGGTCTTCCAGCGAGCGGTTACCGTTCTTACCCCAAGACACACGCAGCTTACCCGTTGTCATGATGTCCTTGAGAGGGAAGAATTTCTCATTGGCAAAATTCCAAGCCAAAGCAACTGACGGGAATGTAGCGTAGGGGTTTGAACTTCCGAATGCGGAGTATCCGTCACGGCGCACAGAGGTTGTAATCATATAGCGGTCGTCATAACTGTAGAACAGGCGTGCCATAAGGGCGTCAGCTGTTTGGTGAGTATCGTTAGTTTTGAAACTGCTGTTTTCCTTTGTAGCATTCTGAGTGTTATGGAAACCTAAGGCATCCGTAGGCAAAATGTACCTTGCGTTGATATCGTCGCTCCAATAACGGCGCTCCTCTGCCTCATGCACTAATGTCAGCACCACATGATGTTTCTGAAGGAATGTATAATCCCAAGTGATGGTGTTGTTCAGCGACCAGTCGAAGCGCTTGCCCCAGCCACGGTCCACACCACGGCCTTTCGGGTCGCTGTCGGGCAGGGCGGCAGACATGAAATAGCGGTTATAGTAATACTGATAACGCGGAGAAGCGTTGAACGAGTATGTTATACCGAAAGGCAGTGTCACCTTTGCATTGAAAATGGTGTTAAGCACCTGATAGCCTTTCTCCAAGTCCAGATAACGGCGGTCAAAGTCGTAGTTATATCCTACTTTCACCTGATTGCCCATAGGATATTGCGACAACGAGCCGTCAGCTTCGAGATAGTTGGCATACGGAGAGTTGCGCAGCTGGTTGGCGTCCCAATAATTGGTGCCCAGACCTACGGCTATATCACCGTCTGTGCGGTCTTGGAAGTTCACGTTGGCACCAATCTCAAGCCATTTAGCCACTTTGCCGCTCACCTTCATGTTCACACGTACTGACTGATAGTCATTGCCCTTCACAGCGCCCTCGTTCTTCAGGAAACCGGCTGACAGATAATAGTTCATTGTCTCGCTTGCACCGCTCACGCTGGCGTTGTAGTCCTGGTTGAATCCTGTACGGAATGTATGCTTCCACCAGTCGAAAGTTCTTCCAGCAACATAGTTGTCCAACACTGCATCGGTGAGCTGAAGGCGTTTTCCGTATATGGAAGCATCGGTGTCGTCAGCGGCATTGTTGGAGTATGCTCTCCATGTGTTTGCATCAATTCCGTAAAGGCGCTCTGCGTCTGCCTGGGTGTCGAAATAACCTACAGGATTCTTCAAGTTGCCTTTGCCGTCCTTCATGCGATATGCGCCATAGACACCGTCATCCCCCATGCCATAAGTGTCAGCCACATACCAGTCGCGACGATATTGCATATATCCATCGGCATCATACACGTCCATAAGATAGTCGCTTTTTGTATTGGCACCGAAGTTAACGGTAACATTGACGGTCGGCTTGCCAAGTTTACCCTTCTTGGTGGTGATGACGATAACGCCATTGGCACCCTTGGCACCATATACGGCAGCGGCAGAAGCATCCTTCAGCACGTCAATTTGACCAATGTCATCAGGATTGATCTCTGACAGCTCACCATAGAACTGCATACCGTCGAGAATAATCAGAGGGTCATTGTGCCCACCTTTATCATATACAGAGCGCTGACCACGAATCTGCATTGAGCCGCCACCCTTGGCTGAGGCGTCATAACCGATGTTAAGACCTGGGGTGGAGCGAAGCAGGTCCTGCACTGTGCCGGGATTCTCGTTAGCCAGCTTATCGGGACGAATCTGCACCACCGAGCCGGTGAGGTCTTTCTTGCGCATGGTACCATATCCCACAACCACCACCTCGTCAAGTGCCTTCGAGTCTTCCTTGAGGGTTACGGCAAGGGCGCCGCCCTTGTACACCACTTCCTGTGTGGTGTAGCCGATGTAGGACACCACAATCACATCGCCGCGCTTTGCGCCTGCAAGTGAGAAGTTACCGTCGAGGTCGGTCACTGTGCCCTGCGAGCTGTTCTTCACCTTAACCGTGGCACCAATCACAGCCTCGCCGTTCTGGTCGGTCACCGTTCCCTTCACTGCACCAGCCTGCTGCACGGTCTGAACAGACTGACCTGCATACGCCTGGTATGGGAATGATACCCCCCCCGATTAGCGCAGCAGTCAATGACAGACATAACACTCTGCCGGATGCTTTTCCTGTTTTCTTTTTCATAAAGCAGTTTAGTTATAGTTGTTAATTTTAATAAATGAGTTATTCTTCTTTTTTAATTATGTTTAGTTATTCTTCATCAACCGCAGCCTCGCCGCCGCTGCTTGAATTTCACGCTGCAAAGATAATAAATATGTACAAGCAACACAACAAATTATCATTATTTCATAGGAAATTATCATTAAAAACCGCTTTTCAAGCGTTATCTATACAACAATTCTCATTTTCTTCCTATGAATTTTGTCCGCATAAAAATTCTTTACTGCTTTTTTTTGTGTTTGCGAATGAACATACATGAATTAATGGATCATGGTTTTTAATTTACCACAGAGGCACAGAGTACACAGAGTTTTTTTATGCTATAATATTCTGAGGATGCAGAGTGTGACGCCTAAAGGCATCAGGAGACACAGAGACATCAGCCGCAAAGACTCTGTGACTCAAATGCCGACTGGCATTTAGCTCTGTTTCGAAATACAAAAATAAGAAAAACTCTGTGGCTCTGTGACTCTGTGGTTTAAATAAGTGACGAATAACCAAAATCAGTGTTTAGTGCGCAGCCAGAGATTGAAGAAGCGGTTATATAACGGATTAAGCGGTATTCTTTTTTCTTTTGCCATAGCCATCACGTTTTTTACGTCACGTAAATTACGTGATATCAGAAGATATCGGAATGTGTTCCTGTATTGAGCAACAACAAAGTCATTTCATCTTCTTTCTTTATCCATAACAGCAGCCAGTCAGGCTCTATGTGACACTCCCATATACCGTCAAGCTTGCCTGACAGAATATGTGGCTTATACTTTGCCGGCAGTTCGCCTTTTTCCGCCAATATATTAATCACTTCTTGCAAAAGAGATATGTCATAACCTCTTCGTTTACACAGCTTATATGATTTTTTGAAGCTTCCGGAATATTTAATTTTATATGTCATTTATCTAACTGCTCAAACAAATCATTAACACTCTTCGCTTCATAAACCCTACCTGCCTTGACGTCATCAAGAGCCCTTTCAATACCGGTTTTTCTCTTGCGCTTTATTGTCCATCCCATTTTCTTTGATAGAGTTTTCAACAGGTTAAAATCTGACATTGGCAGTGCCACATATATCTCTTCTGTATTTACTGTTATCTGCATAAGTCACATAGTTTTGTTTCTTGGATGCAAAGGTACAAATAAGTGAGCATAAAAAAAAATATAAAAAGATTTTTTAATATTTTTTTTTCGAACGAGAGGAGGGTGTGTCATAAATGAAAACAAGTAATCATAATGACATAAATTACGTGATATATAGTTTTCTTCAACAATTCTTTGGCGATGTCAGAATATTTTTTTAACTTTGCAGCAAAATAACCCATTACACTCTTTTAGGACATGGAAAAGAAACAACTGAAACGGCTGCCCGTGGGCATACAGACATTCTCGAACATTATTGAGGATGGCATGTTGTATATCGACAAAACTGAGTATATCTGGAAAATGACACACCTCAGCAAGTATGTTTTTCTGAGCCGCCCGAGACGGTTCGGCAAGTCGTTGCTCACCTCAACGCTGAGAAGTTATTTTGAGGGACGCAAGGACTTGTTCGAGGGACTATATATAAGTAATGTGGAAAAAGAGTGGACGGAATATCCTGTGCTGCATTTCAGCATGGCTTCGGGAAAACACATGGAGAAAGACCAGCTGGAAAGGTATCTCGGGAACATGCTTGGAAGGGAAGAAGAGAAATGGGGTATAATAAATCACAAGACAGATGCAAACGACCGACTGACAGAACTGATACACAAAGCATACGAACAGACAGGACGGAAAGTGGTGGTGCTGATTGACGAATACGATGCGCCGCTGCTCGACGTAATACACGAGGACACTGAGCTGCCCGTGCTCCGCAACGTGATGCGCAACTTCTACTCGCCGCTGAAAGACTGCGACCCATACTTGCACTTCGTGTTCCTCACAGGCATCACAAAGTTCTCGCAACTAAGCATCTTCAGCGAGCTGAACAACATCAAGAACATCTCGATGAATCCCCAATATGCTGCCGTGTGCGGTATATCCAAGGAGGAGATGCTCACACAGATGCAGGATTATATCGGACAGTTTGCCGAAAAGAAAAATGCTCCACAAGAAGATATAGTGAACAGACTGGAACGGCTATACGACGGCTATCACTTCACATGGCCCTCGCCCGACATATTCAATCCTTTCAGCCTGCTCAATGCCATGCTGGATATGGAATACAATAACTACTGGTTCGGCTCCGGCACTCCGACATATCTTATAGAGATGATGCGGAAGTTTGAAACTCTCCCGTCTGACTTCAGCCACATGGAGGCGATGTCGGCCGAGTTCGATGCCCCTACGGAGGGAATGATGTCGATAATTCCGCTGCTCTACCAGAGCGGCTACGTGACCATCAAGGACTATGACGCCGATGCCGAGCTGTACACGCTCGACATCCCAAACCGCGAGGTGCGCATAGGACTGATGAAAAGTCTGCTGCCCGAATATGTATCCACCAAGACCGGACGGGGAATGACGCTTGCCGCAAAGATGAGCCTTGCGCTGAAGGACGACGACATCGACGGCGCACTAAGCCTGATGCAGGAATATCTCCTGACAGTGCCCTACTGCAACAATGCCAGTTCGGAGGGACACTACCAGCAGATGCTCTACGTCATACTGTCGCTACTCGGACAGTTTCACACCATTGACGTGGAGGTGCAAACATCACTCGGCAGGGTGGACATGGTGATGCGAACGAAAAAGGCGCTCTACCTGTTTGAGCTGAAGGTAAACAAGAACGCCGAGACGGCAATGAGGCAGATTGAACTGAAAAACTACGCCGCAAGGTTCTCGCTCTGCAACCTGCCGACAGTAAAGGTGGGGATAAACTTCGACATCGACAAGCGCACAATCACCGACTGGAGGATTGAAGGGAAGCCATAACTCATGATTGAAGGAAAGCCATAACCCACAGCACCACAAACTACAAAACACAATCTTACTTAGAAGACAAAACAGACTATAATAATGAAATTAAACCTAAAAACTGCCGCTATAATATTCATCATGGCTGTATCGTGTCTGGGAGCGAATGCCGCGGAAGGCAGATTCGGAACAGGCACCGCCGTGGAACTGTCGCCGTCGGACGCGATACAGCGCATATACTTCGACCACAACGGACTGATGTGGATATGCACGGGCACAGGTCTGAAATCATACGACGGATATTCGCTGAAGACTTACAAGAGCGGAGTGATACGCCCGCAGATTTTCCCGAACAATTTCATAATGTCGGTGACAGCCGACAACGATGACCATATATATATAGGTACGCGCGAGGGAATAGTGAGGATGAACAGGCGCACCGACGAATGCAAGACCTACAGGCTGGACGGTGAGAGACAGAAAATAATATATGAGCTATACACCACAAAGGACGGCACCGTGTGGGCAGGCACCGACGGCGGACTGAGCATGTATGACCGCAGGAACGACCGCTTTGTGACTTTCGACAAGCACAACTCACGCTTCGTGAGTCCCGACGGGAAGGTGAGGCAAGCCGAGCACTACGGCGTAAAGTCGATAAGGGAGAGCAACGACGGAAAGTACCTCTACATAGGCACATGGGAAGACGGACTGCTGAGGATGAGGCGCGGCACAAACGTGTTTCACCAGTTGCCCGAAATCAACGGCATGCCCAATGCCTATACGCTGTGCATTGACAGCCGCGACAGGCTGTGGGTGGGCACGTGGCACAGGGGGCTGGTGTGCATAGAGAATCCCACCGACTTCAGACACCCCAGGACCAAGGTGTACGGCTACCCCACGGGCGAGTTCAACTCCATCTACAGCATAATGGAGCACAAGGCAACGGGCACGATATGGATGTGCTCGCGCTACGGCACGCATATTCTCGACACCGGTGACGAGGCACGGGGATTCAGAAAGTATGAGGAAGCCGACGACTGCGGTTTCTTTGCCAACACCAACTACATGGCGCAGGACAAGGCAGGGAACATCTGGCTGCAGAAGCGGTTCGGACAGATAAGGCAGATAGTGACGGGGGAAAGCCCGTTTGAGCATCTGAAATGCAACACAGGCAACAGCCACTACGCCCGGAGAATAATAACATCGGTGCATACCAGCGACGGGCGGACATTCTACGCCAGCCTGATGCCCTACGGACTGATGAAATACGACCGCACCACGGGAAAAACCGAATACGACAGGGAGATTCCCGAATTCAGGAACATAGACAAGGAGCTGCTGCACTGCGCCGTGACATCAATATTAAGGAGGAAGAACGGCGACATGCTGCTGGGCAGCGAGATATACGGACTGATAGCCGTGGGAAAGGACGGAACGGTGAGAAACATCACCAGGCAGAACTCGACGATAATACCCGACAACAACGTGAACACCCTGATGGAAAGACGCAACGGCGACGTGCTGATAGGCACCGACAGGGGCATTGGAGTGATAACACCCGCCGGCAGCGGCTACGTGATGAAAATATCTGCCGGGGAGAAGGAGCTGAACGGATGCGACGTGCGCCACATTGCCGAAAGCGCCGACGGGACTCTGTGGATAAGCACCGAAAACGGGGGAATAATAAGAATCAAGGGCGGCACGACACGGCGCTATGCCCCGGAAAACGGGAAACTGGCAGTGGCAGATGTCACGGCGTGTCACTGCGACAGCCACGGACGAATCTGGGCTATATCGGCATCGGGAGGACTTTTCGGCTATGACGGCGGCAAAGACAGGTTTGAGCCTGTAAGACTGACGCCTGGCACAGCCAACGGCAACATTTGCTCAATAAACGAGGACAGACAGGGAGGACTGTGGATAGCATCGGGAAAGAAACTGACGAGAATAACATTTGCCGGCAATGGAGAAATGCCGCAGACCGTGACATACACCAAAGAGGACGGACTGGGCAACAACATTATCTTCATGCCCAACTGTACGGCAGGCTGCGGCAGCGAGCTGTTCTTCGGAATAGCCAACAACATAGTGGCATTTAAGACGCAGAGACAAGGAAACGGCAGTAACAGCAAGAGTCACAGGCTGCTGGTGACTGACATCAGGATCGACGACCGCCCATACGCCGCGCTCGAAGCCAGTCTGCGCAAGGCTGTGTCGGAAATCACCCCGGAATACACCAAGGAAATAAACATACCGTCGGGAGTGAGCAAGTTCTCAGTGGAGTTTGCGCTCACGGCATACGTCTCGCCGGAAGAAAACAAGTATGCCTACATGCTGAAAGGCTACAACGACGGGTGGCAATACAGGGATGCCGCCACGCGCAACGCCACGTTTGAAAACCTGCCCACGGGAACGTACAGGCTGAAGATAAAGGCATCCGACGGCAAGGGTGAATACACAGCTCTGCCCTACGACATCACCGTGAGGGTGCTGCCGCCGTGGTGGCTGGCGTGGTGGGCTTATCTCATATATATAATAATAGGTATAGGGAGCGTGTGGTTTGCCGTGCGCGCCTACAAGCAGCGCCTCAACACTCAGAACAAGCTGCAGATGCAGGTGGTGTTCACCAACATCACCCACGAGCTGCTCACCCCGCTCGCCGTCATCTCGGCATCGATAGACAACCTGCGCCACGAGGCTCCGCAGGGCGAGCACAGCTATGCCATAATGCAGAACAACATCGACAGGCTGACGCGTCTGCTGCGCGAGATCCTGGAGGTGAGAAAGTCGCAGGCGGGAAAGCTGCGACTGCTCGCCGCCGCAGGAGACATGAGCCGGATAGTGGGCAGCTGCGTGAAAAACGTCATGCCCATGGCGATGAAGAAGAACATAAGGCTGACCGGCGACATAGGCGAGGTGGAGGGATGGTTTGACAAGGACAAGATGGACACGGTGATTTACAACCTGCTGTCGAACGCCCTGAAATACACGCCCGAGGGAAAGAGCATACACGTGGCGCTGGCAAAGACGCCCGGAGGCAGCGCCGTGCTCACCGTGAGCGACCGCGGCATAGGCATATCCAAGGAGAAGATGAAGCATCTATACCAGAGATTTCTCGATGCCGACCACCGCAAGACGAAGATTTCGGGAACGGGCATAGGACTGTCGCTCGTACACACGCTGGTGAAGCTGCACCACGGCGAGATTGACTGCCAGAGCAAGGAGGGCGAGGGAACGACCTTCACAGTGACGCTGCCGCTCGCAAAGTCGGCATACGGCAAGGCGGAGAGAGTGACGGAAAACCGCATAACCGACATCATTGCCGAGGAAAACGCGCCAGAAATTGTTCACGCCGCACCCGAGGAAGGCAACACCGACGACACACAGCCCAAGGAGCACTCGATACTGCTGGTGGAGGACAACGCCGAACTTTTAGAGCTGATGGCGAGGTCGCTGCGCCGCCGCTACAACGTATACACAGCGCAGGACGGAAACAAGGCTCTGAAAAAGATTGCCAAGAAAGAGCTGGATGTGGTGATAACCGACGTGGTGATGCCCGTGATGGACGGCATAGAATTAGTGAAGGAGATAAAGGGAAACAGCGACACGGCGCAGCTGCCCGTGATAATGCTCACGGCAAAGACCGAGAACGACGACCGCAACGAGGCTTACCGCACGGGAGCCGACGACTACATCACAAAGCCATTCCGGCTGGACGACCTGAGGCTGCGCATTGACAGCATCATAGCCAACCGCGAGAGGATAAGGCAGAAGTTCAGCAGCCAGACCGACATAGGGCAGGACCGGAAGCACTGCAGCAGTCCCGACGAGCTGTTCCTGCAAAAGGCGATTGAGGCTGTGAGGGCTCACATCAAGGACAGCGGCTACGGGCGCGAGGAGTTTGCCGCCGACCTGTGCGTAAGCCCCAGCACGCTGTACAACAAGCTTCGCGCGCTCACGGGACAGAACATCTCAGGATTTATCAACAGCATCCGCATGAAGACCGCCCGCGCCATGATTGAGAGCAACCCTCACATATCGGTGAGCGAGCTGGCGGCAGCCGTGGGATTCAACACGCCCAACTATTTCTCGAAGCTCTTCAAGCAGGAATACGGCATGCTGCCCTCGGAACTCTGCGAAAAGATGAAATGATATAGAATATGGAAAAAACACTTGCGAATCTTGACAGCTATCAGGCGGAATACTACCGCCGGCTGGCGGCGCTGCCCTATTTCACCCAGATTGCCCCGGTGATAGAGCGTTTTCTGGCGGCAATAGTGGAGCGCGGCGAGTTCTACACGAGGGTGCAGACAGCCGTGCTCGCCGACATACTTGAGGCGGGAGCCATAAAGAGCATGGCGGAGACCAACAGCGGCACCACCCTGGGCGGAATCGCCACGCGAAAGGCGGTGACGGCAAGCCTCTTTGGCTGCGACACCGCCGCGCTGCAAGCCGCCGACTATCCCAAATACGGATTTCTGTCGCAGGCAGACGCCAGGCGCGACCTGCTCATCAACGCCGCGATGGCAATGCAATACGGCGACGTGTCGATAAGGCTGAGAAAGAGCCGCATGATGCACCGCACCACGCTGTGCGTGGGAAACTCGGTGAACATGGGCAACAGCGACATGATGGTGCCCACGCGAACCGACAAAATCCGCGCCACCTGCATCACGGGACTGGCGCACGCAGGAAAGCCTCAGGCGATGCCCAACCCCATGGCGTTCTACTACTATCTGGCAACGAAGATTCTGAAAGGCGAGCTCAATGCCGACAACTTTGCAGGCATCGACCGCATCTGCGACGACTGCCCCATGCCGATAGAATACTTTGAGCTGCAATACCACGGCGGAATATCGCTTAGGGACGACGTGGAGCGCATCGACGTAATCCCGTCGACGCCCGAGGACACCGAATTGCTCAACCGCCTGAAGCCGAAATTCCAAGCCATCGGCATACCTTTGGAAATCCACAACTTCTGAGAAAAATCCCCGTGTGCGGAGGCTAAAAAAAATTATGCGCAGGATTTGAAAAAATTATGCGCAGAAAACGAAAAAATTATGCGCAGAATTTTGCAAGATTCTGCGCATAATTTTTTTGAAAGTCCCCGCAGGAGATTTAAACTACTTCATCTGAAGTCTGTAAACCCCGAACGACTGCGGCGCAAGCTTAAGGCTAAGCGCATTGCCGCTCACCGTCACGGGGCGCACACGCGGCACGATGGTCTCGCCGTCGAGCGTGTTCACGGCGCGCAGGTTGCAGCTTTGCAGATAAGTGCACGAGCCCGATGTGAGCGCGCGCTTCTTCAGTCCGTTGACGTTCACCTTCACGTCGGCAGGCTTCGTTCCGGCGTTCACTAACTTGACTATAAGCTCGCCAGTGTTGGCGTCGGTCACCGCCGAGGCGTAGAGGCTGTCCTGCCCCGTCACCGCCTTGCCGTCCATGGTGAGCGCCACCACGTCGGTGCCGGCGTTCATGCCGTACATCTGCTGTACGTAGTAGTTGGGTGTGCGCATCATCCTGAGGTTGTCGAACCAGATGAGGTCGGGATTCCACTGCCATGCGTCAACATGGGCAAAGAGCGGGGCGTAGGTGGCGAGGCGCACCACGTCGGCGTTGCGCTCCAGTCCCGTCATGAAGGCTGCCTCGGAGAGGGCGGCGAGGAAATTGTTTGCCTTGCCCGTAGACTGGTCGTGCGAGGCATATTCGCCTGCAAACACCTTGGGTCCCTTGCGGTCGTAGTTGTCGTAGCGTGCGGCATTGCCGAAGAACCAGTCGGGAGCCATGTAGTAGTGCTCGTCGACGAGGTCTGCGCCCAGCCGCTTCATCTCAGGCCAGAGATAATCGAACTTGTCGCCCGAGGCACTCGGACCCGACGAACCCACGATGAGCATCTTGGGATATTTTGCGCGGATAGCCTTGATGAACACCTCAAGACGCTCGGGGTACTGCTTGCCCCACTGCTCGTTGCCCACGGCAATCATCTTGAGGTTGAACGGAGCGGGATGCCCCATGTCGGCACGCACCTTGCCCCAGGTGGAGGTTACGGGTCCGTTGGCAAACTCTATGAGGTCGAGGGCGTCCTGCACGTATGGCTGAAGCTCGTCGAGCGGCACCAGTTCGGTGCTGGCATACTGGCACGCCAGTCCGCAGCTTATCACGGGCAGCGGCTCGGCGCCGATGTCCTCGCTCAGCTGGAACAGCTCGTAGAATCCCATTCCGTAGGTCTGGAAATAGTCGGGGAATGCCTTGTGCTTGAACTCATAGTTCCAGCGGTTTTCGTTCAGCGGACGGTTCTCCACCGGTCCCACGCTGTTTTTCCACTGGTAGCGTGTGGCAAGATTGTTGCCCTCGATGATACAGCCGCCGGGGAAGCGGAACACTCCCGGGTTGAGGTCGTAGAGAGCCTGCGCGAGGTCGGCGCGCAGTCCGTTCTCCCTGCCCTTCCATGTGTTTACGGGGAAGAGCGAGATGTGGTCCATCTCCACCGTTCCGCGGGTCTCAAGAACAATGCGCAGACGCGAGTGGGCATCGGTGAAAGGTGCCTTCACCACCACGGTGTACTTCTTCCATTCGTTGCCGCTCACCTCCACGGCCTGTTTCAGCAGGTTCTCGGCGTTCGAGTTCACAAGCTCCACCGAGAGCTTCACGGGCTTCTGGTCGGGAGTGCGGGCATACACCGAGAAACGGTATTCCTCGCCCTTCTTCAGCCCTATGCCGCGGTAGCCCTCGTTGTCGATGCCGGCACGCAGCAGCCGTCCGTCGTTCACTATGCGCACATAGTGTGGGTTGCGGTCGAAGCAGGGCCTGGCGTCCTGCACCGTTACGTTGCCGAAGGGCACCCAGCCCATGAACGCCTGTGGAAACTCAAACGAGCGGTTCTTCACCAGCTCGGCATACAGTCCGCCGTCGGCTCCGAAGTTGATGTCCTCGAAGAAGATGCCGTACATGGCGGGATTAACCTTACACTGCGGTCTGGACACGTCGACGGTCATAACGTGCTCCTGTGCCTGCACACCGAGCGCCGCCGACAATGCCATTGTCAAAAATAAATTTCTCATAATTGTCTTTGGTTTTTATTTAGTTCAAATTTTAATTTTTAAGGAGTAAAAGGGAGATAGAGGAAGTTAAAGGGAGATAGAGGACGTATGTTTCTGCCGTGATGTCTTGGCTGTGACTATTGTCCTTTAACTTCTTCTATCTCCTTCTGACTCCTTTTAACTCCTTCTCATAACTCCTTCTAACTCCTCCTTACTTCCCTTTACTCTCCCTCATCCTTATCACCGTAAACGAATATTTCGGCATGGTATAGTTGAACTTGGTTCCGCCAAGTTCAAAATCGGATGTCACGGGACGGGCGTTCCTGTCCTTCGGGTCGCCCGTGAGCACGGTCCTAACCGCCGTGGCGCCCTGCAGCTCCACGCCGTCGAGCCTCACGTCGGCGCTCACCTCCACGGGCAGCATGTTCACCAGGCGCACGATGTAGTCGCCGCTGCGCTCGTCCCTAACCACCGACACTCCCACGCGCTTCCTCACGTCGTCGCGGTCGGTGTCGAGGGTCACTGTAGAATTTACGTAATGCGTGCCGGCGTTCTGCCCGTACATCTGCTGGGTGTAGTAGTCCACGGTGGGCTTCACCTCGTTGTTGTTGAAATAAATCAGGTCGGGGCGCCACTGCGTGTGGTTTTCCTTGGCGAGCAGCGGGGCGTAGGAAGTCATTGCCACCACGTCGGCGTTGCGCTCCACGGCGGTGAGGTAGAGAGCCTCGGCAATGGCAGTCTCAATGTTGTTGGGACGGCCGGGCAGGTGGGCGGCATACTCGCCGAGATACACCTTCGACTTGCTGCGGTCGTAGTTGTCGTAGTAGTTCTGGTTGTGAATCATCCATCCCGGGTCCACGTAGTAGTGCTCGTCGACCATCGGCACCTTCAGCTCGGTGGCAACGCGCCAGCCCTCCTTGTAGTCGGTGCCCTCGTAGAAAGGACCCACGGTGCCTATGACGGTAATCTCGGGATGGCGCTCTCTCACAGCCTTGTAAATCATTGCAAAACGCTCCTCGAACACCTCGGTTATCATATCCTCGTTGCCTATACCTATATATTTAAGGTTGAAGGGCTTGGGGTGGCCAGCCTCGGCGCGCTTGCGGCCCCAAGCAGTTTTCCTGGCGTCGCCGTTGGCGTATTCTATCAGGTCGAGCACGTCCTGAATGTATTGCGGCATGTCCTTCATCGGTATTCCGCCCTGCTGGCCGTAGGTGTCAAGCTCGCAGGTGGAGTTGTGGTTGGCTATGCCCGAGTTCTGGCACGGCACTCCCGCCGCCAGCACGGGCACAGGCTCTGCGCCCATGTCCTCGCAGAACTGGAAATACTCAAAGTACCCCAGTCCGCGTGTCTGGTGGTATCCCCAGATGTTGCGCAGTGCCTTGCGGCTTTCGAGCGGTCCGATGGAGCCCTTCCAGTCGTACATGTTGTCTATTCCGTTGCCGTGTGCCACGCAGCCGCCGGGGAAGCGCACAAAGCGGGGCTTCAGGTCGGCGAGCGTCTGGGCGAGGTCGGCGCGCAGTCCGTTTTTGTGACCCCGAAACGTATTTTCGGGGAACAGCGACACCATGTCGAGGTTCAGCGTGCAGGGCGTGAGCGGACGCAGCTGCAGCGCGCCTGCCTCCACGTCGGCTTTCGCTGTGAGCACGGCGCTGAGCTTCTTCCAGTCCTTCGCCGTAACGCTCACCGTTGCCGCCGCCACCTCGTTGCCCTTCGCGTCGAGCAGGCTCACAGCAACCTTGCCGCCCTTGCCGCCCGCCACGCGGGCAAACATCGAGAAGTCATATTTCTCGCCCTTCCTCAGGGCAATGCCGTCGTAGCCCGTGTTTTTCATCACGGTGGTCGTGCCGTCGGCATTCATCACGGCGTAATACTTGTTGTTGGCGTGTATTGGTCTGTCGGTGCCGAACTCCATCTTCTGCTGCCTGCCGCCGGTGACGATGCTCCAGGCGTAGTCGTGGTCCCAGCCGCCGTCCCGCGCCATGTCGGCGGCAGAATATTCAAAGTCGCGGTTCTGCACCAGCTCGGCGTACAGTCCGCCGTCGGCGGCGTAGTTTATGTCCTCAAAGAATATGCCTATGAAGTCGGTGCTTATGGCTTTCCGGTCGGCGGCGTTTGCCACAATCTTCGCGCCCACGGTCTTCAGTCCGGCAAAGCGCGTTGCGTCCTGCTCGGTGCGCTCTGTGTTTTGGGCATAGCGCAGGGCGCGGTGGTCGGCAAAGCGCAGCAGGCTCTCAACGGTGGCGTATGCCACGCGCTGCACCCATCCTGTGTATTCCGTGCCGCCCACGTTGGCGGTCTTCTGCCATGTCTCATACACATCCTTGGGCTGATATTTCTCCAAGTCCTGTTTCTCAAAATATTTCTGCGACCTCCAGTCCATGAGGTTGGGAGAGTCAACGTAGGCACAGGTCTTGCCCGTTTTCGACACTTCCCAAACGCAGTGCCAGCGCCCGTCGGCGCGCGTCTGGACGAGATGCGGACGTATCATCCGCTTTCCGCTGCCCCAGGGACCGAAGTCGGAGTTCACAAACGACGTTCCGCCGGCAATGCTCACCCAGCGGTTGCCGTCGCTGCTCCATGCCAGTTTCAATCCTCCCGCGCCGTCGGCGTTGGAGTAAGAGAACATGTACACTGAGTCGGGTTCGTTGCACACGCCGTGCACTGCGGCAGATGCCGTGGCGCACGCCGCACCGCTCATAAAAAGGAGAAGAGCAGTCTGCTTAACTGTTGTCTTTAGCTTCATTCTATTTTGTAGTTTTAGTTATAATTCGCTCTGATTTTTTCGATTTTCCGCTTGCGCTTTTTCGATTTTGCGCTTGCGTCATCGAGCTTTTTAAAGTTTAGTGTTGCAAATTTAGCGTTTTTTTGCGACAATCGGGTAAAAAAATCGCGATTTTATGAGGAAAATCCCACAAAATCACGATTTTTACACCTAAAATAATAATAAATCCACCTACATTATCACATTTCCGCCCTGCGGCAGCACGGTTATCTGCACTTTTCCATCAGCCTTTATCCTCTGTTGCCTGCGCTGCGGCTCACGGTTTTTATTGTCGCTGTACACGGTCACCTCCTTGCCGCCCATCATCGGCAGGGTGAGGCTGAGCTTCAGCGGTTTGTCGGTGGCGTTTACTGCTGCAACATACCACGCGTCACCGTGGCGGCGTGCCAGCACAACGTATTTGCCGGGATAGCCGTCGATGAAACGGGTCTCGTCCCAAGTTGTCGGCACGCTGCGCATAAAGTCGAGGCACATCTGCGGAGCATCTGTCAGATTGTTGGGAGCCAGGGCGAAGTTCTGAATAGGGTTCTGAAACAGCACTGCCGTGGCAAGCTCAAACACATCGGTGGTGCGGCGCACGGTGCCGCCGTCGTTGCCGCGGTTGAGCCGTTTGTTGAGGAATGTGCCGCCAAACTCCATGCAGCCCACGGCATTGCGGATGAACGGATGAAGGCAGGCGTTGAATGCCTCGGCATCGCACGAGCCCTGACTGAAAACAAGGTTCTCCGAGGCAAGCACAGCCTCGCTGCCAACATAATTCGGGTACATCCTCTCCCATCCCCGAGGCAGGGTGCAGCCGTGGAATATCACCATCAGCCCGTGGTCGTCGGCATCGCTCAGAATCTCCTCATACAGGCGCATAGTCTCCTGCTTGTCGCCACCGAAGAAGTCGACCTTTATTCCCTTAACGCCGAGACTCTGCATCCATCGCATCTCACGCTTGCGCACAATGGCGTTGTCCATACGGTTTATCGGTCCCTGCTCAATGTCGTTCCAGTATCCGCTCGAACTATACCAGAGGAACACGTCGACACCCTTGCCGCGGGCATAGTCCACAAGCTGTTTCATGCGGTCGTGTCCGATGTTTGTGTCCCACCAGTTGTCCACCAGCACATATTCATAGCCCATGGCGGCTGCAAGGTCGACATATCGCACCTGGTCGTCGTAGTTTATACTGTTGTCTTGCCACAGAATCCAGCTCCACGTGCCTCTGCCAAACTTATAACTGTTCCTGCTCTCATAGCGCGGCTCCACCACGTCCCACGGAACGGTGGTCTCCACTATCGGCTTGAGCGTCTCGCCCACGGTAATCGTGCGCCACGGTGTTGCGCCAGGCAGCGCAAACGCCGGCTCCACACTTCCCAGTCCGTTGTTCTCCTCAGCCATCGGAAAAGCTAAGGTGTAGCCATCGGCATAGTCGCTCAGGCGCGATGCGCAGTAGCGACTGTCAACGCCCGTCTCGCTCACCAATACCCAGCCGTCACCAACATGGAAAAGACATGGGAAAGTATATCCGTGACCGTATTGTGAGCGCACATCCATCGGCGCATCGGGCTTATAAACCTCCTCATAGCTTGGCTTCGTGCGCTTCCACCCTATCATCGCGTCGCTCTGCGGAGTGAGAAACGTCGTAGTATTTTCAGGAAAACGGAATCCTGTGCTCTCTGCCTTCACCGTGACGCTGGTCTTGCCGTCCTGGCGGGGCAGACTGTAGCGGAACGCCACATCATTGTCCGCCACCCTGAACGTTATATCCATCTTCATCCCCTTGGCGTTAAGGAAATGGCACACCAGTTCGTTTGCCTTATAACTAACTCTTGATGTCTTGCTTTTCAGCAGCGGATACTCCTCGTTTATCACGCTCACCTCGTGCCCCACGAGCTTCATTCCACGCGAGAAGTCGCCCATGCTGGTCTCAATTCCCAGCTTCGAGCGCTCCATCATCTGCCTGCCATTATATAATAAGGTGTAGAAGATGTCGCCGTGCCTGTCGCACAGCACCGTGATCATCAGCCTTCCGTCGGGACCCGCTATCACAACGTCGTTGCCGTTTTCGTCACTCATCATTCCGGACTCCTCATTCATCACCGAGGATAGTCTTTCACTCATCACGTCACACTCCTCACTCAACACTGAGCACATTCCATTACTCCTTACTCCACTCTCCACACTTAACACAGAGCAAAGCATAAGAGCTGCCATTAAAAAACTTTTTTTATTCATATTCATTATGTTTGTTTCTAACGGCAAAATTACTATTTTTTTTCCACATTACCAAAACTGAATGAGGAAAATAGAATTATTTGAACAGAAAATGCAGGAATTTGACTATTAATCCACTGAATAAAATATTTCCTGCACTTTTGCGAAACTGTCAAACCGTCACTGCGGAAATGCAAATGTATTTTCCGTAAAAAGGATAATCCTATCAACGATTCACGATTCTAAATCGGCGATTCGTGACTCTAAACGATTGATTCGCGACTCTAAACGTATCGTTCACGATTCTGTTCTCAACGTTTGGAAAAATATATCGCATGTTTGCAATGAAAAGTATGAAAAACAGTGTAAGTGTCCGTCATTTTTACCAATTTCTCACTTTTTCTGAAAAATTTTTCGCATACAAACATACACACATACACCAATTGCAGATAACCCGCTTTCAATTAGAATATTAAGTGGTGTATGTACCCCCTTAAAACATACACCAAACATACACCCGTTTACTCATTGTTTTTCAGCGGTTTACACCTAAAGGGTGTATGTGTGTATGTTTGTTTTGCATTTTTCTGCGAAAAAATTTGGTGATTTACGATTTTTAACGACATTTACAGGTAAATCATCGAAAATAAGACATAATTCAAGGGGAGAAATGTATTTTCTCCTTTTTCTTTATCCTTTCATTTTTATATCCACTAAAACATGTCTCTTGTGATTATGATGTTAACTTTGTATCTTTGCATCCATAAAAAAACGAAGCAATGTATAAAAAGAATGAAAGAAAATCAAATTTTTATAGCTTTGTTTGAAAAATTATGAGTATCTTTGCACAAAATTATGATTTATAATTAAGATAGGAACACGTATTCATTCCTACAACTCTGTAATGAGATATAGACAGAATACAAGGTATAACTAAAATATATGACAATAAGAAACAGACATTCAGAATCAAAATAGAAACGCTTAGGAAAAAGTTTTAATAACATATTTCCCAATTAGAGAAGAAACGGGGCAAAGCCTCAAAAAATTAACTTGGCGTTTCCGTTCTAACAACTTGATAAAGGACATATATAATAAAAGATTGAGCTTTTAGCTCTTGTTCTCTATATTCGAATACCGCCAATATTCAACGACTGAGAACAGGCAGACTGAAGGTTCACGTTCATTGGGCGTGAACTATTCTATGCTTGTTAGTCGTGTGGTCACTTGGCGGTAACCAGAATATAGGCAAGCAAAAGAATGGTTGCACGCCTTTTCTTATATAATTTTATAAAATGAAAAAACTCATTAATCTTAAATACATAACCTTTACTATTATGGTAATGGTAAGCATGGTAATGAATGCTGAAGAAATCTACTATACTGTGAATAACGGAGCCGAATACTGGTTAGACCCAGAAACGCATTGTGCCCACTGTTATGGATGCACGGAAACTGCGACTCATATTGTTATTCCTGAAAGCATTACGTACGATGGAGCAAATTATGTAGTAACAGAGATTACGGGCATTCACGGTCTATCTTTGCTATCAATAAAAATTAAAGCATTAGTAACAAGTTTGGGAAGCGGTTGCTTCAATAACTGTACGGCTCTACAGACTATAGAGATACCATCATCGGTAACAAGTTTGGGAAGCGGTTGCTTCAATAACTGTACGGCTCTACAGACTATAG
>ENA-OYXU01000261-OYXU01000261.1-human-gut-metagenome-genome-assembly--contig:-NODE-261-length-22063-cov-5.115867_pt1 | contig 22063 bp, 13 predicted proteins | sample MGYA00243243_ERZ653435 | MGnify/ENA primary metagenome ERZ653435 (study PRJEB26926, sample SAMN06165113) | human gut metagenome | biome: ENVO:00009003; feature: ENVO:2100002; material: ENVO:00002003... | reverse complement strand
CTTATCGTCGGCAGCGTCAGATGTGTATAAGAGACAGAGGGATGGTTCCTCGACGCCAACCGCAAGAGCCGCAACCTCTCCAAGGAACAGCAGGCCTACCTCGACAAATTCGTCACGGGAGCTCCCACCTACGGAGAGGACGCTTCGACCAACCTCATGCCCTACACCAACGTGAAGTTCGACTCCTATCAGGGCGTGCTCGAGCAGAGCCTCAACGCCAGCGACATACCCCTGATGCGCGTTGAGGAAATGTACCTCATCAAGGCCGAGGGCCTCGGCATGAGCAGCAACCTCGAGGGCGGCAAGCAGGCGCTCACCGACTTCGTCCGCACCTACCGCGACCCCGGCTACGCATGCACCGCAACAACCGCAACCGACTTCCAGGACGAAGTGTGGCGCCAGCGCCGCGTAGAACTCTGGGGCGAGGGCCTGAGCTACTTCGACATCATGCGCCTCAAGAAGCCCATCGACCGCCGCGGCGCAATGTATCCCGTAGCATGGCGCTACAACGTGCCCTACGAGAGCCCCATCATGCTCTTCCTCGTGCCCGACTCCGAGATGTCCGCCAACAAGGCCATCACCGAGAACAACGAGTTAGGCCAGCAGCCCACTCCGGCCGAGTGATAAATCCAACATCAAACAACATTTCATAAACGCACAAAATGAAATTCTTCAGATACAGCGTCCTCGCCATCGCGCTCGCCGCAGGCTTCGCCTCCTGCTCCGACGATGACGACCCCGTGCTCGGACCGCAGTCGCCCGGTGTCTACTTCCCCACCGACGACGCTCTCGAAGTCACGCTCGACCGCAAGGCCAACACCTTTGAGGTAACGGTGTCGCGTCTCGGCGAGACCCCGGAGGTCACCTACAACCTCGTAGGCGAAGCCGACAGCGAGGTATTCACCCTCCCCACCTCCGTCAAGTTCGCCGAAGGCGAGACCACAACCAAGGTAAGCATCGCCTACGATCAGGATGCGATGAAACTCGACAAGGCCTACGACGTATTCCTCGGCTTCGCCGAAGGCACCGTCATCAGCGACTACGGCTACTCCTCCCTTGAGATGGCCGTCACCCTGCCCGCACCCTGGAAGACCATCGGCACCGGCACCTACCACGACTGCTGGCTCCTGGCTATGACTAAGCTCTCGGAAGACCCCGAATTCAAGCCCGAATGGGAATGCGAGCTCCAGCAGAACGAGGTTACACCCACGCGCTACCGCTGGGTACACCCCTATGGCGAGAACTTCGCCAAATTCTGCGCCGCCAACGGCGTTGGAACCCTGGAAGACAGCGAATACGACAGCAAAGGACAGTACTATGTGGAGTTCGTATGTGATCCCAAGTACGGCAAAGCTGTTATTCCCATGCAGAGCCTCGGATTCCAGTTCTTCAGCGATGGCGTGATGAATATCCTCAACGACGCCTACTATATAATGGCATCGGAGAATAAGACTTACGCACAGGTAGCCACCGAAAATCCGGAATCCTGCGCCCAGGTCACCTACGGCAAAGTCAAGGAAGAAAATGAGAATGGTGAAGAGGTGGAAGTAGAAACAATCCTCTCCATTTTCTCAAATGACAAGACCTGCCTCGCAGGTTTCGAAGGAAGCTCAAGCCTCTACTACGCCGGCAGCGGCTACAACTGGGTACGCGAGGGCATCGAAATCAAGGACTACGACATCAATATCGCCTACGAAGGTGTCCTGACCCTCCCCAACGAATCGGAACGCGCAGTTGCCACTGTTAAGCTCGGCGAGGACATCAAGACCGCCAAGGCCGGCATCCTGATGACAACAGATCCCGAGGCTGCTATCGCAGCCGTCGAGAAAGACGAAGTCGCCACACAGACCTTCGAGAAGAAAGAGAATTCTCTACGCTTTGCATTTGACGGCAGCGGCGATTACACTTTGGCCGTTATCGCCTACAACGACAAGGACGAAGTGGTTGCCAGCAGCACGCTCACATTCTTCATCGCCGATAACTCCAAGCCTAAAGACTGGGTAGCAGCAGGTACCGGCACTTACTACGACCGCTTCTGTCTGCCAATGTACGGCATGGGCGACACCAACGCCTGGAGTGTTGACATTGAGCAGAATCAGACCGATCCCACTCTCTACCGCTGGGTACACCCCTATGGCACAGCGTTCTTCAACTACATGGTTGGAGAGTTAGGTAAGCAGATATCACCCTCTCAGTACGACTCCAACAACGAACTGTACGTACAGTTCCGCGTAGTTGACGGCCTCGTTGCCATTCTGCCTAGCGACAGCGGCGTTATGTTCAACGAAGGTGACGGATATATGACGATAATGAATGCCGCCGGCTATAATCTTGATGGTGGAGTTTCATGGGACATTATTTTGGCAAACAAGCCCGAATTCTTCAGCAATGCCGCCATGGAAGGCAACAAGATTGTTGAGATTTCATCGAATGCCGACGGTTCCCTCGTATCCTTCCAGTTTGATGAAGGTCCATACAATTGGAGGGATGACAATGGCGGTCTGAACTGGGCAAGCGGTGCATCCAAAGCTCCCGCCAAGCTCCCGTCGCTCAAGGAAGCAAGGAGCATGACGAAGGCTCAGAAGATCAAGAGCAATGCTATCCTGGAGATGGATCCCCGAACATTCTGCGGCAGAGAGTCGAATCTGACGCTCATCCGTTAAGCACATAGAATAGCTATCATACTACCCGGCACGGCGGTGAACTTGGTGTTCATCGCCGTGCATTCTTTTATCCTGCCCACAATGAGCGCAGAAAACCCGATTCACCGCCACATCACGCAGCGCACCAGGCGATTACCCGCCGAATGGCGGGTAAAATACGGTTAACCGGTGGTTAAGGAGCGACCATAGGGAGCGACATACCACCGGATTCGCACCCCCTCCGATTCTACCCGCTGGCTGGCGGGTTGCACGGCGACACACGATGATTCTAATATATTGGCCGATGCAGCGTGTACGCACGACCCATTTCGCATGATATGATGTCGTGCAACCCGCCAGCCGGCGGGTTGATTCCGGGGGACGCACCGTCCTCGGGTACGGCGCGACGCGCCTTAACCCGAGGCTAACCGGATTCTGCCCGCAACAAGCGCGGGCAGTTCCCATTCAACCCCGCTTCCTTTTTACGCCCGCAACGAGCGCGGGCAGCTCACATTCAACCCCTCCGACTCAGCGCCTCCGGACAGCGCTTTCAATAATTTTTTCGCATATTTCAGCAATTTTTTCTAACTTTGCAGAGAATGCACAAATACGCATATTAATTAAACCTTTATAAATACCACAATCTCTGCACAAATGGCTACTAAAACCCAACAGAAGAGCAACCTCATCGCCATCATAGCGATGTTTTTCCTCTTCGCCATGATCTCATTCGTGACAAACCTCGCCGCACCTATCGGCACAATCTGGGGCTATAAGTTCGAGGGTAACTCCATGCTCGGAATGATGGGCAACATGATGAACTTCCTCGCCTATCTGTTCATGGGCATTCCCGCCGGCAACCTCCTCGTGAAAATCGGCTACAAGAAGACGGCACTCTGGGCCATGGCTATCGGCGTGATTGGCCTCTTCGTGCAGTGGCTCTCCAGCATCGTAGGCACAGAAACCACCCTCTTCGAGATGACAAGCAACGTAGAGGTGGACGGCGCTCTCGTCGCCAAGACATTCGCAGTGCCCCTCAACTTCATCATCTACCTGCTGGGCGCATTCATCTGCGGTTTCTGCGTGTGCATGCTCAACACCGTTGTCAACCCCATGCTCAACCTGCTGGGCGGCGGCGGCAACAAGGGCAACCAGCTCATTCAGACGGGCGGCTCGCTCAACTCGCTCAGCGGCACTCTGACTCCCTTCTTCGTAGGCGCACTGATAGGCGCGCTCAGCCCCGAGACATCCATGAGCCAGGTGGCTCCGCTGCTGTGGATTGCCATGGGCATCTTCGCCGCCGCTTTCGTCATCATCAGCTTTGTGGCAATCCCCGAGCCCAACCTCAAGAAGGACGGCAGCAAGCCGAGCTACACACACAGCCCCTGGAACTTCCGCCATCTGGTGTTCGGCGTCATAGGCATATTCTTCTATGTGGGTATCGAGATCGGCATCCCCGGCACGCTCAACTTCTACCTGGCCGACCAGGGCGCCGAGGGCGCCGGCGTCATAGGCGAGGCTTCCAAGATAGCCGGCGCCGTGGTAGCCATCTACTGGCTGCTGATGCTCGTGGGCCGTTTCTGCTCGTCGATCATCAGCGGCAAGGTATCGACCCGCGCACAGCTCATCACCGTATCCACCACAGCTATCCTGCTGGTGGTGCTCGCCATCTTCATCCCGAAGACCGTCACCATCGGCGTTCCTGAAATAGTGTACAGCGGCGGCGCCGTCGTGCCCGTGAGCGCCCTGCTGCTCGTGCTCTGCGGCCTCTGCACCTCCGTGATGTGGGGCGGCATCTTCAATCTGGCCGTTGAAGGCCTCGGCAAATACACCGCCCAGGCCAGCGGCATCTTCATGATGATGGTGGTAGGCGGCGGCGTCATGCCTCTGATTCAGAACGCCATCGCCACCAAGGCCGGCTACATGGTGAGCTACTGGCTCGTGGCCGCAATGCTGGGCTATCTGCTCTTCTACGGCCTTGTAGGCTGCAAGAACGTCAACAAGGACATACCCGTGGACGAGGAAACACCCGACGCCCGCGACCTCTGACAGAACATAATCCGACACAAACGCGCAGGCGGAGCGAACCCTTCCGCCCGCGCGTCTGTTAATAAAATATAAACATAACCGACAACCTCAATAACCTATTACATATACTATCTGACAAATGGAAAAAGAACGCCTGACACGTGCGGCCGACAACATCCGCATCCTTGCCGCCTCAATGGTGGAAAAAGCGAAGTCGGGACATCCCGGCGGAGCCATGGGCGGAGCCGATTTCGCCGCTGTGCTCTACGCCAAGTACCTTATCACCGACCCGGACGACCCGAAATGGCCCTTCCGCGACCGTTTCTTCCTTGACCCGGGCCACATGTCGCCCATGCTTTACTCCGTGCTCGCGCTGACCGGCAAGTTCACGCTCGACGAGCTCAAGCAGTTCCGCCAGTGGGGCAGCCCCACGCCGGGACACCCCGAAGTGGAAGTGATGCGCGGCATCGAGAATACATCCGGCCCTCTGGGCCAGGGCCACACCATGGCCGTAGGTTCGGCCATCGCGGAGGCATTCCTGGAAGCCCGCTTCGGCGACGTGGTGGCCCACAAGACCTACGCCTTCATCAGCGACGGCGGCGTGCAGGAAGAGATAAGCCAGGGCGCCGGCCGCCTCGCAGGCTACCTGGGGCTCAACAACCTCATTATGTTCTACGACAGCAACGGCGTGCAGCTCAGCACGATGGTTGACGCCGTGGACCGCGAGGACGTGGCCGCCAAGTACCGCGCATGGGGATGGAACGTGCTGGAATGCGCCGGCAACGACCCCATGGCGATAGCCGACGCGCTCGACAAGGCCAACGCCGAGACACAGCGCCCCACCCTCATCATCGGCCACACGGCCATGGGCAAGGGCGCCGTCACGGCCGACGGAGCATCGTTCGAGGGACAGTGCAGCACCCACGGCCAGCCCCTGAGCAAGAGTGGCGCCGACTTCGCCGCCACCATCCGCAACCTCGGCGGCAACCCCGACGAGCCGTTCGAAATCTTCGCCGACGTCGCAGCTCTCTATGCCGAGCGCGCCGACCAGCTCCGCAAGCTCGTCAGCATACGCCGTCAGGACTATCAGCAGTGGGCCGCCGCCAATCCCATCCTCGCCGCCCAGCTCGAAGGCTTCCTGGCAGGACGCCTGCCCGAAATCGACTATAAGGCCATATCCCACAAGCCCGGCACCTCCACACGCCAGGCCAGCGCCGACGTGCTCGGCGTGCTCGCCCAGGAAGTGCGCAACATGATAGTAGGCTCGGCCGACCTCGCCAACAGCGACAAGACCGACGGCTTCCTCAAGAAGACCCACGCCCTGACCCGCGGCGACTTCAGCGGCGCCTTCCTGCAGGCAGGCGTGGCCGAGCTCACGCTGGCCTGCGTCATGAACGGCATCGCCCTCCACGGAGGCTGCGAGGAGGCATGCGGCACATTCTTCGTGTTCTCCGACTACATGAAGCCCGCCGTACGCCTGGCCGCCCTCATGGAGCTGCCCGTGAAATACATCTGGACGCACGACGCATTCCGCGTGGGCGAGGACGGACCGACCCACGAACCCGTGGAACAGGAGGCCCAGATACGCCTGATGGAGCAGATACGCAACTTCAGCGGCAAGCCCTCGCTGCTGGCGCTCCGTCCCGCCGACGCCGCCGAGACCAGCGTGGCATGGATGATGGCAATGAACAACCACGACACACCCACCGCACTGATACTCTCGCGTCAGGACATCCCCGACCTGCCCGCACCCGAAGGCCAGGACCGCTACACGGCAGCCCTTGGCGCGCTGCGCGGCGGCTACACCGTCATCAAGGCCGAGAAGCCCGACGTGGTGCTCGTGGCCAACGGCTCGGAAGTGAGTCTGCTCTGCGAGGTGGCCGTGCTGCTCGACGCCGCAGGCATCAGCGCCAGCGTGGTGTCGATGCCCAGCGTGGGCCTCTTCAACGACCAGCCCGCCGACTACCGCGCCAGCGTGCTGCCCGAAGGAGTGAAGCAGTTCGGCCTCACAGCCGGCCTGCCCGCATCGCTCAAGATGATCGACGGCTTCACCGGCAAAGTGTTCGGCCTCGAACGCTTCGGCGCCTCCGCCCCCTACAAGGTGCTCGACGAGAAATTCGGCTTCACGGCGCAGAACATCCTCACCGTTGTCGCCGAATACCTCGGACGCAAGCTCTACGACCTGCAGAACTGATAACGCTTTTTGCGCGTTGCCGTGGCACCATCTGCCACGGCAACGCCCCAAAAAGAACCAAAAGCGACAAAAAACAGTCCTAAATCGCGCTATAATTAAGAATTTTTTCACTAAAAGGCCACCTTTTTAAAAAATAATTACTAATTTAGCACCCGATTACGTATACAGCACATCCAACAACACACTAATATTAGTTATTTAATTTTATGAAAAAAACTACTTTCCTTGCATGCGCCTGCGCCCTTTTCATGGGTCAGTCGCTCATGGCCCAGGAGTCGGCACAGGAAGTAACCTATGTTGAGGATCCCTCACAGGGTTACCTGCTGAACAAGTTCGACAACAACTGGTTCATCACTCTCGACGGTGGCGCCGGTGTGTATTTCTCGAAATACGACTCGCACCGTAAGTTCTTCGACCGCTTCGCTCCCGCAGCCGACATCTACATCGGCAAGTGGTTCTCGCCCGTAATCGCTCTTCGCGCCGGCGCAAGCTGGATGCAGAACAAGGGCCTCACCAACGGCCCCGTTGCAGGCTGGCTTCAGGACGAAAACCTCTACCACGGCAAGTACAACAAGGTTCGCTACAATCAGGTAGGCCCGGGCGCTGACGTAATGCTCAACCTCACCAACTGGTGGTGCGGCTACAAGCCCAACCGCGTCTACAACGCCATCCTCTACGTTGGCGGCGGTGTTTACTGGACATTCGGCAACACCTACGACAAAGACGGCAAGCACACATGGAAGAACCTCCACGACACCAACTTCTTCGGTCGTGTTGGCCTCATCAACAGCTTCAACGTAAGCAAGCGCGTAGCCCTCAGCCTCGACCTGCGCTGGACCGCCATGGACGGCCATTCAGAATACACCGGCGGCGACAAGATCTACAGCAGCCTCAACGCTTACCTCGGCGTAACCTTCAACCTCGGCAAGACCACATGGAACGCTCCTATCGTTCCCGTATGCCCGCCCGCAGAGAACTGCGACGCACTCCGCGCCCGTCTCTCCGCAGCTGAAGCACGCGTAGCCGACCTCGAGCGTCAGCTCCAGGACTGCCTCAACCGCAAGCCCGAAGTCATCGAAGCAGAGCCCGAGGCTCTCGCCACCATCTACTTCCCCATCGGTGTAAGCCGCCTCACCCGCGAGGACAAGAACATCGTCAACGCCGTTGCCGACGTCCTCAAGGCCGACACCTCCAAGAAGTATGACGTCAAGGGTTATGCCGACAACTACACCGGCAGCGACGCCATCAACAACCGTCTGCGCAAACAGCGTTCCGAGAACGTCGTTAAGCAGCTCGTAAGCCGCGGCGTAAGCGCCGACCAGGTTACCGCTGTTCCCGTACAGGGCAACCTCCACGGCGACAACGAAGCTCTCGTAAGCCTCGACCGTTGCGCTGTCATCGTTGAAAAGTAATTCATTTTTTCTTAAAAAAGAAGCCCGCCGGCATCCCCGGCGGGTTTCTTTTTTAAGTTTATAGTTGAGAGTTTATAGGTAAGAGGGCGGGCGGCCGCAGGCCGCAGTGAGGAGTTAGATTGCGCTTCGCGCAGTGGGGAGTGAGGAGTAGTCCCCACATATAAACCGAAGAAGAGGAAGCTATGTGGGGCGGCCAACTCCTCACTCCCCACTCCTAACTGCGCAGAGCCCCCCTCTTACCTATAAACTCTCAACTATAAACTCAATTCAGAAATTGCGTTGCGGATGCTCTTGCAGATTTCGTCGGTGCCGGGGAAACGTTTGTAGAAGTCGAGCGCCGGCTGCAACAGTTCCAGAGCTTCCTCGGGGTGGCCCAGATGGCGGTGCGCCATTCCGAGCATGAACTGCACATTGGCAATCGCGGCCGGCGTATCGGCCAGCTCCTGCGCTTTGGCAAGCACCGGCATCATAAGCTCAGCGGCACGGGCATAATCAGCATCAGCTCCCAGCGCCTGCGCCTTGGCGATATAGGTATTGAACAGCTTGCCGCGCAATGCCTGCCGCGCCTCGTCGTCAAGATTCTCCAAATCGCTAATTATACCGTCAAGATATTCTAACGACTGCTCCTTTTCGCCCATGCTCAGGCTCACACGTGCGGCCGCGAAGCGATAATCCACGGTGGAGAGGCGCACCAGCACCGGGTCGGCAGCCATCGTACGCTCAACCACCGCGATTGCCTTACGATAATACTCCAGAGCCTCGGACAATCGATCAGTGTCGGCCTGCTTCGTCGCCTCGTATTCACTTATGTCGCCGAGCGTCTTGTAGGAGTTGGCAAGCATCGGATTGTCATCACCGAAATTTGATATGACTATATCGACAGATTCGAGGTAATAGACACTCGCGGAGTCAGGCTGACCGGTTCCCAAGTAAGTCTGCGAAAGCATCTCAAGATACGGTTTACGGCGTACGCTGCGGCTTCCGTACACCGAATCGCAAACCTGAAGAGCCTCGCGGCAGTAAGCCCGCGCCCGTTCGGCATTGCTGCGCTGTGCAGTTGTGCCGCCATGCATCTGCGCCTGCCCGGACAGCGCGAGATAATATTGTGCGAAGTTGCCGGCTGCATCGGCCTCCGAGCCGTGGCGGCCGTTCACGCCTTTCATGATGCCGGCCACGCACTCGCTGAAGGCTCTAAAGTGGCGCAAAGCATCGTCGAAGCGTCCGTCGCGCATGTCGAGATTGGCCGTCTGTACGCCTATCGACGCCGTTGTGAAGCTGCGCGAGCCATAGGCGGATGAAGAAATAAGGTCGGCACGGCTCAGCAGCGAGCGCGCATGTTCGGTACGGGGCTCAGTGAAGGAACTCAGGTTGGCGAGGCCCTGCAACGGACCAAGGCATGTGATGTTGGTAGTGCCGTAATTCTTCTCCGCAATGTCGAGCGCGAACTGATAGAGACGCTTCGCCTCATCATACTTCGCCATATTCATTGCAGCCTGAGCCATAGCGGAATACAGTCCGCACATCATGGGGCTGTCCGCGCCATAGGTGGCCGACTGAATGTCGGCGGCGCGTTTCAGCAAAGCCGCTGCGTCCGCCGAGTTCCAGCATTGCAACTCGATGTCGGCCAGCGAAGTCAGCAACGGCACCATAAATATCGACTCCTCGCCATAGGCCTCCATGAACTTCTTCTGCACGAAGGCGATGCGCTCGCGGGCACTTGTGATGCGGTTGAGGTTGGCGTCCTGCATGGCGTTGAGCAGGAGCTGCTGCCAGTAGGCCGGATTGTCGTTGCCATACTGTTCGGCGCATATCTCTGTTGCGAGGGCGCTGTAGCGTTCCGACTCCCTGAAGTCGCAGAGCTGTGCGTAGAGGCTGGACAATTTATTGTAGTACGACACTGATGTGGCCGAACGCCCGCCCATCACCTTATCTATGATTGCGAGAGCCTGCCTGTGGGCGGCGATGGCATCGCTGTACTCGCAGCGTGCCGCGTGGATATTGCCGACAGCCTGAAGCGCGTAGGCGTACCGGATGCTCTCCTTACCCCACGCACGTGCCGTAGCCGCTTCAAGGCGCAGGGCGTCCAGTTCGGCATCGTCGTAGCGACCAATATTGATTTTTGCATTGCATACGCCCAGCAGAGCCGTGAGCGTGTTTGGCTGGTTCTTGCCGAATTCCGTCTCCAGAAGCGACAGTGCGCGTTCCTCCAGCTCCAGGCCACGCTTCATGTCGCCTATATTCATGTAGTAAGCGCCAAGTTTCGTCAGGGCATCGGCCGTCAGGAATGAGTCCTCGCCATAAACTGCGGCCATCAGGTCGTAGGCTTTCTGAAAACATTCCTGTGCATGGGCGAAATCGTAATCATTGAGATAACAGTCGCCAAGGCGGCTGTACAGGCCGTTCAGCAGATACGACTGACTGCCGTAAAGACCTATGCCGGCGTTGAGTGCCTCCGAGGCGGCGCGCAGCGAGGCGGCACGGTTGCCTTTGGCGTCGTAGTATTCGCACATGTTCGCACGCTGCATGACGCTCTGCGGGCTGCCCGCGCCATAAATCTTATCGGCGATGGCCTGCGCCTTGTCGAGGTAGCGCAGCGCCTCGTCGGGCTTCATGTCCATCAGCAGAGCACCGGCCATGCTGTTGTAGTAAGCCATCAGGCCCAACGCATCCGGACCGATGGTGCTGACCGTACACCGTATGGCCTCCTCGAAACTCTTCACGGCGTCGCGCGTCTGTCCCATAGCCATGTCGAGCTGTGCCCGCGCGGCGGATTGCTGCGCCCGCTGGTAGTCGCTTGCAATGCCGTTGCGCTCATATATCATGCCTATGGTGTCAAGCTGCGCCGCCGCGCTGCGGTAATCGGCGACGGAGCTGTAATAATTCATGCGCGCATAGTGGCCGGGCAGCGAACCCATATGCAGCGGGCCGAAACGTCGGGCGAGCAGGCGGCACGCATTCTCGGCAGCATCGCGGGCGTCATCCGGATGTCCGGTGAGCATATGCATGGCCGACATATTGGCGCACGCCATAGCATACGACGGATGCTCATCGCCGAGGATGTCGCGGTAAATGTCCGACGCACGGCGCACATCGGCCTCCAGTGCGGCGATGTCGCCACGTCCCATGTCGGTCTCGGCACGGCTCAGCATCAGGGATGCCACGTGGCAACTGTTCGGCGACGACTGCGCGGTGATAGCCGCCATGGCCTCGTCGCAGAGCTGCGAGGCGCGCCCGTACTCGCCCACATTGTTCAGGCATGCTATAAGGCTGCAATAAGCGTCTTTCTTTGTCTCGATGTCGATAGCGGGGTCGGAAGCGATGGTTCCGAGCACGCTTTCCAGGGCGCCCCGCGCGCCGCGATAATCGCCATGGGCGTACATTATGACGGCGAGGCCAAGGCGTCCTTGCCAGTAGGCTTTCGGGTTGACGGCGCGCACACCGTCGGCCGCGCAGCGCGTCATGAAAGGTTTGCCGCCGCGGTAATCGCCGTTCTCCACGTGGCTGCTTCCCGTACCGATAAGCGCGTCGTAGACGAGCGACTGCGCTTCGGGGCTGCCGTCGCCCCGCAGCAGCTCGCTGCCGCGGGTGTAATGCTTTATCGCCCCGGCGTACTCGCACATCTCGCGCAGGGCGTCACCCATGTGGATGTGGCAGCGGGCCAGCGTCAGATTGTCGGTGCCTCCTATGCTGTCGGCAGCATGTATGGCCCGGCCGAAGCAGTCGCGTGCGCGCCGGTAGTCGGTGAAGCGCACATGCAGCAGGCGGCCCAGATCGCAAAGGAAATCAACATTGTCCGGCTCGTAGCGCAGACGCTCCTGCATGCGGTCGAGCGCACGGTCGTAGTCGAACTGATTCAGTGCGCTGAGCACCATCTGGTTGAGCTCATTGATAGTTATTTCGCGTGTCTGCTCGAAGTTCTTGCGGCTGTCGTCGTAGGCCTCCTTCTTCTTCGTATAGTCCTCGCGGGCGCTGGAGAACGACTCCCAGCGTTCCTCGTCGCTGCGGAGCGCAAGCAGCGAGTCGGCGCGGGCATAATCGCCCTGCTCCATCGCCATAAGCACGGCCCGGTGCTGCTCGTTAAGCGACTCGAAGTCAAGGTTGCGTATCGTCTTGTACAGATATTCGGCTATCAGGTCCTCGAAGTCGTCGAGTTTCTGTTGCAGTTCCTCCACCTGACGCTGCATGGCGATGCTGTCGATCTGTCCCCGGCGGTAACGTTCCTCCAGGGCGGCGAGTTCGCGCTCATGGCGCGCATTGGCGTCGCGCAGCGCGTTCTCCCGCACGTAGGCCTCGTACTGTCTCAGCTCCTCGCGCGACTGCATGATGATGACGAGCGATGCGTCAGGGGTGAACTGGAGGAGCTGTCCGGGCGTAGGATACAGCAACTTGTAGCGCGTACCCTTGGGACCCGTCACCGACTCGATGGAATAGATTCCTTTGTTCCCCTTCAGCTTATCAAGAGAGAGTTCAAAATAACCCTCCTCGGGCAGAGAACGGCTCTCGGCAGGATTGGCTCCTTCGCCGTCAAGCACCACCACTGCACCCACGATGCGGCGGCTGGGCTTGTTGGTGAAGCTCTGCGTGCGCACAATGCCCTTCTGCACCTTGGTGCGTACCTGGCCGAAAGCCACGGCCATGAAGCAAAGAATTATAATCAGGGAGAGAATCTTTTTCATCTATTTCAGTATTATGCAGTCAGTTGCGGCGCAGGGCATATAAAGAGTGGCGCTGCCGCCGGCGCCCTGTACGCGATATGACGGTTTCTGCTTAGCGAGTGGAATGTCGGCTTGCAGACGCCCCGCCGTGTCAGTGCGCAGCTCTGTGCCTTCCACAAGCAGCGGCGTGTCGGCCACCGGCATTCCGTCAGCCGAGAGTACCCTGACATCAATGCGGCCGTAGCGTGCGGCGTTTCTGCGCAAGGTCACGCCAACGTCCGTGCCGGTCTCCAGCACGGTGTCAAGATCCTCGTAGTCGGCATTGCGCACGCTCAGGCGCATCTGTCGGCCCTTGAGGCGACCGGGTATCTGTGCGAACATGGCTTCGGCATCCGTGCCGTCCACAGTATCGCATCGCTCCGTGCCGTCGATGACGGTACGCACCTCGATTTCGCGCGGAGCCGGCAGCCCGGGAGCCGCGAGGGCCTCGCGGAGACACACGCGCATGTCGAACGGGCGTTCGTACACGAAAAGCGCCACAAACGCCGCCACCACGGCCGCGGCAAGCAGAACACCGCGCACGACGCTGGCGAGCATCTGACGCCGACGGTGGCGCCACAGGGTGTCGAAGTCGAGATTGAGCATCTTCGACACAATCTGCACGAAGGCGCGCTCGCGGTTGAGCCACGGCAGGCGGTACACGTGCTCATGGATGTTTGCCCCGAGGTATTCCGGCAGCCCGAGGCGCTTTATGACGGGGTTGAAGCACTCCGTGGCGGGGTCGCCGCTGTTGGGTATGCCGTCGATAATGAAAAACACAATGTCGTCGGCACGGCCGAGGCTGTGGAAATACTCAATCTCTTTCGCCACCCAGTCGGATTTGGCCGAGTGCGGCGAACATATCACAAGGAGATGGCGCGACTCGCGCAGGTGCTTCTTCAGCTCCTCGGACAACGGCGCGGGCTGGATGTCGTACGGCGCGAAAAACAGCGGATTGAACGGCTTGCGCCTCAACGCGCCGGAGCCGCAAAGCCTCGACGGCAGCCGGTAGCCGGCAAGCTTGCGGTGCAGCCGCTTGCCCCAGCGCACGTCGGCGGAGCTGTAGCTTATAAAGGCAAAATATTTGAACACGTCAGCCATCTCTTATAATTGTTCAAGGTGGAATGTACTTTCTATCAGGCCGCTGTGCCGCATTGCGGGGGCGTCCAGCAGATGCAGCTGCGAAGGGGCTATCAGGGCTATGTCGTCGGCACGGCGCAGGGCTATGTCCAGCTCGTGCGTGGAGAACACTATGCACTTGCCGCTGTCATGCGCCAGGCGGGCGAGCAGCGCGCACAGCTCGTGGCGGTTGGGCAGGTCGAGAAACGAGGTGGGCTCGTCGAGCAGCATCACAGGCGTGTCCTGCGCCAGCGCCCGGGCTATCATGATGCGCTGGCACTCGCCGTCGCTCATTGTGTTCATGTCGCGTCCGGCATACTCCGCCATGCCCACGGCCTCCAGCGAGGCGAAGACGATGTCGCGGTCCACGGGCTGCATGGAGCCCATCCAGTTGGTGTACGGCGCGCGGCCCATAGCCACCACGTCGGTGCAGCGCATGCAGGGAATGCGGGTGCGTCCCGTCGCCACGAACGCGATGGTGCGCGCGAGCGTGTGGCGCGGAGCACAGCCGATGTCGCGGCCGTCGACGATTATCCGTCCGCCGCACGCGGCGCCGGGCAGCGCAGCCATGGCACGCAGCAGCGTCGACTTGCCGGAGCCGTTGCGCCCTATGAGCGCCGTCAGGCGTCCCGCGGCGAAGGTGGCGTTCACGTCGCGCAGCAGTGTGCGCGAGGCGTCGTAGCCCATGGAGAAACCGCACAGCTCTATCATTGCGTAAGGCTCTTGTTTTTAAGTACCACCCACACGACCACCGGTATACCCAGCAGGGCACTTATGGCATTGACAGGCAGCACGAACTGTTTCGACACTATATCGCACAACAGCAGAACGGCGGCGCCGGCAAGGGCCGTGGCCGGAAGGAGAACGCGGTGGTCGCTGTCGCGCACGAGCATGCGCGCCACATGTGGCATCGCCAGACCTATGAAGCCGATGGGGCCGCAGAAGGCTGTGACGGTGCCGGCAAGCAGCGTGGTCGACAGGAAGATAAGGGCGCGCGAACGGCGCATGTCAAGCCCCATCGTCACGGCATACTCCTCGCCGAACAGCAGCAGATTCAGCGCCTTCACCGTGGCGACGGCTATCGCCAGCCCGGCAAGGACGGCAGGCACGAGCACGGCAAGGCGGCGGGCCGTAACGTCGCCGAGCGAGCCCATGGTCCATACCACAAAGGTTTTGAGCGATTCCTCGTCGCTGAGATATTGCAGAATCTGCACCACGGCGCTGACGCCCGAGGAGAACATCATGCCGAGTATGAGCAGAACCATGATGTCGCGTACGCGCTGCGCCACGGCGGCGATGACTACGAGCACCAGGGCGCTCCCTATCCAGGCCGCCCCCGCCAGACCGACAGGACTCGCCACTCCGGCCAGCACCACCAGAGCCACTCCCAGGCCGGCGCCGGAGCTGATGCCCAGCACATAGGGTCCGGCCAGGGGGTTGCGGAACAGCGTCTGCATCTGCAGGCCGCTGACCGAGAGGGCCATTCCGGCCAGCAGGGCCACCAGCGCCTTGACGAGGCGGATGTCGACCACAATCTTCGCCACATGCGGAGGGCAGTCGCCGCCGGTGAGCGCCGTGAGTATCTGCGGCAGCGGGATGCTCACGGCACCCACGCACAGGTCGGCTACAAAAAGCAGCAGAACCGCGAGGCCGAGGGCAATGAATATGGTGGTCGTACGGCGCACGGGCTATTCCACTTTGCGGTAGTACGTAAACTCCTCTCCGACGAGTTCGGAATGGAAAATTTTTATCAGATCGCGCAGCACGAGGTCGGGATGCACGATGGCCGACTCGTAGAAATCATTGCCTCCCCCGGGAGTGCTCCGCAGGGTGTTGTTGTAGACACGCCCGGCCAGCACCGGAGCCGTATCGGCAAAGCGCGGACACTGCGCGAGCAGGCTGCGCATGTCGGATGTCTGCCCCGTGTTGAGCCAGAAGTCGGCTCCGGAGGCGAGCATATACGCCTGCTCGATGTCGATGGTGGCCGATTTGTTGCCTCTCAGGTCGGCACACACATAATCGGCGCCCGCGTCGGATATCAGACGTGCCATATAATTGTCGGCCGTAGGCATGAACCATGCGTCGCCATAGGGCGTGTTCAGCATCACGCGGGGACGCTCGGCCACGGAGTCAGTGCGGCGGCACAGGGCGGTATAGGCCGAGTCGATGGTCTCGAATTTGCGCACGGCCGCATCGCGCATGCCGGCTGTCTCGCCTATCGCTACCAGCCATTCGGCCTTCCCGACAGGCGATTCCTCCAGATAGTCGCCCACATAGATGTAAGGTATGCCCAGCTCGCGCAGCTTACCCTCCATGGCGCTTGGCGCTCCCACACCGTAGAGCAGCACCAGGTCGGGGGAGGCACCCATCAGAGCCTCATAGTCGATATTGCCGTCGTAGCCCACATCGGCCACGTCGTCGCCGAGGGGAGTGGATATGAAGCCGCGGCCCGACACCCCGACGATATTGCCGGCTCGGCCGAGGGCATCGAGCATAGCCACATGCGTGGACGACATAGCCACCACCCTGGCGGCATCGCCGTGCAGTATCTGCCCGTCGAAGCCCTCGGGAGCCGCCTCGCCGTCGCGCAGTATCAGCAGCCGGGTGCACACGCTGTCGGCGCCCTGCCAGGGGTTGCGGGATTCCACCATCACACTGGCGCAGTCCGGTGCGCCCAGTATACAGAAGCCGCCGGCATGGCGCGGCGCATACAGCGTGTCTCGGAAGCCGTCGGCGGCAAACGCAGTCGCCTGCCCTCTGCGGCAGCCCGACGACACAAGCAGAATGAGCACCATCACTACAAGCGATACATATCTCATATCAATTATCAATCATTGAATAGTCCACGACATCAGTAACTTCGGTAGATATCTCTCCCAGCCATCCACTCTTGCCCACCGTAGCTGAGCGTACCATCACAAAGTCGACAAACGGGAGCTTCACGGGGGTGCCGTCGGCCGCCACCGCGTTCTCTATCCGCAGGCCGGTATACAGTCCGCCGTGGCCGGCCGGAGGCAGCAGCTCAAACGAGTCGCTGCCGGCATTGTCGGCATAGCCCCATGCCGCGGCAGGCAACGTCCATGTTCCTCCCTCGGGATAATTGCGCGCAGGCAGCGAGATGCCGCGCAGCGTATAGCAGTCGGGCGCCCATGCCGGATAGTAGCATGGCTGGTCGTGAAACTCCGGCAGGTAATCCACCGTGCCGCGGCGGCCGTCGGAAGCAGTCCACGGCACATCGGTCTGCGGCACATCGGGTCTGTAATACGTCACATCGAGCATCTGCGTCCGGGGGATGTCGGCCATGTCGGAGCCGCGCAGCACATACCATTCGTCGTCAGGCTCGCCGTTGCCGTTGGCATCAAGCGCCACCCAGACGGTGCCCGGCTCGTTGCTGCTTCCCACCGCCGCCACGAAAGAGTTGCCGCCTACAGCTATGTCCCAGGCAGCTCCGGAGGGCGTTATGCTGTGGTCGAAAGCAGCCACGATATAGCCGCCATACGCACCCAGCGACACATAACCACCGGCCTGCATAGTCCGCAGCGCACGGATGCATGCTTCGTCATGGTTCGAGCCTGCAAGGTCGCCGTTCTCGTCGACAAACTGTCCGGGTGCAGGCATGTATTCAGCCACGGCTGTAAGGCGCCGCGACGACCCGGCCGACACCGGCCTGCGCGCGGGCAAAGGCGAAACATCCACTGCCACTGAAGCGCTTGCCGAGCGCCCCTCGTTCCGGCCTTCGGTTTCCGTTGCCGTCAGCTCCACGATGCAGGAAGCGGAGGGCACGAACACCAGCGCATCGCCGACACCGGCGGGAGCCCCGTCAACAGTCCATGCGAACACGGGCGCCCTGAAGCCGGACGTCCGCGGCACAAGGCTCACGGGAAGCCCGGCACCCACATGCACGCCGCTGCCGGTCTGCATCAGAAGCATAGGCGGGAAACTTACCGAGAGCATGCTCTCCACCACCTCTACCGTGATCTCCTGCGCCGCCGTGCCGTCGGCATTGGAGGCCTCCACGCGCACCGCGTAGCTGCCGGGCGTGTCGCGCACGAAAGAGAATTCCCCGCCGGTGGCCTCGCAGCGTCCGTCGACGCTCCACACTATCGCGTCGGCGGCCGGCCGGCCGTAGCGGAACTGCGGCACGAGCAGCAACCCGCAGCCGGCCTCGACACGGAAGCCTCCCTCGGGCCGCGGCAGCCAGAACACCGGCGGCTGCAGCTCGGCCACGCTCACGTACAGCTGCTCGCGGGCGGTGCCGGCATCGGTACTGACGGTGAGCGTGACGGTGTAGAATCCCGTTTCGGGCCATATGGCCGTCCACGACGGCTCGCGGCAGACCACGTCGCCCGCAAGAGTCCAGGAGTATTCGGCGCCACGGGCATTCTCGTAGTCCGGCGCGATAGTCAGCGATTCGCCCGGATGCACGTAATACGTGCCCGAATCGTCGCAGCCGGTGAGTGTGATTACCGGTGCGAACCCGTCGGCTGTTATCTCCTCGTCCCTGTTGCAGGCGCAGAGCAACAGAAGAACGGCTGTCAGTGCGGCTGTGCGGCGCATTTCTTTTTCTCAAGTATTTTCTGCAGGACCGGCTTCAGTTTGTCGGCGTAATGGCGGAAGCCGAGGTCGGTAAGATGTATGCCGTCCACGGTGCCGTCGTCCTCCACGCCGTCAAGTCCCTCCGAATCCACATAGTAGAGATTGTCGGGATTCTCGGCCTTCAGGCGCTCGTAGTTGCGGCGGAAAGCGGCGTTCTTGCGCGGCAGATAGTCGCCGAAATGGCTGTCGTAGCGCGCATAGGGATAGATGGGGCCTTCCACCATCACCACAGGCACATCTGGCCGCGCCCGGCGCAGGATGTTGACAAAGTCGTAGGTGAGCGTGTCGCACATCATCTCCGTGCAGTTGGGCACCGGGTCGAGCAGATACATGTCGGCGTCGGGGATTTCGGCCATCGCGCGCGCCATGCAGAAGTCCATCTTGCCCTCGCCGCTTATGCCGATGTTCACCACCTCGCAGTTCAGCTCACGCGAGAGGATGTTGGTGGCAGCCATGCCCGTGCGCGATGCGCATCCGCCCTGGAGTATGCTCGTGCCGTAGGCCACGATTTTGGTGTCCTTGTCGATAAGTTCCGGCCGGCCGGCATTGATGGTGGCGTCGCTGTCCACCTTGACCCACAGGCGCTCCACTCCGTCGTACAGCGGCAGGTATATCATGTACTCGTGCATGCGTCCGTCAAGGTTCTCCACGTAGGTGCTCTCCACGGTCTTGTCCGTCTTGTCCTCCTTGTTTTTGAGATAAGGGCGGTTGGTGTTGACATGGCGCCACACCGAGTCGCCCTCGAAGATGTACAGGTCGGTGCCTTTCAGGCCGGTATCGGCCATGTGTATCATGTGGGTGTTCCAGAGCAGCTCGTACTTCACGCCTATGCGCTTGGAGTCGGTGGCGAAGCGCACCGCTATGCCGCTGGAGCACTGCGAGCGCTCCCACAGGTCGGGGCGCACGCTGTCCTGCAGCGTGGCGGGGATGCGCGTGTAGGGGCGCAGCGTGTTTTCCCAGCCTTTATTGATGACGCGCAGGTCCTGCGCGTCGACGTAGTACCACGGTTCTTCCCCGGCTGCGAAGCCGGCCAGAGCCGTAAAAGCCATTGCAAGCGAAATGAATATGTGTTTCATGAGTATGATAATGTTGCTTTTGAATGCAAATGTAACGAATATTTGGCCGATAAACAAATCGGTATGCGTTTCGGCAGTCAGAGGCTGTTAATATCTATGATTTGCAGCTTCGCCCGTGAAGGTTCTTCGTAGGCATTGCAGGCAGCGAGGTAGTTTTTAAGTTCGGTAAAATCGGTACCGTACAGGTTGTCGCTGAACTGGTGGAGTTTTGTCATTACGTTGATATATGCCATCGGGTCTTTGTGGCGGGTCAGCTTTCGCAATGCGAGTATATAGTCCTCTCGGAATACTGTCGGCACAATTATACGCGACTGGTCGGCACGAACCAGCTCGGCATTCATCATCACGCGGGCGACACGACCATTGCCGTCGTTAAAGGGATGCACCTCACTGATCATAAACATCATGAATATCGCGCGGGCAAACGGGTCTGTCAAGGCCGCATAATATTTGAAACCCTGCGAGAGCGTGCCTTTCACAAGCTGATAGTCCACAAACTCCGTCATTCCGGCACGATTGTTTTTCGTTTTGAAAATTCCGGGATTCATGTGCGGCCGTCCTTCAAGCAGGATGCTGTGTCTGTGGCTAAGAATCGAAAACAATTCTTTTGGAGATGTCGGCGTCTTCATCATTTCAGCGCGGTTTGACAGCACCCTGAATGTTCCGAGAATGTCGTGTGAGTCTTCATCGCGCCGTGGCATTGGAATACCGGAGTCAACAATCGCTTTAGCTTCATCTACCTCAAACTCGGTGCCTTCTATATAATTTGAGAAATAGCTCTCAAAGAATGAAAAAAGGCGGAACGATTCCTCATCCGTATTGCGGTTGTTGCGGATGACGAAATACCGGTCCTTCACCGCATCGAAAAGCACCTCAAAAAGTTCAACCCTTGTCCTGTCAAACGGATTGCCGGCGGCACGTGCTTTTGCAGAGTCCGTCGACAACACTTTAGCATCATGAGTTGAGAGCAACGCAGAAATGATATTGTTTATCTTTGCAAATTCGCTCTGCATCCCAAGTTCTTCGGCAACGGTTCTCAATTCGTCACGATATTCGTTTAGCCGGTCTTCTCCGCCGGTCAGCAGTATCTGTTCGAGTTTGTTTTCAATCACACTGATGGGAAGAACGCGTGATTCATCACCGGACTTTCTTGATACCTGCATATTCTCAAGCATATACCTATGTTCACCTGATATGTGCATACCCATGAACGGTATATCGTGAGACGACGCTTTCGGCCCTTTTACAAAGTTGAGAATTATTCCCGGCAAGTCGGTAACTCTCCTTGTCGTTGAATTTGTCAGGAAGAAATCACCCGTCGCGGTCGGCCGCATCTCTTTGGCGCTGCGATGGCTTATTATAGCGTCCGGATACCTGTATACCAGAATATCCATAAGATTGCGGCGTACGATATTTTCCAGACTGTCAACGAGATTTGTTGTGTATATGCGCGGGGCAACCTTTCGCAACTCACCGTCCTTTTCCCTTTTGCCAAGCACACGGGAAATGTTCGGATCGGATGAGCCGAAGATAATCTCTTTCCGGGTATCAACTTTCACTGCCATACAAAAAATCACGATTAAGGGAATACAAAGGTACAAATTTTTGCGATTATAACCGCGAAATATACAAAAAACTGAGTTTAGAGGATACGCAACCCTCTTACCTATCCCCTATCAACTATCAACCCACATTTCGTTAATATTCATTAATGCACCGGCTGTTATCATGAAAAAATCGTATTTTTGCATCAGAATGCGGAGGGTGCGCGCAGTGCGCTTCGGCCGTACTATCAGGTTGCAAATATAAGCACTACATAAATGACAAGTAAATGGAATTACTTGCCCCTGACTACAGAAGAACAGAAGCTCGAGGCAGAGCTCGCACGAAGGTTTGCCGCCGTCTCGCCGGTAAGCGAACTGCTGGTGCAGCGAGGCATTCGTTCGGTTGCCGAAGCTGAGAAATTTTTCCATCCTTCGCTGCGCGACCTCCACGACCCCTTCCTCATGCCCGACATGGACAAGGCTGTAGACAGGCTCAACAGAGCGATGGGGGCCAAAGAACGAATAATGGTCTACGGAGACTACGACGTGGACGGCACGACGGCCGTGGCACTCGTGTACCGCTACCTGCAAAACTACTACTCCGAGATAGACTACTACATCCCCACGCGCTACGACGAGGGCTACGGCATCTCCAAGCCCACCATCGACCTGGCCGCCGAGCAGGGCGTGAAGCTTATCATCATCCTCGACCTGTCTCTTATACACATCTCCGAGCCCACGAGACTACGCTGCATCTC
>ENA-OYXU01000259-OYXU01000259.1-human-gut-metagenome-genome-assembly--contig:-NODE-259-length-22202-cov-5.820969_pt1 | contig 22202 bp, 16 predicted proteins | sample MGYA00243243_ERZ653435 | MGnify/ENA primary metagenome ERZ653435 (study PRJEB26926, sample SAMN06165113) | human gut metagenome | biome: ENVO:00009003; feature: ENVO:2100002; material: ENVO:00002003... | reverse complement strand
ACGCACGACCGTGCGTCCGCATAAAACGCTGTATATAAACAATATACCGTCGTATGCCACAGCGCCGTCAGTAGCACGGGCCATCTCAAACCATCGTCCGCGTAGCGGTCCGAGCCGCATCGCGGCGTCAGCATGTGAGGCCACGGCCGGCGCTTATCTCGGAGAGATTTAATGCGGGCCGCAGGTCCGCTCACAACCCCAAATTAAGCCCGTTAAGGGCGTATTTGGGGAACTCCGTCACCCACCTCACGTTTTTCTCGCAGAGAATAAACACACCCCAATTTATTTATCACTTTTTCCATAAAGTATGCCTACAGCACACCGATTTAATCTGTATTTACCGCGGTTGCACAAGCCTGCCTCGTTTACTGTGTTTTTTACCGCTCCCTGCAAAAAGCGTGCTATTAAATAAGAGCTTCTTTATGATAATAAATTTTGAAGTCTATTCTGTAGTTCTTCTCGGCTCGGAAGGTATAGTTGATAGCGGCTAACGAACAATTGATTTGTAATACCTTCTAAAGCATATTGCATAGTAATCTCATCTTTTGAAGCACCTAAGACAATACCAATTGGTTCGTTATCTCCCTCTGTATTTTCTTCATTTTTGAAGTAATTGAGATATAGATTCATTTGACCGATATCTTCATAACCTATTTCTCCTCGTTTCAAATCAATCAGTACAAAACATTTGAGAATACGATGATAGAATACAAGGTCAATCTTAAAATGCCGTCCGCCCAATGTTATGCGATACTGTCTACCGATGAAAGCAAAACCTTTACCAAGCTCCAACAAAAATTGCTCTAAATTCTCGATTAGAGCCTCTTCCAATTCAGACTCTTTAATTATAGGCTCAGGTAGGCCGACGAACTCCAATACCATCGGATCTTTGACTATATCTGCCGGTTTTGCCGGAATCATTCCTTTTCGAGCAAGTTCAAGTACGCCGGCTTTATTTGTAGACAATGCAAGACGATGAAACAGCATTGAGTCTATTTGCCGTTTCAATTCACGAACGCTCCATTGTTCAATTATAGATTGCTGTATATAAAACGAAATTTCCCTGTCATCTTCAAGTTTCAGCAACTCCAAATAGTGCGACCATGACAATTTTCCAGACACTGTTTGGAAAATTGGAAAACGCATGTATAGCTTGCGCATATTATAGATATTGCTAAGGCTGAATTTCCTCCCGAAACGAACTTTCAAATCTTTAGAAAGTTTAGAAAGCAATTTATCTCCGTAATTTGCTCTATCCGCACCATTTTACTCAAACTCAACAATATACCTTCCAATTTCCCAGTATGACTCGAGCATAGATACATTGACGGCCTCACTCGCTTTAAGCTGTCCTGCTCTAATAGCATTCCCTATATTCTCCAAAAGATTGGAGTACGATTCTATTCTATGGTAAGAGTTGTCTGCATTTATAATTGTTCCCATATTGCAAATATACACATTATTAAGCATAATTTGAAGGTTTGTTGACTCTACATCCTTTATAATTTTAGTTAAATGAGGGGATTTTAGAGGGGGATTGTTTAACTTTGCAAGTCAGACGCGGCGCGTAGAGCGGCCGTCTGCAATCCTGTCGAAAAAACATCCTCAAGGAATGAAAAAATACAATCTTATCAACAATTCGCTCGGGTGGCTCTGCTTTGTCATCGCGGCTGTGACTTATCTGCTGACGATCGAGCCTACGGCAAGTTTCTGGGACTGCCCCGAGTTTATTCTTCAAGGTGCGAAATTAGAAGTCGGCCACCCGCCGGGCAACCCGATTTTCATGCTTGCCGCGCGTTTCTTCGTGACGCTCTTCGGCGGCAATATCCAGTCGGCCGCCGTGGCGGTCAACTGCATGTCGGCGCTGCTGAGCGCGGCCACCATACTGCTGCTTTTCTGGACCATCACCCATCTGACACGACGCCTGATTGTCAAGGATTCGGACGAGTCAATCTCGCCGGTTAAAATCGCCGTCATCATGGGCGCAGGCCTCTGCGGCGCGTTGGCTTACACATGGAGCGACACGTTCTGGTTCTCGGCCGTCGAGGGCGAGGTCTACGCATTCTCGTCGTTCTGTACCGCCTTGGTTTTCTGGCTGATACTCAAGTGGGAGAATCACGCCGACGAGCCTCACAGCGACCGCTACTTGGTGCTCATAGCCTACATAATCGGCGTGTCGATAGCCGTGCACCTGCTCAACCTGCTCTGCATCCCGGCCATCGGCCTCGTCTACTACTATCGCAAGTTTAAGAATATCAACGCCGTAGGCTCACTCATAGCCTTAGGCATATCATGCGTCATCGTCGCACTGATTCTCTACGGTCTCGTGCCGGGATTCATCAACGTGGCGCAGTGGTTTGAGCTGTTCTTTGTCAACGAACTCGGCTGCGGCTACAATGTCGGCGTGACCGTCTATGCCGCCGTCGCCGTCTTTGTGTTCGTGATGACGGTGCGTGCGCTTTACCACCAACGCAGCAGCCTCTCTATCAAGTGGCTCTTCTTCTTCACCATCGTGCTCTCGGGCATGCCGTTCATCGGCAACTCGTGGGTCATCCCGACGCTCTTTATCATCGGCCTGTTAGTCTATCTCTTTATGTTCTGCCCGAAGGTGCCGGTGCGCGTGTTCAACGTCATCGCGCTTAGCATCTTGGTGATATTCATCGGCTACTCGTCTTACGCCCTGCTGCTTATCCGCGCGAGCGCCAATCCGCCGATGAACCAGAACGCCCCTGACAACGTCTTCGCGCTCGCCTCATATCTCAACCGCGAGCAGTACGGCGACCGCCCGCTGTTCTACGGCCCCGTCTTCTCCGAGGAACTTGCCTACGAGGAGTATAACGACTCATACTTCGTGCCGGTCGACGAGCAGGGCTATCCGCGCACACGCGTAATCGACGGTTATCTGCGCGACGGCGAGGGCCGTGCCTACAACACGCCCAAACGCAGCTATACCAAGGTCGTGAAGACCAATCCCACGCAGCCCGACCAATATGTCGACGCCGTCGAGCGCCCCGACTACAAGCCGATGCCCGACGTGGAAATGCTCTTCACCCGTATCTACAGCACCGACAACCGCGCCGGCCACGTCGACGGCTACAAGAGCTGGGCCGAATACGAGACCCCTGACATCTACGACATCCCGGCCGAAGTGCGCGCCCGCTGGGCCGCTCAGGGCTACGCGATGATGTCAGAGGCGTCGCCCTATCTCGTCCATCAGCGCCCCGTCACCACCGCCGCCACCCCCGACGGGACCCCCGTCAACCGCACATCGGCATGGAAACCCGGTTTTGACGTCAACCTGCGCTACTTCATCAACTATCAGCTCAATCACATGTACTGGCGATATTTCATGTGGAATTTCGCCGGACGTCAGAATGACCTGCAGGGCAACGGCGAGCCGCATCTCGGCAACTGGATTTCGGGCATCCCCGTAATCGACAACGCCCGCCTCGGCGACCAGTCGAAGCTGCCCGACGAATACGGCAAGGGGAACAAAGGCCACAACGTCTACTTCATGCTGCCTCTGCTCCTCGGCATCATCGGTCTGCTCTGGCAGGCCCTCTACACCCACAACTCCGACCCGCGCCGCGGCATCGAGCAATTCTGGGTTGTCTTCTTCCTCTTCTTCATGACCGGCATCGCCATTGTGCTCTACCTCAACCAGACGCCCGGACAGCCGCGTGAACGCGACTACGCATTCGCCGGCTCATTCTATGCCTTCGCCATCTGGATCGGCCTCGGTGTGCCGGCCATCGCATCTTCGATACGTGACTTCATGGCCCGTCTCAAAGACAAGAAAGCCACAAAAGCCGCTGACGAAGCCGCCAAAGCCGAGCGCCGCGACAGCATGACATGGGCCGCAGCCGTGCCCGCCATCATCGTCGGCATCTTCGTGCCGCTGCAGATGGTCTCGCAGACATGGGACGACCACGACCGCTCAAACCGCTACACCACACGCGATTTCGGCATGAACTATCTCTCCTCCGTAGGCCCGAACGCCATTATCTTTACGAACGGCGACAACGACACCTTCCCGCTGTGGTACGCTCAGGAGGTCGAAGGCTTCCGCACCGATGTGCGCGTCGTCAACCTCTCATATCTGACCACCGACTGGTACGCCCACAACCTCGGCTACCCGTTCTACGACGCCGAGCCGGTCAACCTCTACGCCACTCCCAAAGACTATGCCTACGAACGCATGGCCTATAACTTCGTCGTGCCGATGAACGACTCGCTCGTCACCGCCGAGACAGCCCTGCGCGAGCTTTACAACTCTGACGCCTCGCGCGTCGGCGCGCCGTATCTGACGTCGCCCAACGTCTACATACCCGTCGACTCGGCGACCGCCGTCGCACATTACGGCATAGCCAATGACAGCATCACCGCCGCAGACCTCACCCCCTCGCTGGGCGACATACGTCTCAACCTCAGCTCTCAGGGTCAGGGCCTCAACCAAAGCAAAGTGCTCTCGTTAGACATCATCTCAAACGGCATCACCAACGGCTGGAAACGCCCCGTCTACTTTGCCACGACTGTCCCCTCGTCATACTATCTCGGTCTTGACGACTACATGTACTCGACCGGCATGGCCATGGAGGTGACTCCGTTCCGCAAGGCCGCCTACTCGCCCAACGCCGATGTGGCCTACGAGAACATCATGAGCCGCTTCCGCTGGGGCGGTCTCGACAATCCCGAGACCAACGGCTCGCTCTACTTGGACGAGACTGTGCGCCGCATGGTGTCGTCGACTCGCTCAGCCATCATCGACTGCGTCGACAACCTGATTGTCAGCGGCGAGAGTCCCGCATCGACGTGGGCTGTCAGCCATGCCGACTCATTGGGCACACCCGCGCCGCGCAACCACTACGACATGGCCCGCAACCTGCTCAATCTGATGCAGGAGAAGCTGCCCGCATCGGTCACCCCCTATGACGGTCTGCAGAGCTACTACATGGCCTCAGACTATATCGACCTCTATGACGCCACCGGCAACAAGGCCGACCTTGAGAGCGCACGCGCTATCCTCGACGCCGAGATGCCGCGCATGGCCCAGCTCGTCAACTACGCTTCGACGCTCACGCCCTCGCAGCTCAACCGTCTCGGCCGCTCAGAGAGCTACGCCCTCCAGTATCTCGGCCTGATGACCGGTCTGCGCAATGCCGTCGAGCTTTACTCGGCTCTTGACGGCCGCAGTGACCGCGAGGAACTGCTCGCCGACCTGCCCGGCGGACTACTCGTGCCCTACGCCCAGTCTGTGTATCCTCTGATTTATGTCAGCGGCTACACGCTCGACGAGATCATGGCCAACCGCGACAAAGTCGAGGGAGCATCGCGTCAGGTGTTTGACATCGCCGCCCGTCTGCTCGAGCTTCACCGCGCCCTCGGCGTCAACCAGATGGCCGTCACCGACTCCGTGGTCAAATCCAACGGCATCGACGCCCTCGCATGGCGCCGTCTCGCCGACTAAATCTGTTTAACGTCAGCGTATGTTTATCGAACGTCCGCCGCTGCTCTACCGCCTGCTCTTCCCCGAGGGCATCTGGCGCGTCAAAGGCCATCACAAGGCCAAAGTGGTCTATCTGACCTTTGACGACGGCCCGATACCCGAGGAGACGCCGTGGGTTTTAGACACCCTTGACGCCTACGGGGTCAAGGCGACATTCTTCATGGTCGGCGACAACGTGCGCCGCCATCCGGAGTTGTTTGAGGAAATCAAGCGCCGCGGACATTCATACGGCAACCACACCATGCACCATCTGCAGGGCATGAAGGTGACGAGCAACACCTATATGAACGACATCGCCGAGGCCGACCGTCTCATCGACAGTCCGCTCTTCCGTCCGCCTCACGGCATCATCCGCTGGAAACAGGCCCGCAACATCAAGGAGCGCTACAACCTCGTGATGTATGACCTCGTGACGCGCGACTACTCGCGCAAACTGACGCCCGAGCAGGTGCTCGGCAATGTGATGCGTTTTGCGCGCAACGGCTCGATTATCGTCTTCCACGACTCGGTCAAATCGTCGCGCAACCTGCGCTATGCGTTGCCGCGCGCCATCGAGTGGCTGCAACAGCAAGGCTATGAGTTCCGCACACTGTCAATGCATTGACCGCGAGGCTCTGCGGCAGACTGTTGCAGAGGTCAGCGGCGCCGTGCGCGTAGGATTTGCCCGCGCCGAGGCTGTCGATACCGTCGCACGCGACATCTACCTCCGATGGATTGCCGACGGCCGCCACGGTGAGATGAGCTACTTAGAGCGCTATCAGGACGTACGCGACGACCCGCGCCTGCTGCTGGACGGCGCCACGACCGTCATCAGTTGCGCCTTTGACTATCGTCAGCCACATCGCCATCCGCTTTTTGCCGACTACGCTCTCGGCCGCGACTATCATGAGGTCGTCAGAGAACGCCTGACAGCCGCCGCCGAAGCTATTACAGCAACTTACGGCGGTCAGACACGCGTCTGTGTCGACACGGCGCCGATACGCGAGCGTTACTGGGCCGCGCGCGCCGGCATTGGCCGCATAGGTCTTAATAATCAGCTAATTGTCGACGGTATCGGCTCGCAGGTGTTTTTAGGCGAAATCATCTGGACAGTCGCCGTCGAGCCTGACACGGCAGCCGAAGGCCACGGCTGCGGCGACTGCCGAGCATGTGTCCGAGCATGTCCGGCCGGCGCACTTGACGGCTGCGGCTCTATCGACGCACGTCGCTGCCTGTCTTATCTAACTATTGAGTACCGCGGCGAACTGCCCCGCCGACTGCCCCGCGGCGGACGCATCTACGGCTGCGACATCTGTCAGGCGGTATGTCCGCGCTGCGTGCCGGCAGCGGAGAGCACCCCCATCGCCGACCTTGCCGCGCGACCGTCAGTCATGAGCCTTGACCGCGAAGCCATTGCAGCCATGACGCAGGAAGACTTCAGCCGCATCTTCACCCACAGCGCCGTCAAACGCTGCAAACTCGCCGGTCTCAAACGCAACCTCCAAGCCGGAGAATGACCAGACACTAAGCCTGTTCCACTTTGTGTTTTTGATGTGATTTACTTTGTTAAATTGAGTTAATTTACTTTGTTAAATTGAATTAACGCAAGCAATCTGTAAATTTTCCTCTTCAAACGCAACCTCCAAGCCGGAGAATGACGGCAAGCCGCGTTGAATGACAATAGGGCTCAAAATACAACCGGTCCTCCTTATTTACGGTCATCGCCACATCGCAGCGTTAAAGTAGGGGCGCAATACTTTGCGTCCTCGTAATCAAGCATTTCTCTGCAGCATAGCGGGCGCAAAATTTTGCGCCCCTACCATTAATTTTATTTGCGGGTTATTGCGTGGCGGCGCTCGTAGACGGGAAGATCTGAGAGGGGAATCTTGTTGAACTTGGTTATTAAGGGCAGGAAGTAGGCCCAGAGCTGCTCAGGTGAGAGCTTGGTGATACGCTTGACCGTCGGGTTGAGCAAGGCGTCAATCGTTCGCTCCTGTTCGCGAGTGAATAGGCCCGAGCCGAAGAGAGCCGACAGCGCGACAGGTTTTTCGTCGCGAAAAATGTGCCCGAGGATGCGCATACGATTTTCGATGCGTTGCCGTCGCGCCTCGCGGCGCTCTTTAGCCCGCTCGACGCGACGACGGGCGTCGTCGGCCATGGCGTCAGCCTCGGGTGTCGGCGCGGGGTGGAGACGGCTTTCGTCAAGCGATTCGACAGCGCCGTCGGGCTTGCGGATGCGCTCGGCAGTAATGATGGCCGAAACAAGGGCGTGGCAGAGCGAGAGGTTTTCGGGGTCGGCAAGGATTTGGCTGAGAAGTTCGACCGGAATGTGTGCTGTGATGGTTTTCTGAGCTGTTTTGCGTGTCTTTTTCATAGTGCGTTCTTTTTTCGCACAAAGATAGATACGCACTGCTGCCTGATGGCGTGCAAAATTGTCACTCCTGCATTTTAACACTTCACTCGTGATTTGCAATCGGACAATAAAAAGCCGCAAGCGCTTGACTTACAGTGCTTGCGGCTAATATTGTATTATGAGATATTTTACTCTGCTTGGTCGGGCTGTCGGGATTCGTCTTCTTTTAGAGGATTCCAGCCTTGGGCGCGGAGGGGTATCTCGGTGTCGTCGCGGGTAATCATGGCGCATCCGAGTTCGGGGCGCGTGATGTAGCCGATGACGTGGACGCCTTCGATTTTCTTGATTTTCTCGTGGTCGGCGAGCGGCACGGTGAACAGCAGTTCGTAGTCCTCGCCGCCGTTGAGCGCGGCCGTCACGAGATTCATATTGAGCTCCTCGGCCATCGAGGCTGTCTGATAGTCGATGGGAATGCGGTCTTCATAGATGCGGCATCCGCAGTGACTTTGCGTGCAGATGTGTATCAGCTCCGACGACAGACCGTCGCTGACATCCATCATGGCCGTCGGCTTGATGCCGGCCTTGGCGAGCGCGGCCACAATGTCCTTGCGCGCCTCGGGCTTGAGCTGGCGCTCGATGATATACTCCTTGCCGCCGAACTCGGGCTGGAAGTCCTTCTGACCGGCCGAGGCGATTTTCTCGCGCTCGAGGAGCTGCAGGCCCATGTAGGCCGCGCCGAGGTCGCCGCTGACGCATATCAGGTCTGTGTCGCGGGCGCCGTCGCGGTAGACGATTTTGTCGGCCGGGGCGTCACCGATGCAGGTGATGGAGATGACAAGGCCTTGATGAGAGGCCGATGTGTCGCCGCCGACGAGGTCGACGCCATAAATCTCGCAGGCGAGACGTATGCCCTCGTAGAGCGTCTCGATGTGTTCGACGGTAAAGCGCTTTGACACTCCCAAAGAGACTGTAATCTGACGCGGAGTGCCGTTCATGGCGTATATGTCTGAGAAGTTGACCACGGCGGCCTTGTAGCCGAGATGTTTGAGCGGCACATAGGTGAGGTCGAAGTGGACATTCTCTAAAAGCAGGTCGGTTGTGACGAGCACATCGGTGTCGGCGTAGCGCATCACGGCCGCATCGTCGCCGACGCCCCGCAGACTCTGCGGGTTGCCGAGCTTGATGTCTTTGGTCAGGTGGTCGATGAGACCGAACTCTCCGAGTTTTGATATTTCAGTTTGCATATATATTTATGTGTCTGACAGTTTGAGACGATTGGTCTCAGATAGTAGAGACAGGCCTTCGGCATGTTGGCGTATTATACGTGCCAAAGGCACGTCCCTACAATTTTATATTCATCAGCTGCGGGCGACGAGCTCTTTCATGAGAGCCACGACGGTCGGCTGGGCGTTGATGGCTGCCTTCTGCACCTCCTCGTGAGAGGGCACTTCGGTCACATCCTTGCCGCCGAGGTCAGTGATTACCGACAGGCCGAAGACGTCCATGCCGCCATGACGGGCCACGATAACCTCGGGCACAGTCGACATGCCGACTGCATCTCCGCCGATGACGCGGAAATATTCATATTCGGCCGGCGTCTCGAATGTCGGGCCGGGAGTGCCGACATAGACACCGTGCATCAGACGCAGGCCTTTCTCGCGGCCGATTGTGTCGGCAAGCTCGACGAGACGTTTCGAATATGCCTCGGTCATGGCCGGGAAACGCGGGCCGAACTCCTCATAGTTCTTGCCGCGCAGAGGATTCTCGGGGAAGAGGTTGATATGGTCGGTGATAATCATCACGTCGCCGACGCGAAACTCTTTGTTCATACCGCCTGCGGCATTGCTGACGAAGAGGGTCTTGACGCCCAATTTCTGCATGACTCGCACGGGGAAAGTTACCTGCTTCATGTCATAGCCTTCGTAGTAGTGGAAACGGCCCTGCATGGCGATGACGGGCTTGCCGCCGAGACGGCCGAAGATAAGATTGCCGCTATGGCCTTCGACGGTCGACACGGGGAAGTTGGGGATATCCTTATATGCGATATACTGTTTGTCGGTCATAAAATCGACAAGGCTGCCGAGGCCTGTGCCGAGTATAACTGCTGTGTCGGGCATCTCGCTTACCTTTGAGCGCAGAAATTCGACGGTCTGTTTGATTTTCTCTAACATGGTTATAAATTACAAGGAGTTATTAAATTAGTTATGTAATAACGCCGCCCGACAGCCGATAGTTGGGCCGCCCCGACGGCTTTAAGTTTTATTTTATGAGTTTGCGGATGGCGTTGGCGAAGGCGTCTTCATCGTTGTTGTTGACAAATTCGACCTCGATGGGGAGATAGAATGTGACGGCCTTGAGTTCGTGGGGGAAATAGGGATTGCAGACGAGGCGCACGGCGTCTTTCTCTGTCGTGACGATGATGCGGTTTTCGCCGCGCATCGAGTGATAGCGCTCGACGAGCAGCTCGATGTCCTTGCGGGTATAGTTGTGGTGGTCGGGGAAAATGTTGACCTTGACCTTGGGCCGGAAGCTCTTGAGATAGCGTATGAAGGGACGCGGATTGCCGATGCCGGCGACTGCAAGCACGTTGTCCTTGACGCTCATATAGTCGAGGAAGGGCACCGAGCGCACGTAGTCGGGAAAGAGGGGCACGAGATTCTGATAGGCAAAGCGCGAGAAGAAAAGATTCTGACACGGATAGAGTTCAAGGTGCTTTGACACAAGGCGATAGTCAATCTGCTTCATATCCTCGGGGCACTTGGCCATCACGACGATGTCGGCACGGTTGAGCCCGCGCACCGACTCACGCAGCCGTCCGTAGGGCAACAGTTTGTCCTCATAGACCGGACGGCCGTAGTCGGTTATGACTATGGCCGCGCGCGGCTTGACGTAGCGGTGCTGGAAGGCGTCGTCGAGCACGATGAGGTTGATATTGGGGTCTATTCTGAGGAGTTCCTCTATGCCCTTTACGCGGTCCTCGCAGACTGCCATCACCACCTCTCCGTTAAATTTATGGTAGATCTGATATGCCTCGTCGCCGATATCACGCGGATTAGATCGTGACGTAGCGAGCACAAAGCCCTTGGTGCGCCGCTTGTAGCCGCGGCTGAGCACGGCTATATGGTGACTGTGGCGCAAGGCCGAGACGATATACTCTACATGAGGTGTCTTGCCCGTGCCACCGGCCGTAAGATTGCCGACGACAACGACAGGCACATCAAATTCGTGCTGCTTGAGCAAGCCCCAGTCAAAGAACTTGTTACGCATATAAGTGACCATCCCATAGACCTTGGAGCATGGGAGCAAGACGAGCTTGGACACTATGTTGCGCATTGACACCGTATTATCGATTTAACAGATCAACATGAGTTAACGTATAACCAAGTCGGGCATACGGGCCTGCACGGGATTCATCTCGCGCAGACGCTTGACCGCCATCATGGCGGCGATGGCCTCGCGGTCGAGCACGACACCGGCGGCTGACTCAAGCCGCTGAGTCTCTTCGAGCAGTTTTGTCATGAAGTCCTGAGAGACGTCTGGATAAGAGACATATTGCGACGGCTCCATGCCGAGACTGTCGGCGATGGCTTCGATACAAGCGTGGAGACTGCCGACACGGTCGACAAGACCGAGCTCAACAGCCGACGACCCAATCCATACGCGTCCCTCGGCGATGGCCTTGACAGAGTCGACACTCATGTGACGACCCTCGGCTACACGGCCGGTGAAGACGTCGTAAGTGTCTTCAACATAGCGTTGCATCGAGGCGCGCTGCTGCTCGGTCATAGGCTGCATGAGCGACATGAACGTGGCGTTGGGACTCGACGAGACGTCAGAGAAGGTGACTCCAAGCTTGCCGGTGACGAGGCCGCTGAAATCAGGTATCATGCCGAAAACGCCGATTGAGCCGGTTAGCGTCGTGGCGTCGGCATAGATGCAATCTGCGCCGCAAGAGATATAGTAGCCGCCCGATGCCGCATAGTCGCCCATCGAGACGTAGAAGGGTTTGCCCTTGGATTTAAAGTAGTTGAGTGCCTCCCAGATTTGTTCAGAGGCGAAGGCGCTGCCGCCGGGAGAGTTGACGCGGAGCACAAGTCCGCTGACCTTGTCATTGTCAGCAAGACCTATAATCTGCGGTACGATGGTCCGGCCGACGATGCCTTCGTCGCCCGAATCGACAATGTCGCCCACGGCATAAAGCACGGCAATATGGTCGTCTGTACCGTCGCCGAAATCGCCGGTGCGCGATGCTACATAATTCTTGGGCGAGACAAGGCGCAAGTCTTTGCCGGCATCAACACCGGTGAGGTCGCGCAGCATATCCTCGACCTCGCGGCGGTAACGCTTCTCGGTTACGATGCCTGCATCTACGTCGTGGTCGGCCGTCCATGCGAATGTCAGACTGTCGGCCCACGCGCTTACGGTCTGAGGAGTCACCGCGCGGTTTGCGGCAATCGTCGTGCTGTAATAGCCCCATATAGAGTCGATGAAGACCTGATTCTGATGGCGGGCCGCCTCGCTCATCGAGGTCAGGATAAACGGCTCGACAGCGCTCTTGTAAGTGCCGACCTTGACCACCTGCACCTTTATGCCGAGCTTGTCCAAAAGCCCGGTGAAGAAAGGAGTCGAAGTGCCTATGCCGCGTATGTCGACATTGCCCACGGGATTAAGATAAACCTTGTCGGCAAAAGTCGAGAGCAGATAGTCGCCCTGAGCATAGTTGTCTGCGTAGGCATACACCCATTTGCCCGACTCCTTGAACGCCGCAAGAGCCTCGGCGAGTTCCTCGCGCGAAGCTATGCCCATAGCCGAGCCGGCGGCGTTGATATAAATGCCCTCGATTTTGTCATCGTCTGCGGCTAGGCGCACTGCCTTGAGCATATCCTCGAGGGTCTGAGTCTCGTTTTCGAAATTTTGAATCATCGTCATGAAACTCTCTGACTGCGAACGCTCGATGATCTCGCCGCTGAGGTCGAGATAAAGTATCGATTTATCTTTAACATTAGTCGAGTCGTCGCTCTTGCCCATTGCGATACCCAATGCCACCAGTCCGGTGAAAAACAAGAGGATAGCAGCTATCCACAGACCGGCGATGGTGCCGAGCATGGATATGAAAAATTTCTTCAACATTGTGTAACTAACTTATAGATTGTTGGTTGTTTACGATATTTCTAATCGCCCGAAATTACAGGCGTTACAAATTTAATAAAAATTGTAACGCACACAAAGCTTTCGCCAAAATAATGTTAATTATCAGCTGAATAAAAAATAAATCCCGTCAGAACGCCATGTGGAAGGCGATGCGGAGGCCGCTGCGGTCGATTTCGTAGGGGGTGTTGCGGTAGCGCAGGCGCCACACGTAATCGACACGGAGACAGCTGAATATATTGTCGATACCGACGGCGGCCTCAAGGTATGCACCGTCGTCCATCGGACGCGTGGTCGCCTCGGGTGCAAAGCGCGGCAGCGACGGATTCAGCTCGGGACGGTTGCGCTCACTCAGATGACCGAAAAAGCCGTTAAACGTAAAACATTCGCGCAGTTTAAGTTTACGCAGTCCCGGCACGAGATTAAAGAGCGCGCCGTTGGCGTTGTATGTCAAAAACCAGCTCAACTGTGAGTCGCCGACAAACTCGAGCGGGTTTAGCAACGCAAAACTCTCGGGCTGAATGGTGTAGCTGAGGTTGGCGTTGGGTATCATCAGATCGAGATAAGGCGAACGACTCCAGACGTGGCCGCCCTTGACCATAGCGTCCAAATAGCCGAAGGCCGACATCCAGAAACGCTTCTGCATCGACAGTTCGGTCTTGTTGATATCATAGCGACTGCCCATAAAGCCCTTTGGTGCAAAGGTATGCGTCAGCTGTATGACGGGGGCGTCAAGGTTGACGGGGAAGCGGTTGCTGCGCGACTGATAAAATTTCTCGCCGGGAGCGTAGCGCAGCGTGACTGACACCATATTTTCGTCGAAATGGCCGAACGTATCTCCAAAACCGTCAACAAAAGGCACCTCGCGCGTCCCCTCGCGGCGCTCGCGACGCAGCGACGCCTTGACCGAAAAATTGTTGTCAAGCTCGAGTGTATAGGTCAGATCGGTCGTGTGCCGGTAGATGACATTACGGTCTTTCATGCGCTTGAGCGACAGGAAGATATTGTCGGCGTTGGTAAAGAGATAATTCTGACCGACATAGTCGATGTCAAAGCCCTGAGTCAGCCTCAATGACCGCACGGGGAACTCGCGCGAATGGAGCTTTTTGTCGATAAACGAATATTCGCCCTCGATGCGGTATTTCCACTTGTGGTCCTTGGTGCCCCACGCCACAAATCCCCGGGCAAACCACCGTTTGCTCAGCGCCGAGGTGGTCATGCCGCCGACTCTGAAGCGCGTGCCCTCGATGTCGTTGAAACTGACTGTGGTGTTGAGCGGACCGTAGTCAAACTTTTTGCCCACGCCCACATAACCGACTGTCAGCATGTTGATTGCACGAGACGCATAATAGAAGAACTTCGATTTGCCCATTTCGCGGAGCATCGAGCCGACACGCTGCTCCTGACGGGTGACGGGCTGCAGACGCGCCTCCTCCCAGAACTCGTCGGTGCGCACGGCAGCGCTGTCGCTCTCAAAGTCATTGCGCATGGTCTCAAAGAGCTGCATCCCGGCCGAATCGGGCTCGGCGAACGAGTGTCCGGCGCAGGATGTGACACGCCGCGCATAGAGTCCGGGCAGACCGGGGATGGCCGTCAGCTCCATCGTCAGATTATCGGTCAGTTTCAGGCGCGACCCGTCGGACGCGACATCAAATGTCTGGCTTATAAAAAGCTTATCGACGAAATTGACATTTGATTCGGGGGGCAGACTGAGGTCGACACGCATGATATTCATTGTCGTGTCGTCACGGACGTAAACATGGCCGTTGAAGCCGAATGACGAGCGGTTGAATGGATAAAACGACAGCACGACGCAACGGCGCCCGTCGATGACGACCGTATCGGTCAGGTAGAACTTGTAAAAGTCGGGGGCAATCGGCGAAAGCGGGCTGACAAACCGGTTTTGCAACAAGTTTATATCCTTGTCATAGAGGTCGATTTCACGCATGACGTCGTCAATGAAAATGCGCATGTTGTCGGCGTTGCCGACTTGCTCGATGCCGACACTGCGGCGGCCGCGCACGATGTTTTTACAACTGCGTGGGTCACGCCGGTTGACGACAGATGTAAGTTTCTCGCGCACCGAAAGGTTTATCATCGGCGTACCCGAGATGTCAGACGTGTCGAGATACTCTTTGAGAAAAGGCAGGTGGCTGAATAAAAAGGCGTTGGTATCTGCCGAAATTTTATTGACAGCCAAGGTCGTGCGGTCATAACGGTCGTAGCTGTACCATTGATTATTCTCACGCGGGTCGGTCTGGCGGCCGCTGTGGCGCAGCCGTTTGACAAACTCGACAGCCGGATTGTTTTTCTTGGAGTATTTCTTTTTTGTCACCACGAGTTCGTCCAAGCCTGTCGTCGACGGAGTCAGATAGACCACTGCGAGATTGACCCTTGACGGCTTTATAATAATCTCGCGCGGCTCATAGCCCATCGACGAAACTCTAATTATCGAGTCACCCTCGGGCAGCAGTATCTCGAAGATGCCGCTGAGGTCGCTGACAGCCGAACGCGTCTTGCTGCCATTGAATACCGACACTCGCGGCAGAGGCTCGCCGCTGACCGAGTCACGCACTATGCCCTTGATATAACGCCCCGCGTTCTCGCCATCGTGGAGACGCAGCGCTCCGTCCCGCGAACTCGCAGACATAAGCCCGCAGCCGAGGCATACGGCCAGTATGACCGAAAGCAATGTTTTTAATGTGACGGAGTGCATCTTATCGCGGCTTTGATTAATTTTGTGATGTTTTTTAAACAAACAAATCCGGGCTTCTGTTGGCCTGTAGATTAATATGGCAAAAGAAATCGAACGTAAATTTCTCGTCACCGACAGCTCATACCGCGACATGGCCTCAGCCGAGCGGCATATTGTTCAAGGCTACCTCTCGCGCGACCCGCGGGCCACGGTCAGAGTGCGCATCGCCGACGGTCAGGCGTGGCTGACAGTCAAGGGCCTCAACGACAGCGCAGTCCGCGACGAGTGGGAGTATGAAATCCCTGTGTCTGACGCCCGCGACATGCTCGGGCGCTGCGCTACGGGGCGGGTCATCGAAAAGACACGCTATATCGTCAACTACGCCGGCCGCCGCTGGGAAGTTGACGAGTTCGGCGGCGAGCTGAGCGGCCTGACCGTGGCCGAAATCGAGCTTAACTCGGCTGACGAGCAGCCCGAGCTGCCGCCTTTTGTCGGCGACGAGGTCACCGGCGACCCGCGCTATTACAACTCGGCGCTCTGAGGCTTGTCGCGGCGCACGAGAGCCACGACGTTCTCCACATGCTGCGTGTGGGGGAACATGTCGACAGGCTGCACGGCCTCAACACCATATTTGCAGTCTAACAGAGCAAGGTCACGGGCCTGAGTGGCCGGATTGCAGCTCACATAGACTATGCGGGCAGGCTCGGCGCGCAGTATCACGTCTACCACATCCTGATGCATGCCGGCGCGGGGCGGGTCGACAATCATCACGTCGGGACGGCCGTGCTCGGCGATGAACTCGTCGGTCAGCACATCTTTCATGTCACCGGCAAAGAACTCGGTGTTGGTGATTCCGTTGACCTCAGAATTAATGCGGGCGTCGGCGATGGCGTCCTCGACATACTCGATGCCGATTACGCGCGAGGCACGCCGGCTGACGAAATTGGCGATGGTGCCCGTGCCGGTGTAAAGGTCGTAAACGAGTTCGTCGCCACTGAGACGGGCGAAATCACGGGCAATCTTATACAGCTCGTAAGCCTGACGCGAGTTGGTCTGATAGAACGATTTCGGTCCGACGCGGAAGCGCAAACCCTCCATCTCCTCCTCGATATAAGGCTTGCCGGAGTAAAGCAGCACCTCCTGATCGGCTATGGTGTCGTTGACCTTGGTGTTGACGACATACATCAGCGACGTAATCTCGGTGAAAGCCTCACGGACAGCGTCAAGCAGTGTCTTGATTTTGTCACTGTCGTCCTCGCCGAAGACCATGACGGCCATAATCTCGCCCGTCGAGGCGATGCGTATCATCAGAGTGCGCAACAGTCCCTGCTGGGCGCGCAGGTCATAGAACGCGTAGCCGTGCTGCTTGCCGAAGTCCTTGATGAACAGGCGCAGACGGTTGCCTAAGTCATCCTGAAGATGACAGCGCTTGATGTCTAACACTTTGTCAAAAGCGCCGGGAATGTGAAAGCCGGCCGCGTCGCGGTCGGGGAAGTCCTCGCCGCTGCGCAGCTGCTCAAACGTCAGCCAGCAACGATTAGAGAACGTGTATTCCATCTTGTTGCGATACTCCCAGATGTCGGCCGAGCCCTTGATAGGCGTAATCTCGGGCAGCTCGACCTTGGCGATACGTGTCAGTGCATCGGTGACCTGACGCTGCTTGCATGCGAGCTGGAAGTCGTAGGGCAGATGCTGCCAACGGCATCCGCCGCAGATGGTGAAATGCTCGCAGCGAGGCTCCACGCGTATGTCAGAGGGTTTTACGAGGCGCTCAATGTGGCCCTCGGCATATGATTTGCGTTTCTTGTCTATCTTGACGTCGATTACGTCGCCCGGCGCGGCGAACGGCACAAAGACAACCATCTCGTCGACACGCCCGAGAGCTTTGCCCTCGGCGGCGACATCAGTTATTTCCATGCCCTCGATGACCGGGAGCTCTTTACGTTTCCTTGCCATAAATAATCATATTACGAAACGCAAAGTTAATGCTTTTACCGACATCAAAAAAATATTGATTTTGTAGAAATCTTTGACGATTGTTTAATCATTCCCTCGCCAATGAGAAATCCGTTGTGATATTTCCGTCTTAGGAAGACGTGAATTTAATTGCATAAGTTCTTCCAATTTTGCAGCTGCAATATAGGGGGATACTACTCCGTATCTTACCATCTCATCGAACAAGAATAGTATGCCATGAACTTCAATCTCCTGAGACTCTGCATATTTTCTCAGACGACGGTCTCCCGTAAGCATCGGGACTTGATATTTTCTCGCATAGTAGCAAACCGAACAGTCCGGGATAGAAAGGTTGCCGGAAACGCCTGAATGTTCCGCCACAATCTCAAGCACTTCATCAGCTGAAAAACTGTTGACTCGGATTTTTCCAACGAAAACTAATTGCTCAAATACCCTCCGTTGTCCATCCTCTACAATCTCTGCCGCAACGAAATCCACTGTGTGAATCTCATAGGGAAGGTTGCATACGTCCTCGAGTAGCCCTACCGAATATAAGTCGATGAAGATGTTTGTATCGTTGACTATAATCTTCATCCCTTAGACGAGTTGGAGCTGTCGCTTGACCGATTCAACCGAGGTGTTAAGTAAAACGGCGGCTTTAGAGAACGAGATAATTTCATCTGCAAGAGCACGATAAACCATCCTCACAAACCGTCCGGACGTCTCAGGCATCGTCATTGATTGCTCAACAATGGCTCTGAAGTCAGGAAAACTATGTTTCTTTTTCAAATATCCATCATAGCGCCGCCCGGTTATCACGCCTAAACGTCGCATTGACTCCATGACGGCATCAATGGATATGCCGTATTGTTTTTGGAGGTCGGCGAGTTCAGCCAGAGATATGTCATGCCTTTTACATCCGATGCGTGAAAGAAGCACTGACGAGGGCAGCAATAGCTCACTTGCAAAAATATTGCAGAGGTTTTCGGCATCTTTAGCTTTTATTTCAGGGGGAAACTTCATTAACAGATGGCCGAGTTCATGGAGCAGTGCGTAACGTTTGCGTTCGGTGGTGAGATTGTCGTTGACGACAATAATCGGAATATTGTCATTGGCAAATCCACTGAGACCCTCAAATGATTCGTCTTCAGATATTTCTATGATTTTAACCCCATTATCTTCAAGCACCTCGATTACATTTGAAATACCGTCAACGCCGAGATTAAGCTTTGAGCGAACCATTTCGGCAAATTTTGTTACATCCTGCGGTGATGATATTTCCTCCTGTTTTATAGAAAAGGTGGTTTTCATACCGCATAACTCTTCCGCTTCGAGATAGCGTTCCAATTCCTCACGGACTCGTTCACGAATTGCAACGGTTTTCTTTTCAGGAAATCTGGCATCTTTGCGGAACATGACCCTATCGACTTCCACCGAAAAAGGCCGAAAGAAGTAATCGGGTTTTACGCCGAGCGCCGAGCTAAAAGTTAGTAACATCCGACTGTCCGGCATCGTCTGCCCTTTCTCATATTTATTTATGGCCTGCCGCGTTACAGAAGGAGTGAACGAACGCCCAAGTTCTTCCATTGACAGGCCTTTCATCTGACGGGCCTGACTCAGTCGACGTCCGAATATGTTATTTAAATCGTTGGTCATGCTATTTAATATTTCGGTTGACAAAATTAATAAATATTCTTTATTTGTCAACCATCATGAATGATAAATTGTTCGGAATTAATGAAAAAGCACTAATAACCCCTATTTTATCAGACAGAGCCGACAAGATGCCTTTTTGCGGGTGCGGATAGGTTAACATTATTTAATGTATTGGCGCGGTTGGCGGTAAATCAGTATCTTTGTGACCGATAATCCAATTCATCGACAAACTCTCTGTGGAAAATCCCAAAAATATAGCCGTCATCGGCGCCACCGGCTCGATTGGCACCCAGACTCTCGACATCATCGCCACTCACCCCGAGCGTTACCGCGCGACAGTGCTTGCCGCAGGCAGCCGCGTCGCCGAGCTCATCGAGCTTGCGCGCCGGCATCGTCCGGCTCTCGCGGTCATCGCCGACGAGAGCCGTCACGCCGAGTTACGGGCCGCTCTCGAGCCGCTCGGCATTGCTACGGCCGCCGGACCTGCGGCACTCTGTGAGGCCGTCTGCCGCGACGATGTCGACATGGTGGTCACAGCCACGGTCGGCTACAGCGGCTTGGAGCCTACGGTCGCAGCCATCAAGGCCGGCAAGGACATCGCCTTGGCCAATAAAGAGACCCTCGTCGTGGCCGGCGATTACATAACATCTCTGCTCGGCCGCTCAAAATCACGCGTTTACCCCGTTGACTCAGAGCACTCGGCCATATACCAGTGTCTCGTCGGCGAGGACCCCGCGACTGTCAGCCGACTGATTATCACGGCCTCGGGTGGCCCGTTCCGCACATGGACGTGCGAGCAGATTGCCTCGGCAAAAGCCGCCGACGCACTGCGTCATCCCAACTGGTCAATGGGCGCCAAAATAACCATCGATTCGGCCACGATGATGAACAAGGCCTTTGAAATCATCGAGGCTCGCTGGCTCTTCGGCATCGAGGCCGGACGTGTGGAGGCCGTCGTCCACCCGCAATCTATCGTCCACTCGATGGTCGAGTTTAAAGACGGTGCCATCAAGGCCCAGCTCGGACTGCCCGACATGAAGTTGCCCATCGCCTACGCACTCGGCGAGGCCACGCGTTTAGACGGCGCAGAGCGTCCGCTCACACTCGACCGTCTCGCAACGCTTACATTCGAGCGCCCCGACCCGGAGCGCTTCCCCTGTCTGACACTGGCCCGGACAGCCATCGAGCGAGGCGGCAACACGGCCTGCATCATCAACGCCGCCAACGAGATAGCCGTCGCAGCCTATCTGCGCGACCGCATAGGTTTTTATGACATATACGCTCTCATCGAGGAGACGCTTGCGCGCGTCAGCTACGAGCCGCAGCCCGACTTCGCCGGCCTGATTGCCTGCAACGCCGAGTCACGCGCCGTCGCCACAGAGCTCACAGACAAATTTTCAACCCACTGTTAAAACCACACACTACAGCCTGACAAACAATGGAATCATTCATGATGAAAGCCCTGCAGCTCATGGTCGCCCTGATTATTCTGGTGACCGTCCATGAGTTCGGACACTATATTTTCGCACGCATTTTCGGCATTAAGGTCAACCGCTTTTACCTCTTTTTCAATCCCGGCTTCTCGCTGCTCAAATACAACCCGATGAAGGGCACGCTGCAAATTATCGGCTACACGCGCGACGGTCAGGACCGCTGCTGGCTCGAGCTGCATGTCGGCAAACCGCATCAGCCGCGGCCCGACGGCAAACCGACATGGCGCGACACACTCTACGGTCTCGGCTGGCTGCCCCTTGGCGGCTACTGTGACATCGCCGGCATGGTTGACGAGACCAAATCAGCCTCAGACCTCGCCGCCGAGCCGCAGCCGTGGGAGTTCCGCTCCAAGGCCGCCTACAAGCGTCTGCTCGTCATGGTGGCCGGCGTGCTGTTCAACTTCATACTCGCCATAATCATCTATGCCGGCATCGCGCTCCACTGGGGCGACCGCGTCGTGCCGTTCGACGCCATGACCGAGGGCATGGACTACAGCGCCGAGATGAAAGCCGCCGGATTCCGCGACGGTGACATGCTGCTGTCGGTCGACGGCAAACGCTTGGACGCCAAAGACTACGGCGCCATGTGGAGCATAATACAGCCGGGCGCACGTGTCGACGTGCTGCGCGACGGCCGCGACACCGTAAGCCTCACCATAAGCGACGGACTGCTCAAATCGATAGCATCTAAAGGCAGCGACTATACCCCGATGACAATGCGTGTGCCCGTCGTTGTCGCCAAGACCGTCTCAGGCGAGCCGGCCGCCGCCGCAGGCATCAAACCGGCAGACCGCATTGTCAGCGTCGACGGCAAGCCTACGCCTGCCATCACCGAGTTTCTGCCGGCACTCGCCGATGTAAAAGGCCGCACGGTCGAGCTTGGCATCATGCGCGACGGCAAAACTATCGAGCTGCCTGTCAGCGTCTCTGACGCAGGCAAAATCGGCATACAGATGCTCGCGCCGTCAGAAATTTTCGAAATCGAGGAAGTGAAATACAGTTTCCTCGGCTCGATACCCCGCGGCTGGCAGATAGGTGTCGAGCGCCTGTCGACATACGTCTCGTCACTCAAAATGATATTCACCAAAGAGGGCGCGCAGAGCGTCGGCGGATTCGGCACTCTCGGCAGCCTGTTTCCCGACTCGTGGAACTGGTATTCGTTCTGGCAGATTACGGCCTTCCTGTCAGTCATCCTCGCCTTCATGAACATCATCCCCATCCCGGCATTGGACGGCGGCTACACCCTCTTCCTGCTCGTTGAGATCGTAACGCGCCGCAAACCGTCGGAGAAATTCCTCGAATACGCCAACATGATAGGCATAGCCTTCCTCTTCCTGCTGCTGGTCTATGCCAACGGCAACGACATCTACCTGTCTCTTATACACATCTCCGAGCCCACGAGACTACGCTGCATCT
>ENA-OYXU01000253-OYXU01000253.1-human-gut-metagenome-genome-assembly--contig:-NODE-253-length-22373-cov-5.126400_pt1 | contig 22373 bp, 16 predicted proteins | sample MGYA00243243_ERZ653435 | MGnify/ENA primary metagenome ERZ653435 (study PRJEB26926, sample SAMN06165113) | human gut metagenome | biome: ENVO:00009003; feature: ENVO:2100002; material: ENVO:00002003... | reverse complement strand
ATGCAGCGTAGTCTCGTGGGCTCGGAGATGTGTATAAGAGACAGGAATTGTGGGAAAAGTGGGAATTGTGGGAGGTGTGGGAGGTGTGGGAAAGGTGGGAGTGCGCGAAAAGCCGAATTGACGGAGTATGAAAACAAACGCGTTCCGAACACGGATGGCTCGGAACGCGTTCTTATGGCTCGCGTTTACAAGAAACGCGTCACTACCGGTGAATGCAATCAAATCACTATGTTCACGATACGGTTGGGAACTACAATGACTTTCTTGGGAGTCTTGCCATCGAGCCATTTGGCAGCTGATTCATCAGCCAACGCTGTCTTCTCCACATCTTCCCTGGAACTTCCGGCCGGCACCTCGATGGTGAAACGGGTCTTGCCGTTGACACTGACAGGATATTTGACCGAATCCTCGACCAGAGCCGACTCGTCAACTTCGGGCCATGCCGCATCGACCACACTTGTGTCATGGCCAAGACGATGCCAGAACTCCTCGGCGATATGCGGCGCGAAGGGAGCGATCACACGGGTAATGGCATCCATAGCCTTGCGGTTGGTGGACTTCATTCCGCTCAACTCATTGACGGCGATCATGAACGCCGAGATCGATGTGTTGAACGAGAAGTTCTCGATGTCCTGGGTAACCTTCTTTATGAGTTTATTCACGCTCTTGGCCTCGGCGGGTGTCATCGGCTCGTCCTTGGACAAGTCCACGTTCTCGAACAGGTTCCACAGCTTACGCAGGAAGCGGTTCACACCATCGATACCGTTGGTATCCCATGGCTTGGACTGCTCGACCGGACCAAGGAACATCTCGTACAGACGCAATGTGTCGGCGCCGTAACGCTCCACGATGTCATTGGGATTGACCACATTGAACATCGATTTCGACATCTTCTCCACTGCCGAGCCACAGACATACCTGCCGTTATCCAGGATAAACTCCGCGTCGGCGAAGTCGGGACGCCATTTCCGGAACGCCTCTGTGTCGAGCACATCGTTGTCGACCATGCTGATATCCACGCGGATGGGAGTTGTGTCGTAATCCTTGCGCAGACCCTTGCTTACAAACGTATTGGTTCCCTTGATACGGTACACGAACGAACTGCGGCCCTGGATCATACCCTGGTTCACAAGCTTGCGGAACGGCTCATCCTCGACAACCTTGCCGAGGTCAAACAGGAACTTATTCCAGAAGCGGGAGTAGATCAGATGACCCGTGGCGTGCTCGGTACCGCCGACATAGAGGTCCACGTCGCGCCAGTATTCGTCGGCTTCCTTCCCCACCAATGCCTCGGAGTTGTGTGGATCCATGTAGCGGAGATAATATGCCGAACTGCCAGCGAAACCGGGCATGGTGCATACCTCGATGGGATAACCCTCCTTGGTCTTCCAGTCCTTGGCGCGACCCAACGGCGGCTGACCGTCCTCGGTGGGCAGATAGGAATCTACCTCAGGCAAATGCAGCGGCAGTTCCGACTCATCCATCAGACATGCCACGCCATCCTTATAATACACAGGGAAGGGCTCGCCCCAGTAACGCTGGCGGCTGAAGATGGCGTCGCGGAGACGGTAGTTGACCTTGACGCGGCCGATTCCCTCGGCCTCGATAAATCTCTTGGTCTTGGCGATGGCATCCTTGACCTGAAGTCCGTTCAAGTCAAGTTTCGGACCCTTGGAATTCATCATTACGCCCTCCTTGGCATCGAATGATTCCTCAGAGACATCTGCGCCCTCGATCAATGGAACAACGGGCAAGTCGAAGTGACGGGCGAACGCGTAGTCACGGCTGTCGTGTGCAGGAACAGCCATGATGGCACCTGTTCCATAACCGGCCAGGACGTAGTCGGAAATCCAGATCGGAATCTCCTTGCCCGTCATCGGATTGACGGCATAGCTGCCGGTGAAGACTCCGGAGACCTTCTTCTCGATCTGACGCTCACGCTCTGTCTTATGCTTAACCTCATCAAGGTAAGCCTCGACCGCCTCTTTCTGTTCGGAAGTGGTGAGCATAGGGACATATTTCGACTCGGGAGCCAATACCATGAAGGTGACTCCGAATACTGTATCGGCCCGGGTGGTGAATATCTCAAGGCTGAAATCGCGTCCGGCCACGGGGAAGTTCATCTCTGCACCCTCGCTGCGTCCGATCCAGTTGCGCTGGGTCTCCTTGATTGAGTCGCTCCATGCCAGTTTGTCAATGCCGGAAAGCAGACGCGGCGCATAGGCCGATACACGGAGGCACCACTGGCTCATCAGTTTCTGCTCCACAGGATAACCGCCGCGCACGGACAGACCCTCTGAGACCTCGTCGTTTGCAAGCACCGTACCGAGTTCCGGACACCAGTTGACCATGGTCTCGCCACGATAAGCTATGCGGTAGTTCATCAGCACCTCGGCTTTCTGAGCCTCGGTCATGGCGTTCCATTCGTCGGCGGTGAAGTTCAAAGTCTTGGAAGATGCTGCATTGACACCCGAGGTACCGCTCTTGGCGAACTTATACACCAAGTCGACAACGGGCATGGCCTTGTCCGCATCAAGATCATAGTATGAATTGAACATCTGCATGAAGGCCCACTGAGTCCAGCGGTAATATTCGGGGTCACAGGTGCGTACCTCGCGGCTCCAGTCAAAACTGAAACCGATCATGTCCAGCTGGCTGCGGTAACGGGCTATGTTCTCGGAGGTGGTTTTCTCGGGATGCTGTCCTGTCTGGATGGCATACTGCTCGGCCGGCAGTCCATAGGCATCGTATCCCATGGGATGCAGCACGTTAAAACCTTTCTGCCGTTTGTAGCGCGAATAGATGTCGCTGGCTATGTAACCCAGCGGATGCCCTACATGCAGGCCTGCACCCGACGGATACGGGAACATATCGAGGACGTAGAACTTCGGCTTCGACGGGTCGACCTCGACTTTATAGATGTTGTTGTCGCGCCAGTACTGTTGCCAGCGGCGCTCAATATCATGATGATTGTAGTCCATAATGAACAAGCAGTTGTTATAATCAATGAACGAGCGTTCGTCAAGAGCGCTATCAGGTCACAAAATTACAAAAAAATCCCCATCTTTCGGGGACTTATGCTAAGAAATTTTGATTTCGCCATCAATTCCACATCGAATCGGAAAGCATATCAGATTGAAATACGGCTTGCATCGTCGAGTTGGAGACGATGGGCAAGTTCCTCGGGCGACTGCGAACCCATCATCAGCGGTGCCACCATCAAGACCTCGCTGAGGATGTTGGCATCGGAATGCGTCATGGACGCCGACAGTTCCGAACGAGGCTTGACGCATATCAGGAAATTGAACAGCAACGAAAGGAACATACTGTAGATCATCAGTGTAACCAACGCGCCACCCATGGAGTCAACCACCGAGGACTCACGCCGTCTGAACACCCGAGCGAAAACACCCAGACAGAACGAGAACACAACGAACGCGGCCAGGAATACGATCCCGCATGCAACAGTGGAATAAACGAACTCCGTCTCAGGCCGATTCAACGCAAACGGAAAAGTCTTCATCAACTGAAACTGGAAAGGCTCCCTGAAGATATGGGCGCATACCGCTCCGAACAGAAGGCCGAACAATTGCGGAATCTGTCTACGGAACCCCTTGCGGAATCCTCGGACAATCGCCACGGCAATCAAGACGATGGATATCAGGGATAGAAGCCAGCCGGACATCAGTCAGTGATCAAGCAGACGGCGGAAGCGGAGATTCCCTCCTCCCGTCCCTCAAAACCAAGTCTTTCGGTAGTGGTGGCCTTGACTGACACACAATTCACGTCAATGTCCATCGTGTCGGCCAGAGTCTGCCGCATTTCCTGGATAAACGGCGCCAGTTTGGGTTTCTGAGCCATGATCGTCACATCCACATTGCCGATGTCATACCCGTGGCTACGGATCAGTCCCACGACATGGCCAAGCAGGATCCTGGAATCTATCCCTTTGTATCGCGGGTCAGAATCAGGGAAATGTTTCCCGATATCGCCGAGAGCCATCGCTCCGAGCAAAGCGTCGCATAACGCATGAATCGCCACATCTGCATCAGAATGTCCCAGCAGCCCGAGCGTATGCGGCACCTTGACCCCACAGAGCCACAGTTCCCGCCCTTCCACCAGGCGGTGCACGTCGTAACCTTGACCTATGCGGAACATATCACCTGCGTCGTTTACCCATCAGGTCGCGCAGACCATCCATATCGAAAGTCAGCGAGAAACGCAGGGTCTGGTCCAACGGCGATGACTGAGCGGTGGCCAGCATATAGGAAGCGTCCAGCTGCACCACATTAAGCGAGAAACCGGCACCGAAGGCAAAATAACTGCGGCCGCCCTTGTTGGGATGTTCATAGTTGTAACCCAGGCGTGCGAAGAACTGCTGGTTGTAGACATATTCGGCGCCTAACGACACCCCGATTTCCTGCAATTCCTCCTTCGCTCCGCCGGGAGCGTCGCTGAACGACTTGAATATACCGGTGATGGGCGACATGCTGTTCCACTTGTCCCAGGCTTCGTTGTAGGCGTTGACATCGTTGTCGTACTGGTCAAGGCGCGGCATGGTCGGAACCAGCAGTTTGTTCAGGTCGAGTCCTATGGCCAGCGTGTGGTAATCGGCCAGAGGGAACATGAAGTTGGCGCCCAGACGCAGGTTGGTCGGAAGGAAATAGTTGTTCGTGCCACCGTCATAGCTGACCTTTGTACCGACGTTCGAGATATTGAAGCCCCAGGAGAACTGGCACTCATTGCGCCCGATCATCGGGAACGACGTGAAATATCCGGCAAGGTCCACCGAGAAAGCCGACGCTGCATGGTTCTGCTCACCGGTCTGTGTATCCTGGAACGAAAGGTCCGACAGAATATACCTGAGCACCACACCCATCGAGAACTTAGTTGACAGCTTGCGGCTGTAACCCACATCGATGGCCATCTCATAAGGATGGATGGTCTGGGCATTGACATTCTCGGAACCCTCTGTGTATCCCGTCGTCACCTCGCCGAGGCTGAAATAACGGAATGAAGCAGACAGGGCCTGATTGTCGCCCGATCCCAGTTTATAGTACCCGGCAAGGTTTGCCAGGAAAATATCGTTGACGATCTTGCGCAACCACGGGGTGTAGCTCAGCGACAAACCGCCCTGTGACCATCCGAAGGCATACTTCGAGGGGTTCCAGTACTGCGAGTTCATGTCGGGGTCGGTGGCCGCGCCCAGATTGCCCAATGAAGAGCCGCGGGCGTCCGGAGCGATGCTCAACGTGGTCACACCGGTGTTGACGGGGTTGAACATATTTCCCTTGATGTCATCCTCGGCCATGGCCGTCAGCGTAAATGCCGACACCGCCAACAGGGTTGCATATATCTTGATTCTATTCATGGAAGTTGGTCAAACTACTTCTGTCTGTACATTTATAAACTTGAAAACGGGGTGATTATTGCGGCGTCATCAGTCTATGACCGAGAAAGTGATCCACCCTGAGCGGCACTTGCGGCCATCGGTCGCGCGAACCGCCGCACGGTAGATACCGGCCTTAGCCCCGGAACAATCCCATGTCACCGTTCCGTCCACGCCGCTTTCCTCGTATACCTTGCGTCCATCCGCATCGAACACCACCAGAACGAGGTCTTCCCTGCCCTTGGCGTCCACCGTGAACTCCATGCTGTCGATTCCATATTCCTTCAACACCGAAAGACTCACCTCGGCAGTGTCCTTGCGCACCGTAAAATCAAGTGTCCGCTCGGCAGTCATGTTTCCCATCAGGTCCATGGCACTATATTCCGCCGTATGTTTGCCGATGGAATAATCACCGACGTAGATAGATGCAGAATAACTGCCCATGCGCTGCGATCCGACCTCGTCGGGAGCTACCGTCACTGGTCTGCCATCGATATTCAGGACGATTCCGGCTCCATTGCCTACTCCGGGGAGAAGTCCGACGTTGTCGGATGCCGCCAGCGTCAACAGTCCCGAATCCGGATCATATTTGGCATTGACCTCGGGATCCAGGTTATCGATTTCATCGGCCGACGGCTGTTCCCCCCTATGCTCGTCGGAACGCGCCATGGGAACAGCGGTATACCCTGATGCAGCCAGGCGCTGCGATGGGTCATACGCCCCTATATAAAGATGCATGTTCGTGACGGAACCTGCCTTGGACAGGAAGCGGTCACAGTCGGCTGTCACAGGCACCTTGGCGGTGAACCGCCCATCCTCCACCTTGACACTGACCGAGGTGACAAGGACGTCGCGGTACTCAACGGTATATGTCGGGTCCTCCAGCTGCGAACGGATCTGCGACGGCTCGCATAGTTTCAGCACCGCTGTTCCGTTAAACGGCGTGTCGCCGTCCTTGTCAACGATGCGGCCATCCACCTTGATCACATCGCCACCGCGGAACGAACTGAGATTGCCACTGAAACTTGCCTCGATTCCACGCATAGGAACGGGGACAATCAATGCCGGGTCACCGATATATTCGTACACCAGTTTATTGGAACCATGCACCACATCCGTACTCATGGCGCAGGCAAAAGCCTCGCCCATAGTCGGAGCCTCGGTTCGGACAACGTCCTTGCGGTCCCGGAACAATTTCTTTGCAAGCGTGGACGCCAATTGGTAATTCTGGTTCGCCCAGGCCATACGTGTGGATCCAAGGGCTCCGATCAGTCCCCGCGGAGCATGAAGCACACTCTCGATCACGATACCGGAATTGCCATGGTCCGGCAGCATCAGGTCACATCCGGCAAACAGCATGAAGGACGGGATACGGTTCTTAAGTCCAAGGAAATCACCGGTCTCAACGTAGTTCCCCAAGCCCACTGCACTTGCATGACCAATATACAAAGTCAACAATTTACCATCGTTTAGAGAGGCTTTCATCAAGGCTTTTATAGTTTCCGTTGAATAGAAATCAGGCATCAGTGTCGCATGCCGCAATGTTCCGGCATCGGTTCCAGTTACAGCCGCCTGAAGTTCATTTCTATAGTTCAATGCCTGATTGTCATGCAGGTGTTGATCACCAGCACAACTCATACCCATGGTCTCGTTGACTATCCATGCGACACCCTCCTGCTTGAGTTCGCCCAGATATCTGCGAATCTTACTCACTGCCAATTTGCAATCCTCATTATCCTTGACAGGCAGCAAGCCCACCCCTACCTGCATCGTTGCGTATTCCTGCGCGGTGGGCTGCAGATTATCATCGGTATTGCCGTAGAATCCCATCGTCAACGCCGGAATACGCTCGGCAAGAGCCCCGCCCTCCTGCATGCCAATCAGGAAATTATCATGCATGTTGGGATTTCCGTTCACATTGCGTGCATCGCTGCGAATCGGTCCTAAGAACAATACGTTCTTCAACGGCTCACCCTGACGCTCATGCAGCATCTTGACCAGCATACGGTATGCCATAGGATGCGGATTGCCTCCAGAGAACTCATTGTAGACCTGTTCGGCGGTAGCGACGAGTACGTTTATACCGTCATGCTCACGATGCAGATCCGCTATTTCCTCGGCGTACCCGCGATAATCCGGCACGGTGACAATCAGGAACGAACAATCCTGCGCCCCGTGCAGGTTCTGGTTCGCCACAGCCCGAGGATTGGCAGGAACCATCTGTGTCTTGGCAGGATTGAACACCATCAGGTCATGTCCCGAGCCGAGATCTTTCAGATATGCCTTCCCACCCTCTTTGTCAAGAATAACAGGAGCCGCCGGATCCGTCACGTCCAGAACCACCCATGAATTATCGACCTTGATGAATCCATTCTGACGTCCATTGCCGGTGGCGGACACGCCCAGACGCTGTTGAACCATCCCGGCATCCGACACAGAGATTTCCTTAGGGTAGTTAAGCATCCACCAGTCAAAGTATATGTCATTAGGACTGCTGTCAAGAGTGACACCGACCTTGACCGAGTTTCCCGCTGCCGTCAACTGCCTTGACACGGATTTACGCACATCCTGTCCGTTATGGTTCACGCCGGAAGGCTGGGAATATGAAGTCAGTTGTCTGTCGCCGTTTATATACAGTGAAATGTTGGCCCATGCCCCTGTTCCCTCGCCGTTGCCGAACAATACTGATTTCGCAGTCAGAACCGCTTTACCGTCCGCACGCATATATTCCACAGGGACATCCCAGTAACGCGCCTTCCCCGGAGTCATCTTGTAATTCCAATACAACAATCCAGCGCGTTCCAGGCCCTGTATGCGGTCTTCGTTATTGATGCGGTAGTCATATCCGGCCGAACAGTCGACCGCATTTCCTTTCAGATCCGACGCATCGTCACCCTGAGCCATGGACAGCGGCGACAATCCGTCAGTCAGGAAATAATGCCCCTGATTGGTGAATATGTTCTGTTCATCGAACTCATAGCCGTCAACACCTATCGCAGGATTACATAGTCCCTGTCCATAAAAAAAGACTTTGTTCCCTGACCGGTACACAGGGACCTGCACCAGGTCATCGGCAACGTTGTTCCGGCCTCCCGACACCAGATTATAGGAAGTCGCCGCGCCGCCATGTCCGAACACGGAAACCCTGTCCGGATTCAGCCCCAACTCACGCAGTCGATCATACGTCAATTCGTAAATGCCGGCATCCCTCACCTCGACCTTTATCCACCGTCCCTGCGACAGACAGCTGCTGTCGCTGAATTTATACTGACCGGCCTGACCCACGGTGGCACCTGCGGCTATGACGACCGCCACGCAAAGGACACGAACCATATTATTAAAGTTCATCGTATATTGATATCTAAGACCTTATAGAAATTATCATTCTCCCCCACCCCTTTGACGTCGCAGCCTATGGTAAGTTTCGTCCCCACGCTCAAAGGCAATCCCTCAGGATGAAGCGCCGTCATCATCATGTCGCCCTCCTTGACCGTGATGTCGCGACTGAGACGTTCCAGGATCTCCGGAACCTCATGCGGCACATCAGTCAGATCGTAGGAGATTCCCTTGTCTCCACAACTTACGCGCCACCAGGAAGGCATCCCGTCACAAGGGAGGAACTTTCCGACCATACAGCATTTATCGAAAGCCACCGCACGGCTCCAAGGCTGGCCGTCCCTCCGAAGTTCCCGAAGCATATCGACTGCGACCACGCAGCATCCAACAGTCACGGCATCAATGTAACGGTACGCGAATCGAGCCGCTATCCCCTTCCCCAACCGCGAGATACGATGGACCACCGTGGGAAACGCCCTGAACTCTCCGGCAAAGTCCGGCACGAAGAAAGGCTGTCCTGAACGAAGCAACGATGAATCCGGCACCTCATACCATACCGGCTCACCGATGCCGAAAGGAGACTCGACCGATGATTCCCCATAATTGCGGACGACTGCGAATATCTTCATGATTTCAGTTCTCCCAGACGATTATATATCAATGCGAGGTGGGCGTAGATGGACGTGTTGGCCATCACCACCCCCTCCGCCACCTTGACACGATACGGCGTGAAATTCCATATAGCCTTCATACCGGCGGCTATGGCGGCATCGGCAGCCTCCTGGGCCGCCTCGGCCGGGACAGTCAGGATACATATATCCGCAGGATGACCCTTCATCTCGGCATCGATGTAATCGAGATGGAACACCGGCACACCGAGATCCTCACGTCCCACGATATTGTCGTCTGTATCGAACCCGGCGATGATCCGCAGGCCGTACTTCATCAGGCCGGAATCACGCATCAGGGCCGACCCCAGACTGCCCACGCCGATCACATACGCATTATGCGGCTGGCTGAAACCCAGGAAATCCCTCAATACCGAGCAGAGCGTGTCGACCTCATACCCGATCCGCGTCTTGCCTCGGAGATTCAGGAACGAAAGGTCCTTGGCTATCTGTGATGCATCGACATTAAGGGCACGGGCCACCCGCGTGGAACTTACATGCTTCTCGCGACGAGCCTTAAGGATCTCCACATAGGCAAGGTACCAGGGCAACCTGCGCAATGTCGGCTCCGGCAGTATCATAGTGTTCAACGGTGTAATCATGTTCGATGGTGTCATTGTGCCGTCACTGCAAGCTTGCTTGTCCGCGAAGACCATGTACCCTGCGGGGTCTCTACCCGCACACGGTACAGGTATATTCCACGAGGCACGCGCGCTCCGGCCTTGTCCGTCAGATTCCAATAGGCACTCATCACAGCCTGCAAGCCTGACGAATCAGTGCTGGCATGGCTCCATATCTCCCTTCCGTTCAAGTCCATCACCGTCAGCTCGCACTTCATCTCGGTATTTGGCTGGTCAATTTGGATATAGAAATTCACTCCCGAACTTGCGGGATTGCAGTCCGTACCGACGTTCACTATGCCGGGATCGGCGGTGGCCTTTACATTGAATTCAATCGAGCTTCGCGACGAATTGTTGAGGTTGTCCCATGCCTCAAGCGTCAGGGTATGGAATCCGGGAGCCAGGTCTCTTAAACTGTACGCGAAGCTTCCGCCCGTTCCATCCGTATCGGGTTCGAAATATTGAGCCACGTCATCATATATAGTGCCGTCATCAAGACGCAGGGAGATCTTATGTCCTACGCCTGCATCCGACAGATTTATTCCGGATTCATCCGTCAGACGCACGAACACCACCGGATTCGGGTTGACTATGTCTCCGTTCTCGAATCCGGAGTTATTGACATAGAAATACTCGATCTTCGGGCCGACGGTATCAGTCACGGCCTCATCACTGAACCCGTAGACATACAGGGACTCGGAATACCCGCTTGCCTCGGCGCCGCCGTCCATCCATGCGTAGGCCGATATCAATGCCGGCTGATAGTTGTTGCTGATTTCCAGAGGCACCGTCATGTCAATGTTCCAACGTCCTTCCTTCACACTGGCATTGACCATACCCAGACGGTTCTTCCGGTCATTGTATATGTCCTCCTTCCCATCCTTACCGTTTCCATAAGTCGTGATGACAGTCTCGGCATCGTAAAGCTGCAACGTCACCGTACCATTGAATCCTGCATCGACATTCCCCTCGGAATCACGCACGGTGCCCGATATGCTCAGCCTTGAGCCTGCCGTCACCTCTGGGACCTTTGCTGCGCCGGCGACCTCCGTGCCGTTGATCCGGTCCACGCTGACCTGCCGGTCGATGTCGTTAAGGCGCATGGCCGGGTCGCCCATCAACGCATAGCGCAGACGGTTGCTGTCGCCGATGTTGCGGTTTAGCGCGGATATGAAGGCATCTCCTATGGGGCGTATGCGCCCGTCATCGCCATTCCTGAACAATTCGGAGGAAAACGTACCGTTCAAGGCCCCGTTCTGCGATATATAGACCGTCCGCGTGGCGGCAATCATTCCGCATACTCCACCTTTGGTATTGAGCATCAGGTCCTCCGCGCCCGACACCAAAGGCTCGTCCCACGGCATGAACCTGCAGGTGGCCGCATATATGAACATCAGGTTAGGATTCTTCATTCCCTGGATGTCCTTCCATTGCCACAGTTGCTCATGTCCCCAGCCCCGTTCGGAAGCATGGCCTATGTAATTGGTGAACAGAACGCCTTCGTTGTATGTCTCCAGCATATGCGACGTAGCCTGAGGATAGGCCGGTCCGGTTGCGGTTGACACCAACGGATAGGAATCAAGATAAAGCCTGTCGTAAAGATAGGCTGAGCCTCGTCCTGTGCCACGCATATTGCCATAGGCACTCTGGGACTGCGCCAGATGGACTCCGTTATCATTATCGTCGGCTATGAGCATTACTTTGTTGCGCCAGGCTCCCATCTTGGGTTTCTCGACATGGTCCACTATCTTGCGAGCCACTTCCAGAGCCTCATCCGCATCCTTGACAGGGAGACGTCCCACTGCCGTATATACCTTGGCGTTCTCCATGACGAACGTCCCCCCGGCAGTATCGTCCAGCATTCCGATGTAGTTGTCGTTGCTGTATGAGGAAGTCTCGGTCATGCCGGACAACGACTGCCATATCGGCACAGGAGTGTACCGCAATGACTTGTATTCATTCATCAGTCCCTTGGGGTCACAGCTCGGTTTTCCCATTATCAGGCAGTAACGAGGCGCGCCACCACGGTCATGCCACATCTTGAGCAGTTTCCTCCAGGCGCCCACATCCTGCTTGCCATTGGAGAACTCGTTGTAGATCACCTGCGGATCCAGCGTCATGACATTCATCGCGTCACGCTCGGCATGCATGTCGGCAATAAGCCGAGCGCCCTGCAGGTATTCCTCAGGAGAGATTATCAGCATATCCGGGGCCTCGGTCCCGTGAAGGTCCTGGTTAGCGATCCTTTTACCCAAAGTGGAGGTGACGGTCACCTGGTCTGGATTGAAGGCCACGAACTCTCGGTAGCCATTGGAAGCCACATTCAGCACGGCAGTGGATCCATTGAGGATAAAGTCTACTACCGCAGGCCTCGCCGGGTCAGTCACATCATAGATTACAGTGGATTCTCCGCAGCCGGCCACGCCTATGGCCTGGCCGGAGGAAAAATCCCCGTAGAAATGGATCTGGCCGTTGTTGAGTTTTATCTGGCGATCATACAAAACCTCGATATAATCCAGTCGCGCCAGGAAAATCACACCTGAATAATTGTATTCCATGGACAGCGCCAGTTTGTCACCGGTGTGCCGCACCTGGAACGAACGCTCGGACAACGCGCCGTAATATGCGCTTGCGACACCCGGTATCGAATCCTGGGGCGCACGCGGCACAGCGATATCACCCACCTTGTACGACATGCGGGAACCACCTCCGGACACCTTGGCGCCATAACGCACCGTAACCATGACCTGCTCAGACGCACGGTCGGGAAGGTCGAAATTGAATGTCCTGGAGCGTGTGCCCCGGAAATCCTCGCCCAGATAGATACGACCGGATTCTCCGAGATGTTCCAGTTCCTGCTCATGCACCAGGCGGTCTACGAAACGGGTAACCGCAGGCGTCGCGTTCCCTTTCATATCCACGACACGCACATCCCGGTCCACCTCCCGGTCGCTGAGGAAATAAAAGGTATCGTCTGAATATGGATTGATGGTGTGAGCATATGGACGCTCACTGTCGCCGGTACGTGTCCAGTCGATATGGTTTCGGGCGAAAAACACGATCCCGCGTGACGTGCGGACCGAGGGGAGCAATGGCAGGTCGTCCACAGTAGAATCATTGAGGTCCTCCGGCACCATGGCGCCACCGGAACCATATACTCGGACTTTCGAGGGATCTGTGAACCCCAGGGTCCGCAACTGCGTGTCTGTAATGAGGGTCATGCCGGCTTCCGCCACCTTGACGGTGGCCCACCGGCCTTCGGCAAGCACTGAATGCGCGGCATAACGGTCGGACGGTGCTGCAGCCGCCGTCAGCATCCCCATATTCAGGGCTATAGCCAATATGATATCGATAAGAACGTTCTTGATTTCCATTTCCTTAAGAAACGGGATTTTGCCCTCATTATTTTGCAAGACACGTCCGGGAGATAGATGTCATTTTTCTGATTGACTCAGATGGCGTTCCCACTGCTCGCGGTTTCCATGGAAAGCGTTCAGGTCCACGTCGCCCCTGATTCCCGGGACCTTTCCGCGATGGTCATACTGCCAGAACGTCCAGTTGCCATTGGCCATTCCCTCGTTGAAGGAACATATCCATACCGGCATTCCCGGGCATGTGGGATAGACGAAACGCTCATAACCCTGTTCGTTGGAATAGAACATCGGTCGATAACCGCGCAACGTCAGCACATCGACCATGTCGGAGAGCCGTGCGGCGATTGAATCGGAAGGGACATCCGTGGGATTTCCCTGCTGCTCCACATCGATCGCCACCCCCAGTTCCAGGGGACGTCCCTGCACGGCACGCAGCAGATTGCGAGCCTGGTCAATGCCGTCCACGTCGAAACGGAAGAAATGATATGCGCCTCGCATCAGGCCGGCATGTCCGGCCTTCATGTAGTTCAGGGCGAAATTCGGATCCCGGTAGCCGGCCCCTTCGGTTGCCTTCATGAATATGAATTCATATCCGGCCTCAGCCACCGCGTCGAGATTCATCATACCCTGATGGGCCGAGACATCTATCCCCCTGATCGGGAACCGAGCCTCGCTGACATGGGGCGGCGAGGTTATGTAACGGTTCCAGGAGAACAGTATGGTGAGGGCCAACAGCAGCAACACACCGATAAACAGCCACAGCACGCCGATATCCCTGGGCATCCGCTTGTGGAGCATATGGGGATCGTCGGCATAATCCAGCATCTCACTGTCGCCGCTGCTGTCGCCGTAGGCAGAGACATGATATTCAAGCCGGTCTGGATACTCCTGGCTCAACCGTGCCACCTTCTCAGGCCCCTTGCAGTTGGGCGTTGCGAACCTGCCTGTCAGCAATCCCTGCTCATCGACCTCGATCCGCGTGCCTATGACCTTGTCGATGCCATGCCTGCTTGCCCATGGCCTGATCCATTGCTCCATGCTGGCGGAACATATCACCGTCTCGTCACCGCGTTCACGGGCCTGCCTCAAGGCATCCATTCCCTGTTGCCGCAGATGGCGGTCCACCACATCGGCGAAGGCATCGGCATAAGCATTGAAAGTACTTAACGGCATGCCACGGTACAGATTGCAGAAAAGTCGTTCCTTAGCCTCTCCGGCTTCCTTCAATCCGAGCCTCCATGCCGTTAAAGCCGGCAACGATCGCAACACAGCATGAAACACTCCCTTACGTCCGCGGACAAACTCCGCGAACAGCAGAAACGTATCCCGATGCGTCAGCGTACCGTCAAAATCAAATACCGTCAGCCCTTTCATACTGCAAAAATACACATTTTTTATCATTTTAGAACGAGAATCCCGAATAAATTGTTAAATTTGCAGTCATCCTGTATTTATTACGGATGGCACTGGATCATGGATAAGGCGGAACACACGACATCAAACAGTACAAACACCGGCACCTATGGGGCTCCCCCTCCGACCGGAGGCACTGCCGCAGGGCGCGACTCTTTCTGGCGTCGGGCATGGCTGATGTATTACGACGGCTTCCGTAACATGACGGTGGGACGGACGTTATGGGTGGTCATACTGATCAAACTGTTCCTGATGTTCGTAATAATCAAGTGGATCTTCTTCCCTGATTTCCTGAACTCGCATTATGACAATGACGCCGATAAGGCAGCAGCAGTCCGTGAGAAACTGACCAATCCGGACAGATAGGCGTATTCAGCGATAACAGACAGAACGCATAATAACCTTAATTAAATAACCCACTATGAATGATTTGATCAATGTTGTGGAATGGTCGCGATGGCAATTCGCCTTGACGGCCATCTACCACTGGCTGTTCGTTCCGCTGACGCTGGGACTCTCGGTGATAGTGGCGGTCATGGAGAGTGTGTATCTCAAGACCAAGGACGAGAAATGGCTGGCATGCACCAAATTCTGGATGACGCTGTTCGGAATCAATTTCGCCATCGGCGTGGCCACAGGCCTGATTCTGGAATTTGAGTTCGGCACCAACTGGAGCAACTACTCCTGGTTTGTAGGAGACATCTTCGGGGCACCGCTGGCAATCGAGGGAATCCTGGCGTTCTTCATGGAGGCCACATTCTTCGCCGTAATGTTCTTCGGCTGGAAACGTGTAAGCCCGAAGTTCCATCTGGCCGCGACATGGCTTACTGCGATAGGCGCGTCCATCTCCGCCCTCTGGATCCTTGTAGCCAACGCATGGATGCAGTATCCCGTCGGAATGCGGTTCGATCCGGAACAGACACGCAATGTGATGGATAATTTCTGGGCATTGTTCTCGGGAATCGCCGTCAACAAATTCTTCCACGCGGTATTCAGCGGCTGGGCGCTGGCGGGAGTGTTCGTCATCGGAGTCAGCTGCTGGTTCCTGTATAAGAAACGTAACCTGCCTTTCGCCACACGTTCCATCAAGGTGGGAGGATGGATCGGTCTGGCCGGAATGCTGCTGACCATGTACACAGGCGACGGATCAGCCGTACAGGTGTCTCGTCATCAGCCCATGAAGCTCGCGGCCATGGAGGGTCTGTACAACGGCAGCACAGGACAGTCGCTTGTAGGTTTCGGCATCGTCAACGACAGGAAGGAATGGAACAACGATGAACCGGAATACAAGTTCAGCATCGACATCCCGTATGGGCTATCTATACTGGCCCGTCATAACCCCCATGCGTTTGTGCCGGGAATCACCGATATCATCAATGGCGTTGACATCAACGAGAACGGCGACACAATCAATACCGTGAGCTACGCCGAGCGCATAGAGCGAGGCAAAGCCGCGCAATCTGCCCTTCGTGACTTCGGAATCGCCGCCAAGGCCGGAGACGAAGCCGCCAAGGCCGAGGCTCAGGCGCGTCTGGACAAGGACTACGAATTCTTCGGCTACGGTTATTTCAAGGATGTGAAGGAAGCCATTCCTCCGGTGGGACTCACCTTCACCATGTTCCGAGTGATGGTGATCCTCGGCTCGTTCTTCCTGCTGTATCTGCTGGTTTACCTGATACTCGCATATAAAGGCAAGAGATATCTGGACAGAGCCAAATGGCTGCAGTTGATCGGTGTCATCGCCGTGCCCTTCATATGGATTGTGTCCGAGGCCGGATGGGCAGTGGCCGAGGTTGGCCGTCAGCCCTGGGTGGTGCAGGACCTGCTCCCGACTGCGGCGGCCATCTCCGATATACCTTCATCGTCCGTGGTGGTGACATTCTGGATTTTCGCCGTGATGTTCACATTGTTGCTTGTAGCCGAGCTCAGCATCATGATGCGCACCATCAGCAAGCGTTCGCGGACCGACCTTGAGGTCGATAAGTCAAACCATTAAAGCCCAAGAATCATGACACTTGAATTTCTTCAAAATTATTGGTGGGTACTGATCTCCGTATTGGGCGGTATCCTGGTGTTCCTGCTCTTCGTGCAGGGAGGGCAGTCCATGCTGTTCGAGGCCCGAAGCGAGACGGACCGTGCCCTGATCGTGAATTCGATGGGCCGTAAATGGGAACTGGCTTTCACGACGCTCGTGACTTTCGGAGGCGCCATGTTCGCATCGTTCCCGCTGTTCTATTCAACCAGTTTCGGAGGCGCGTACTGGCTCTGGATCCTGATTCTGTTCACGTTCGTGCTGCAGGCCATCAGTTATGAATACCGTTCAAAAGGCGGCAATGTTTTCGGCCGCAAGACTTACGACCTGTTCCTGTTCATCAACGGAACGGTGGGTGTCCTGCTGTTGGGTGTGGCTGTGTCGATGTTCTTCTTCGGAGGTGAATTCACCGTGAACCGGGCCAACCTGACGAATATCGGAAACCCTGTGATTTCCGCATGGGCTCCCACGCATGGATTCGAGGCCATCTTCAACTGGAAGAACCTGATACTCGGCGTGGCGGTGATTTTCCTGGCGCGTTCGTTGGCGTGCATGTACATGATCAACAATGTAAGCCATGACTCGAATTTCACTGGATGGCTGCGCCGAAAATGCTTCGTAAACTCAGGTATATTCCTGGTGTTCTTCCTCTGGTTCGCCGCCATGCTGTTCACTTCCACCGGTTACACCGTGCTGAGTTCCACATCTTACGGCACGGTTGTAGAGGAGACTCCGTTCAAATATTCGCTGAACATGACGCAAGGATGGTGGATCGGACTGACGTTCCTGATCGGCGTGATGCTGGTGCTGACAGGTGTGGTCCGAGCATGCCTCAGCAGCGGCTCCAGGGACGGAATATGGTTCGCAGGCATCGGAACGTTCCTGACTGTAGTCGCGCTGTTCTGGTCCGCGGGATTCATGGACACTCCGTTCTATCCCTCCCTTATTGATCCGGGAAGTTCCCTGACGCTGGCCAACGCCTCGTCATCCAGATTCACTTTGGAAGTCATGAGTTACGTCTCCCTGTTGATACCGTTCGTTGTGGCTTACATAGCATACGTATGGTACAGCATGGACAAGAAGAAACTCACACCCAAGAACGTGGAGGGTGGCGAACACGCCTATTGACCACAGCATGATTCCCGGATAAAGTTGAGCGGCCACCCCAAGCGAGGCGGCCGCTACTTTTATGACGATGCAGACCACAACCCAATCTGCGAATCAATCATTGATTTCGCCGGCCCCCTGCTGGATCTTGGTGATCTTGACGGCCTTTAGTCCCTTTGCATTAATGTTGCCTGCACCCTGGCACATCAGCACCGCGGTCGATACATCGCCTCCCACCGTGGTGTCGCCGGCTCCTTGACAGGTGGCCCTGAGGCTCGCAGCCTTAACGGAGCGCATGTCTATGTCCCCGGCACCCTGGCATGTGGCCCGAACCGATGCTGCCTCGACCGACTGCATGGAGATATCACCGGCTCCCTGCACGATTGCCTCAATGGATACTGCCTTGACACGGCGAACTGTCAAATCTCCCGCTCCCTGGATAAAAGCCTTGACCGTCGATGACTCCGACCTGCTGACATCGATATCCCCGGCACCAAATACGCTGACCTGAAGCGATGTGCTCAATATCTCGCCCACCGTTATATCACCCGCACCGGATACCTGCAGCGAAACATTCTCCGCCTCCAGGCGGTCCACCTTGATGTCGCCGGCCCCGCTGTTCGTAATGCTGCCGACATCCATACCCGACACATTGATCACCACATCACTGAAAACGTTTCCTTGGTATCCATTACCGTCGTAACTCACCTTAAGGCATCCGTTGGAAACGCTGACATGCATCCTGTCCAGGACATTGTCCGGCCCGATAACCTCCACACTATTGGGGCCATGTGTAAAATAGATGTCCGCAGCCGTATAATTGGCGATCTGCGTCAGTTTCCCGCCGATGGGTACAGTCTTCTTTCTTGCCGATGCCTCGGTCGGACACAGACATATGGCGATGGCTGCAAGAACGGTCAGTGTTATTCCTCTCATGATCATACTTTTTCTCGTCATGGCAGTCCATCAAACGCGCTGCCCCATTCAAAACTGCCAATGGCTTCCCAGTCCAATCCTGACAAAGCAGAGCCTACCTTTTCGGCAATGTCAACGCCAAGGGACTCTCCCAAGGAGGCAAGGCCCTCGAGATTCAGATTCTCAAGATTCTGCAGACCAGACGGAAGAGTCCTCAGCACATCCTTGTCAAATTGATATGAAGTGCCTCTGCGTTCCAGGCCCTTGTTCCAATTGATCACCACGATCTCGCAGAGATTCGGCGCATCGCTGTTCCAGATTATCATCTGCGTCACCTTCTTACCGTCATCGATGAATTTCTCATAGACCACATATTCCTGCATGCCCTGGGTGGTCTTCATCATGACCTCCATGTCAGGATTGTTCTTCAGATACTTTTTCAGGATATTCTTAGCCTTGGATACTGCCTCCTCTGAGTAGCATTGGTATGAATACATTGACGAAAAGCCTCGGCTCAGATCCATCTTGTGCGTACCGGAGCTGCTGTACCAATATTTCTTGTTGTGGGCGAATCTTCCGGACACATAGGTACTCTCCACCTGGTTCATGCCGGCAAGATCGGCGAAGACATCCTGCGCATCGGCATAGGCAGGGATACACGCCACAGCCATCAACATGAGTGCAGCGACGGCTGCCTGCTTCATGAATTTATTTCCCATTACAGTCATAGTTTCTCGGTTATATGAATTTGACATGATATCAGTTATAAAGTTTAGTCATTTCCATTTCATACTCGGCGTTTATGTCGCTGATTCTGTAACTTTCCTCCATCAGACTCCCCTCCAGGCGCACGAATACGGAACTCAATATGGCGTCGGCCTCACGCTCATCCCTAACGACACGGTAGTTGTCGGCAATAAGCTGTTGCTCTTCGGCTTCCGATAGATACATATCCACATCCGATTCTCTCTTACAGGAATCATCCGATACAGGAGCAGCCTTTGACTTCCGTGCCGACAATGCCAGTCTACGCTTCGCGTTGTCGCGCACTTGCGAGGATTTGGCAGGAACCGTATTGACCTCATCCACTATGAATACCGCCGTATCCGGAGCAGAAGCGACCGGCATGGAGGATGCATTGACAGCCAGTTGAATCCGCTGTCTTACCGGATCATTATCCTTCACCACAAAATCATGCACCATCAACGCGGCGGCAAGAGACGCGGCCACAGCCCCGGCGGCAATCATCCAGCGATGGAATCTCGATGTCGCTGACGTAGTTTTGCGCTCCCGTGCCATCTCCACCTCAAGGGCATTGTCGATGCGCCGTGCAAGTTCCTCCGGAATCTTCACCTCCTGCTCATCAACAGCATCGATGGCCTGGAACATGGCACGTTCCATCTCAAGGTCTCCGGGAAGTCCGCGGGCTGTCGAGAAAAAGTCCATAAGCCGCCGGTATTCCCCGGGAGTGGCGCCACCCTCGTACCATCGGGCAATCAGGTCCTTTATTTCATTATATTCTTTATATTCAGTCATAGTAATGAGGAAAGATTTCAACTTTTATTCAACAGTTCTCGTAGTCTTCGGCGTCCTCGGGACAGGAGCTGTCGGACATTGGTCTCGGTCTGGCCGGTGACTTCGGCGATCTCGGCGTTGTCAAGGCCGCCGAAGCTACTGAGCCTCACCACCCTGCATTGTCCTGGCGGAAGTGAGTCAATCAGCACTTCCATGCGCTGGAGGGTGTCTCTGTACTCGGCTGAGGCGGCCTCCTCCGGAGCCTGACACTCTGTCACCTCATCAAGAGTTACGGAAGGTTTCCGTTTCCTCAACATCGAGATACATTCCCTTCGCAATGCGGCGATGGAGTAAAGCCTCAGGTCGCCTTGGTCCTCGGGAATCCCGTCACGATGTCGCCACAGATTCACCTGTGTCTCCTGCACTGCGTCGGCGGCATCGTCGGGAGGCATGCCCATCCTCAGCGCGATTCCATACATCAGCCGCTGAAGAGGCAGCACCCGTTGTCGGAACTCCTTTTCTGTCATCCTTTACCTACAGTCCGTTATCGGTTATGCCGAACCTTCATTTTCCGCCACCCTGGCCGCCTTGCGAGCCGGTGGACTCCTTCTCGATATTCGCCGCCGTCTTCTTGACGCTGGCTGTCAGGCCTCCAATCTTGAAGGAGATGCTGAACCCGACATTCCACTGGCTGTAACGGCTACGGCTCGTCACCCTTACCGACTCGTCGGTCTGAGTGTACCCGTTGGTACGATACTCCGGCAGTATGGTGCTGAGACTGAGTTGCAGAGTCAACGCGTCATCCTTAAGGAACGACCTGCTTGCTCCCAGGCCATAATAGTAACCGTTGGTCGAGCCCTTGCTCTGCAGGTCTATCCACGGGGTGTAGAAACCGCCATATGCGCTTAGCCTGACTTTGCCGGGCATCGTGTAGTTGACGTTGGTGTTGGCGTAACACTGCCATCCATGGTTCTGCGCCTTCAACCGCTCCGAGTCAGCCGACTGACAACTGTAGCTTGTGGACAGATAGAGCGACCACCGGAGTTTGTCGGTTATGTTCCAGTCTCCGCTAAGGTCAATGTCGAAACTATGCGACTTGCCGACATTGGCGTATGTGGAGTTCATCACCTCATCCTTCATGAAGATGATGTCGGTCACCATATTGTTCACATATCTGTAGGCGACCTTGGCGCTGCCGGAGAATTTTCCTTCATAATTGGAATAAGCCAGCGATATGTTATGGCTTCTCTGGCTCTTCAGGTCCGGATTTCCGTAACTGATCTGGCCTGGCGTCAGGACGTTGACATAAGGGTTCAGGCTCCACAAGCCGGGTCTTGAGATACGCATCTGATACGCCAGGCGCATTGAGGAGGCTCCGGTGAAGTTGTAGCTTAACGCCGCGTTCGGAACCACGTCGTCAAGACGGGTGGTGAAGTCCGGGTAATCGCCGATACGGTAGCGTAGTCCCATACGGGTATGTTCATACCGGAGACCGGCCTTGGTGTTCCACTTGTCGAAAGTTCCCGTCCAGGAAGCATACAGCGCATATATGTCCTTGAACTGCCGCATGTCCACGCGCAACTCCTCAGCCATCACCATATCCAACGGATCAGTGCCGAAATATGGACGCTCGTCGGAGTCCGACGGGTTGAGGTTTAACTTTCCTCCCGCCTCCAACAGGTTATGCCTGTCGATCTTATTGGAATAATCGACCTGGAATACATGAGTGCCGTAGCCGCTGTTCGCCTTGTTCAATGAATAGGGAGTCTCGGCGAGAGCGCCTTCCAGCGATTCCGTACGGTAGTCCGAGTTCTGCCTCTGCCATCCGTAATCGTATTCATACGAGGCGACAAGCGTATGGTCCTCGCGTCCGAATGTGTGCTGGTAGGAAGCCGAGAATCCCAGGCCGTTATAACTTCCTTTGGAAACATAGTCTGTAAGCATTAACTGAAGTACACCTTGCGGGTACAACTTATAGCAACATCGGCTACAACTCATCCAAGT
>ENA-OYXU01000252-OYXU01000252.1-human-gut-metagenome-genome-assembly--contig:-NODE-252-length-22464-cov-5.099915_pt1 | contig 22464 bp, 16 predicted proteins | sample MGYA00243243_ERZ653435 | MGnify/ENA primary metagenome ERZ653435 (study PRJEB26926, sample SAMN06165113) | human gut metagenome | biome: ENVO:00009003; feature: ENVO:2100002; material: ENVO:00002003... | reverse complement strand
GGCAGCGTCAGATGTGTATAAGAGACAGACGGAATACGGCGCGTGGCGTCCGCAACGCCGCTGGTCCGACTGGCGGCGCAACGGCTCCACCTACTGCACGGCCTCTACTCCCGGAGCCTACGGGGGATTCTACACCAAGGAGCAGCTGCGCGACTTGGTGAACTATGCCGCCGAGCGTCACATAACCCTGATTCCGGAGATAGAGATGCCGGGCCATAGCGACGAGGTTGTGGCCGCATATCCCGAGGTGTCATGCTCGGGCAAGGGTGGCGACCTCTGTCCCGGCAAGGAGGCTACCTTCACATTCCTGGAGAAGGTCCTGGACGAGACAATGGAGATATTCCCCTCGCATATCATCCACATCGGCGGTGACGAGGCTCCGAAGACCGAATGGAAGAACTGCCCCGACTGCAAGTGCCGCATGGAGCAGGAGGGCCTGGCCAACGTGGAGGAACTGCAGAGTTATATGATCAAGCGCATCGAGCGGTATCTGAACGACCATGGCCGATCCATCATCGGCTGGGACGAGATCCTGGAGGGAGGCGTGGCGCCCAACGCCACCATCATGTCGTGGCGCGGCACGGAGGGAGGCATCCAGTCCATGAACGCCGGACACGACGTGGTCATGACTCCAGGCGAGTTCTGCTACATCGACTATTGCCAGGACGCCTCGTTCAGCGAGCCGCCGTCGATCGGAGGCTATACCCCGCTGGACAAGGTCTACAGCTACGAGCCTCTCGACCCCGCAATCTCGCCGGACAAGGCCAAGCACCTGAAGGGTGTGCAGGCAAACCTCTGGACCGAGTACATCACCGAGGACGACCATGCTGAATATATGTACTATCCCCGCGCCTACGCCATCGCCGAGGTGGGCTGGAGCACTCCGGAAAAGGACTATCCCGACTTCCGGCGACGCGCATTGGTTTTCAACGGCCAGATGAAGGCCGACGGCTACAACGTGTTCGACCTGGAGAACGAGTACGGACAGCGTCGTGAGGCGATGACGCCTGTGAGCCATCTGGCCCGTGGCGCCAAAGTCATCTATACCACTCCGTGCAGCAGGCAGTACACCGCCGGGGGCGACGGGGCGCTGACCGACGGCATCCGTGGCGGCTGGCGTCACGGCGACGGCCGCTGGCAGGGCTTCAACGGCGACTTCGAGGCCACCGTTGACCTGGGTCAGGTGAGGCCTCTACATTACGCCGGAGCTTCGTTCATGCACTGCGAGGGGGCCTGGATCCATCTCCCGCAGAATGTCGTGATCTCAACAAGTCAGGATGGTGTCAACTTCACCGAGCAGACATCGATTGACGCCTGCTTCGACCCGCATTATTCCAAGATCATGGTCAAGGAGATGGGCACGCCGATCAACGTCAACGCACGTTACATCCGCTTCACCGCCAAGCGCCATCCGCGACGCGGCTCATGGATCTTCACCGATGAGTTGGTGGTGAACTAATTCAGAAAAATCTTTAAGGTAAACTAAGCCAATTCGATTGAAAGATTGCAGGAGGCATAGGAGAGTCCGATACGGAGTATCGTGAATTTACGCAGGGGACGGTCAAATCGCACCGTCCCCTTCAAGTATGCGCTGTCGATGCTCATGTCGTTCCGATTCACAGTTATATATATCGGCTTGAGATATTGCCGGTACAGTGAGTTGAAATACTCGTTGATACGGACAGGCACTCCGTCCGGGAAATCCAGAATCGGTATCCTGATGGCAAATCCACTCTCGGAGCGGTCAGCCCGCACATCCACGCTGATGTACAGTTCCTGCCTGTCGCTCTTCACGAAGGGCCACGCCACCCCGATGCAGTCAATGACGTGACTGCGTCCATCCTCGTCGGTCTCGCGGTTCTGTATCCATACCTCCGATCCTGGCCTGAGGCTGTATGATTTCCCGTCATATGCCATCGTGACCATATCCGGAGTGACTTCCGTGATCTCACAGCCGGGAAACCTATCGATATTCAACGGACCCTGGCGGGCGATGATGTCAAACTCCGATCCGCTGACTATATACGGCATCATGCGGTCCTCTCGGAATTTATATTCCAGTCGGGCTGCGCCTAAATTCAATTCATGTGATTCCATTGCCGTGGCCGCCTGTGGCGATTGTTAGAAGTGGATGGAAAGCCGGTTCCAGTCGTTATTTACGGAACGGCACCGACCAGACCACGCGGACCGGAACGGTCTTGCCGTCCATCTTGCCTGGATTCCATTCCGGCATCTCGCTCAGCACGCGGACAGCCTCCTTGTTCAGGCTGGGGTTGACTCCGCGCAGAACGGAGATATGGCTGACGGAGCCGTCGGTGTTGACGATGAACGAACATGTCACACGTCCCTGAATGCCCTTGCGATAGGCGTCCAGCGGATAGTTGCGCGTGGCGTTGATGAATGTCATCAGGTTCCGGTCGCCGCCAGGAAACGCCGGCTTCTCGGTAACATAGTCATACTCATAGACTTCGATATAGTTCGTGCCGCCGGACGCGTTTGTGCCGATGTTGACGCGGCATGTCTGCGCACGCCCTGTTTCTGCCGTGGTCAATGCCACCACAAATAGAAATAGATGAAGTAAGAGTTTTCCCATAGACAGGTTCGTTCTAAGCAATATTCAGCGTCCTGGACAGGGGGCATGTGTCTGGCCGCCGTTCATGACGCAAATTTATAATCTCTAAACAACATAGGCAATAATTTAGACATTAATTATAGTTAAAAATGGTAAAATCTACGTTTTTTAGCCCTCTTACAGACATGAGAAGCCGCCCGTAGCGCATATGTCCACGGACGGCCATTTATCGGTCGGGCATTATTATCCTAATTCTTGAGTATCTTGACGGCCTTGGAACCCTGGCGGCGGATGTACAGTCCGGGCGCGGAGGCATCGCTGCGCTTTCCGTCGATTGTATAATACTCCACCGGTGCATCCGCATCGGACTCAATGACGCTCAGGCCCGACACGTTGCTATAGTCTGAGAAATCCACCCTGACGTCGTTTACCATTACGTCTTCTTCCGCATCGAGGAACGAGGAAACGTAACTCAAGGGATAACCGTAGGCAGGGTCATACTCGACGGTACCGACCACCTTCTCCATGATTTCAGCGTCACTTTCGTCTGTGCCTTCGGAATAACTTTCCTCAAGCGTGAGGCCATATTCGTCATAGTATCCATGTTCCTCGGCGTACATTACCGGCATCTTCTGGCCCAGATACTCCATAGTGGCCCTTGTCACCGCACGGAAACCCCCGTTAGGCAGTTCGTCGTAAGATATGGTGGTGAGGACTTCCATTCCCATCTCCGTGGTTGAGGCGGTCATCACGTATCCCTTATCGGTGTACTCTGCCGTGAAGTCCATGCTCATTTCCTCCTCCTCGAAGTCTTTCATGGTCCAGCTCAGGGCACGGTTGCCGTTGCCCAGAATCGACTCGTCATCGTAAACCTGGCCATTGGTCTCAAGCCATGTTATGTTGCTGCACTCCAGTTCTGGAACGAACTCAGGCTCCGGGCCGTCGGTGCTCCATGTGCCGAATGTGAACCCCGAGATCTTACCGTCCGCGCCAACCTTGTTGTACTGGGACTGCACCGGCGAGCCATCCATCTCCGTCAGCACCACGCTGACCTCGGTGATCACGCCGTTGGCGTCCCGTGTCACGTTGCGGTCCCAGCAGTTGCCCGGCATGGACCACGCGTCGTCCGCCCACATATATTCCCGGTTCTTCACCACAAGCGACTTGACTATCGGGTCGTACTCTTTGGTCTTACGCTGGTAGTTCCGGAAAGCCTCTTCCCCCTCGGCCACCTCGGTCGTTTCCGAAGTCTTCATGTCGTTTTCGTTATAGGTATATGTGACACGCTCCTTAGCGTCATCCTCCAGTTCGTCGATCAGGTCGAGCAGCACATTGCCGCGTGCGTCATATTCCGTGGTGTACCTGGACGTAGGAATCCATTCACCAGCCTCTTCGTCCCACTCGCTCACCAGCTGGGTCTTGGCTCGCCATATGTCGTTATCGGCCTTTACTGTGACTTTACGCTCCTTCCTTTCCGTCCTGGCCTTATGCCTCAACATTTTTGGAAGCCGCAGGGTGCCTTCCGCAGACACCGACATGGCCGTGCATGCAGCCAGTGCGATAATGTAGAATTTCTTCATAAACTGTTTTTACTGAATTTTGGTTAGTGTTGTGTTTTAGTCTACAAAAATATCGTTTTTCCACAACATATGCAATTCCTGAGGTTAAAAACGGCTAATGGAACGCCTCTTTATAATACCGCGCCACTTGATTTCGTTATTTAAGTTGTTTTAATGGCTGTTCGGAACGAACGCAGAGCGCCTCTCCCCTCCCATTCACTCTTTAACGCACTCCAATAAGTTGAGGATCGCAACTATATACAAGATATCGGCAACGGCGGCGTTGATTGCCGCCGGGGCAATTGCCGCACGTGGCGAGAAGACCTCCACGGCCTACAATTTTCTGGACATACCAACGTCGGCCCATGTCTACGCCCTTGGCGGCAACAACATCAACATCATCGGCGAGGACGTGACGCTGACCGACCAGAATCCGGCCCTGATCGGGCCGGAGATCGATAGACAGATCAGCCTCAACTATATGCTGTATATGTCCAGCGGCAACTTCGCCGGCGTGCGTTACGGCCAGGGAGCAGGCGAACACAGTGCGTTCGCCGTGGGACTGCGTTATATGAGTTACGGCAAATTCGACGGCTACGATGAGTTCGGAACACCGACAGGAGCCTTCACCCCCTCCGACCTGATAATCGAGGGAACCTATTCCCGCGACATCACCGAACGCTGGCGTGGGGGCGCCAACCTGAAGATGGCTTATTCATCCTACGAGAACTATAAGGCGTTCGCCATCGCCGCCGACCTCGGCGTGAACTACTACGATCCGGACCACGACCTGAGTTTCTCCATAGTGATGCGTAACATGGGAGGCCAGGTGAAGCGATTCACCGAACGTTACGCCCGTCTGCCGTTCGACATCCAGCTTGGATATATGCAGAGCCTCGGAACCTCGCCGATCCAGCTCAGCATCACCGCCAACAACCTGGTGCGCTGGCGCATCCCGTATTACACCTACGACAACGGGAACGGCTCCACCACGCTCAAGGAGCATAACGGATTCTTCACGAATTTTTTCCGGCACCTTGTCTTCGGTCTTCAATACCAGGCCACGGACCGTTTCTACGCCGCCCTTGCCTACAACTACCGCACAGCCACCGACATGACCAGCGCCCAGCGCAACATCCTGAGCGGATTCTCACTGGGTCTCGGATTCAAGGTCAAGGGTTTCTCGGTGGACGCCGCCTACGCCATGCCGCACAAGTCCGGCTCATCGTTGGTCCTGAACCTCAGTTACACCATCGCCTCCCTCATGGACGAAGAATGACCCCTCCTTGTACGGACATGCCTTCGGCATGTTAACCCCAAATCCAATTAATATGTAGGACATGCCTTCGGCATGCCAAACGCAAATCCAACATCGCGAAGCGATGCCCATGCATGGTCAGAACGGATATCCTATGGCCAGGTGGAACGCGAAGGCGTTCTTAGGCTTGATGTTGAAGTATCCGGACATTCCTGTGTCGTACGGCGCGTGCAGACCATAGCCCAGGTCACCGCGGATCACCATCATTCCTATGTCCACGCGCAGGCCTATGCCGGTGCCCAGGGCTATGTCCCGGCCGAAATTCTTAGCCGTCAGCAGTCCTCCCGGACGCTTCGGGTCGTTCTTCATCAGCCAGATGTTTCCCGCATCCACGAACACAGCCCCATGCAGGATGCTGATGATGGGGAACCGGAACTCCGTGTTCACCTCGAACTTGAATGTTCCCGTCTGGTCGAAGTATCCGTTGCGCAAGTCCCTGGGGGGACGGTAGGAGCCGGGTCCCAGCGAACGCACGGTCCATGCGCGTATGGAGTTGGCGCCGCCTATGTAGAACTGCTCGGAATACGGCACCTGCTCCGAGTTGCCGTAGGCATGGGCAGCCCCCACCAGCAGCCTCGACACCAGCCACATGTCCGACCCGCGCACCAGACGGCGCGTGTACACAAGCTGCGCCTGAGCCTTGACGAACTGCGAGAAGGGCATGCCGAACAGTTCCTTGCGACCTTTCACTCCGCATGCACGCCACAATGCCCAGAATATGTTACCGCCGTCAATGGCCGTCGCCGTGAAGTTGAAGCCGTTGATACGCTCTCGCTCCAGCCACTTGTCGTAGGTATAGGTGTACTGCATCTCCGGGATGAACTGACTCTGGAACGACAGTTCCACAGCCGGGTTCTCGGCCATGATGGAGTCGAACGTATGCGTGGTGCGCATCAGTTTGTTGTAGGTCAGTTTGAACGGAGTGAACGAGTTCACGACGTTGCGCGAGTGATTCCAGTCATATGTCAGACCCACACGGAACTCGGCCAGACGGAAATATTTCGGACGGTTCAGCATATCGAAGCTCAGGTCCACCGTAGTCCAGTTCAGGTCACGGCGGGTACGCTTCACGAACCTCGGGGCAATCAGCCTGGGGAACGCCAGCGTGGCGGACAGGCCGGCCTCGTAGCTGTTCATGGCGTTGCTGCTGTTCCGTCCCGTCTCCCATTCGTAACTGCCCGACAGCTGCACCGTCAGTTTCTCGGCGCCTCCGAACAGGTTGTTGTGCGTGAGTCCCAGCACCACTCCCGGGCCGATGTACGAGTTGGACTTCGAGGTGATGTTGGCCTGGAGCGACGCTTCCATGGGACGGTCGAAGGCACAGGTGATGAACACGTCGAGCCTGGGATCCACCTCCGAGGTGTCGGCCGGCACGGCGTTGATGTTGATGTTGCCGAAGATTCCCAGCCGTGCCAGACGCGTCTGCGTGCGGTCCATGTCGCGGACGGAGAAGAGTTTGTCGCGACGGAACGTGATGCACCCCGGCAGCATGTCTTTCCGGAGGCGCGAGGGCCGCTGCAGTATTATCTTCCCCTTGCTGGTGTTGATAGTGTCCACGCTCCGGGCCTTCCCGGTGCGTCTTTGCACATATGTAGTTATTTCCCCTACCCTGTACTGCAGCCCGGCGGGTTTCGGCATATTGTCGGCCAATGACAGTTTCAGGGCGATGCTGCCCCGCTTCTGGATGCTGTCCGCCAGGAACTCGATGTATTCCGGACGGAAGTAGAACCAGCCCCGGTTGCGCAGTTTATTGGTGATGCGCACACGCTCGGCGATCAACGAGTCCAGATTGAACTGCTGGCCGGCCTTAAGGTAATCGCTCTGGCGCGCCACGGAGTCGATGAAGTGGCGCACGGCCCGCTCATGACGCGACATGTTCCTGGCCGTGTCGTTCATGTAGATCACCGTGTCGATCATGTAGGGATGACCCAGCTGCACGTCGTAGTCGACGGTGGCGATCTTATTGTTCTTCTTATGGTGGCGGATGTCGTAGGACGCCGTGCCGCTGAAGTATCCGTTGTTGTCCATCACGGTCTTGAGCATCTTCAGGCGTACGTCCGGACGAACGGTCTCCACCAGCACGGGCTTTCTCCCCCATTTGTCGTAGATCCACTTCTTCAGGCCCTTCACCGAGTCGTTCATGCTGTTGTAGATCCACAGTCCGACCGGGAACGGGTCGCGTATGTATGGCCGCAGGAACGGCCAGGGGTTGTTGGGCTTTACGTCCACGGTGTTCTGCAGGTCACCCTTCAGTCCGTCGGGTGTCTTGGTGCCGGGCGCCGGAGTGATCTTCATCTTCATGCCGTTATACAGGGTCTCCCCCTCCTCCAGCCGTCTGGTGGTGGAACAGGACCCCAGGCACAGCGTCATCACCAACGCCGCAAGGACCGGTAGGATATGTAACGTGCGTTTTCTCATTGTGCTATAGTGTCCTTTGGGGGTACAGAATCCTTAGGCATCCTGAACGCGTTCTGCGTAGACACGCCATGCTTCTCCGCCGTTGAGTCGACCACCACGGTTCCGACGGTCTCCGGTTTCTTCTTGCGGCGACGGAAGCCGAACAGCCGCTTCAGGTTCGCAAGCTTGCGCTTCATCTGGAACGCCGCGCCCATCTCGGTGATCTCGCCCTCCAGAATGCTCTCGTAGCCCTGGTGGCGGAACAGCTGCACCGACATGTTCAGCGTCTCGGTCTGTTTCAGGATATATTCGAACGACACATCGCTCACCAGGTTCTGGGCCAGATTCTCCTCAGGATCCTGGTCAGTGCTGTAGTTGCCGCCCACCAGGATCTTGAAGCGATTGTTGAACAGCGATTTGCTGACCTGATAGGAGTAACTGGTAGTCGTTGTCTTGGAGCCGTTCTGACCTTTCTCATACTGATCGATGCCGAACGACAGGTCTACGCCGCGTATGGTCTTGGCGGCCCAGGAGTTGAGCTGCGACTCCAGGAAGGAGTACATCATGTTGCCGCCTATGTTGGCGTTGGCCTTGGTGCCTCCCTGACCGTAGTACTGACCGTAGAGCAGCAGGTTCATGGCCTGGGTCTGACGCTGGTCCGCGCTCATGGACTGCAGTTCGTTCTGGATGCTGATGTCGTCGTTGGTGGCCAGGTCGAAGGCCACTTTCAGCTGGTCCAGGGGATTTGTGGCCCGCAGCGTCACTATGAAGTTGACCAGCCGCGAGTTGCCGTTCTGCGTCACGTTCGCCTTCATCAGGTCCGTGGCCGTGACGTTCAGCGTAGGATTCATCAGTGCCCCGTTCCATGTAACGGTGCTCGACGGATTGAACTCGAACATCTTCTCGCCTATCACAGGCACCTTGTAGCGTGCGTAGCCGTTGCCGAGCGTCAGCGTGCCGAACATAGTCATGTCGCCCATGTAGCTCTGATGGAAGTTCAGGTTGGCCGACGGCTGCAGCTGTGCCCTGCCGTCGCCTCCGTCGTTCCCTATCAGCACCTGCAGGTGCGTGCCGGGACTTACCACCACGTTGGCGTCGATCTTCATGTTAAGCGCCGAGGGGGCCACGGAATCCGCCTGAGCCACCTGGGTGGTGTCGCTGAAGTTCACGAACTTCACCACGTCCTCGTCGCTCTGGACCGTCATGTCTCCTCCGGCGAATGCCAGCCGGTAGGTGGCGTCCGTCTTGCCCAGCAGGTTCAGGTTAGCCTTGACGTCCATATGCTTCATCGGACCCTTCACAGTGGCTCCCAGGCTCACGAAGATCTTGCCGTAGATGTCGCCCTTGGAGCGCGAGTTGGTGTTGATCAGCTGCATGTTGTCGGCGTTGGCCGACAAATCGAAGTACATGTCGCTGAACTTCTGGGCGTTGACTGTGCCGTCCAGAGTCAAAGGATTCTTGTTGGCCGCCCAGATGTCGAAATTGTCCACATGCAGGACGTTGTCCTTCACGGTGATGCGCGCCGTGTCCATCCGCAGGTTGGCGGCGGCGATCGGTATGCTCACGGTCGCCGAATCCATCGATATTCCACCGTTGAACACCGGGCTGCTGAACGTTGAGTCCATCCTCATGTCGCCGTTCAGGTATCCGCCCAGCAGAGCGGAGTTACCCAGGAAGGCATTAGCCAGCTTAAGCGGGAAGCGCGTCAGGCGTACCCCCACGCTGTCGGCCGTCATCTCGCCTGCCGTGCCCATGCGTGCGTAAGCGGTGACCACCTCACGCCCGTCTATCTTCAGTCCCGCGTCGGCGTTGACCTTGCCCGTAGTCATACCGTAGGATCCGCGGACGTTGAAGTCAAAGTCTCCCACACGGGTGTTGGCGTAATAGAAGTCCTCAAGCTGCAGGCCGCCGTTGCCGTGGAACACACCCTCCTGGTACAGCACCGTCATGTCGGAGCTGACCGTGCCTTTGATCGGGGGAGCGAACATCCACATCCGCAGGAAATCCTCGATGTGCAGGTTCTCTATGGCCAGGCGCAGCTGCTCGTTGCCGTCGGGCAGTTCCTCGGTGCGCGCCATGATGGAGCTCTGGGCCGACTGGGCCTTCAGGTTGGCGGCCACATGCATGGTGCTCAGGTTGTAGTCTATGTAGTTGTCGTTGTTAAGCGTCCATGGCAGATAGGCTATTGTGGCCTTCAACGGCGTGAAGTGCACGGAGACAGTTGAGTCCATCATCGCCGCCGTCATACCGATTCGGTAGCCCTGCTCACCCTTGATGTTGTGTTGCTGCAGGTAGGCGCTGACACGGTTGTTGCCCAGGTAGCCGTTCACGTTCACCCTGGCGAACTCGTCCAGGGTTCCGGGACGGTTGCCTATGTGCAGCCTGTAGTCCATCAGCTGCCCGCGTTCCTTCAGCGTCAGTCCGATGGTGTCGATCACCAGGCCGCCCGTGTTCAGGGCCAGCGCATGGAGTCCGCCGCGAATCAGGGAGTCACGCTCCACATGACCCCACACGGTGTCGATGCTCAGCCCCGTGGGCACCAGGAACTGACCCAGCAGACCGTTGCCCGAGGCGCTCACATCCAGCGTGAACCGAGGCATGGATTCCCTCAACGCGTTGAAAGCGATGTTCCGGTGCTTCAGCTGCACGGCAAGTGTGTCGGCCATCTGTGTGAAGCCGTCCACCAGGTGCTTCATCCCCGAGGGACTCTCGAAGCGCAGGTTGGTCATGTGGCTGTCGATGTTGGCGTAGGTGGAGAGTTCATCCGCCTTTACGACGGCATGGACGCCTCCCGGCAGATGGATGTAAGTGCTGGCGTAATCCCAGTCGAAGTCCACCATCTTCAGGTCCAGGTCGTAGAGCCAGCGGTCCGGCCTGGCGTTTCCTGCCAGAAATATCCGGCCGCTCCCCTGGCACAGCGAGTCGGTAAGCCCGAGTTGCCGCAGGTTCAGGTCGCGAATGTCCGCCTGCAGGTCCACGGTGTAATCGTCCGGATGTATCGTTCCGCTCCCGCTCAGGTCCAGGTTAAGTCCAGGATTGGCCGAGGATAGAAGCACCTGCAGGTTGCCGTCGTCATGCAGCAGGGCATCGAGGCGTATGTCATCGTAGCGGCGCCTGTTGTATTCAATGGCGTCTATGCGCAGCCTGGCGTCGGTCAGCGCGGTTCCGCTCAGCGGATTGAAGCCCCGCCCCGTCGCGCTGAGGGTACCTGTGACATGGCCTATGCCCAATGTCGGCATGAAACCGGCCACGTTAAGTTCCCGGATCACGGCGTCCACGTCGTAACGCTCCGAATTCAGCCCCACGTGGCCGTTGGCAGCCACGTCGCCGGCTGTGGAGGTCAGTTTGAAGTCCGCGCCGTATTCCTGGCCACGGGCATTGGCGGTGCCTCGGACATTGAATATCGGAATATCCATGTCGCTGTCCGCCAGGAAAGCCTTGGCCACTTTCGGGTCCATCAATGCGCCGTCAAACTCCAGTCGGGCCGTCATCTCCTTATAGTTCAATGGATTCACGGCATCGCCGGAGGCATCGACCTTGAATACGCCGGCCATCTCGGCCTTGAGTCTGGGTATATGAATCGATGCAAGCGTGCCACCGGCGTCGATTTCAAGGCTGACGGGTTTGCGTGCCGGAATCCTGGCGGTGAATTCCTTGACGGCGGGCATGAACGCCTCGATATCGGGCAGACCAAGCTGTCCCTTGGCGTTGACGCTCAGCGGAGCGTCCGTCTTCATCTCCATTACCGCGAACGGCACATCGGCATCGGCATGCAGCTGCGAGAAGAGGGTCTTCAGGTTTATCTTGTCAAGTGTCAGCCCCACGGAATCCACACCGATGGTGCCGTTGCCCTGCACTATCTGCAGTCCGCTTCGCTCACGCCCCTGCAGCGCCGTCAGAGGCAGCCTCACGGTGGAGGCCTCGTTGTAGAAGTTCCTCATTCCGATCGTTATGTCGCTGACCGATATGTATGCCGGGTCGAACCCCGGCTGAGGCATGACGTCCTTGGTGGCGTAGAGGGCGTCCACGCCGCTCAACGCTATCGAATCGCCCCGGATCACCATCGGCGGTCCGCTGCTCGGCTCGCTCGGAGGTGCCGGATGAGCCTTCACCCATTCAGCCGTAGGCTGGATATACCGCACGGCGCCGTCGGACATGCCGGCGCGCTTCCAGGTTATCGTGTTCTTCCCCAGGTCTATGATTCCCCCAACCAGCGACACATGATTCACGGCCATGTCCAGCGTGTCAATGGTGGGAAGCATCGACATTCCGAAGCCGAAGTCATCCATAACGATCTCATTGGCGCTGATATAGAAAGGAGTTGACGCCGCTGTGTCGGTGGGCGTCGGCTTCTTCTTCCATGCGTCCATGTACAGTGCCACGCGGCCTTTGGACATACGCACCTTGTTCAGAAGAATGCGGGACTTCGCTATGTCAACGGAACTCTTGTCATCCACGGTCAGATGCCCTGCCTTGATGCCCAGTATCATGGATGAATCGGGTGACACCATCCTGTAGTATCCGTCTGTCAGGTCCAGTTGGTTCACCTTGACGTCGAGTCTGAGAAGAGGCAGCATCTTCACGTCCACCACAGCCTCCCCGGCGCGGGCCATCGTGTCGCGGGGCGCGGTCAGCACATACACATCCTGCAGTCTGACCTTCAACGGGAACGACAGACGGAACTTTCCTATGCCTATCTCCATTCCTGTTGATTTGCGCACCATGTTCCTGGCGACGTCCACCGCCAGGTCCTGCACCGGCGGAATGTAAAGCAGGACGGGGATGCATAGCACGACGATCACGAGCCACATCAATGTCTTCAATGTGATTCGTAGCCATTTCGGGCGGATCAGATGCCGCTTGGGGGCCGGAGTCGGCTGCTCGGCGGATTGCTTCTGTATGTCCTGCTGTATGTCGCTCATATGGTTAGTATATAGTCAGTGTCGGTTTTGTGGAATCCTGTCGCCCACAACTACCAGGCGGCACGTCTCCTGATATGTTCAACGATAATCCAGACGATTGCCACGGTAAACGCTCCGATGCCGTCGGCAAGCATGTCCAGCACCTCGAAACCTCGTCCAAGTCCCATTCCTCGCTGCGCGAACTCAATCGCAATGCCGAACAGGGTGGCCAGTACAGCCATGACCAGGCACACATACCAGCGAACCCGTCTGAAATCCCGGCCTCGTGCCCAGTCCACCAACGCGACGAACGTCAGGAAACCGAACATCAGCCCGTGCACCACCTTGTCCGCGCCTGGAAACAGCAATATGGGTTCTTCGTGCGGCAGCGGGTCGGGAGACAGGGTCAGCCACAGGATCGCCATGACCGTCAATATGGTCAGGATCCATGCCGGCAACCGGTTCAGATGATGTTTTATCGCTTTCACTCTATTCTAACGCTTTTAACGTATGCAAAGTTAACATATATTTACGTTTTTGCACAATTCATGACCAATATTGTTGAAAATTCAGTTGTTCAGGCACACAGACCGCCGGTCGGAGGATACATAAAAAAAGTCAGTCCACATGGGACCGACTTCCTTATCCGTGCTGATGTCCGTTGCCGGACATTCTTGTCTGCTTACGCGTGGGGCTCTACGTTGATGAACTTACGTCCTTCCTTGCCGGTGCTGAAAACCACTACACCGTCGATGAGTGCGAACAGGGTGTGGTCCTTGCCCATTCCCACGTTCAGTCCGGGGTGATGAACTGTGCCGCGCTGACGCTTCAGGATGTTGCCGGCTTTGCAATTCGCACCACCAAAAATCTTCACTCCGAGTCGTTTGCTCTCTGACTCACGGCCGTTCTTAGAACTACCGACACCTTTCTTATGTGCCATTTCTTCTTTTGGTTTATGCGGTTACGATTTTCTTGATCAATACTTTGCTGAACTGCTGACGGTGACCGTTCAAGCGACGATAGCCCTTGCGGCGCTTCTTCTTGAACACCAGCACCTTGTCGCCCTTTATCAGGGGCTCCAGCACTTCGCATTCCACTTTGGCGCCCTCAACGGCGGGTGCGCCTACCTTTACATCGCCGTCTACATCCAGCAGAAGGACCTTCTCGAACTCCACGGCGTCACCCTGCTTAACATCGCACAGGTGATGGACATACAGGAACTTGCCTTCCTCGGCCTTGAACTGCTGTCCTTTGATTTCTACGATTGCGTACATCGTTGTTGTCATTTATTTAAATGAATCCTCAGGCGGCCTCATGGCGCTTGTACTGCCTGTCAGATATGATGATTGTTGTCTGCAAACCTCGCTTTACTGTCCGGAGACGGGATTTCCGGTTACTTACGTATACCCAGTTCCTTCTTGGCGATGATGGCGCGATAGCGGTTGATGTCCTTGCGGATCAGATAGTCCAGCAGGCTGCGACGCTGACCGACCAGAGCCTTCAGGGCACGTGCGGTGGCGTAGTCCTTGTGGTTGCTCTTCAGGTGCTCGGTCAGATGCTGGATGCGCTTCGAGAACAGAGCGATCTGTGCTTCGGGGCTGCCGGTGTCGCCTTCGCCCTTGCCATAGGTGCGGAAGATTTCCTTCTTCTCTTCAGTTGAAAGATGCATAATTGGAGATTAATTAAATGTTTATAATTAAGGCTTTTACTCAAAATGCCGCGCCATGGTTCTCCATCCGTGGCCGCATTTCACCAAAAAGCGATGCAAAATTACTAATTTTTTCTGAAATTACCAAATAATCAACGAGCCATGTCCAACAATCTTCCTGATTCGACAGGACCATTCAGATGTTGCCGTATGACAGGTCATGATGCATCTGCTGCAGTGGCGTGTCTGCGGTCGCCGTGGGAATAAACAATGATAATCTTGAAATCCAACTAATTTTTATGGGTTCCAATGCGGTTGCCTTGAATATTTTTGCTACCTTTGCAATCAGATAAAACAAAATGTTTAGTTTTAAATACCCCATAAATCTTAATTTAAGCTTGACATCACAGGATGTAACTAAGCCAGTCCCACACTAATGAACCGGAAATTCAAAATATTCTTCATCTCCTTAACGCTGATTATCCTGGCAGCTACCGCCATCGCATCGTGTGTGAAAGAGGACCCCATATATGACACTTACCGCAATTCTTCCCTCAACACTCTTTACAGCAAGGGATTGGAGTTCCTGTATGATAACAAGGCTGACAGCGCATTGCTGTATTTCTCACTCGTTGGCTGCAAATACACCCCCGATGCCCCGGACAGCGTGAAGTCAGTATGTGCGGATGCGTACAATAATCTGGGATATACCTATTTTTTCTTGAAGAATGACTTCGCATCATCCTTTACCTCCCTGCTTAAAGCGCTCGACATCGCGGAGGAGGCTCACCATTCGCAGCTTTATCCTCTAATCTATCTCAACATTGCCAACATCTATCTTAATTATAAGGATGAGAAACGAATATCGGAATATTATAAAAAAGCCTTCAACAGCTCCCTGTCCACCCACAACCTCGACATCCTCATGATTGTGATGTCTGAAATGTCCACACATGCCCTGACAACAGGAAAGATTGACCTGTACTCAGAGGAAATGAATGTCTTTGATACCCTGGACATAGACGGGATGGAGGGGGCTCGCTCCACAAAACTGCTGGTGGATGCTGTCCGAGCCGTTTCCCACCGTGACACCACTGATGCCATAAGGAATATCCGTATGGCCGGAGACTACGCTGAAATAGCCCTTACTTCCGACCGCTTTCAATGGCTTTGCGAAGCCATGGCGGCCCACCTTATAAATAAAAAAGGAGAGTTCACCACTGCACTGACAATCTATAAGCAGCTGATGAATAAAGCCGCTGACTACCCCGATATAAGACTGGAGCTTGCCGACCACATCTCATCCATATATATAGAGCGCAACAGACCTGACTCTGCCATCAAATATTCGTTGCTGCACAAGCAGATTTCAGACTCACTCTATCAAAGGCAGCAATATGGACTGATACGTGACATCTCGTCCAACCGCGACATCAGGATTCTCGACACAAAAATAATGCTGACTGACGCAAGGATGAAAGAGGCGCGAGCCATGATGTGGTGGGCCATCACAAGCGCCATCGTCTTCCTTTTCTTAGGTATAATCATCTATGTCCAATACCGGAATCTCAAGGAAAAAAGCCGCAACCTCTATCTGAAGAATGTCGAGACCATCGAGAAAGACTTGACGAAGATTCATCATGGCGCTTCTGAACCTGCGGAGAGTACAGATAAAAATGCAAAATATACCGGAAGTTCCCTTGGCGATGACTCGAAAGACAGACTTGTGGTCAAGATAAGAGATGTAATGAACAATTCAGACGGAATAACCTCAATTGATTTCACACTTGAGCGTCTTGCTGCTCTGGTGCAGTCCAACACAACCTATGTGTCACAGGTCATCAACGAGTCATTCGGCAAGAATTTCAACACTCTTCTTGGAGAGGCCAGAGTCAAGGTGGCGTGTGCGCGCCTTAACGACCAAGTGCATTTCGGCAACCTCACAATCGAGGCCATCGCATCCGGACTCGGCTTCAAATCACGCACAAATTTCGTGGCAGTATTCAAGAAGGCCACGGGACTCACACCCTCTGAATTTCGTAGAATCGGCCGCGACGAGGCCAGGAAGAAGCATGAGTGACTCCTTGGTTTTATTGGTTTATCAGCTGTTTTGTCTCAATCATCAAATATTTATAAATAAAGACACATTTGACTATCAATTGGTTGCAAAAGTTGAATTATGCCCATAACTTTGCATCAACTCAACTCAACCAAATCGATTGATTATGACAAAAAGCTACAGAGTGCTTCTCGTAAGCGCGGGAATGGCGATTGCGGCCGCAATGGCAGCCGGCAACGTCGCTCAGCTTCCCTCCCCTGATTTCTGGGGGGACATGCTGAAGAAAAGTGTGGAGGCAAATGCCTCGAATCCCGACAGACGCGGCCGGACACAGATTCCGGCCAAAGCCTCGGAAGGGGCGGAGGTGATATGGGATCAGGATTTTTCCCTCCTGACCGATGGATCCGAGACAGAACTGGGGACAGACCTCACTCCCAACTATTTTGATCAAGGAGACCCATATGTCTCGGCAGAATATATGGGAGAAGAAGGATGGTGGGGCATGGGCATTTACTCGGCAGGAGGAAAGGCCGCCCTGGCTTATCCCTCCTACGGAGGCGTGATCAACACTCCCAACAAGAACATGTATGGACGCGTCATCGTCACCATGAAGGTCAAGGTGTGTGAGGGTGCCAAGGAGGGCAAAGAATATAACTTCCTGATAAATTGCCTCAAAGGCACTCCGTATGTACCCGTATCAGTCAATGACCTGCCCCCAAATACTCCGGGTGCGGCAAACACACTGTTCTCCCAGCGCGTTGAAGACGGCTGGCAGGAAGTCAGCGCCGTAATCTACAATCCATACCAGGGTGACAACTGCTGGATTCAGATAAACGCCGTCAACTTCTCGAAATACGGAATTCTGATCGATGACCTTAAGGTGACGCGCGACTATGATTTCTGCATGAATCCCACGGACCTCTCCTGCACGGATTTCACCGACAATGGATTCACCGCTTCCTGGAAGCCAGGAGCTGAAAACAAGAGCTATCTGTTCTCGCTGATGGAAATGAGATACACCGGCGAGGGTGGAGAATTCAAGGAGACATTCGATGCCATAGGCGTGAACTCCGAGGGCGTCGTGGATGCCGCCACGCTCCCTACAACTGTTGATATACACGGCAAGGACAATGTGATAAAAGGCTCCGCCAATGGCGGATTCGAGGATTCTCCGGCAATAATACTGAGCAATCAGGAGGATTATGTCAGCACTCCTATATCCAAAGGTCGCATCACGTCGATATCATTCTATGCGCAATCCAATACCGCTGAATCATACGGCGTGCTTCTGGTGTCAGCATACGATGGCAAGGAATGGAATCTTATCGGTTATATCGACTTTGTGCGTCTGTCTGCAGGCGGTACATGGAAACTGGCCGAACCAGACGTCTATGCCTACCGTTTTTCCATTCGAGATGCCCTGCCGGGGGAGGAACTGTTGTTCGACAACCTGCAATGGACCACTGAAAGTCCCATGGAGCAATCCATGGTTATGGAAGACCATCCTCTCGACAGCACAAGCATAACTCTCGACACTCTTAATCCTGACGGTTACTATTATTTCTCAGTCAAGGGAGTGAACGGCGACATCGTCTCGCCGGGCACGGACTACACGCTTGCTCTCGGAGCTCCCGCGCCCGAGGCCCTTGAAGCCACCGATGTGGATAAGGAAGGGGCGTTCACGGCCCGCTGGAATCCATCCGTCAAAGCCCAGAGCTATCTTGTGAAGAATTACGAGACACGCACGGTGAAAACGGATCAGACAGCCTACAAAGTACTTGTCGACAATTTCGCAAACGCAAAAACAGAGGAAGAGGGAAACGCGAACGTTCTGCCAGGACATTCTTTCGACGGAATTGCGGATGTTGACGGCTGGACTGTTGATGCAGGTCTCTACATGAACGGAGCCATCGGCGCTAATAACGGAGGCATGCTTATTTCTCCCGAACTGACCCTCGACAACGGAAACGGCAGGTTCACCATCGTGTTCTCTGCCTCAATCCCCGAAGGATACACGCTCGTGGTGCAGTATGGCGACAAATACGAATGTCTCACGTTTGACGGGACGCCCGATGAATACGGCCTCGTGACGGGCGATTTCTCCGTGACTTTCGACAACGGCACCACACATGACTGTATCGTATTCTATTCTCTTCAGGAGTCTTATTTCTTCATCAACAGCATCCAGGTGCTTCAGGACGTAAAAGTCGGCGACAGGATTTACACACTTTGCGGCTCTTATAATGTTGATGGCCATGACAGTGACTCACTACGCATATCAGGTCTCGCCAACACTCCTGACTACGATTATTCCTACAATGTCACAGCCTGCGGCACCTATAACGGCAGAAAGTTCCAATCCCTTCCGTCAGCCGACATTTTAGTGAATCTGAACACCAACGGCATAGACTCTCAGGAAGAGTTGTTGACCCCTACCGTTATAACCCGCGATGGCAATACAGTCATTGTCATTCTTCCCGCCGAAACTCAAGTCAGGGTATTCGACACCTCAGGAAATCTTGTGAGAAGAATCAAGGGATCCGTAGGAGTCAACAGAATCGAGATGGCTTACGCCGGCGTATACATCGTCACAGCTAACGGCAAAGTCATGAAAATAGTAATTCCATGACCTCCATGTGAATTCTACAATTCCCGCTAATCTCGACGGGGACATCCTGAGTGGTGTCCCCGTCGATTCCTTATGCATGTTTAACGTTCGCAATGAGAAAGTCAGTTTGGTTTCAATCCGAACTGTCCGGCAAATCCTGCCCCTCCGGCTGAACCGGCTCCTTCTTCCTGGCGGGGATGGTCCAGATTGCCGAGACCGTGAAGCCTAACCGCGAGTCGCCGTGAGAATAAACAATGATAATTATGTTATCTGGTTTACCTCTCTGATACGAGGCACTATATCTGTCATTGGTATATTCATGAGTTGAAAAGGTCATCCATTGTAACTTCGCTGTGAACGATACTGTGATTTTTGCCGGAACCAATACCGAAGGTTGTTACAAATGTGTTTACCACTGATTTCTTTGTCTGTGTCCTTGTTTTGAAAAGCCAACTGCGATTTCTGACTTTTTCAGCATAATCTTTTGTGAGTCCGTAAGGTTCCTGACTGAATTTCAATTCGCACAAGTGGATTATACGGTCAGCCCTCTCAATGATAAGGTCGATCTGCGCTCCCGGTGTCCCCGTTTCATCATCAGGCTTGCACCGCCATGTGGAGACGGCCGTCGCCATACCTGAGACTCCGAGAGCCTTTTTAATCTGGGAGTGATGTTCCATGCATATAAGCTCGAAGGTCAGGCCCATCCATGACGATATGCTTCTTGAATCGATATGGTGAGTCCACCAGTTGTCGTCTTTTGCAAGATTGTTCTCTATGAATTTGAAATAGAACAAAGTGAAGTAATCCACCATTCGATAGATTGCTTCGGTCTTGCGGTTGCCGAAAAGATTTGTTTTGTCGATGAAATTGCATCGTTCGAGATTTTTCAAAACTCGCGTCAGAAATGCGCCGCTAAGTCGGGTCTTGGCGGATATCTCATTCCTTGTAAGGCCGTTTCGGTTTTCCGCAAGAGCTTTTGCAACAGAAATATAAGACTCGGCACCTGGAAATATCGCGTTGTAAAGTTCATCGAATTCTTCCTTTAGCTGACCGTTTTCGTTGAAGCAAAGAATATCTATATTCTGGGCGAGACTCAACTGTCTGTCAAGCATTTTAAGATAGAAGGGGACACCGCCAGTGAACATATAGCTCTGGAGAATCTGATATCTGTCCCATGAGAACGAGTTGGCAGCAAAATATTCCTCGGTTTCTTTAAGAGTGAAGGGTCTGATGTATATGCGGTTACGGATGCGGTTGTATAATCCACCACGGTTTTTTAGGAGCTTGTCGGTCATCCATGATGTCGCCGAACCGGTGGCTACAAGTAGAATATTTCGTCTGCCGACAGCCCATCCATTCCAGAATGATTCAAGAGCTGTAATAAAATTCGACCTCTTTGTGTCCATCCATGGCATTTCATCAATGAAAATCACTATCTTGTCGTCACTACCAAGAGTTGAAAGGTAATCTTCAAGAGCGTCGAAAGCCTGATACCAGTCCGAAAATTGGAGTTGCGGCTGGCCGCTATATAAATGGATGGCTCTGGCAAAAGCGTTGAGTTGCTCTCTTGTCCTCTTGTTGTGTCCTCCGACATATTTGAAATCATATTTACCGTCAAAGAATTGTTCAACAAGGAAAGTCTTGCCTATTCGTCTGCGTCCGCATACGGTTACAAACTCCGATTCATCAGAGTCAAGTGCTTTCTGGAGTTCCGTGCATTCTCGTTGTCTCGCTATGAGCTGTCTAACCATAAGTTTATCTTTTGTGCAAAGGTAGCAATAAGAATTGGAACAGACAAATTGTATGCACGAAAAAATACCACAGCGATGCAGACATTGTCGAATATGGTATCTTTTCGTGCAGATACAACATACTATAACACCTTCAGTCAATAGATTATTTGGGGATAAAAATATGACGATACTATCTTCTCAAACATAATAACCGATTTGCATTAAAGAGATATAGGAGACTCTACAAGTGACTATATCTAAATATAGAACTTGGTCATCTTCGCCATTTTATGTAATTTTGCAGGTCGGTTTATCGTTAAGGCATTATAAAATCATCGGGTGCTTACGCCATATCCGGCGTTCTCGCCTTGTCGGGCGAAACGGAAAAGAGCTATGATATTGGGGTTGCGCGGTACCGACAATTCCATGACCTCCATGTGAATTCTACAATTCCCGCTAATCTCGACGGGGACATCCTGAGTGGTGTCCCCGTCGATTCCTTATGCATGTTTAACGTTCGCAATGAGAAAGTCAGTTTGGTTTCAATCCGAACTGTCCGGCAAATCCTGCCCCTCCGGCTGAACCGGCTCCTTCTTCCGGGAGGGGATGGTCCAGATTGCCGACACTGTGAAGCCAAGACGGGAGTCGCCGCCGTAACCGGGGATGAACCATGGCTTGGAGGGGGCGTAGTCCGACAGTCCCTGCGGCAGGTCCGTGGGCCTGGCGGTGTGGTTGTAGAACGGGAACCGGTACCGCACCGTCCAACCCAGCGAGAAATTCGACACTATCTTGACCTTGATTCCGGCCAGCGCCTCGCCGTAGAGCGACGTGCTCCGCATTCCCTTCATGTCGAAACGCTGGTTTTCCTGCCAGTAGTCCGACGTGATGCTGATGTTGGTGGCGTCCCATCCGAAGTGGGACAGACCTGCCCGCAGGCCTACAAACAGTTGGTAGTCAGGATTGCTCTTGTACAGAAAGTTATAGTTCACTCCCACCTTGCAGTACAGACTCGGCTTGACCGTATAGGTGAAGTTCTTGTTGGCCGGGGTATCCTTGCAGAATCCAACGCCGGCCTCCACCACCGGGAACAGCCAGTTCCACAGCGACACATCGGCCCATACATCGTACGATCCGTACTTCTGTCCGAAAGCCGTCATCACGGCGTCGGCGAAATTCACGCCGAGCGACACCCCGTTGTAGACGGGATACACCGGTTTGGACTTCGGCTTTGCAACCGTGTCGAGAGTTGCCAGAAACATCACCGGCTCGTCCAGCAGCTCGCCGTGCTTGTCGTAGTAGTGCAGCACCGGCTGCTTCTTGTTCTCATCGATATCCACCGGAGTGACCTTCCTGACAGGCGTTCCTTTAGGCACGGAGTCAACCGCGGCTGCATTCGCCACGGAATCAACCGGTACAGCCCCGGCCACGGAATCCGTCGGCACGGTCTGCGCCGACGCGCCCAAGGCAAGCGCCAACGCCATCAGAAGCAACGCCACCCTAATCCTCATCGTTCCCATAGTTATGCAGATAGATCAGCAGGTTGCTCCGGTTCACGTTGGTGATCTCCCCCTCAGGGCAGGCCACGGAGTCGATGAAAGGACCGGTGGACGCGATGCTCCGGATCTGTCTCTTATACACATCTCCGAGCCCACGAGACTACGCTGCATCT
>ENA-OYXU01000246-OYXU01000246.1-human-gut-metagenome-genome-assembly--contig:-NODE-246-length-22817-cov-6.271505_pt1 | contig 22817 bp, 26 predicted proteins | sample MGYA00243243_ERZ653435 | MGnify/ENA primary metagenome ERZ653435 (study PRJEB26926, sample SAMN06165113) | human gut metagenome | biome: ENVO:00009003; feature: ENVO:2100002; material: ENVO:00002003... | reverse complement strand
TAGCGCCGTTCAGGGCCAGGAAGCCGGCGTCGCGGCCCATGACCTCGATGAAGAACAGGCGCTCGTGGCTCGTGGCGGTGTCGCGGATTTTGTCGACGCACTGCATGATGGTGTTGAGCGCCGTGTCATAGCCGATGGTGGTGTCGGTGCCGTAAAGGTCGTTGTCGATGGTGCCAGGCAGACCGATGCAGGGGAAGTTGAACTCGTTGGCGAAGATGCGCGCACCGGTGAGCGAGCCGTCGCCGCCGATGACGACGAGGGCATCGATTTCGTGGCGGCGGATGACGTCATAGGCGAGCTGGCGGCCTTCGGGAGTCTGGAACTCCTTGCAGCGCGCAGTTTTGAGGATGGTGCCGCCCTGCTGTATGATGTTTGAGACGTTTTGCGTTTTGAAATCGACGATTTCGTCGGCAATGAGGCCGCGGTAGCCGCGGTAGATGCCTTTGACTTTCAGGCCGCTGAAGATTGCCGAACGTGTGACGGCGCGTATAGCGGCGTTCATGCCGGGGGCGTCACCGCCTGATGTCAGTATGCCGATGCATTTGATTTCAGCCATAATGTTGTTTATTAGGAGTTTATAGACAGGGATAAATCACAAATACGCCGCAAAGTTAAGCATTTAAAGATTAATTCTCAAAACATTTTTTCCGGACGTGCTGCCTAAGTGCTCAGTCTTCGAGCTCGTAGTCGACGTAGGTGACGATGCGTATGTTTTTGATATAGGGAGTGTACTGGTCACGGTCGGTTATCGAGAACTGGCCCTGTGAGGCTTTGCGTATCTTACCCAACTTGCTGTCGGAGTCCTCGGCGAATTTGTCGGCGGCCTCGCGGGCGTTATGTGTTGCCTCGGCAATCATCTCGGGCTTGATGGAGTTGAGGTCGGTGTATTCGTATGAGATCTGATACTGATAGTTTTCGGCTATGACGGCCACGCCCTCTTTGAGCAGGGCGGTCTGCTGCTTGATAAGCTCGCGTATCTTGTCGACCTGCGACGATGTGATGACGATGACGTTGGTGACGTTGTAGCGTACTTTTACGTTCTCGGCATTGTAGCTGTCGGCGAGGCGGTCCTGCACGGCCGGCGGATTGATTGAAATCTCGTCATCCTTGATGCCGTTGGCTTTGAGGAAGGCAAGTATGGTGTTGTTGTTGCTCTGTATCTTGTTGTAGATGGCCTGCAGGTCGTTGCCCATCTCTTTAGTGACTATCGGCCATGTGACTTTGTTGGCCTTTACCTCGCGTTCGCAGAGACCGCGCACGGTGACTGTGCGGTTACGGTTGGCGAAATTGTCGATACCGGCCTTGAGGCAGAGTCCCAGTCCGATGATGGCCACGCCGATAATGACAGAGGCGATGATGGCATTGGATTTTTTCATAAAAATTGTGAGTTAAGAGGTTAGGGTATCTTGCCGTAATGTCAGAAACGTTCGCTGCGTTCGGCAAACTGTTCGGCATATTCGGAGACCTTGTTGTAGCGCTCGAGATTGGAGTCGTCAAGCTCGCCCCCGACTTCGGCCATGTAGAGGGCCGAGCCGAATGTGAACATGTAGGAGAAGCGCCTCATGAACTCCTCGTCCTGACGAAGTGTCTGCTGTTGCTTGGCCCGCTCGAAGTCATCGGTGATTTCGTTAGTCTTGTCAGTGCGGTCAATCAGATATTGCAGGATGCTCTCGTATTGAGTCAGCATGTCGGAGTAGTCGTCCTGTGAGAGAGTTTCTTCGTTGACAATTTTGTCGGTAAGACGCTCGCACTCTGAGGCGTCATAGCCTCCGCTACAGCCTGTGAGCGCAAGCATTGAGAGGATAGCGGCTAGATATGGGATGAGACGTTTAATCATGTAATTGATAATGCTTTGGGTTGATTTTATTGCGGCCCCGAAAGCCGGGTGAACATATTTACAAACAAATTATGCCGGATATTGGTTTTGGCGGCGACAAAGCTGCCACCGCCAAAACCGTCGGGCAATATGCAAACTTACAACAAATTTGTGAGTAAAATTAATTCTTACTCCCAGAATTTGTAAAAATGATGCACCGGGCCGTGGCCGTGGCCGATGTCATAGCGGGCGCCGGCCTCGAGTGCCTCGGTGATGTAGTTCTTGGCGAAACGGGCTGCGTCGTTGAGCGCCAGGCCGTGAGCCAGACCTGCGGCGAAGGCCGACGAGAGCGTGCAGCCCGTGCCGTGGGTGTTGGGCGTGTCCAAGCGGCGCGATACGAGGCGCAGCGTCTCTCCGGTCTCGGCGTTATAGAATATGTCGATCAGCTCGGCGTCGGTCAGATGACCGGCCTTTAGCATCACCGAAACGTTGCCGCAGTGTGCCGACAACTCGCGCGAGGCGTCGGGCAGTTCGTCCTGCGAGGCGATTTTGCGGCCGAGCAGCAGTTCAGCCTCGGGAATGTTGGGCGTGATGACACGCACGGCAGGGATGAGTTCCGAGCGCAGCGTGTCGACGGCCTCGGCCTGCAGCAAGGGGTCGCCCGATGTGGCCACCATGACGGGGTCAAGGACGATATCCGCGATGTCATAGCCGGCGAGCGTGTCGCGCACGGCGCGTATCAGTTCCGAGCTGTGAAGCATGCCTATCTTGACGGCATCAGTGCCGATGTCGTCGATGACCGAACGTATCTGGCCGGTGACGAAGTCGACGGGGATGGGGTGGACGCCGGTGACGCCGACGGTGTTCTCGTCGACGACGGCCACGATGGCCGACGTGCCGAAACATCCGCAGGCCGAGAATGTCTTGAGGTCAGCCTGTATGCCGGCGCCTCCGCTGGGGTCGCTGCCGGCGATGGTCAGGGCGCGGCGGTAATGACGTTTCTCGTTCATATCGGCCACACCTCCTTTCGGTAAGCGCTGTCCCAGAAGAGCCACTCCATGCGTGTGGCCTTGACGAAGATGTCGGTCATGGCGCGGCGCACGCTCTCTGTGGTCTGCTCGGCGAGGGCGTCGCAGATGGCGATGGCGCGGCGGTTGCTCTCGGCAAACGCCGGGTCACCGTAGGTGTCAATCCATGCCTTATAAGGATTGTCTGTGTGGTCGCGGGCCGTGTAGATGCTCTCGCCCACGCGCTGATAAACCCAGAAGCAGGGCAGCACGGCAGCCGCCTCGACTTCGACTGGCATATAGGCCTGAGCCTTGAGCACAGAAGTGTAGAGTTCACAGGCCGGGCTCATCCTGACGTCAGCTGTCAGCGGCTCGTCTTTGAGATAAACCTCGTGCATAGTCTTTTCGACGTATACACCGTCGGCCGCGAAACCGATAAAATCTGACGCGAACGCGCTGTCACGCAGACGCGAGGCTATGTGGGCAAGCACCCTGAAATATTCGCCGATGTAGAGCGAGTCCTGACGCAGATAGTGCATGAAGCGGCTGCGGTCGAGTGTGCCGTCGGTCAGCTCCTTGATGAAAGGATGCTCGGTGATTTTGTCATAGACAGGCGCTGCGGCCCTCCATGCTGATTCACTCCATTTTTCCATAAATTCTTATTTTTTATATGCCGTTACCGCCACATAGTCGCCGCGGTCGCAGCCTTCGACGGGCTGCTCCTCGACGCGGTCGGAGTAGAGCGGATGGGCGGTGAGGGTCTGTGAGAAGGTGATATCGCTGAACCCCGCGTCCTTGAGCATGGCTACCTTTTCGGCTGTCGTGCGCCAGTTGGCCACATTGACAAATTCTATAGGGTAAGGGTTGGGCGGATAGACGCCCTCTAAAAGCGGATGATGCCATGTGCCGAGCGCTTTGGCGAGGTTATACATGATGCCGTAGGAACTTTCCTTGGGCACATCTATCAGCACGATGCGGCCGCCGGCAGGAAGTGCGTCGTAAGCCTTTTTGACCACATCGGCGAGGCCGGTGATATAGCTCGGTGTGCCGTTGAAGAGTATGAGGTCATAGTCGCCGTGACCGAAGTCGGCCTCCTCGGCGGTGGCTATTGTCACGTTAAGACCGCGGCGGCGCGCTATGTCAGCCATGCCCGGCGAAGGCTCTATACCGTCGGTGATGACGATGCCGCGCTCGTCGCGCAGCAATTTCTCAAAAAGGCCGCTTCCGCAGCCTACAGAGAGGACTTTTTTTGCACCTTTGACCACCGAGGCCACGAGGTTGAGCTCAGAGTAGAGCACGTTGCGGTTGTCGAGAAACCACGCGTCATAGGCGTCGGCATACTCGTCAAATCCTTTTCCCATAATCAGATATTTATGATGTTGCTTTCTAAAGTTAATAAATTGATGCAGAATAGCCGACCGTCGAGCGTTTCGCCGATGCCGACAATAGTTTTGAGAGCCTCGGAGGCCTCGATGGCCCCGACGACACCCGGCACGGGGCCGAGCACACCGGCTGCGGCGGCCGGGCGTGCCGATAGTGTGTCGCGGTCAGCGAAAAGGTCGGCGAATTTAGCTCCGCTACGGCCGCCGAAGACGGCCACGTAGCCGTTAAACTCGCCTATTGAGCCGAATATCCAGTGTCGCCCGGTCTCGCGGCACACGTCGTCGATGAGATAGCGTGTGGCGAAGTTGTCGCAGCAGTCGACCACGAGGTCATAGCCGCTGATTATGTCGGCGGCATTATCCGCGGTGAGACCGTCGGGGTGCACGTCAAACGTCGTCTGCGATGACATGGCCTGCAGGCGCCGCAGCGCACATTCACACTTGGGTCGGCCGAGGTCGGCCTCGGTGTAGAGTATCTGTCGCTGGAGGTTTGACAGCGACACTGTGTCTTTGTCACATAGACCGATACGACCTACGCCTGCCCCGGTGAGATATGAGGCTACAGGCGCGCCGAGTCCTCCGAGTCCGACGATGAGCACTGATGCCCCGGCGAGGCGCCGCTGGCCTTCGTCGCCCACGTCCTCAAGCATTATCTGTCGCGAATATCGCTCCATATCAGTCAAATACTTTGTCCCAGTCTTTCCAGACAACTTCCATGCCGCGCTCGCGCAGGGCGTCGGCGACCTCCGCGGGTGTGCGCTCGTCGCTTACGGCAAACTGCTCCAAGGCCTGCGGATAGGTGTAGTAGCCTCCAGGATCGGTCTTAGAGCCGGCGCTCATAGAGGTCACGCCGAGTGTGGCCATGTTGTTGCGGAAGTCGGGGCGTTCGCGCGTAGAGTATGAGATGTCGACGTCGTTGTCGAAGATGCGGAAGGCGAATGTGGCCTGCGCTAATTCGCGGTCGTTCATCACCACATTGGGCTGGAAGCCGCTTTCTGACGGACGCATGCGCGGGAAGTTGACCGAGTAGCGCGTGCGCCAGTAGTTTTTGCGCAGATACTGCAGGTGACGCGCCATCATGGTGATGTCTGTTCGCCAGTCCTCCAAGCCTATGAGCACGCCCATGCCGATTTTATGTACGCCGGCCATGCCCATGCGGTCAAAGCCGTTGACGCGCCATTCGAAGTTTGACTTCTGTCCTTCGGGGTGATAGACCTTGTATCGTTCGCGATGGTAAGTCTCCTGAAAGCAGGTGACGCCGTTGAGGCCCGAGTGAGTCAGGCGCTCGTAGTCTTCGGCCGAAAGTGGCATAACTTCGATAGAGAGGTTGTTGAAGTAGGGACGGCAGACACGCAGCGCGCTCTCGAGGTAGTCGGTGCCGGCGGCTACGGGATTCTCGCCGGTGACGACGAGCAGGTTTTCGAACGGGCCGAGACGGCGTATGGCCTTGCACTCGTCTTCAATCTGCTCGGGCTTGAGTATCACGCGCTTGAAACGGTTGTGACGGTTGAAACCGCAGTAGACGCAGGCGTTGGTGCACGAGTTGGTGATATACAGCGGCACATACATCGAAATCACGCGGCCGAAACGCTCGCGCGTGATGCGTTGGCTCAGCGCGGCCATCTGCTCGATGTATGGAGCGGCGGCCGGCGATATCAGCGCCATGAAGTCGTTGATGTCGGGGTGTTTGCGCTGCAGCGCGGCCTCGACGTCGGCGGCAGTCTTCGACATTATCTCGTCTGTCGTCGTCTGCCAGTCATATTTTAATAATTCGTCAGAAAACATATCAGTCAAGGAATGATGTTAACGGACTGCTTGCCATGGCCGAGCGGCTGCGTGCGCCCAAGCCGGCCTCGAAGGCCTCGCGTCCGGCTACGACGGCGTCACGGAAGGCTCGCGCCATGCGCACCGGGTCACCGGCTACGGCTATGGCCGTGTTGACCAAGACGGCGTCTGCGCCCATCTCCATGGCCTCGGCGGCGTGTGACGGAGCGCCAAGACCGGCGTCGACAACCACGGGCACACGGCTCTGCTCGATGATAATCTCGATGAGGTCGCGTGTGACAAGGCCCTTGTTGGTGCCGATGGGAGCGGCGAGGGGCATCACCGTGGCCGCTCCGGCCTCCTCAAGACGTTTGCAAAGCACCGGGTCGGCCTGTATGTAGGGCAGCACGACGAAGCCCATGGCGGCGAGCTGCTCGGTGGCCTTCAGTGTTTCGACGGGGTCGGGGAGCAGATATTTGGGGTCAGGATGAATCTCAAGTTTAATGAAATTGGTGCCGAACGCCTCGCGCGAGAGCTGAGCGGCGAGCACGGCCTCCTCGGCGTTGCGCACGCCCGAGGTGTTGGGGAGCAGCTGTATGTCGTCGCCCTTGACATGCACGAGCATATCGTCCTGAGGGTTAGACATGTCGACACGTTTCATGGCCACGGTGACCATCTGTGAGCCTGAGGCTTTGATGGCCTTGGCCATAATCTCGTTTGAGTGGAACTTGCCGGTTCCGACAAAGAGGCGCGATGTGAACTCGCGGCCTCCGATGATAAGTTTACTCATTGGTATTTAAGAGTTTAATTGTGTTTTCGGTTTGTGCGGCGGGGTCATCAGCGCCGAGTATCGTGCCTGACAGCGCGATGCCGGTGACCCCGGTCTGCATGATGGACTGAATATCGTCGGGCGTTATGCCGCCTATAGCGACGACCGGCAGCTGACTCAGCCGGCGGAAGCGGCTCATGATGTCGCGGTAGCCCTCCAAGCCTAAAACGGGGCTCAGACGTGCTTTGGTCGTTGTGAAACGGAAAGGTCCGAGGCCTATGTAGTCGGCACCGGCCGCGACTGCCGCGACCATGTCATCATAGGTGTTGGCCGTGGCGCCGATAATCTTGTCGCCGAGTATGCGGCGTGCCTCGGCCACAGGCATGTCGTTCTTGCCGAGGTGCACGCCGTCAGCGCCTGTCTCGGCCACGAGATGTACGCGGTCGTCTAAAACGAAGATCGCTCCGGCCTCGGCGCAAAGCGGACGTAGCACGCGTGCGGCGGCGATGACCTCCTCGTCAGGGGTGTCCTTCATGCGCAGCTGAATCCAGCGGCATCCGCCCTTTAAGGCCGCGCAGGCGCCGCTGACATAGTCGTAGCGGTCGTTGGTATGTGTTATAAATTGCAGCATATTGTTTTATGTGTCAGTATGTTCTGAAGTTTGGCGTCGGAGAAATCCTGCCATATGTAGCCTAACATTGCCGCTCCGCCGAATCCGGCCCGCGCCAGCATCTCAAACCGCTCGGGTGTCACACCGCCCAAGGCGTAGACGTGGCGGTCGACACGGCCGGCGAGTTCGTCCAATGTCCATGTCGGCCGGTAGCCTCGCTTTGAGATGCTCTCGAATACAGGGCTCAGAAAAACGTAGTCGCAGCCGGCGGTCTCGTCCAAGCTGTGGCACGAGCGGCTTATAAGACCTGTGAATCCGGATGGTGCCGCGTGACAGCGCGAGTTGAGATGTACGCCTCCGATGTCAGTGCCGACGGCCAAGTTCTGGCAGTCGCCGAGACTCAGATGCGGGTGCAACTCGGCCGGTATCCCGGCTATCAGCCGTGCCATCTGCCGAAGCTCGCAGCCCGGTTTGCGCAGGTGCACACGGTCGACGGCGCCCGAGCCGAGGGCGCGGACTATCATGTCGGCCTCGCCCTCGGCGAAGTCAGGTAGGGTGATTGCGACGACCGTAAACATCAGCCGCCGCAGACTGCGCGTATGACGGTGAGTGATGAGCCGTCGGTGAGCACGGTCTGTGACCAGAGCGCCGCCGGTACAACCTTATTGTCGACGGCAACAGCTATGCCGCTCGCCGGAAACGACAGCTGTGCAAGTACATCGGCGATGTTTGCACCGTCGGCGACCTCTACAACTTGTTTGTTGACGTTGATTTTCATAATAGCCTTGTTAGCATATGAGAGATGCAAAAAGCGCTACAGGCTATGAACAAGTCCTTTCGGCGGTACTGACCGCATCAAGTTCATAGGGTATGTTCTCAGCCCTCGGCGGGGCACCCCTCTTGTAATTGTTATAATGTCGTGCAAATATACAAACAAATAAAATATATCAGACGGTTCATTACCGTGATTTTTATTTTAAAAGGCATGTCCCTGCAAATTGGTAATTATGGATTTCTCCAATGCTTGCGCAAGCGGTTTGCGAAGCTAACCCCATTGCTGTATGTGGTTGACCAGTGAGTCCTTGGCTATCAATGATTTTCGAGGAAGGTCTGATATAGAGCCACAGGACCATAATGCCACAATTTACTGTCTTCATCCTCAAGTTCGCGGTAGGTGGCAGAATTATAGATTTGGCGCATCGCCTCTATAATAGACAACTTAAAATCTGCCGCATACATGGCTGCTATTCTGCTGACTTTCCCGGGGAGTATAAGATATAGATTCTTTTGAGTAATCTGCCGGTTTTTCATTTTTTCGTCTCTTCTTTGATATAATCTTCTATTTCGGCCAAAATCCATGCAGGGCTCTGGGTATGCAATACATCAAAGTTCTGTGACAGATATTCCATTACGCCATGATTTGAAAAAACAGCCGATGCTTCTGCTCCGGATATATTATGTGCGTTTTTATACATCTCAACGCAAAACGCAATGAAATAAGCGATATCGTCAATTTGATTATGTTCCATACTTACTCGATATCATTTAATAGATTTAGTTCCTTACTACGATTGTCGGATAATTGCGACGATGGTGTCATTTCACATACTATGCTTATATTGCAAAGTTAGTTATTTTTTTACGAGATTAATAGTTTGGTAGCATGAAAACGCGGAAGTGTGATGCAGTAATGATGCAAAAAGTGATGAGTGAGAATCCGATTTGCTATTAACGTAAATTTAAAATATAGTGCACCCCATAATACCGTGATTTTTATTTTAAAATTTAGTAATTTTGCCATTCAAAGCCGCGTGGCCCGAATGTATGGCTCAATGGCTTATAGTTCAAATTGTTATGACAGATAATGTAATATTGATTATAGTCGGTGTGTGTCTCGCCGTGGCTGCAGTCACCGGTTTTATGCGCGGATTCATCGCCCAGATAGGCCAGATTGCCGGTCTCGTCGTCGGCATTATCGCCTCGCGTGTGTTTTCGCCGCAGATTATCGCGCATATAGGTCTCGGAGAGACTGATTCGGCTTCGACTGCGGTCGAGGTTATGGTCTATGTGGCCGTCTTTCTCGTCGCATTTTTTGTGACCGTGCTTATAGCGCGTTTGGTAAGGGGCGTCGCTCATGCTGTCGCTCTCGGATTGCTTGACCGCATAGCCGGTGCGATTTTCAAGGTCATAAAATGGGCTTTCTTTCTGAGTCTGTTTTATAATCTGCTGCTTTTCTGCGGTTTTGTAAAGCATGCAGACAAATCTCACGACGGGCCGTGGGCAGAGCGTTTTGAGCTTTTTGCTCCGACTTTGGTTGATTTTGCGGCTGCCGAACATGAGAGCCGCTAACAGCGTTATTGTTTATACAAAAATTAGATAAGAAATGTCCAAGGACAAGAACATCGAAAACAATAAAAACGAACGTGACGCACGTGACATCATTGGCGATGTCACGTCGTCTGAATATAAATACGGCTTTGTGTCTGATATCGACAGCGATATCATACCACGAGGCCTTAATGAAGACGTCATCCGTCTGATATCCAAGAAAAAAGGCGAGCCCGAGTGGCTGCTTGATTTCCGTCTCAAGGCATTCCGCCACTGGGAGACGCTCAAAATGCCGACATGGGCTCATCTCGACATCCCGGAGATAGACTATCAGGCCATCAGCTACTACGCCGCGCCCAAGAGTAAGGAGGGGCCGAAAAATCTCGACGAAGTCGACCCGGCGCTCTTGGACACGTTCAACCGCCTCGGCATCCCCTTGGAGGAGCAGAAGGTGCTCAGCGGCATGGCCGTCGACGCCGTGATGGACTCTGTCTCGGTTAAGACCACTCACCGCGAGAAACTCGCCGAACTCGGCGTGATATTCTGCTCGTTCAGCGAGGCCGTCAAAGACTATCCCGACCTTGTGCGCAAATATCTCGGCAAGGTCGTCAGCTACCGCGACAATTTCTTTGCGGCGCTCAATTCGGCGGTTTTCTCTGACGGCTCGTTTGTCTATATTCCCAAAGGCGTGCGCTGTCCGATGGAGCTGTCGACCTATTTCCGCATCAACGCCTCGGGCACCGGCCAGTTTGAGCGCACGCTCATCGTAGCCGACGACGACAGCTATGTCAGCTACTTAGAGGGCTGTACCGCCCCTATGCGCGACGAAAACCAGCTCCACGCCGCCATCGTCGAGATTATCGTCGAGGAGCGCGCCGAGGTCAAATATTCGACCGTTCAGAATTGGTATGCCGGCGACCGCGAGGGACGCGGCGGCGTCTACAACTTCGTGACCAAGCGAGGCCTCTGCCGCGGCGACTACTCAAAGTTGTCGTGGACTCAGGTCGAGACCGGCTCGGCCATCACATGGAAATATCCCGGCTGCGTGCTTGCCGGCGAAGGCTCCGTCGGCGAGTTCTACTCGGTGGCCGTCACAAACAACTATCAGCAGGCCGATACCGGCACCAAGATGATACATCTCGGCAAAAATACCCGCTCGACCATCGTCTCAAAGGGCATATCGGCCGGACACAGTCAGAACAGCTATCGAGGCCTTGTCAGTGTCGCACCCGACGCTTCGGGCGTCAGAAACTACACCCAGTGTGACTCGCTGCTGCTCAGCCCGACCTGTGGCGCGCACACCTTCCCATATGTCGACGTGCGTAACGACAGCGCCATCGTCGAGCACGAGGCCACAACTTCCAAAATCTCCGAAGACCAGCTCTTCTACTGCAATCAGCGCGGCATCCCGACCGAGGAAGCAGTCGCACTAATCGTCAACGGCTACGCCAAAGAGGTGATGAACAAACTGCCCATGGAGTTTGCCGTTGAAGCACAGAAACTGCTCTCCATCACTCTCGAAGGCTCCGTGGGATAATTAATTGATAATAAAACATAACAGCATAAATAAATGGAAGACATCCTTTTAAAAGTCGATAACCTCCACGCCGGCATCGACGGCAAGGAGATACTCAAGGGCATCAATCTGACCGTCCGCCCCGGCGAGGTGCATGCCATCATGGGCCCCAACGGCTCGGGCAAGAGTACGTTGTCGGGCGTTCTCGCAGGCGACCCGCGTTTCACGGTGACCGCAGGCAGCGCCGACTTCCACGGCGTAGACCTGCTTGCCCTTACACCCGAGGACCGCTCGCATGAGGGTCTTTTCCTCTCGTTCCAATATCCGGTAGAGATTCCCGGAGTGTCGATGGTCAACTTCATGCGCGCCGCTGTCAACGCCAAGCGCAAATATTTCAATGAGGCGCCGCTGTCGGCCGGTGAGTTTCTCAAAATGATGCGTCAGAAACGTGAAATCGTCGAACTCGACAATAAACTCGCCTCGCGCTCTGTCAACGAGGGCTTCTCGGGCGGCGAGAAAAAGCGCAACGAAATCTTCCAGATGGCCGTCCTCGAGCCGCGTCTGTCCATTCTCGACGAGACTGACTCGGGCCTCGACATCGACGCACTGCGCATCGTCGCCGGCGGTGTAAACCGTCTCAAGACCTCACAGAACGCCACGATAGTCATCACCCACTACCAGCGCTTGTTGGACTACATCCGCCCCGACTTCGTCCACATCCTTTATAAAGGCCGCATCGTCTACTCGGGCGGTCCTGAGCTCGCTCTTGAGCTTGAGGAGAAAGGCTATGACTGGATCAAGCAGCAGGTCGACGGCAAGGAAAACTCACAAAACATCTGATATGGGTTCACTTAAACAATATATAGATTTGTATGAACAGCAGCGGCAGGACATCGAGGCCGGCTCGCCGGCGCTCTTCAATCGTCTGCGCCGCGAGGCTCTGTCGGCGCTCCACGCGCTCGGCCGTCTGCCCGGCAAGGGCGACGAGGGCTACAGCTATGTGCTGCCCGAGCAGATGTTTGCGCCTGACTACGGCCTTAACATCGCCCGCGTGCCGTTTGCGGTCGACGTCGCCGCGACGTTCCACTGCGATGTGCCTAATGTCAGCACTCTGCTCGGCGTCGTGGTCAACGACGAGTTCCGCCCGACGGCCACGTTGCTCAAAAATTTGCCCGACGGCGTGACCGTCATGTCGCTGCGCCGCGCGGCAGCCGAGATGCCCGAGTTGGTCGAGCCTTACCTCGGTCGCATAGCCGGCGAGCGTGGTTCGCAGAGCGCGCCGGCGGCTCTCAACACCCTGCTTATGCAGGACGGCGTCTTCATCCGCGTGGCTGACGGCGTGCAGTTAGACCGTCCGCTGCAGATTGTCAACATATTCAATGCCGACGCCGACCTTATGTCGGTGCGCCGTGTGCTGGCAGTCGTCGGCCGCGACGCCTCGGCCAAGGTGCTTTTCTGTGACCACACGCAGTCGGCCGGTCACAAATATATGTCTTCGCAGGTCATCGAGATTGCCCTCGACCGCTACGCCCGTCTCGACTGGTGCGACATCGAGGAGTCGTCTGAACTTACGGCCCGTCACTCGCAGCTTTATGCACGTCAGTACGCCGGCTCGTCGCTCAGCCTCAACTCGACGTCGCTGATTGTCGGCGAGACACGCAACGAGTATGACATAACGCTTGACGGCGAGGGTGCGTCACTGCGTGTAGGAGGCATGGCCATCGCTGACGACAAGCGCAAGATTGATAACTCCACTCTCGTCATACACCGCGCCGGTCACTGCAACAGCGAGCAACTATTCAAATACTTACTTGACGGTGAGGGCCGCGGCTCGTTTGAGGGCCTTATCCGTGTCGACGAAGGCGCTGACGGCACAGCCGCCTATCAGGCCAACCGCAATATGCTCGCCTCAGCCGACGCCCGCATGCACACCGCGCCGCAACTTGAAATTTACTGCGACGACGTCAAGTGCAGCCACGGAGCCACCACCGGTCAGCTCAATGACGAGGCTCTCTTCTATATGCGTTCGCGCGGCATACCTCTCGCCGAGGCACGTATGATGCTGATGCAGGCCTTCATGGCCGATGTCATCGACACCGTGCCCATCGAGAGCCTGCGTGACCGTCTGCGTCATCTTGTCGAGCGTCGTCTCAGCGGCGAGCATGCCACGTGCGGCGACTGTTCGGCCGTTTGTAAAAAATGAATTTGACTATGGAGCATAATTTTGATGTCGAGCGGCTCCGCCGTGATTTCCCCATCTTGGAGCGCAAGGTCTTCGGCCGTCCGCTGGTCTACCTTGACAACACTGCCACGTCGCAGACGCCGCGTGTCGTCGTAGACCGCATCACCGATATGTATTACGACAAAAAGGCCAACGTCCACCGCGGTGTCCACACCCTCTCTCGGGAGGCCACTGATGCCGTCGAGGCTTCGCGTGAGCGCGTCCGCGAGTTTATCAACGCATCGTCGACCGAGGAGGTCATCTTCACACGCGGCGCCACCGAGTCGATAAACCTCGTGGCTGCCTCTTACGGACAGTTGCTGCAAGAGGGCGACGAGATTATTCTCACGGTAATGGAGCATCACTCCAACATCGTGCCGTGGCAGCTCGTGGCCGGTCGTCGCGGGCTTGTCATTAAAGTTGTGCCCATACTGCCTGACGGCTCGCTCGACCTTAAGACCTACAAGGCTCTCTTCACCGAGCGTACGCGCCTCGTGGCGTTCACCCACATATCCAATGTGCTCGGCACTGTAAATCCGGTCAAGGAAATGGTCGCCGAGGCTCACCGTCACGGCTGTGTGGCCTTGGTCGACGGAGCGCAGGCTGTGGCCCACTGCCGCATCGACGTGCAGGACTTGGATGTCGATTTCTATTGCTTCTCGTCACACAAGATGTATGGTCCGACCGGTGTCGGCGTGCTTTACGGACGCCGCGGGCTCTTGGAGAAGATGCCTCCTTATCAGGGCGGAGGCGAGATGATAGGTCATGTAAGTTTCGAAGGTACGACATGGGCCTCGTTGCCATATAAATTTGAGGCCGGTACGCCCGATTATGTAGGCACAGCCGCTTTCTCGACAGCCATTGACTATATGTGCGGCATCGGCGTCGACGCTATTGTGGCTCACGAAGACGAGCTGCTCCGCTACACCACAGAGCGCATGATGGAGATTGACGGGATGCGCATCTTCGGAACTGCGCCGGGCAAGTGCGCCATCATCTCGTTCCTTATCGGCGATGCCCACCACTATGACACGGGCATGCTGCTCGATCGTCTCGGCATAGCCGTGCGTACAGGCCACCACTGTGCCCAGCCTCTGATGCAAACGCTTGGCATCGAGGGCACCGTGCGCGCTTCGTTTGCGCTATACAACACCTTTGAGGAGGCCGACGCATTCATCGCCGCCCTCCACCGCGTCGCCGCAATGCTAAAATAAACACGTTCGGATTGAACTTCTGTATATTGTCCGGTGAGTTGCAAAACATAGTCGAAAAGTTAAAACGAAAGCCTCGTCCGCTTTAGCGGTCGTAGCCGCAGAGCGGCGTGAGCATGTGAGGCCACGGTAAGCAGGTCGTTAGGTCTGCGCAACCGTGGTAACTCTATCGTCCAAACCGATGCGTGCTGTAGGTACGCTGCTCTGACAAACAATGGTTTATAGGTCGCGGCACACCTACAGCGTGCCTTTCTTTGTTTTATCCCATTACCTATGACTGCGCGAATCTACGACTCGCTTGTCATAGGCTCACATTCGGCGCTGCGCTGCAGCGCTGACGCACCTGACGGCGCTCAATTTACAGTATATATATCCTTACCGGCTCATAACATGCTGATTAATCAGCGTTATTCGTCAATCGTGTAGTTGAGGAAGTCAATCAGCGGCTTGGCGGCGCTGAAATCCTCGGCCGCACGCTCATACCAGCGCTCTGACTCGAAGTAACGGCGGTCAGTCTGATGAAATTTGCCGTAGTCCTTGAGGCGCAGCAACTCTGCGTCAGGATGGTCTTTGGGCCATCCTTTGGGCACGGTCTTGAGTGTGTCGCCGATCCAGCCCGGATAGAGCGACGCGAGGCGGGGCTCGTTGATTATTTCCGTAAACTCCTCGATATTGTCGACTATGGCCTGACGCATCTTGCGCAGCAGCGGCGCGTCGGGGCAGTAGAGGCCCACGTATAGGCCGTTTTGGTCGCGGCGAGAGTCAACCTGCAGGTAATAGCCTGCACGGACGGCTTTGCGGCCGTAAGGTGACAGTGCGGCCGAGAAAAAGGTCTTCAGCGGGCTCTTGTCGGGCGAAAAACGTGTGTCGCGATAGAAACGGTAAGTTGCCGAGCGCCCTGTCTGGGTGTTCATGCCCGGCTCGTATTCACACATCAGGGCGATGAGGCGGTCGAGGTCGTCAATCCACTGCGCGCGCAGCGCGTCATAGCGCTCACGGTTGGCTGCGAGCCACTCGCGGCTGTTGTTGGCGGCCACGTCGTCCAAGAAACTATATATTCCTTTCATTGCCGCTGTTTATTTTATGTCTTCCCACTCAATGTCGACAATCTGCTGCTCGGTCTCGACGGTCGTCGATGTGTGTCCGTCTCCGTCGGTTTTGCTGTCGACGGTCGTAGTGCTGTCGATTTCCTCGAAAGCCACATACTCGCCGTCGGAGGGGTCTATCTTTTTCTTCTTTGGCTTTGGAGCTGCCGCGGTTTCGTCGGCGGGAGCGCCGGCGCCGTTACGTCCGAAACTGTCGAAAAACTGACGTGCCTGACGGCGGGCGCGATATATCGCCGCGCCGACACGTAATATCGGTAGGACTACAAAGAAAATCAGCAGGAAGATTAATATGACTGCAAAAAAAGACATCTTTCGTGTTTTTTGTAGGGCGCCGTCTATCTATAGGACGCCTCATAAGTTAGCGTATGTTTTTATAAATCGGCGGCATTTGCCGCAGGGGTGATGCCGCAGGCTCAGACGGTGTCGTTTTTGCGCGAAAGAGCGGATATCAGCATATAGAGTACTATAGTCCACGCGAGGCCCGACAGACCGTAAATGAGTACAAGCCCTATGGCGGCGAGGATGATGGCGTACCGGCGGAAATTCTCTCGGAGACTGAAGTTTTTGAATTTCAGCGAGAACATGCGCATACGGCAGACCATGGCGAGCGATATCAGCACGATGATGATTACCATGGCTGCTGTGCCCGGATAGCCGTATTGCTCTATCCAGCCCGACATGCCTATCCAGAAGATGGCGTTGGCCGGTATGGGGAGGCCGCGGAACGAGGTGGCCTGTGTCGTGTCGATGTTGAATTTGGCAAGTCTCAGCGCTCCCATCACTGGAATGAACAGGGCGATGAAACAAAGCCACGGATGCTGACTGTAAGGCAGCATCATGTTGAGCATCAGCATCGCCGGCGCGAGACCGAAGCTGACAAGGTCGGCGAGCGAGTCAAGCTCTTTGCCTATCAGAGAGTAGGCATGCAGCAGACGGGCCGACGCGCCGTCGCAGAAATCAAAGACGGCGGCGAGTCCTATCATCACGGCCGCCCAGTGGGCGCCGCTGAGCGCTCCTAACTGTGCGTCTGCATTGAAGGCCATGTAGACGGCCATGCAGCCCGAGAGAAGATTTAGACTTGTGAGGAGATTTGGTATGCTGTTTATGATACGGCGAATCATTTTTGTTGGCTGTTGGGGCACAGGCGACCGACTTCGGTGATGCCGCCGATTGTCTTGTCGCCGATCTTGACATAAATTTCGGTGCCGAGCGGCAGATAAATGTCGACACGCGATCCGAATTTGATAAATCCTAAATGGTCTTGTATCGAGGCTTCTTCGCCGGGACGGGCGTATGTGACGATGCGTCGTGCCATGGCTCCCGCGATTTGTCTAACGAGCACACGCTGACCCGAGGGGGTGCGTATGACGATGGTCGAGCGTTCGTTCTCGGTGCTCGACTTGGGCAGGTAGGCTGCCAGAAAGCGTCCCGGATGGTGTTTGGTAAAAATCACTTCTCCGTCGACCGGAAACCAGTTGGCGTGGACATTGAGCACCGACATGAACACTGACAGCTGTATGACGCGTTCGTTAAGATATTCGTTTTCAAACGTTTCCTCTAAGGCGACAACTTTGCCGTCGGCGCTTGAGACCACAACGTTTTCAGGATAGCCTTTAAACTGGCGGCGAGGCGAACGGAAAAAGTTGACTACCAGAAGGTAGAAAACGGCAAATACAGCGGTCACAGAGGCGGCCCACGCAAACGGGCGCACCCATATCCACAGAGGGATTATGACTGCAAGTATAAACAACATCAAGAATATCAGGATGTTGGTGCCTTCGTGGTGGATTTTTACTCTCATTGTCGACCTTAGCCGTTAATACATAGATTGCACAAAGATAAAGCAAATTTTTTTAAAAACGCTATCGGCGGACGCTTTTTGTTGTTTTTTAAAAATAATATTATCTTTGTAACTGACAAAGCAAAGACAGTCAATGTGTGACAGACAGTATGATTTCCTGATAGTCGGCGCCGGGCTCTATGGCTCGGTTTTCTCACGTGTGGCGACTGACCGCGGTTATCGCTGTCTTGTCGTCGAGCGTCGTGACCGTCCGGGGGGCAATCTGCGGTGCGAGACTGTCGCCGGTATCGATGTCCATCGTTACGGACCGCATATCTTCCATACGTCCGAGCGGCGTATCGTCGATTTTATCAGCCGCTATTGCGAGCTTATGCCGTTTATAAACACTCCGATGGCCCTCAGCTGCGGACGGCTTTACAATCTGCCTTTCAATCTCAACACATTTTATCAGCTATGGGGTTGCACGACCCCGTCGGAAGCCGCGGCGAGGCTTGACCGCGAGCGCGAGGACGCCCGGACTGGACTTGCAGCCGCGGGCGTGAACGAGCCTGCCAATCTTGAGCAACAGGCCCTGTGCATGGTCGGGCGTGACGTTTATGAACATTTTGTCAGACATTATACGGAGAAACAGTGGGGTCGCCCGTGCAGCGAGCTGCCGCCGTTTATCATAAACCGTCTGCCGGTCAGGCTGACATTTGACAACAATTACTTTAACGACCGCTGGCAATTTGTGCCTGAGGGGGGCTACAATCCTCTTATCGAGCGTCTGCTTGCCGGAGCCGAGCTCTGCTGCGGCTGTGATTATTTCGATGACCGCGGCCGCCTCGACGGCCTTGCACGTCACACGGTCTATACCGGTCCGATAGACCGTTTTTATGACTATTGTTACGGTCGCTTAGAGTATCGCTCGCTGAAGTTTGTCGACGAGGTGCTCGACATAGCCGATTATCAGGGTGTGGCGGTGGTCAATTATTGTGACGCCGAGCCGCGGTGGACGCGTATTGTCGAACATAAGCATTTTGCCGCCCGTGGCTCTGTCAGTCAGCAGACTGTCATCACACGTGAGTATCCTGTCCCCGCGTCTGACGATTGTGAGCCGTTCTATCCGGTCAATGACAGTCGAAACAATATTATATTCCAACGCTACAATCTTTTGGCTCGTGCTGAAGAGCGTGTCACATTCGGCGGACGCCTTGCCGAATACCGATACTATGACATGGACCGCGTAATCGGCCGTGCGCTCGACGACGCCCTGCGTCTTACACCGGCACGCTGAGTGTCTGCTGATTATCAGCGGCGCAGCTGTTGCCGTTTCTCATAATCAACAATCACCCACACTTCATTTATCGCTTATGGAAAAATCATTTTGCCCGACAGGCAGAGTCGGGTCCAAGTCAGCTATCGCAAAAATGGGAATCATGGATTATCTGTCTTATCTCGCCGCAGGCCTCAGACAGACAGGTCACGAGCGCACGGCAGAGACTTATATTGCGGCGATGAAAAGTTTCCGCCGTTACAGACATGGTGTCGACATCAGACCCGCTCATCTGACGTCGGCAATTGTCGAGTCTTATGAGTCATGGCTGCATGCACGCGGACTTATGGCAAACACTATTTCATTCTATATGAGGGTGCTGAGAGCCGGATACTATCGTTGGGCAGACGAGACCGGCTCCGAATGTCGACGCATCTTCAGACGTGTATATACCGGCATTGACCATACTCCGAAACGCGCTCTCACAGTCAATTGCCTCAGACGCATCAACAGTCTTGACCTGAGCGGAGCGCCACATCTGCAGCTGGCCCGCGATTTGTTTATGTTCAGTTTCTTCACACGCGGCATGGCTTTTGTCGATATGGCTTTTCTGCGTAAAAGCGACTTGCGCGACAATGTGCTGAGCTATCGTCGTCATAAGACCGGACGACGGGTCACGCTCAACTGGGAGGAACAGATGGCGGCTATAGCGCGGCGCTATGCAAATCCGCAGTCTTCGTTTATTCTACCTATCATAAGACGTCCCGGATTGCGCGAGCGCAGCCAGTATCGGGGCTCGGTGACATCCGTCAACCGTCTGCTAAAAGTGATTGGAGAAATGGCCCGTACACCGCTGCCTCTGACCACCTATGTCGCGCGTCATTCGTGGGCCACAATCGCCCGTCAGAACAATGTGCCGCTGTCGGTGATTTCCGAAGGCCTCGGCCACAGCTCCGAGCGCATCACGGGCATATATCTTGCCGAAATCGACCGACGGGTTATCGATACGGCCAACAGACGCATAATCTGTTCGGTCTGAACTTTGGACGCGCCGGTGCTGTTTTGTCTTTGATATAAATCTTATTAAAACGATTGTCAAAGACAAGATATGGATCCGAAACTTCACACTATTTATCTCGCCGGCGGATGTTTCTGGGGTACGCAACACTTTATGTCAAGCATCCCGGGCGTAATGGCCACACGGGTCGGATATGCCAACTCGCAGGTGCCTGACCCGACATATGAGGATGTATGTCGCGGCGACACCGGCGCAGCCGAGGCTGTCGAGACTCTCTATGACGCGTCGGTGCTGAGTCTGCCGCGTCTGCTTGATTTGTTTATGGCCTCGATAGATCCCACCTCGGTAAACAGGCAGGGAAATGATTTCGGTGCACAGTACCGCAGCGGCATATATTACACAGACCCGTCAGACCGTCCCGTCATAGAGGATTTCATCGGCCGGGTCGCGGGAGCCTATGGCAATAGTATAGCCGTGCAGGTGATGCCGCTCGAAAACTTTTATGAGGCCGAGAGTTTTCATCAGGATTATCTCGTCTTCAAGCCTGACGGCTACTGCCATATAGAGCCGGGGCTAATCGATGTGGTCAGAAAGATTACCCCGGGGCGCGATATTTCCCGTGTGTTTGTGGCGCCTGACGACGCGCGCTTGCGCGAGGTGCTCACCCCGATGCAGTATGATGTGACACGCCGCGGAGCCACAGAGCCGCCTTTTGCAAATGTCTATTTTGATAACTTTACCCCCGGCATATACGTTGACATCGCCTCGGGCGAGCCGCTTTTTGCGTCAGGTGACAAGTTTGACGCCGGTTGCGGGTGGCCGTCGTTTACGCGGCCTGTTGACCCGTCGGCCATAGCCGAGGTTGATGACCACACCCACGGCATGGAGCGTGTGGAGGTGCGTTCACGCAGCGGACGCTCCCATCTGGGTCATGTCTTTGATGACGGACCGGCCGAAAGCGGAGGCAGAAGATACTGCATCAACAGTGCCGCGCTGCGTTTCATCCCGCTGCGCGATATGGCTGAGGAAGGTTATGCGGCATATATCCCTGCGGTAATAGCTTCACACCGCCGACAGGAGCTCCGTTAATCGGCCTTTTGTGCCGGAGTGTCGATGCTTTCGAAGAGTTTGACTGCGTCGACATAGCGTATGATGCCTTCGGCTACACGCTGTGCGTCCTGCATGGCGTGCACGACAGTGGCCGGACGGTTTGTGACATCGCCGCCGGCGAAAACGCCTTTGCGAGTAGTCATGCCGTAAGGATTTTCACGTGTGATGACATATCCGCGCTCGTCGACCTCGATGCCTTCGGTAGTCGAGACTATACGGCTTGCGGGCATGCTGCCCACGGCCATAATCACACGGTCGGCCGGCAGTGTGTGGCGTCCGTCCTCGTCTTCGATTACGATTTCGTTAAGTTCGCCGTTTTGATCATGAATTTCGACGATGCTTGATTTCCAACGGAATTTTACGCCCTCGGCCACGGCGTCATCATACTCGGCTCGCAGAGCGCTCATCTCGTTGATTGTGCGGTGGTAGACCACCTCGACATGCGATGCGCCGAGGCGCACAGCCGTGCGGGCGGCGTCCATCGCGGTGTTTCCGCAGCCGATGACATAGACGCGGTGTCCTTCTTTGACCGGCACCTCGTTGCGGTTGATATAGCCCGAATTATACAGGCTCACGCGGCGCAGGAAGTAGATGGCCTGACGCACGCCCTCAAGCCGCGAGCCGGGGATGTCAAGCCATTTGGGCTTGCCCGTGCCCGTGCCCATGAAGATGGCGTCGAATCCGCGTGCGAAGATATCGTCGACAGTCAAATCGCGGCCGACGGTGACGTTGCAGTGGAACACTGCTCCGAGCGACTCGATTTTTTTGATTTCATGACGCACGACTTCTTTCGAAAGACGATACTCGGGGATGCCGTACATAAGCACGCCGCCCGGCTCGTTTTCCATCTCAAAAATTTCGACCGTGAATCCCTGACGCGCCAATGCGCCCGCGATGGTCAGTCCGGCGGGTCCCGAGCCGATTACGGCGACATGGCCGCGGTCTTTGCGCACGATATTCTCGCCTATCAGACCCATCTCGCTGTCAAAATCAGCGACAAAACGCTCGAGGCGCCCGATGTTGATGTGAGCTCCTTTTTTGTTAAGTATGCAGTTGCCCTCGCACTGGCGCTCGTGAGCGCACACACGGCCGCAGACAGCCGGCAGGTTGCTCTTGGCGTTGATGATGGCCATGGCGTTGCCTATGTTGCCCATAGACAGCTCGTGAATCCAGTCGGGGATGTCGTTGCTTATGGGACAGCCCTTCTTGCATTGCGGCACTTTACAGTTAAGGCAGCGTTTGGCCTCGTTGATGGCCTCAAGCATGGTGTAGCCTTCAGAGCTGTCGTTCTTTAGTTCTTGTGAGGAGAGTTTGTTATCGTCCATTTCTATTTTTTGCTTGTTAAGTGCACAAAAGTAGTTATCCTATGATGACTTATAGGACGAAATATTGACAAAAAACAAGTATAGCCGTTCGCGCGGGCCGAATCTTATTTGCTTTCGGCAGCCGGACGTGTAAATCCGTCTTTCTGACAGCGCTCGGTCATGGCTTTGATGCGTGACTCGGTCTCGGGATGCGATGAGAACATGCGCTGCACATAAGATGTTTTCTGGTTTGACTGCTGCTCCATGTTGAGAAATTTCTCAAATGACATAACCATGCCCCACGGATTTTTACCCTTGGCCACGAGGAAGTCATAACCGCAGTTGTCGGCTTCGCGCTCCTGTTTCTGTGAGTATTTTGCGCCGATGAGCGCCGAGCCGAGGGTGCCGAGCTGGCTGTCGGTGAGAGCGGCCGCACGGTTGCCGGTAGAGGCTACGGCGTCTTTTAACGCGCCGGTGAGCAGTTCTTCCTTAAAGCCGTTCTTGGAGTGGCGCAGGATGACATGGCCGATTTCGTGGCCGATGATGCCGAGCAGTTCGTCGTCAGACATGATGTCCATCAGCGATGAGAAAACGCGCAC
>ENA-OYXU01000245-OYXU01000245.1-human-gut-metagenome-genome-assembly--contig:-NODE-245-length-22845-cov-6.296446_pt1 | contig 22845 bp, 19 predicted proteins | sample MGYA00243243_ERZ653435 | MGnify/ENA primary metagenome ERZ653435 (study PRJEB26926, sample SAMN06165113) | human gut metagenome | biome: ENVO:00009003; feature: ENVO:2100002; material: ENVO:00002003... | reverse complement strand
ATACGCAGGGGAATGTTGTGTGCCTCGGCGTAATCGATCTCTTCGTCACGGCTTTTGATGTCCCACTCACGCCACGGGGCGATGATGGCCATTTCGGGGGCCAGTGCTTTTAGGGTCAGCTCAAAACGAACCTGGTCGTTGCCCTTGCCGGTGCAGCCATGGCAGATGGCATCGGCATTCTCTTTCTTGGCAATCTCAGCCAGTGCCTTTGCGATGCACGGACGAGCATGAGAGGTGCCCAGCAGGTACTCTTCATACTTGGCATCGGCTTTCAGGCAGGGCCAGATGTAGTTCTCAACGTAATCTTTCTTCAGGTCCAGAACGTACAGCTTGGAAGCGCCGGTCTTGAGGGCCTTTTCTTCCAGGCCGTCCAGCTCAGTGCCCTGGCCAACGTCGCCGGAAACAGCAACAACTTCGCAGTTGTTGTAGTTCTCTTTCAGCCAGGGAATGATGATGGAGGTATCCAGACCACCGGAGTAGGCCAGAACGACTTTTTTGATGTTTTCCTTTTTCATGATGAACGCTCCTTTATTTTCATGTTTACACTTTTGTTTTTCTGCACCGGGCATCCCTCCCGGCACGCTCGATTCATCGCTTGCTTATCACGCTTTTTATTATACGCCGTGCGGTTTTTCCGTCAATGCTGAAAACCGCCAAACCTTCTGCCCGTTTCCGGTGCGGTTTCTGTCAATTTGTATGTTTATGCAAATATTTTGTAAATTATACAATTTTTATGCAATCGCACTGCATATATGCGGAGGCTTTTGCCGGGCCTTTTCGGCCCCTTCGCGCCCCGGAACCGCCGTTCACGCACAAAACACCCCCATTCACGCAGGTTTTGTTTCTTTTTGACGCATTTTATGGTACAATCAGTTTAAGAAAACCGCCGTCTCTATGCAGCTACAAAACGGAAAGTGAGGTCTCTATGAAAAAACGCATTCTCGCCCTGCTTCTTGCCTTCAGCATGATGCTTTCCCTTTTGCCGGTATCTGCCCTCGCAGATACGGGGGGGGGGTATCGGTTCAGCCGGTTATGCGAGTAATGGGCTTCGTGGTGAAATGCCCGACCTTAGAATGAACAGCAACGGAAAGCCCGACCCTTCCAGAGCAACAAAGATTTCGGAGGGTGTTTATCAGGGCGACGGCTGGACGTATGAAATTGGAATTGCCAGCGACACGCTGACGCTGAAAAGCGGCAAGTACGATTTTAATTATACCTTTCCCGGATTCAGAAACAACGAGAGCACACACGACCCCTCTGACGAGCACCTCAACTGCGTCAATGTGGTCAATATCGTTGTCCAGCAGGACGCAACGATCGTCGGCGGTGTGTTCGAGGAAATAAGCCTTTTGAACAATGGCACCGTTACAAACGGTCTGTTCAGAGGAGCCGATGTCAAAAATAACGGCACTCTGAACTGTCTGTTCAAATCAAAACCTTTCGGCATAGGATATCACTCGCTGACAGCTGCGGACAACTTAGCCGTCGAGGTGTTACTTTATTCATTTGGAAACACAGAATCTTTCTGGTCCGATCGTACGATTTACTTTACCGGAACTCCGATGCTCACCGTAAAGGTTGATAATAACCCTATCCAATACATCAACGGCGAAGAGCATTACGGCGGCCTGAAGACTTCGGCTGTGAGTGGTTACTACACGTTTACCCCCAAAGCGGGCGAAGATGTTGTGCTGAACCTCCAACACTACGATACCGACCTTGAGATGACTCCCCGCGGCTTCCCCGTAACGACCGGGCGTGAGCCGATCTATCAAGATGACGATTCCTCGAAGCCAATCATCGGCTACAAAGGCGATGGCTGGAAGTATGAAAACGGCACGCTGACGCTGGAAAGCGGCGAATACGACTTTAGTTATACTAAACCCAGAGACACTACCAGCACACGTCATAGCAACCATGTCAGGTGTAATGTTATTGTAAACAAAGGTGCGGCAATCACCGGCGGCATCCTCAATGGAAACAGCCTCACCAATTCGGGCACAGTGAAAGACGTCCTGATCGCGGGAGGATGGATCACAAACAACGGCACTCTGAGCTGTTTGTTGAGCACACTGACCAGCGGCAATAGTTTTACACGCCATACAGTGAAGGACGTAAATGGCGAGTACTTTTTCTTTAGGGCAAATTATTTATCTTCTGGCAGCACGGACCAACTTTACTTTACCGGAACTCCGACTCTTAAAGTAAAACTTTCATCGAATAAAGAAATCACCTGCATCAACGGCAGAACCGATTACGGCGGCCTGAAGCCTTCAGAGGATGTGAGTGGTTATTACACGTTTACTCCCCCAACAGAAGAAGACATCGTGCTGAACCGCGAGCCTTACGCTACCGACCTCGTAATCACCGAAGGCGGCTTCCCCGACACCGAAGGGCGTGAACCGATCTATCAAGATAACGACCCCACGAAACAAGTCATCGGCTGCAAGGGCAACGGCTGGAAGTATGAAATTGGAAATGTCAGCAACACGCTGACGCTGGAAAGCGGGAGCTATGACTTCACCAACACCAAGCCCATCACCAAGGATGGTGACCCCCTCGAATATCTCAATGTCGATCTCATCGTAAATGAAGGTGTAACGATTACCGGCGGCATTTTTTGGTTGCCAGTTGTCTCCAACTCTTGTACAATCCAAAATTCTTCCTTTTTAAAGTCCTTCGAGAATCATGGCGGCACCGTAACGAACAGCATCTTCTTATTACAACCTACCGGCGTTGAATGTTGCACCCTGTCTGCCGTAGATGGCAGTCCTATCACCTTCGTACCAAATTATCCATCTCCGGTTATCGACTACATAATATGTAACCGCTCAACATACTACTTTACCGGAACTCCAAAGTTCACTGTAAGGCTTGAAAATTCCACGATCCACCACATCAACGGCAGAGCCGATTACGGCGGCCTGAAGAAGGAGCCGGATTCGAATTACTACACGTTTACCCCCGAAAAAGAAGAAGACATCGTGCTGAACGACACGATCATTCATGAACCCTTCACCATGACCAATGGCTACCCCACCGCATCCAACGGCGGAAAGACCGCTTGCAAGGGGGAAGGCTGGGAGTACATCCTCGGCGACCCGGAACACGGTGATTTCCTGTTCCTGTCGAATGCGCAGATCGATTTCAGCAAAATCTCCGACGGTTCTCCCGTAGAGTGCAAGCTGTTCATCGGCCACGGCGTTGCCGTGAAGGGCGGCACTTTCAATGGAGATGTCATCAACTACGGCGGCATTCTGGGCGGCACCTTCAACGGCGCGGTTGAGAACCACGGCACCATCGAAAATGGCGTGTTCAATGGCGCTGTCACCAACATTGACCCCGGCACGGTCAGCGATTCCATCACCGGCACCGGCACGCTCAATGGCAAGCCCATCACTCCGAACGCCTACACCCTCACTGTGACCGGCGGCGGGCTTGTGAACGGCAAGACGAGCGCGGTGGTGAAGGCAGACGAGGAAGTGCGCCTGACCGTGGGCGAGGGTCAAGATGGCATGAGCTTCAACTATTGGGACCTGCCCACCGCGCTGACCACGGCGCTGACGGCTAAGGATTCCACCTTCAGCAATAAGGTCGAGAACCTGACCTTTACCATGCCCGACCTGAGCGAGTACACCGAAGACACGCGCTTCACCATCCGGCTGGACATCCGCCCGGCGGAGCTGCCGGACGATGACGACGGCCCGTCGGTGCTGGGCACCATGGCCACCGTGGCCGTGGGCGGCGCGGCGGCCGGCATCTTGGTGTGGCAGGGCGTGAGCCTCGGTGTGGACAGCTATTTGCAGCTCTCCCTGCCCGGCGGCGTGCCGGTGCCCACCAACCGGCGTGAGCTGGTGAAGCTGCTGTGGGAGACGGCGGGCAAGCCCGACGTGGTGCTCCCGGCGCTGTACGGCGATGTTTCCGCCGAGGACGGCGAGCTGCAGAAGGCGACCCGCTGGGCCATCGACAACGGCCTTGTGAAGCCCGCCGACGAGAGCGACGCTTCCCGCTTTGACCCCGACCGCAGCGTTTCCAAGTATGAAGTGGCGCGGGCGTGGTTCAAGGTCCAGCAGATGCTGAAATAACTCCCCCAGTCCTCTCCGAGGACAGCCCCCTTACAAGAGCAAGAGCCTCCCGGCGTGAAAACCGGGAGGCTCTTGCGTTATATGCTGCCGTATTTTTTCAGGATGGCGGCGGTCTCTTCGGGGGATGCGAGCCGGATGGGGGCGGGCTTTTCGCTGCCGGAGCGCAGCGCCAGCCACCACGTCGAAAGCCCCAGCCAGCCCCACTTATAGGCCGTGTGGGGAGTGCGCCCCACGCAGGAGAAGCCCAGCCGCTGGTGGATGTGCTCGCTGGCGGGGTTGGGATCGGCCACAAGGGCGTAGACGTTCCAGTAGCCGCAGGCATTCAGCACTTCCAGCAGGGCGCGGTAGAGCAGGGTGCCCACACCGAGGCCGCGGGCGTCCGGGGCGCAGTAGATGGTGCTCTCCACCGACCAGTCGTAGGCTTCCCGCGGGTGCCACCGGTGGGCACAGGCGTAGCCCAGCAGCTTGCCCTCGGCGTCCCGCGCCAGCAGCAGCGGGGCCACCTTCCGGGTGTTGTCCACCCAGTCCTCGTACTCTTCCAGCGTGGAGGGCGTGACCTGAAAGGTCGCCGTGTGGTTCAGCACGTACCAGTTGTAAATTTCAAGGATGTCTGCCGCATCCGCGCGGGTCGCCACCGACAGCCGGGGCAGATTCTTTCCTTCCCATTCCCCGCACAGGGCCTCTTTTTTCGCCTTGGGCAGCTTTTTCAGGGCCGCTTCGCGGCGCAGGGCGTCGGATTTGTCGGCACAGCGCTCCAAGTAGGCGAACCTCTTGGCCCCCATGGCCCGCGTCGCCTTGGCCCCTTTGCCGGTCTTGTGGGCGTGGAGCCGGGCACCGGGGTCGTTGGTCCAGCCCGTGTAGAGCTGGCCGCCCGCGCACCGCACCATATAGACGTAGGCCCGTTCTTCGTGTTCCGCTCCGCCGCTCATCTTACAGTCTCCCGTTGTTTTTCAGCACCTGACGACAGGCCGCGAGGGCGGTCTCCTTGTCCTTGGCGGTGATGAGGAAGCGGCTGGCATGGCAAAAGCTGATGCCCTCGATGCCGCTCTTCTGCTCGATGACCTCCTGCGGCTGGCCCGCCCACGACTGGGGGAAGGGGAGCTTAGGCTTTTTGGTCTTGTGGTCGGTCACGCACTGGGCGCTCCAGCCGCCCCGCTGGCTGGGGTAGACCACGAAGAGGGCATCCGTCCGGTACAGGCCGTTCTTCCACGGCAGGTAGCAGGGCAGGATCACGATGCCGTCGCGGGAGTTTTTGTAGGCTTGCTGGACCTTTTCATCCGCACGATTCACGGCGTTGGCGCTGGCGATCTGATTTTCCAAGATCTGCTTCGCCACGGCCACCGCCTTGAAGAAGCAGGTATCCTGATCTTCCTTCGAGTCCCACACCGGGTTAAAGAAGCCGATGGCGTCGCACAGGCTGTTCTGCTCGCCGGTGTTGTCGTTCAGATCGAGGGGCTGGATGAAGTTTTCGTCGATGAGCCGCGCCTGACGCTCGCCCACAAGGCCGGGCCCCAGCACCCGCCACAGCAGACCGAAGGCTGCGTAGGGGACGCCGTTGGCCCGCATTTCCCGCGGCTCCTGATGGTGGTCGAACATACCGAAGCCGATATCGTACACGATGCCGTCGAAATCGTCCGGCACCACAAAGCCGCGGGTGATCTTGATGTCCGGGCGGATGATCTGTAACAGTGCCGTCGCAAAGACATCATCCGCGTGGAACTTGCCCGCATGTGTAAAACCATTTGCAGGAATTTTCATATCTGTACCTCATTCTCAACAGTGTCTTTGAGGACAGTATAGCACATTTCCGAAACGCAGACCAGCCCCGGAAACGATGCCGTTCAGGCCGTTTCCGGGGCTGGTCTCTTCATCATTTACTTTTTCTTCCGGCTGTCCGTCTTGGTGACGGCCTTGGTCGTGGTCTTTGTCACGGCCGTGGTGGGCTTGACGGCGGGGGAGAGGTTGGGCTTTGGGATGAGGGCCTTGGCGGCGGGCTCGCCGAGAGCCAGCACGTTCACCAACTCCTGCTGGATGGCGTCGTTGTTCTCGTCGGTGACGGCGAGGACGTCGGCGTAGAACTGCTCCATCTCCTCAAAGGTGGGGAAGGTGGCCACGTACATCTGGTTGCCCATGGCGCCGGAGAGGGCGTCGGGGATGCGGTCCACCATCCGCATATTGCCCTGATACTTCTGCATCAGCTGCTCGTGGCTGTAGACGAAGTGCTTGCCGTCGCGGCGGCCCGCAAAGGGGCAGTAGAAGTGCTCGCCGACGGGCATATCGGTGCCGCCGAAGGCGATCATGTCGGCCCAGATCTTGTACACGTTGGTGGAGCGTGCAAAGTTGATCATGTCGGGCGTGAAGCCGCCGCAGGGGCGCATGTTGACTTCCAGCGCAACGATCTGGCCCTTTTTGCCCATGCCGGCCTGATCCTCGCTCATCCGGAAGAACTCGAAGTGGACGAAGCGGCTCTTGACGCCGAAGCTCTTGACAACGGCGCGGCCCGCGGCGCGGGTGTCGTCGGGCAGGTCCTTGATGATGTAGTAGATGGAGTTGTCGTTGTCGTTCACGATGTCCATGATGGACATGGGGCTGACATTGCCCGCCTCGAAGATGGGGTTGCCGCTGCCGTCGATGATGGCGTCGTAGCTGTTGACCTCGGCGCGGACAAACTCCTCCATAATGTAGGAAACATCCGGGTGATGGATGCTCTTGTAGGTCAGGAAGGTGCGCAGCTCCTCCTCATCGGACAGCCTGTGGGTGTCGGAAGCGCCCACGCCGTTGTCGGGCTTGACGACCACCGGGTAGCCGACCTCTTCGATGAACTTCTTGCAGCTCTCAAAGTCATCCACCATGTGATAGCGGGCGGTGGCGATGCCGGCCTTCTGGTAATACTCCTTCATCTTGCTCTTGTACTTGATGCGGGGCATGTCCTCGGTCTGGAAGCCGCTGGTGATGTGGAAATCGGTGCGCAGAGCGGCATCCCGCTCCAGCCAGTATTCGTTGTTGGACTCCAGCCAGTCGATGCGGCCATACTTGAAGGTGAAGAAGGCCACGGCGCGGTAGACCTCGTCATAATTTTCGAGGCTGCCGACCTTGTAATACTCGTTCAGGCTGTCCTTCAACTCCGGCTTCAGCTCATCGTAGGGCTGGTCGCCGATGCCGAGGACGTTCATGCCGTCGTTTTTCAGCTCCCGGCAGAACTGCCAGTAGTTCGTCGGGAAGTTCGGGGAGATGAAGATAAAATTGCTCATGGTTTTGTTGATTCCTCTTTGTTTAGCCTAAAATATAAGGCATATAATACACGACCTGCTGATACCACCAGTTCCAGTCATGGTTGACATCGTGGCCCCACAGATCGACCCAGATGGGGATGTGCTTGGCCTCGAAGATGCGCTTGAGATACCATGTGGTGTCCGGCTGCTCCCAATCGCCCTGACCGCAGCAGATGACGGCCTTCTGGTTCCGGAACAGCTCCATATAGGGGTGATTCTCCGGGAAATTGACCATGTAATCCACCGGGGAGTTCATATAGACCAGCTCGTCCATATAGTTGCCGAAGCCGTAGTGGGCGGTGTAGATGCCGCTGAGGGCCATGCAGCCGCAGAAGATGTTCGGGAAGCGCAGATACAGGTTGACCGCATGGGTCGCGCCGAGGCTGCACCCGAAGGCGATGACGCCGGGCGCACCGTCCCAGCCGTTCCGCTCGCGGGCGATTTGCTGGATCTTGGGCACGGCCTCCTCCACGATGTAGCGGATCCACTGCTCGTAGCGGCGGATGCGCCAGTAGGGGTCGCCGCTGGTGTCCGACCACGTTTCCTTGTCGATGGTGTCGATGGAAATGACCATCACCTGACCGGACTCGATCCACGGGGCCAGCGTATCGGCCATGTGGAAATCCTCAAAGTCGAAGAAACGGCCGTCCTGACAGGGGATGTAAAGCATCGGGCGGCCCGCATGGCCGTAGACCTTGCACTCCACCTCGCGGCCGAGAGCGGGGCTGTAATCCTTAAAATACTGCATTTCCATCGTTGATTCCTCCTTTTGTAGGGTCAATCCAGTTCGTACATCAGGGTGTGGATCACAAAGGGCAGCTGCTTTTCCCAGCTGGCTTCGCTGTGGGTGCCGCCGGGCACCAGACGGGACGTCAGATGGATGCCGCGGATCATGATCTTGCTGCACATCTCCGCAAAGCCCTTGCGCATCCCGTCGTGGTTGCCCATCTCGCGGGAACCGTAGTCCATGTAAAGCACCGTGCCCGGTTCGAGCTTGGCGCGGCCCACAAGGCCGTCGAGCTTTTCCGGCGAGACCCAGATGGAGGGCGACAGCGCCGCCGCCCGGCTGAAGACGTCGTTGTGGTTGAGCAGGGCGTACAGGCTCATCAGGCCGCCCATGGAGCTGCCGCCGATGAAGGTGTGCCCCCGGTCGGGCAGGGTGCGGAAATTGCGGTCGATGAAGGGCTTGAACCGGTGGATGAACCAGCTCATCGTGGCCGCGCCCTTGCCGTCAAAGTGGCCGTACTGGGGGTCATCGAAGCGGTAGGGCGAATACTCCACCAGCCGCTCGTTGTTCGGCCCCGCGTTGCACTCCACCGCCGCCACGATGAGCGGCGTGTCGGTGTAGTCCAGATAATCCGCCATGCCCCAGCTCTTGCCGTAGGTAGCGTCCTCGTCGAAGAAGACGTTCTGGCCGTCGAACATATACAGCACCGGATACCGGCGGTCCGGCTCGGCCTCGTACATGGTGGGCAGGTAGACATAAACCCGCCGCTGCTCCGTGCCGTTCACTGCCGGGTAGCTCACGCTCCATTTTTTGATCATTTCCAGTTCCCTCTCAATCCTGTTACTGTGCTTTTAGTCTAGCACCAATAGGGAAGAAATGCAATTGTATGGAACGCAATCCATTCCGCCAGCGGGCTTGCCCTCTCCGTCATCGCTAACGCGATGCCACCTCCCCCAAAGTGGGAGGTTTTTCGCAATACCGGCAAGTTCATCTTCTCGGAAAGCTCCCCCTTTGGGGGAGCTGGCAAAGCCGTTGGGGTTATACAGCAAACGCCGTCCGGTGAGCTGCCGGACGGCGCTTGCAAAAATTCTGAACGGTCGGGGGAGAGGAGCTGCTTAGTACTTCTTCTCCACGGGCACGATCCAGCCCTTCGTATCGGGGATCTTGCCCCACTGCATACCGGTCATGGTATCGTACAGCTTCTGGGTGACAGGGCCGATCTTGCCGTCGCCGATGTAAGCGTGCTCGCCCTTCCAGACCAGCTCCTTGACGGGGGAGACGACAGCGGCGGTGCCGGTGCCGAAGACTTCCTCCAGCTTGCCCTCGCGGGCAGCCTGCATGATGTCAGCGATGGCCAGCTTGCCCTCGATGACCTCATAGCCCCAATCCTTCAGCAGCTCGATGCAGCTGCGGCGGGTGACGCCGGGCAGAACAGTGCCGACGGTAGCGGCGGTGTACACCTTGCCGTCGATCTTGAACATGATGTTCATGCTGCCGACTTCCTCGACGTACTTCTTCTCAACGCCGTCCAGCCACAGCACCTGTGCATAGCCCTGCTCCTCGGCCAGCTCGCCAGCCTTGATGGAAGCAGCGTAGTTGCCGCCGCACTTGGTAAAGCCGGTCAGGCCGGGAGCGGCACGGATGTACTCGTCCTCGACATAGATGCGGACGGGGTTGATGCCCTCGGCATAGTAAGCGCCCGACGGTGCGCAGATGATGCAGAAGATGTAGTGCTTGGAAGCGTGGACGCCCAGACCCACATCGTTTGCAAAGATGAAGGGGCGGATGTACAGGGAGGCACCATCGGAGTGGGGCACCCAGTCGCGGTCCACATCCACCAGAGCCTCAACGGCCTGAATGTAATCCTCCACGGGGATCTTAGGGATGCACAGACGGTCGGCAGAATCTTGGAAGCGCTTTGCGTTGCACTCCGGGCGGAACAGCTGCACGGTGCCGTCCGCGGTGCGGTAAGCCTTCATGCCCTCAAAGATCTCCTGTGCGTAGTGGAACACAACAGTGGCCGGGTCCAGCGGGAACGGAGCATAGGGGACGATGCGGGCATCGTGCCAGCCCTCGCCCTCGGTGTAGTCCATAACGAACATATGGTCGGTGAACTTCTTGCCGAAGCCGAGCTTCGTCTCGTCCTGCGGCTTCTCCTTCGGATGGGTAGTCCGGGTGATCTTGATATCCAACATGATAAATTTTCCCTCTTTTCTGATCTCACACAGCTGACACGCGCGGCTCCTCCCGCGCCTGAAAATGCCGAATGTTGTCTTCTATTATAATAGCATGAGCACATTTTTCAAGGAAACACAAAATCTTTCATGTTTGGGGGCTGTAAGTTGCCGGGAATTGTGATATTATTTGAAAAGGGTTGGCCCGGTTTGCCAATGGCTCCCACTCTGGGGGAGCTGTCTGCGAAGCAGACTGAGAGGGCTAGGGCGCTGAAAGAGAGGACAAAACACATGATTCAAGGTGTCATTTTTGATATGGACGGCCTGATGTTCGACACGGAGCGGATGTGGGCAACATTCTGGGAACCGGCGCTTGCGGCGCTGGGGCTTCCCTATAAAGAAGGGCTGGCGGAGGCCGAGCGGGGCACCGCCGGGGAAACTTCACGGAATATTGTCCGCAGTTTCTACGGAGAGGACTGTGACGCCAACGCCATCATCGACAGTCTGCACCGGGTGGCGGACAAAGCGTTCCAGACGCCGGTGCCCAAAAAGCCGGGTCTGGATGAGCTGCTGGCGTGGCTGGACGAGCAGCACATCCCCACGGCAGTGGCTTCCTCCAGCCGGATGCACATCATCCAGCGCAACCTCGATAATTGGGGCCTGACCCATTACTTCAAGACGCTGGCGTCCGGCCAGCAGGTCACCCACTCCAAGCCCGACCCGGAAATCTTCCTCTTGGCGGCACAGCAGCTGGGCGTGGAACCGGCCCGCTGCCTTGTATTGGAGGACAGCTACAACGGCGTCCGCGCCGGGGCAGCGGGCGGCTTCGTCACCGTGATGGTGCCCGACCTGCTCCCCGCCGACGACGAGATGCGCAGCCTGTACACGGCAGAGTGCAAGAGCCTGACCGAGGTGCTGGAGCGTCTGAAAGCAAACGAATTCTAAACAAAAACCACCGGTGCTCCGGTGGTTTTTTCTGTCTGCTTATTTGCAGCCGACCATGATATCGATGATCTCGCGGTTGGTCTCCTTCATGCCCTGCTTGCCGAGACGGCCTACGTTCCGCAGGGAGTTTTCGACCCCCTTGGCCACGATGCCGTCGCCGCCGCGGAACTGCTGGCCCCGGATGTACATATTATAGCCGAGCAGTCCGGCTTCCACCGCCGTGGCGATCTTAGCGGCGCAGGACGCCTTGGCACCATCGCAGATGACGCCGGACACCACGGCCAGCGCGTTGACGACGGTGTGGATGACGGCTTCGTACCCGCCGCCGCAGAGGTAAGCGATGCCCGCACCGGCCCCCGCCCCCGCGCTGATGGCCCCGCAGTAGGCCGACAGGCGGCCGATGGGGGTCTTTTCGTGGATGGTGGTCAGGTTGGAGAGGGTCAAGGCCCGGTAAAGCTGCTCGTCGCCGGCCTTCAGCTCCCGCGCATAGACAATGACCGGCACCGAGGTGGTGATGCCCTGATTGCCGCTGCCGGAGTTGATGACCACGGGCTGCTCGCAGCCGTTCATCCGGGCGTCAGAACCGGCGGCGGCGTAGGCTTTGGCCCGGACACGGACATTGTCGCCCTCCATGTCCAGCAGGACGCTGCCGATGTTTGCGCCGTAATCGCCCCGCAAGCCTTCCTCGGCAATGGCCATATTGTATTGGATCTGGGGGTCCAGAATGGGCTTCACGTCCTCGATGTCCACCGTGTTGGCGAAGTCCCAGATGTGCTCCATATCCAGCAGACTGCGGTCGGTCAGATTTTCCTCGTCGTCGCCGTGAACGGGCAGGTCCAGCAGCACTTCGCCGTCCTTTTCCATGTGGACGATGTTGGTGTGGAAGACTGCGATCCGCACTTGGGCCGAGTGCCCGCCCTTCCAGACCGTCACGATGATGTCGAAGGTCACGCCATTGTCCACATGCTCGACCGTGATCTCGGTCTGGTCCAGATAGGCAAGGATGGCTTTCGTTTCCTCCGGCGTCACGTCGGCGATGACCTCCAGCTTCTGTTCCGGGCGGCCCGCCACGATGCCCGCAGCGGCCGCAGCTTCCAGACCTTTCCGGTTGTCGGTGTTGGGCACGATGACGGACTTCACGTTCTTGATCATGCTGCCGCTGGCCCCGACGCACACACGCTCCGGCACGGCCCCCAGCGTCTTCCGGGCCACGGCGGCGGCATAGGCCACCGCAATGGGTTCGGTGCAGCCCATGGCAGGGATGAGTTCTTCCTTCAATATCTGAAGATAAGCCTGATATCGCAGTTCTGTTTTTTCCATTCCAAATGTCCTTTATCGTTGTTGTGAGTCGCTTTGCTTCATTGTACAAAAAACGCCCCCAAAAAACAAGGTTTCTTAGCGGCACTTTCGCCAAACATCTGATTTATGGAAATGAAGTCCGCTAAAAAAACAACCTCCCTTCTGACACTGTGATCGTCGGAAGGGAGGCTGCCTTTTAAGGAGAATGGTATGATGAAGAAGGTGTAATTTTAAGAATATATCTATGTATTTTCAGCGTAAATCCCGGATTGTTTTTCCACGAGGCAATTTGCATCTCATAAAATACGCTTCTTCCAGTTTTCGCGCGTTTATATTCTTTCCTTGTACCAGTCCATCGCCTGCTTCATCGCAGCTTCGGGGGCAAAGACATAGCGGCGGTCCAGCACTTCCAGACCCAGCGCACCGGTATAATGGATTGCCTTGAGCTTTTCCAGTGCCCCGTCCAGATCCAAAACACCATCGCCGGGCACCAGATGCCCGCCGGGGTTGCCGTCAACAAAATGGACGTGTCCCAGATTCTCCGGGCCGATCACATCAAGGAAGGTGGAGAAGGTATCCACCGCCGTCGTGGCGATGACATCCGTATCCGCCAAGCCCATAAGGCGCGGGCTGTTGACCGTGCGTAACAGACGGCGCAGCTGGCTTGCTTCATTGCAGATGTGGGTGGTGTACTTGGTAAAAGGCTCTACCGCCAGCGTCACGCCCTCCTGCTCTGCCTTGCGGGCAATGCGTCCCATTGCCTCTGCGCACCAGCCAAACGCATCCTCTGCATCCACATCCAGATAGGCAAAGCCGGTGGATACCACCATATGGTCGCAGTCCAGCTGTACGGCTGCTTCGATGTGCTGGTTGAAAAAGTCCACGGTGCGGTCCCGATAGACCTTATCCGGATGAGAAACGCTGATGGCATACACGCACTGCTCCGGCGTAAAGCAGCGCAGAGCAAGATGATGTGCCTTGATCTTGCGGTTCAGCTCAGCCAGACGGGCAGCGTCGAAATCCTCCAGATGGAGGTGGGGGCCGGATGCCCACAGTTCGATAGACTGATAGCCCAGCCGCTCGGCAGATTCCAGAAAATAATCCAGCGTATAGCGCTTGTAATGATAATTTGCTGCACACAACTGTGAAAGTTCCATCGTTATTGCTCCTTTTCCTGTAAATAAGGATCAAACTGCTGCACGATCCGGGTCGCAAGGGCCTTGCCCCGCGCCATGCACTGCGGGATGTTCTCCCCAAGGCTCACGCCGTAGGTGAATGCTGCGATATAAGAATCGCCTGCTCCCACCGTGTTTACCACCGGCACGTTTTCCGCCGCCTGATGATAGAATCTCTGTCCATCGTAGGCAAGGCTTCCATGCTCGCCCAGCATGGCGATCACACAGCCTGCGCCCTTCGCTTTCGTGCGGCGCATAAATTCCCGGATATAGTCATCATCCTTGTCGTAGGAGAAAAAGGCGTAATCCAGATAGGGGAGAAGCGCGTCGTTGGAGGGCTGCTCCAGTCGTTTCGAAAAGTCGTAGACCCAGATCTGCCCCGGCTGGCGCAGCGCAGCGATATAGCGCTCTACCTTTGCCCAGCGCTCTGCATACACGATGTCAAAGCCCTTGACAAATTCCATATCCTCCGCGGAAAGCTCGATCTCCTCCATGGCGTTGCCGTGAAATTCCAGATGCTTTTTGTCTCCGTCTACGAGGTCCATCTTTGCCATACCGGTGGGGCGGTCGATCCTTTTGAGCACCCGCAGCGGAATATCGCGCTGCTTCAGCCGCTCCACCAGCGCATCTGCAAAGACATCGTTGCCCAGCACGGTCATTTCGGTCACATCGCCGCCCTGCGCCTTGTAGTTGAGGGCGAAGTCGATGCTGTTGCCCGTCAGATAGTACCGGTCCATCCGGTAGTAGACATCAATGCAGTTGTCTGCCATTGCGATTGCTTTTTTCATTCCGCAGCCCCCTTACTCGCCCATGACGTAGATCATATATTTGCGGTTTTTGATGCCATCGTACTCGCAGAAATAAATATCCGCTGCGCTGCCCAGCTTGATCTTGCCCTCTGCGATCGGAAAAACGCAGTGGTTCCCGGTGAGCAGACTCTTGAGATGGCCGGGTGCATTGCCGCCGATGGTGCCATAAGTGGGCAGATAGTGGTTATGATGGTAAGGATAATCTTCCGGTGCGATCCGGTCCAGCGTCTCCATAATATCCTTTTCCACGCAGGGCAGGCTCTCGTTCACCATGATACCGGTGGTCGTGTGTTCCGTGATGACATAGACGACGCCGTTCTTTACTCCGGTCTGTGCCACAAATTCACGCACCGGGTCGGTGATGCGGATCAGCTCAAACTCCTTCTCTGCGCAGATGCTTACTTCCTTCAGCTCAAATCTCATTTGTTCTGGCCCTCCCATCCAAAAAAGCGCATTGCATTTTTCCAGTAGATCTTTTCCCTCGTCTCGGGCAGCATCTCCACGCTATCCAGCCCCCGCTTGCTGCGCACCGGGCGAATGCGGGGCGAGTCCGAACCGAACATGACCTTATCGGCCAGATTATGATCCAGCCAGTATTCGCCCATGTCCTGCTTGAACACTTTGGGAAACAGCTGGTAGGGACCATCAAAGTTCATCAGTGCAGTGTTTGCGTAGAGATTGGGATACTTGAGCAGCAGAGCCGCCGTCTCCTGCACCCACGGCCAGCCGAAATGAGCAAGGCAGAGGTTGACCTCCGGCCAGCGCAGCGCCACCTCCTCAAATTCCATCGGGCGGGCATACTTTGCCAGCGCGTTATTTTCCAGACAGAATCCGGCGTGGAAGATGATCGGCTTGTGGTATTTGCGGCACAGATCATACAGCGGCACAAGGCGCTCGTCCATGGGGTACATTTTGAGCCGTGCGGTGTTCACTGCAAGTCCGGCCAGCCCAAGCTCAGCAAAGGCACGTTCCAGCTCCTGCACAGCATCGGGGCGGCGGGGGTCCACCGCTGCCATACCGATATAGAACTGTGCATCCAGCGCCACCAGCTTTGCGATCTCATCGTTGGAGATCTCCACCATCCCCGACTCCACAGAGCAGTCCTCCGGCAGCAGCACCACCCGTCCGATGTCTGCAAGCGCATACTGCTTGCGCAGCAGCGCCATGTCGGAGGGCTTCATCAGATGATAATTCATGGCATCACAGCGGCGGCGAAAGCGCTCCTGATCCTCACAGATCGGTGCAAACAGTGCCGGATGGATATGAGTATCAATGACCATAGGACAGTCTTCTCCTTATTTTTGCATTCTGTGCATCCTGTCCCGATTTTCCAGATAGAGATCCCGGAAAATCGGGTAATGCTCCTGATAAAATTCATGATTTTTCCGGTCCGGCTGCAAGATCCTGCCCTGCGGTAAAGCGGCGCGCAGGGCGGCAAAACTTTCCAGCGCACCGACGCCCAATGCCGCCAGCATGGCGTCTCCGTAGCTGGAGCACTGGAACGGCTCCGGAATGGTCAGCGGCATTCCCGCCATGTCGCAGATGATCTGCATCCATGCGGCGTTTTTCGTGCCGCCGCCCGCTGTGATGATCCGCCGGGGCGGCACCCCCAGCTCCTCAAACAGCAGCAGATGCTGATAGGTGGAATAGCCTACGGCTTCCAGCGCAGCGCGGTTGATCTGCGCCCGTCCATGCGTTCCTTTCAGTCCGAAGAGCATTCCGGTGGCCTCTGCGTCCTGCAGGGGGCTTCGCTCACCGTAGATATACGGCAGCATGATCAGCCCGTCGCTGCCCGGCGGCACAGCAGCCGCCTCCCGCGCCATGACTGCGTAGGCGTTTTCGCCGCCCTGCTTTTCGGCTTCCAGCTCTTTGCTGTACAGCAGGTCACGCACCCAGCGGGTCAATGTGCCCGCCGCATTGGTGCCGTCGCCCAGACAATAGGTACCCGGCACGGTAAAGGCCTTCCCACCCTTGAGGGCGCCGTTGCCCTGCGGCGAAACATAGCTGCCCACGAAGTGGTCCGTACAATAGTAATAGAACATCGAGGAGCCATACTGAAAAAAGGCCGTGCCCGGCTCCACCAGACCCACGCTGATGGCCTCTGCCGTGGAGTCACCGGTACCGGTAATGACCGGCGTTCCCGCGGCAAGGCCGGTCTGTGCCGCAGCCTCCGGTGTGACCGTGCCCACGATGTCTGTGGACCATGCACACGCCGCGATCTGGTCCGGGCGGCAGTACAGCCCGCACTCTGCCTCGTTCACACTGCCGTCCGCTTGGTACAGCGGTCGGAACGAGCCTTTGGCAAGGGACTGATCGATGACATATTTCCCGGTCAGGCGCGCCGTCAAAAAGGAGCTGCCCGTGAGGAAATAGGCCGTCTTTGCGTAGATCTCCGGCTCATGCCGCCGCAGCCAGAGGATCTTTGTGGCCGTGTCGCCGGAGCAGATGGGATGGCCGAACAGCTCCTGCACCCGCGCCTGTCCGTAATGCTCTGTCAGCCACGCCGCTTCCTCTGATGCGCGGGCGTCGATGCCGTAGAGGATGGCCGGGCGCAGCGGGCGGCACTGTTCGTCCACCGGCAGGCAGTCGGTGCCCAATGCACTGGTGCCCACGCAGACGATCTGCTCCGGCCGGATTCCGCTCTGTTGTATCAGGATCCGGCACAATTTGCACAGGTCGCCCCACCAGACCGCCTCGGCCTCCTGCTCGAACCACCCGGGCTGCGGGTTGTTCATCCCATGGGGCACCGAGGCATCCGCCGCCACTCGGAAGCTTTCGTCGATCAGGATGCCGCGGGACTCAAAGGTACCGATGTCGATGCCCAGAAAATAGCGTTTCATCCTGCTCTCCTTTCTCACAGTCGGGCGCGGATGTCGTACACGATCTCCATAAAGCTGCGCACTCGCTCTTCGTCCACACGCCCGTTGAACACGCCGTCCTTCTTGAACGCAGTGCCCATGCAGACGGCATCGCAGTATTTCAGCTTCTCTCTCACATTCTCGTGGCGGCAGCCGGTATTGCAGAACACCGGCACATTGCGGGGCTTTGCCACCTCGTAGACCTTGTTCAGGATGGAATCATCCGGCTCGCTGCCGGCAGAAGCGCCGGACACGCACAAGCCGTCTGCAAAGCCACCGAACATGATAGACTTTGCCACCACCTGAATATCCCGCTGCACCAGATAGCTGTCTGCCTCGGGGTTCACCTTGAACAGCAGCTTCATATCCGGGATCTCCAGCGCCTTGCGGTGGCGGACTGCCTCACCGCTGTTGGAGGTATAAAGGCCATATTCTCCCATGTATGCACCTGAGAAGCAGCTCCGGGCAAATCTTGCGCCGGTGGCAGCAGCAAGGTCGATGGTCGCGATGGGATTCTTGACCACATTGACGCCATAAGGCACCCGGATCAGCGGGCGCAGAGCGCCGATGATATAGGCCATCGCCGAGATCACTGCCACATCCGCCACCGGCTGGTAGGGCAGACTGAATTCATTGGCAAACAGAATGCCGTCCACGCCGCCGTTCTGCAGCGCCACGAGATCCTGCCGGGCGTGCTCCAGCACGGTGTCCATGCTGCCGCAGTAGCCCGGGTCGCCGGGCAGGGCATCCAGATGCAAAAGCGCAATGATGGGTTTTTCAACACCAAACATTTCCTGAGTCCACACGGTACTGCTCTCCTTTATATCCTTCCGTTTCAATCCAGTTCGTGCGTGTTGGCGCGCATCCACGCCACGGTGTCGTCAATGGCCTTGTCCGGGTCGATGTAGTAGCGCCGGTCGCAAATTTCGAAGGAGCAGGTTCCCTCATAGCCGTGCGCCTTGATCTGGTCGTAATACTCTTTCATGGGGAAGTCCGCATCTCCCGGTACGGTATGGCCCCGGTCATTGAAATGAATGTGTTGCAGCTTATCACCCAAGTTGGCAAAGTAGTCATCGATGGTCTCTCCTGCGTAGGTCATCTGATCCATATCCACCATACCAACAACAGCGGGCGAATCGATCTCAGCAATCATCTTTGCCAGATCCTTGCTGGTAATGAGGACGTTAGTAGTGGTTACCTTCAACTCCTCCAGCAACAGAGTAACCCCCTTGCGCTCGGCGTAGGCAGCCAGAGTCCCCACACTCTCCCGGCAGAATTTCCAGGCTTCCTCGCGCGGCATATCAAAGTATCCAAACCCGGTGCTGATTTGAATCGCGGGGCATTCCAAAAACTGGGCGGTATCAATCGCACGCTGGTAGTAGCGGATGCTGGACTCCCGGGTCAGGGTATCCTGAGTGCAGAAATTCACTGGATAAACGCAGTTTTCCGGGGTCATGGCCATAACTGAAAGGTGATGACGGCGAATACTCTTATCCAGCTCTAAAAGACGGCTGACCGGATAGTCGAACATGTTCAACTGAGGCGCACTGCAATAGAGATCGATACTGTCAAAGGGAGACCGCTCGACCTTATCCAGAAACTTCTCAATGGGATAGCGTACATAGTGATAACTCATGGGCGCGAGTTTCATAAAAGACCATTCCTTTCTCTTCCATACAGGCAGCCCGATTTCTACGGGCTTCTGCCCCGAATAGGTTCAGGCTTTCAAAACATTCCGGATATAGTCGATATACGCATCGGTAGCCTTGTCCGGATCCAGATAATAGTCTCGGCTACACATCTCGCAGGAACACCAGCCCTGATAGCCCCTGCGGACAAGGGTGTCGTAATACTCCTTCATGGGCAGCCCGCCGGTTCCGGGGATCGTATGGTTCAGGTCACTGAAATGGACAAAGCCATACTTATCGCCCAGATTGTCAAAGTAATCGTTGATGTGCTCCCCGGCCTGAGACATCTGGTCGGTGTCGGAAAGACCCAGCAGATTGTCCGCGCCCACATCATCGATAAACTGTTTAAGCTCCTTGCTGGTAACCACCAGATTGGTGGTGGTTATCTTACAGGTCTCCATAAAGATGGTGACGCCTTTCTTTTTGGCGTACTCCGCCAGAAGCTGCACCGCCTCAACCTGACGTTTCCATGCCTCATCCTTGTCAGCATCATAATATCCCGTTCCCGGGCAAATCTGGATATGAGGACATTCCAAAAACTGAGCCGTGTCAATCAGGCGCTGATAGTATCGCTGAGTCGATTCCCATGTCAGGAGATCCGATGTGGCCAGATTAACCGGATAGACGCAATTTTCGGCTGTCAGAACATAGGGGGTCAGGTGCCGATCCCGAATGTCGCGGTTCAACTGAATCAGCGCACCCAAAGAATAATCAAATGGGTTAAGCTGGGGGCCGGTGCAATAGATATCGATTCCATCCAAGCCGACCCGTTCCATCTTGTCAAGATACTTTCGTATAGGATATCGGAGATAGTGATAGCTCATCAGGGTAAATTTCATGGATACTTTCTCCCTAAAATCACTGCGTATGGATTGGGCGGTGGATCTGCACAAGGGCAGCCCACCGCCCAAATCCCGACGCGGCATAAAAATTACAGGATTACACTTGCCAACAGGAACGCTACTGCGGCATCCACGACGGCCATAACCAGAGAGGGTAACAGATAGCTGGTGTTGAATACGAATTTGCCGATTTTGGTCGTTCCCGCCGTATCAAAAGCGATGGCGGCCAGACTCTCGGAGGCAGCGGGAATCAGGAAGTGTGATCCGATGGTGACCCAGCCAGCCAGCAACACGGGAGTGCTGATGCCGAGTGCCAAGCCCAGCGGAATCACGATTGCGGTGGTGGAACCCTGCGAAGTAGTGATATTACCCACCAAATAGCAGGCAATAATGAATACCCAAGGGTACTTATTGGTGAACTGCGAGACCGTCTCGGTCAGGAAGGTGGACTGCGCGCCGATGAAGATATTGACCATCCAGCACAGGCCAAGACAGATGACGGCCGCAAACACACCGGACTTAAAAACGGGCATCTCAAGAATAGCATCGGCCTTTTTGTCCATCACAAGACAAATTACCGCAGCGGCGCAGAGCATGAAGATTTGGATGATGTCGGTCATGCCCATAGTGCTGCCGTCAGCCAAAACAGGACGCAGGGATTTGACCACACCCAGAAGAACGACGGCTACCATCGCAACCAAGAAGGCGATGACAGAAATCTTGGACTGCTTGCTGAAAGAAGAGGTGTCGACCACTTTTTCTTCCTTGTGCCCACGCAGTACAAGGGTGCCATCGGCAACACGCCGCTGGAACTCGGGGTCATCTGCAAGTTCCTTGCCTCGCTTCATCATAACAAGGCCGGAAGCCAGAGAGCCAAGAAGGGTAGCAGGAATGACAACCATCAGGACGGTAATCATATCTACGCTGCCCGACTCCTCCAAAAATCCTACCAGCGCGGCGGTAGCGGCGGCAAGCGGAGTGCCGCAGACCGCATTTTGGCTGGAAACCACAGAAGCGGCAATCGGCCGCTCGGGACGGACGCCGTTCTCGATGGCAATTTCGTTGATGATGGGCAGCAGGCTCCACAGAATGTGGCCGGTTCCGCAGCAGAAAACAAACAGCCAGCTGATCATGGGCGCCAGAATGGTGATTGATCTAGGATGTTTTCTCAAGATCTTCTCCGCAAGAGCCACCAGGTACTCAATACCACCCGCAGCCTGCATCGCGCCACCCGCAATAACCACGGCCAGAATAATTCGCAAAACCGTGAGCGGGGGATCCGACATGGGTGACTTAAAGATAAATGTAAAGACAAACGCGCCGACCGCACCGGCAAGCGTAAGGAAAACTCCTCCCTTGCGAACGCCCCAGAAGATGAGAAGGAGCATGATGACAAGCTCAATCCAGAACATGATTTTTTCTCCTTTTTCTTTGATTTTTCCCAGCGACCGCATACCCAGCAAGTTCATGACGCTTTCTTTGCCTGCCGCCCCGGGCCCGTTTCCGTCAGTTTTCATCAGAAAGATGCGCACATTCTCTGTTACAAGCAATCCATCCCGATTTGTCTTTGTATTAGGCATCGAAATGTTATGCTTTGTATTATGATGCAACAATATAATGCAAGCATCTCCTTGTCAACAGCATTCCGGCATTTTCGTCAAAACATACTATCAACGCACCATTGTTTTGTGAATCACCACCAAATTATTGTATCCTTCTGCCCTCATTTGCTCCCGTTTTGTCTCTTACTTCTATAATACAAAAAGAGAGCGCCCCTGAAATTCTGCTTCAGGGACGCTCCCTTTTTATTTTTATACACAGGTACGTCTTTTTGTTGTACTCATCTTTGACAGCTCAGACCATGAGCTTAAACTTATCCGCGATGCAGAGCTGACGGCCCAGATAGCAGTGTTCCCCGCTCTGATCGTGCACCACGCTCTTGATGGACAGCAACGGGTAGCCCTTTACCACACCCAGATACTTGGCCTCCTGATGGTTCGCAAACACGATCTCAAGGACTTTATCTGAGCGTGTGAATACGATGCCTGTTTCCTTTCGGATCGTCTCATACAGAGAGGTATTGGTCAGATCTGCATTGAACAGAAAGAAAAAACTCTCCGGAAATTTGCTGGTCTCCAACATCATCGGTCTGCCGTCCGCAAGGCGCAGACGCTCCACAACCAGCGTCTGTTCGTCCTTTTTTAGCCCAAGCTGCCCCCGTTCTTCCTCCGTGGGCTGTTCCAGTGTGATCCTGATCGTCTTTGCGCCGGGCTGGTATCCCATCATATAACACATATTGGTGTAGCTCAGCACGCCATCCAGCTTTCGCTGGATCTTCTTTTCCGTAACAAACGTGCCCTTGCCGGGCTTGCGCACCAGAAATTCTCCCTGAGACAGCTCATCCAGTGCTTTACGCACCGTGACGCGGCTGACCGAATAGCGCTCGCAGAGTTCATTTTCCGTTGGCAGACGGCTGCCCGGGGGATACTCGCCCGCATCAATAGCCGCACGCAGTGTTTCGGCGAGCTGTTGAAACAGCGGCGTTGAAATTGTATTATCCAAACTCATGGTATATTCTCCCGTTCTTATTTTTATCGCGAAATACGGTTTATTTTCAATTTGCTTTTTTGCGTGCCCCGCAAATATGTTACAATACAAACTTATTATATATAAGTTTTATCCGCGCGTAAAGAGGAAAAACAAATTTTTTCTCCCTTGCGTCTGTGCAGGGCTGTTTTCCAGCGCCCCCATTTATATAGGAAGCCCGCCACATTTCGTTTCGTTCCTTGTCAAAAATGCACAATTTTTTTGTCTTATTTTCGGTATTGACATTTGTATTGCTTTGTATTATCATCATGGCAAGGAAAGTTCCTCCGGAAACCACCGGAAGGAATCGAGACAGTTTAATATGAAATGCAGGAGGGTAATACCTGTCTCTTATACACATCTCCGAGCCCACGAGACTACGCTG
>ENA-OYXU01000242-OYXU01000242.1-human-gut-metagenome-genome-assembly--contig:-NODE-242-length-22948-cov-10.663740_pt1 | contig 22948 bp, 20 predicted proteins | sample MGYA00243243_ERZ653435 | MGnify/ENA primary metagenome ERZ653435 (study PRJEB26926, sample SAMN06165113) | human gut metagenome | biome: ENVO:00009003; feature: ENVO:2100002; material: ENVO:00002003... | reverse complement strand
CGTGGGCTCGGAGATGTGTATAAGAGACAGGGCTACCAGTCGCCGGTGCTTGCCGCCGATGACGCCATGAAGGGCGTTTCGTCCGCCATTCTCACCTCTACCATTATCTTTATGGCGGTGTTTATCCCTGTGGCCATGATGGGCGGCACCTCCGGGGCGTTCTATGCCCAGTTCGGCATCACGATGGCGGTTGCCGTGGGCATATCGGCCATCAATGCGTTCACTCTTTCTCCGGCATTGTGCGCTTTGTTCCTGAAACCTTATATCGACGAGTACGGAAACACGAAGAATAATTTCGCGGCACGCTTCCGCAAGGCGTTCAATGCCGTTTTTGATCGTCTGAGTCGCCGCTACGTGCGTGCGGTGCTTTATGTCATCTATCGCCGATGGCTGCTGTGGGGCACGGTTGCCGTTTCGTTCGGTCTGCTGATTCTTTTGGTCAATGTAACAAAGACGGGACTCATCCCGCAGGAGGACACCGGTACGGTGATGGTAAGCATGAACACGAAGCCCGGCTCCTCAATGGACCAGACCAACAAGGTGATGGGACGCATCAACAGCCGCCTTGACAGCATCCCTGAGATTGAATACAGCGGAGCGGTCGGCGGATTCTCGTTCAATGGTTCCGGCCCCTCGCAGGCAATGTACTTCATGACGCTCACGGACTGGGACCGGCGCAAGGGCGAAGGGCAGTCGGTGGATGACGTGATAGGCAAGATTTATGCCGCTACGGCCGACGTCCCCGATGCCACGGTATTTGCCATGTCGCCTCCGATGATTGCCGGCTATGGCATGGGCAGCGGTTTCGAACTTTATTTGCAGGATAAGACTGGCGGCGACGTTGCCACATTCAAGAAAGAGGCTGATAAATTCGTGGAGGCACTGTCCCGTCGTCCCGAAATCGGCGAGGTCTATTCCTCCTTTGCCACTGACTATCCCCAATATTGGGTGGATATTGACGCGGCGAAATGCGAGCAATCGGGTGTCTCCCCTGCCGATGTGCTGTCCACGCTTTCCGGGTATTATACAGGGTCGTATGTATCGGACTTCAATCGTTTCTCCAAGCTCTATCACGTCACCATGCAGGCACCGGCGGAGTACCGCATCCATACGGAGTCGCTCAACTTGATGTATGTACGCACCGCTGACGGCAGCATGGCACCGTTGAGCCAGTTCGTGCGCCTGACTAAGACCAACGGACCTTCCGACCTTACGCGCTTCAACCTCTTCAATGCCATTGCCATCAACGGCTCTCCGGCAGCGGGCTTCAGTTCCGGTCAGGTCATCAAGGCGATTGGCGAGACGGCACGTGAGGTGCTTCCCGCCACTTGCAGCTACGAGTTCGGAGGTCTGTCGCGTGAGGAAAGCAAGACCACCAACAATGCCACGATGATATTCGTGCTTTGCATGGTTCTGATATACCTGATACTGTGCGCCCTCTACGAGAGCGTGTTCATCCCGTTTGCCGTGCTGCTGTCCGTGCCTTGCGGACTGATGGGCAGCTTCCTGTTTGCATGGTTGTTCGGGCTGGAGAACAACATCTATATGCAGACTGGACTGATTATGATTATCGGACTGCTTGCCAAGACTGCCATCCTGCTGACCGAATATGCCGGCAGGCGGCGGTCGGAAGGCATGACATTGGCACAGGCGGCATACAGCGCGGCAAAGGTTCGTCTGCGCCCCATCCTGATGACCGTCTTGTCTATGGTGTTCGGTCTTATTCCGTTGATGACGGCCCACGGTGTGGGTGCCAACGGCAGCCGCTCGCTTGCCACAGGCGTAATCGGCGGCATGATAGTGGGTACATTGGCGTTGCTGTTCCTCGTGCCGTCGCTGTTCATCACATTCCAATATATTCAAGAACAGGTTAAACGTAAATAAAATGAATAAGATAATCCTATCTATATTATCAACTCTGATGCTTACCGGCTGCGGCACATACAGCCGGTATCATCGGGCTGACCTCCCGACAGAGGGTCTGTATGGAGACATCCCGGAAAATGTTGATACAACAACCCTCGCATCCATTTCATGGCGGGAGATGTTTACAGATCGGGAACTCCAGTCTTTGATTGAGACCGGGCTTGAACGGAACACCGACCTCAACGTGGCGCGTTTGCGCGTTGAAGCGGCAGAGGCGGCTTTGATGACGACCAAACTGTCCTATCTTCCGTCTTTGGGAATCAATGCCGAAGGGGGCATCAGCCGCTATAACGGGGCTACCGCAAAGACATACAATGTCGGAGCGAGTGCAAGTTGGGAACTTGACATATTCGGCAAGCTTACGGCTGCGAAGCGTGGCGCGGTTGCCGCACTGCAAGGAAGCCGCGACTATCAGCAGGCCGTGCAGACACAGCTTGTCGCCACGATAGCAGACAGCTATTACACGCTTGCTCATCTTGACGCGCAGATAGCGATAAACAACCGGACTTTGGAAAACTGGCGGGCTACCGTGCGCACGCTCGAAGCATTGAAAAAGGTGGGCAAGGCAAATGAAGCCGGTGTGTTGCAGGCAAAGGCAAACGTGATGCAACTCGAATCATCGCAACTGGCTATACGCAAGAGTATCGCCGAAACGGAGAATGCCTTGTCTGCCATACTTGCCATGCCGTCACACGCGATTGAGCGGAGCGACTTGACCAAAGCCTTCTTCCCTGATACCATCTCTGTCGGAGTTCCCTTGCAGTTGCTTTCTAACCGCCCCGATGTGCGTCAGGCAGAAATGGAACTGGCACAAGCGTTTTACGCCACCCATGTAGCCCGCTCAGCCTTCTACCCCAATATCACCCTTTCGGGCACATTGGGTTGGACTAACAATGGAGGTGGGGCGATTACCAATCCCGGGCAATGGCTACTCAATGCCATCGGTTCCCTGACACAGCCATTGTTCAACCGGGGCGCGAATATCGCCAACTTGAAGATTGCCCAAACCAAACAGGAAGAAGCCAAATTATTATTCCAACAATCATTGCTGAACGCGGGGAAAGAGGTGAACGATGCCTTAACCGCATGGCAGACGGCTAAGTCGCAATATGAAATAAACACTCGGCAGGTTGAGACCTTGCGTGAAGCGGTGCGCAAGACGGAACTGCTGATGAGCCATTCCGGTACCACCTATTTGGAGATATTAACTGCCCAACAGTCACTTCTTGAAGCAGAACAATTGCAACTGCAAACCTCTTTTGAGCGCATACAGAGCATTATCAAACTTTATCATGCATTGGGAGGCGGTTGGAGTTAAGACCTAAAGTGTAAATGGATTTTATAAATATTGATATAGCCCTCAAACATAGTGCATACCTGTAACATTTGAGAAATTATCAAAATTATCAAATATCTCTCATTAGATTATAGTGATATAGTTATTTGTACATAAGTGTGCTTTTTGAGAATATCTATGGCGTGATGACTTCCTTTTACAGGGAGCATTGCGCTATTTTCATATAAATTATTCATTAATAACATCCGAAGTATGGAGATAAATCCATTCATCCGAAAACTTATTCCTTTTTTTTACAGGGAAGTTTTCTACCCGGCCCGTAAATGGTGATGCAGGACTGGACCACCTGCGCCAACTGTTGCTGGAAGCGCACAGAGAGTATCAGGATTATGTAGCCACAGGCGTAATGACGCTACGGGTGTTCGCCCTGCAGTTTATCGACGGTCATCATTATGCCGAAGATGAAGATGCTGCGGGCAAGAACATCCACCGCAAGGCGTTGGGTGCGATCGGCATCCTCCTGTTGGAGCGGACAGACCTTGTAAAACGATTCTTCACCCGGCCTTCACTGGAAGCCCCGGACATGGATGAGGTGATATTCCTTGTCTATACGGAACGTCGTGATGACGGAAAGCAAAATCCGGGAACATCCGGAACCGCCTCCGTGAACCGGGTGCAGGAACAAAGACTCTCGTGTGCAATCCGAGCCGAGGATATGCCACTGCTTGCTGACTGCGCCAATGACGCAGGCTTCTTCCAGAAGAAAATCACAGTCCAGGAAATGAACGGCCTGATGCACGGTACACTCACCACTCCGTTGGTGGCAGTAAATCTTATGGGCATCGCCTATTTCTTTGACTGTCTGAGTGCCATGAACCTTGTCAGCCGCTGCTGGCAGACTGTCCTTGAGCGTAGCGGCTCCATCCTGCTGCAAGGGAAGAACAAGCCGCAGGCACGTTCCAATTTCTCGTCCGCGCTCAACCGTGCAAGGAGCAACGGCATCTTCAGCTACAAGGAAGACATAGACATTCTAATGAAGCATATACGCGAGAAATATGTCCTATAGACGGCTAAATTCCTGAGTGACAGTGCTATTTTGAGTGATACTTTGCAAGTGTCACTCAAAATATTGCTTTCAATGCCCTGTCTCATTGTTACTTTGCAGCCGAAAGCTTTCAAGACACGGGGCGACGGCTCTGAAAGTTGAATCAAAAAAAACAGAGTAACAATGAATGAACAACAGATCATTACAGATACCCAATGGGGAGAACGGTGTTCCGTCAAGCTCGACAAGTTGCTGTCGCGCGTTGATCAGCTCATCGGCATGCTTTTCCATCTGAAAGGCACGTTCACGGTCGAGGATGCAGCCCTGTATCTCGGCATTACCACAAGCCACCTGTACAAGCTGGTGCGCAAGTATGACATCCCTCACAGCCGTCCTACCAACGGGCGTATCTTCTTCAATAAGGAGGAACTTGACAAATGGATAAGGTCACGTATGGTCATCGAGCCGGAAACAGGTATGCCCAATGGGTCGGAGCAACCGCATGAATGCTATTATTAACAAAAAGGACAGATTATGACATCAGAATTTATAGCCACCCTCCAGCGGGTGGAGAACGTGAGCCACCTGCTCTCCAAAATGGGAGAAAGCACGGTTGACGAGGCGGTGCAACGCATCGAGTCCATCTGTGCCTTCATGGAGCGATACGGCGACCTCGGCGAGATATTCGAACATTTCAAGGAACTGGAGTCGAAGCTCTTCATGTGCCGTGAGATGCTGACCGTCGAAGAGGCGGCGGAATATATAGGGGTATCGAAGAGCCAGATATACCTTATGACTTCCAACCGGGAGATTACCCATTTCAAGCCCCGCGGAAAGTTCATATACATAGAACGTAAGGAACTTGATGACGTGCTGCGCCGCAATGTCATCTACTCCAAGCATGAGATGAGCCGCAGGGCGGCGGCCGAGACCATGATGGAGCCTCCCAAGGGAAACCGTAAGACAAGGAAAGGAGCGGAGAAATGAAGATAGAAGAAATTCCGTTCGACAGGATATTTCCGGCACCGCAGGAGCTTACGCCGCAGGAAAAGGCCAACCGGGAGAAATTCAAGAAGTTCCTCGAGTATGTCAAAATCCGTGCCACCGACCGCTATGTGTTTCCGCCGGAGATACTGACGGTCGATGAGATCACGGTGGCGACAGTGGGTAATTTCAGCGCGTCCGTAGGCAAGCCGAAATCGAGAAAGACATTCAATGTAAGTGCGATAGTTGCCGCGTTGCTTTCTGGAAAAGAGGTGCTGCATTATCGCGCCAAGCTACCCGACGGCAAGACCAAGGTGCTGTATATAGACACCGAGCAGAGCCGCGTGCATTGTTTCAAGGTGCTTCACCGCATACTGAAGATGGCGGGACTGCCGTCCGACTGTGAGGTGTCATCGCTGGATTTCCTTATGCTCAGGGAGTTCACACCACAACAACGCAGGAATATCATCGACTCCGCACTGGAAGTTGACAACAAAATCGGCTTCGTCGTCATTGACGGCATCCGCGACCTTATCAACGACATCAACTCTCCCGGAGAATCCGTAGAGATAATCAACGACCTCATGCGGTGGACCAATATGTACAACATACACATCCATACCGTGCTGCACCTGAACAAGAGCGATGACAACACGAGAGGACACATCGGCACGGAACTGAACAACAAGGCGGAGACCGTGATGAAAATCATCAAAAGCGAGCTGAATCCCGAAGTGAGCGAGGTCCGCCCGATGATAACCAGGGAAAAGGAGTTCTCGAACTTTGCCTTCCGCATCAACGAGGACGGCGTGCCGGAAGACATTCCCGGTTTCAGCAGCGATGAAGAGGAACGGGTGACATTCGAGAATATCACCGTGACGCAGCACAAGGAGGTTCTTGACAAAGTGTTTGCCGGAGGAACGGTAAAGGGCTACAATACGCTTGTTGCCAGACTGCGTGAACAGTATGCGGAGACCGGCTACAAGCGCGGGCGCACCTCGTTCGTGATGTGGCTCAAGCATCTTATGGCAAAGGGCATCGTCGTCAAGGACGGCAGGGAATACAGGTATGACAGGGACAAACTAACGGATTTGAGAAATTGAACATGGCAGTGAATTTCGGGGAAATCAAGCGAATCGACATTATCGGTTATCTTGAAAGGATTGGCATCCGTCCGGTGCGCAATTACCAGACCTACGCGCTTTACCATGCTCCATACCGGGAGGACAGGCATCCGTCGTTCAAGGTTAGCCGTAAGAAAAACCGTTGGTACGACCTTGCCACGATGGAAAGCGGCGACATCATCGACCTCGGCAAGATGATGTACAACACCAGCGACATCATGGAAGTTATCCGACATATCCAGAACTACACCACGGCGGAGCTTGTCATCAGGGAACGCTTGCCGTCCGAACTGCAGGGTGAACGTGCCGGGACATTCCATAATGTGGCCGTTAGGCAGCTTTCCAATGAGAAACTGCTGGCATACCTCGGTTCCAGGGGCATAGACCGCACCGTTGCGGCGGAGTTCTGCCGGGAGATACACTTCTCGCTCGGATGCCGCCATTACTACGGCATCGGTTTCGGCAATGTCCAGGGTGGCTATGAGGTGAGGAATCCGTTCTTCAAGGGAACGGTCGGGCAAAAGGATGTGTCGCTCATACAGATGGGCAGCCACAATGACCTGTGTACCGTCTTTGAGGGGTTCATGGATTTCCTGTCCTACATGACCTTATGCCGCCGATCGGATTTCACGCCGTTTGCCGAGACGATGGATTTCGTGGTGCTGAACTCCGTTTCCAATCTCCGCAAGGCGATGAAATGGCTCGCGCCTTATCCGACCGTCACCTGCTGCCTCGACAATGACGATGCCGGGCGCAGGGCTGTGGACGCGCTTAACGAAGCCCGTGACGGAATACATGACGCATCGGGTGTCTATGAAGGTTACAAAGACCTTAACGATTTCCTCCGTGGCAAGCGTTTTTGTCCCTGACTTTGGCTTACAGCAAACTAATTATAATACGGATGGTCATCAAGGGAAAGCTCATATTCTGTCGGCTCACGATGACTGTCCGCTTCTATGATTTCATCAAGATGCTGTATTATATACTCCGCTTCCTTTTTCTCCGCAGGAATATGGACAGCCGTATAGTACGGCCTTTTTCCGGGAATGAAATGCCGGTAGCAGAATGCCATGCTGGAATCATCATAAATTAACGTGCGGTCAGGTATCTGTTCGACGGTATCATTCTCATACCTCTTTTTCGTCCTGTGCCGCTTTTCCGTGTTATCGTCTTCCTCTTTCCTGTCCGTCAGATGTCTGTCACAGCGGGCTGAAGTCTCTGTGATGCCTTGTCCATGCGTTACAGGCATATCGCAGGTGTTACGGGGTGGCACATCGTCACCGGCGATTTCTTCGGAAAGAGCCGTGAGAAAAGTCATTGCTTTTCCCGGCATGGAAAAAGTACCAGCGAAGAAAACCGCTCCCGACACATGACCGCCCGCTGCCTCGATTTGCTTTTTCAACTGCTTGAGACTCTTACCGGACGTAATGACATCATCCACCACGATGACATCCTTGCCTGTCAAATCGCAGCGGATCTCAAAGTTCCGTTCAATGACGGCATCGGAACGGTTTTTCTGAAGATGCAGGCTGTCCCTTTCTCCAAGATAAGTGTAATAATCGAAGCCGTTTTCAAGTTGCGGACACCGTCGGTCGATGTAACCGGCAATATGCCGGAACCTGACCCAATACTTCCACCACGCGCTGCAGGGCATGAACATCACGACTGTCCCCTCATGGGGTTTCAGACAATCAATGCCTTTCCGGAAGAAATCTATGCCGTCGTTCATGCCATCCTTGAACGCCAGGACGCTTCGGGTGAAATCCTCTTGTGTCACGCTCAAATGCTTCCTGTATCTTGCGGGAAAATAGAAACCGGAAAAGACACATGGTATCTTTTTTATTTTGAAGGCAGTCAGAGGACGCCGGTCAGAGAATGAAGCCGGAGAAGAAAAGATATACAGCAAACGGGAATCCGTATTGCCGGCCAAAACTCCTTTTCGGGCATACCACGCCCTAATATCATCGGATGGCGCAAATTTAGCGGCGGCATAAAAAGCCTGCCCAGCTTTTCTACGCCAGAAACGGACACACACAATGAGAATAAGCACCGACATCAATCCTGACAGGAGCAATATGGCCTTGAGACCATATAAGTCCCATGCAATAAGATTTATGGTTGTCGATGCCATTTCTATTTATATCTGAATTGATTGGGGCAGTTTGGGGAACTTCAGTGAACTTTGGGGAACCGCTGCGGTTTCCCATAATCCGATTTCGTAATCTAATTATAGAACCCCGATACAATTTAAGCCATACACCCATTATTGTTGCAGCAGTCCCTTCCCTTTGTCGGTTAGACGGTATTTTTGCCGTGGGTGATTCGGTTTATCAGGATACAGGGGGACTATCAATCCTTGCCTGATTGCGGGATAAAGGTAAAGCTCCAATAAATTACCCTTGTCCTTTAAGCCGATTAAATTCATGATTTCCTTTGCGGAAAGTGTCTTATCGGCTATTGTATCCACTATTTTTTCTACTTGTTCGCTAACTGTTGGGTAACTGTTGGGTAACTGTTGGGTAACTGTTGGGTAACTGTTGGAAACCAAATCCGTTGCCCCGTTCTCGATACTGTAATTCAGATTATAGAGCGTCAGCGTGAAATCATAGCTGTCGGAATAGAATTTCGGATGCAGTTCTTCCCGATAGTTGGGCTGCAGACTGTAGTCCTGACAGATTTTCTTGAAACCGCTGCCCCGGCGCTCCATATATTTGAGACGGCTGAAAATGTCGGCAAGCACGGGGTTACGACGGCGCGACTTGATGCTCATGATGTCGCAATCCTGAACAGGCTTGTTCTCGTACATTCCTCCGGGAGAAGAAATCTCTATGCGGTTGTCGAAGATGTCAATATGTACCTCGCCGCCGATTTCAATGTAAGACCTGTGTATCAGAGCGTTTACCAATCCCTCAAGAATGCTGTCTTCGGGATATCCGAGCAATTCCACACGTCCGTCCGGGGTCTTGTACCACATCTTTTTTGAATTGCGGCGGCAAAAATCCAGTCCCTCCTGCAATAAAATGACGAGACTGCCGGAGACCTCCATGTCATCGAGGGCATCCATAATGCCGTGTGCCTGGTCAAGACCGTTCCAGCGGGTACAGAATATCCGCGAATGCCTGACAGGACTTTCGTCTGCCAGCAGCGCACCTGCGTTTGTTAACCTCCCGTCCGCGCTTACGATGCCCCAAGATTCGTAATCGTCATCGGTAAACTCCTTGCCTGTCCGGGCATGAAAAACGGAACGCAGTTTGGTGAAGGCGTAATTCTCAAACTTATAACCTGACAACAGGCTGTCATACGACTGGTGGGTTCCCCGGAGTACAAGTTCTCTGAGCATATTGGCGGTCGCAGGGACACTCTCGTTACCGATACGGCAGAAAGCGATTTGCTGTCCGTCGCCCATATAATAATACGGGGTTATGGTTCCCGGCTCGATACGGACAATCATCAGTGTTTTTCCGTCCACATTCTCGAAGGATAGTGAGAACTCAGGCACCGGATCCAGTTTACCTTTGACTATTTCGCTGAATTTTTCGGAAACGTACTTCGGATCCTCCAATCCAATCACGGTGTCATCATCGGCCACGCCAAAAATCAGAGAGCCGCCCCGCCCGTTTGCAAAGGCGGAAACACTCTTGCACCAGCTCTTCGGCTTGTTTACTTCAAGCTGCTGCTTCTTGTCGTAATCGGTTGTCTCTCCGATTATATGTACGAGGTCTGTCATCTTTTTATGAGAATTTGGGTGCAAAGTTAGCAAAAATAATCCACAAGACCTTGATTCATAGAATCAAATTGATGATTTAGACATCAATATGTTTATTTGAGTCCCCAATCAGTAATAATTTTCTTGCAAAATCAGCACTGAAATAAATTGTAGCCCAATCTTTCACCGATAAAATCCCTTTCAGAAAGTGAAATACGTTTTTTGACAAAACGGAATAAGCAGGAGTCGTTTTACCTGTTACTTTACTTTATGCGTATCCTATATACGCCCGGAATAAAATAAAACGATGAGTTGTCTTTTATGAGGACAAATATTGCTTAAAGCAACATATAATCATACTGTGGTATTTTCATACTTACTTTTCACACAAAACAGTGTTCAGAGTATGAAAGTGAGTTTGAAATCAGTGCTTTATACTAATTGTCGTTAAGAAACAGGGATTTTTCTGAATATAATTTCACGGCTTGCAATAATCGACATTACTTTGCACGAAAAATAAAACTCAAACCCAAATTAACGCAAACGACAATGACTCCGTATGTAATATTTGTCATCGTGCTGACAGTGGCCTACATCATCTATTACGGCTACCATATCAGCAAAGACCTTTACGGTAAGAAAAACGAGAAAGACACCCCGGTCGAGGAATTTGATGTCAGCGGGATGCAGGATGATGTTGTCGCCACACCCGTGAGGGAAAGCGGCGACGGATTCTCCATCGGAGAAGAGACAGACAGGGGAAGTGACAGCCCGAGTGTTTCAGAACCGGAAGAGGAAGCACCTGCCGGGAACGGCAAGGACCGTTTCGATGACCTGACAGAAAACATGGACGAGACCGACGTGACAAGCGAGGGAGGAGTCCCGTATGACGAACTTGAACAGATGTTGTATGACAAGAAATCAGACATTGCATTCCGTAAATCCACAGTCAGCCATACCCGGGAGACATACTGACCTTGCACGTGCGGCACTGACGGCTGTGCTTGCCGTCTGCTGCCAGTCCGCGTTCGCCAAATGCGGCGGAGTGGATTACAGCTGGGGCGCGGACGGACTGGCGAAAGCCCACGACTTCGTGATAACCATGCTGCTCTACGTGGTCTATGTCTGCTATGCCGTGGCCGGCATCGTGTCCGTCATCGCAAGCCTGCAGATTTACTTCAAGATAAACGCCGGAGAGGAAGGCTGGAAGAAAGAGATAATGATGGTGGTGGGAGCCATCCTGTTCATCATCGGGGCAACCATCGTGTTCCCCGCCTTCTTCGGCTACCGTGTATAAACAGACTCAAATGCGCAAATGAGAAATAAGAGAACCGTTAAACAATTTCAAAACGAAACAGATGAACAAATTACAGAAAATCAAGAACTCCATCAGGAAATTCGTCACATCCCCGCGATTCAGCTCGCTGGCACTCATGCTGCTTGTCGGCACTGTCGCCTGCCTCGCCCAGAACACCGCAGGAAACTATGAGGCGGGCACATCGGCCCTGACCACGGTCACGGAGGAAATCGCCAAGTATGTGCCCATCGTCGTCAAGCTCTGCTATGCCATCGCCGGTGTCGTGGCCGTCGTGGGCGCGATCAGCGTCTATATCGCCATGAATAACGAGGAGCAGGACGTGAAGAAAAAAATAATGATGGTGGTTGGAGCCTGCATCTTCCTGATTGCGGCAGCCCAGGCACTGCCCCTGTTCTTCGGTATCTCCTGACCTTATGGCAGAGAACACAGACAACGGCTATACCGCTTACCCGGTTTTCAAGGGGCTTCAGAAGCCTCTTGAATTCCTGGGTATCCAGGGCCGCTACATCTATTGGGCGGCCGGAACCGCCGGCGGTGCGATAGTCGGATTCATCATCGGCTACTGTGTGCTGGGCTTCCTCACCGGACTTGTCATACTGGTTATGGCGGTCGGTACGGGAGCCGGTTTCATCATGGTGAAACAGCGCAGGGGGCTTCACTCCAAGAAGACCGACAAAGGGATATTCGTTTACACCAGTTCAAAAAAGATTTGAAAGCATGAGAAATTTCGGATTGATAATGTTGCTTTTCCTGCTGCTTGCCGGCTGTTCGGGGAACACACGCAACGGGGATGCCCTGTCAGCGCACCATACGGCGGAAAAGGTGAAGGACGGCTGGTCGAAGATGTCCAAGCCTCTTGAGATAGAGGTGTCGGGACGGACAAAGGCCGAGCTGGAAGCGATAGGCTCGCTGGCCGTATGGCTTGACGGCATGGAGGACGGCAAGGCCGTGGAATTCCGTTTCGACGGCAAGGTGTTCAAGCCCTCGGTCCCCGTCATGGCGGACAGCACGGCTTCGCCCCTTGTCTGCTATCCGTTCTTTCCGTCACTGCATCCGGCCGACACCGTTGCGGTGAGCCATCCGCTCGGCGAGAAACTTGCCGGACAGATACAATCCGTGACACAGACAAACGACAAAACAAAGATTACAATGAAATTAGAAGAACTTACCGCCCTGCTGCGCCTGATACTGAAAAGCGACAATATCAGCGACGTGATGCAGATTCTGGAAATACAGGGGGACTGTGTGGCAACCGCAGGCTTCCTGATTCCGCTCAAGGGGATGCTGGACGGCAGACGCTCCGATACCGACCGGGTGTGCTCGGTGCTTTCGGACTGCCTGCTGAACAACGGCATCCCGCACGATTTCAACCTCATTCCTACGGAGGATTCCGGGGAGATACACATCACTCTCAAGGTCAACGGGAAGAAACTGTCCGTCTCCACCACGCTGCCACCGCTGCGGAGAGGAAGCATCACCGAGTTGCGTCTGCAAGTCAGCGACGGCAGGCTGTCGTTAGGCAGCAGTTGGGTCGATACCCGTCATCCTTTCGAGAAACAGCCTGTCGCCGCCACCGATTCGGTCAAGACCGGATATTTCCTGCAGAAGGACGGCACCATCTCGCCCAAGCTCGACGAAAACAGCCTTGCCTGGGTCATAAAGACTGACGGGCGTCACGGAAAGGCCGTCGCTCTGGACGACAACAGCACGTGCAACTGGTTCGGGAAGCGGTCTTTCCGCACCGGCCATGTGTTCGAGACGGCGGACGGCAAGCTCCGTGAGGGATATTTCGGTCAGCCGCAGGAGGAAGAGGACCACATCGTGTTCAGTCCCCGCATCAGATATCCGGGCAGCTGCGCATTGGGATTCGATGACGGGGCGGCACTCACGCAGGCCATACTCCGCAACGCGACCGGACACGCCCTGAAGAACTTTCAGGACAAACGGGTGCTGCCGTCCGCCTATATCCCGTCATTGGCGGAAATGGCCCGGCTTGCCCATCATCTTGAAAAGCACAAGGACAGCCTGCCCTCATTCTTCAAGATGCCGGAAGGCACCTATGCCACCTCCTGTGAATCGGGCGCGGACACCTTCTACTCCATCGACATGAGCGGATGGTTCATCACCGCCTACAACTCCAAGGAGCACAGCGACATGAAAACAAGACTCTTTTATCTATTCTGACCGTCATGACCTGGTATGTGATACTGTTTTTCGCGGCTACCCTGACAGGTATGGCAATCTCGGTGGCCGTATTCGGCACGGGAGGCAAACGCAAGCGCGTCTTCCGTGACATCTATTTCTCTGTGGAGGACAACGACGGCATCGGTGTCATATACACCAAGACCGGTGAGTATTCCGCCGTGCTTGAGATTGAGAATCCCGTGCAGAAGTATTCCGCCGACGCCGACCGCTACTATGATTTCTGCCACCTGCTGACGGCTGTGGCGCAGACCCTCGGCGAAGGATATGCCATACACAAGCAGGACGTGTTTTCCCGCCGGCGTTTCTCGCAGGCGGACGCGAAGGACAAGGAGTTCCTGTCACGTTCCTATTTCGCCTACTTTGAAGGCCGTCCCTATACCGACACGCGCACTTATCTTGTCATCACGCAGGAATCGAAGAAAGGGAAGCTGTATTCCTTTGACATGAAGAAATGGAAGGACTTTCTCGTGAAGATCCGCAAGGTGAAGGACCAGCTGCGCGACGGCGGTCTGAAAGTGCGCTTCCTGACTGCCGGGGAATGCGACAACTATGTTGACCGCTATTTTGCAATGGACTTCGACAGTCCGGTCGTCACCATGAACAACTTTAAGGTGGATGACGAGAGCATCGGCATGGGCGACCGCAAGTGCCGCGTGTTCTCGCTTGTCGATGTGGACTGTGCGGGACTGCCGTCCCTTGTCCGTCCTTTCGCCAACGTGGAGGTGAACAACACGGGAATGCCCCTTGACCTCATGTCGGCCATCGACAGCATCCCGGAGGCGGAGACCGTCATCTACAACCAGATGATTTTCATCCCCAACCAGAAACGGGAACTTTCGTCCCTTGAGAAAAAGAAGAACCGCCATGCCTCCATCCCCAATCCGAGCAACCAGATTGCCGTGGAGGACATCAAGCAGGTGCAGGAAGTGGTGGCACGCGAGGGCAAGCAACTTGTCTATACGCACTTCAACCTCGTCGTGTGCTGTCCCCGCAACGTGGATATGCAGAAGCCCGTGAACCATCTTGAAAACATGTTCGGGCGCATGGGCATCCATATCTCCAAGCGTGCCTACAACCAGCTTGAACTGTTCGTGAACTCGTTTCCGGGAAACTGCTACGGCATGAATCCCGAATATGATCGTTTCCTTACCCTGTCGGATGCCGCCGCCTGCCTGATGTACAAGGAGCACGTGCAACACAGCGAGGACACCCCGCTGAAGATATACTACACCGACCGTAAAGGGATGCCGGTAGCCATCGACATCACCGGCAAGGAGGGAAAGGTCAAGATGACCGACAACAGCAATTTCTTCTGCCTGGGGCCTTCGGGCAGCGGCAAGAGCTTCCACATGAACAGCGTGGTGCGCCAGTTGCACGAGCAGGGAACGGACGTGGTAATGGTCGATACCGGTAACTCCTACGAGGGACTTTGCGAGTACCTCGGCGGCAAGTATATCTCCTACACCGAGGAGAAGCCCATCACCATGAACCCGTTTAAGATTACCAAGGAAGAGATAAACATCGAGAAAATCAATTTCCTGAAAAATCTTATCCTGCAGATTTGGAAAGGCTCGGAGGGTGTCGTGACGAAGACCGAGGACAGGCTTATCGGCCAGACCATCGAGGAATACTACCGCAGCTACTTTACGGGTAAAATAGATGCGCCGTTGTCGTTCAACTCGTTCTTCGACTTCGCCGTGGCCCGCATACCGGAGATTATCAGTGAGAACGAGCTGAAAGGCATCAACACGGCCGACCTCAATTACCAGCTGCGTGACTTTTACAAGGGAGGCAGCCACGAGACCACGCTGAACGAGAATATGGACAGCACGCTGTTTGACGAAACTTTTATTGTGTTCGAGATTGACGCAATCAAGGATGACGCCACGCTGTTCCCGATAGTCACGCTGATTATCATGGATGTGTTCCTGCAGAAGATGCGTCTGAAAAAGAACCGTAAAGTCCTTGTCATCGAGGAGGCATGGAAAGCCATCGCCACCCCGCTCATGGCCGAGTATATCAAGTATTTATACAAAACGGCCCGTAAGTTTTGGGCATCGGTCGGCGTCGTGACGCAGGAGATACAGGACATCATCGGCAGCGAGATTGTGAAGGAGGCCATCATCAACAATTCCGACGTGGTGATGCTGCTCGACCAGAGCAAGTTCCGTGAACGCTTCGACAACATCAAGGCCATCCTCGGACTCACCGATGTGGACTGCAAGAAGATTTTCACCATCAACCGGCTTGACAACAAGGACGGCCGCTCCTTCTTCCGTGAGGTGTTCATCCGCAGAGGCTCGACGAGCAGCGTGTACGGTGTGGAGGAATCGCACGAGTGCTACATGACCTATACCACGGAGCGTGCGGAAAAGGACGCACTCAAGCTATACAAGGCGGAACTGGGGTGCAGCCATCAGGAGGCTATCGAGAGGTATTGCAGGGACTGGGACAACTCCGGCATCGGTGCCCCGCTGGAATTTGCCCGACGGGTGCAGAAAGCCGGCCATGTGCTGAACCTGCCCGCAAGGAACGATACAAAGTAAAACCATAAACAAAAGCCCATTATGAACGAGAACAAACTGATAGAGGAATTTTGGCGCGACTGCGACAACAACAATTTCAGCAAGGAAGCCACCGTGCTGTTCTATTACCTGCTTTACCGCTACAGGCGTGACCGCCAGGAGACCATCAGCATCAATCCGGCCGCATTGCTCAGTCTTGTCAGCGGTTACAGCGTCACGGCGATGAAAGCCGCCAGTGAAGAACTGCAGTCACGCGGATATGTGGAGTACACACCCGCCAACGACGGCTGCACTTCCGGCAAATACCGCTTCCTCAAGACAGGGACGGTGAAAAAGGGGAAATAAAACGACAAACAGACTGCAAGCATGAACCGCCTCCTGATCATATTGACCGTACTGCTGACCGTGGCGTCCGACGCTGCGGCCTCGGTGTGGTATTCCGTCAACTACGACAAGAAAACGGTGGCCGCCATGACCGCCGCTTTCGGCACGGAGACGGCCACGGAAATGTATTACAGCGAACAGGTCAGGAAGATACTCGACCGTTACAGCGCGGCGGAAGTCGCCACGGCCGGCATCTTCATGTCCAAGTATCTTGACCGCAAGGCGTTGACCGACCTCGGCATCTGGAGCAGTGCCACGGAAAACTATTACTACCGCCGCATCTATTCACTGGTGAGCGCGAAGATCATGCCGAAGATATGGACTGTCGCGGGCATGATGCTCCGTTCGCCCCAGACCGCGCTCTACTGGGGCAGCTACCTGTTCAAGGTCTGCCATGAGGTGGAGACGCTCTGCATGCAGTTCGAGTCCATCGTTACCAACAGCTCGCTGTCTTTCCGTGACGTGGTGTTCCTGCAGCTCGCCCCTCAGTTCCAGCCCCTGTTCGACCTTGCCGACGGCGGCAGCGTGGACTGGCGCAGGTTCTTCGACGACCTCGGCAGTATTCCCAACCATTTCAACAAGGAAAATCTCAAATCCGATGTAAACACCCTGTACGACATGGGAGTCAGCATAGCCGGTGCGGGAGCCGAGAACATGATGGAGGCACTGCTCGGCGGCAGTTCGTTCAATGACATCGCCAAGGGGAACGTCACCGCCATCGTGAACGCTGCGGAGAGCAGCTACGGATTCTACAAGGCACTTGAGCATGACCTCGGCGGCACCCTGCTCTCGATGGTCGGCGGCCCGGAAAACGTGGCCCGGCTGTTCAGTATAGACAGCTACAACATGACCTCGTGGATGACCGACTATCTCCGTGAGACGATGGGACAGTATTACATCCAGCGTTGGTATATCTACCGCCGTGACAGCGGCAGCGAGACACTTTGTGACTACATGCCTCCCACGGATGACAACAGCATCCTTTACGGCGGCGCGTGGACACGCGTCAATACCACCGACGCGGACTTCTACCCCTCGTCGGCACAGACGGAGCAGATACTCTCCAACTCGGAGAGCTACGCCGGATGGTCGAGAAATAAGGTCAGGCAGATGAACGCATCGGGCGACGGCTTCCATTATTCCATCTCCTATTCCCGCTACGCATACATACTGTCAAAGAAGAACAGGCAGTACGCCAAGTCCTACGCCTATTCCATCCGTGTCACCAAGAGCTGGAACCGGACGGAAGAGATATATGAGGATGTGTTCGATTCCTATTCGATGGATCTGGGCACCTTCCAACGGCAGATGCAGGCCCGGCTGTCGGAGTTCAACGACAACGAGGAAGGATATGTCTATTACATCGGTTCGGATGCCAAGAACTATTACCAGGCGACCGACGAAGCCAAGATGAAAGGCACAGAGAGCGTGATTATCTCCGTGACCTGCCATGACGGGTTCACCATATCGCAGGGAAACACGCAGTACAAGTGCCGTAGCTGCGGCGGTTCGCTCAACGGCCACTCCAAGGAGTGCGCCATGCAGACCACGCTGACGGACAACAGCCTCGACCTGTCGGAGTTTGACCGTCTGGAAACGGAATACAACAACCGCATTGCGGAGCTTCAGGCACAGATAGACATCTTGAATGCCGAGAACCGGTCGCTGATAAGCCGGATAGCCAATGCCACCGTGGAGGAAGCGGCGGTACTGCGCCAGCAGTACAACGCCAACAAGAGCCGGATAGAGGAACTGACACGCCAGCAGGAGGGCTTCAGACAGAAACTCATTGACCTGCGGGCTGCGCGTGAGGAAGCCGCCGGTGGCGAGGACGTGCCCACCGATGACTACTACCGCATCCCCGCCATCATGAACGACTGCAAGACCGCCTTCGACCTCACCTGGCAGGGAGAGGGACACTGGGAGGGCTACACCTATGTGCGCACCGCCACCTCCGGGAGCATGGACGCCGTGATTACGTTCAAGGCCACGCTGAGCATCGCCCGCAAGCCGAAATATTTCCTCGGCATCAAGATACACAGGGCCATCATGCAGATAGAATGGACGCTGACGGCGGATTACAGCGACACGCAGGTAGTGGACGTGCTGCAGCTCGACCCGGACAAGAGCGACAGGGAGAACGCCGCCACAGTGAACGCCCGCATCTCGGAGATAGCGAGGGACTATCCCTCCTGTACCGTCAGCACCGAATATATCAGGAACGAGCCGGTGGAGCAGGACAACAGCGGCGACACCTACCACCTGCTGTGGTCTTCGGACAGACTGGAGATAGCGCGTGAGGTGGACAGCCGCCTGACACGCATCTATGCCGACCTCGTGTGCCTTGAGAAGATGATGCACTACAAGCTGTCCATCATCGACGTGCTGAAAAATGCCGCCCCCTACATCAACGACGAGCAGGGACGCAGGCGCACGATTCTTGACGAGAGCTTCGCCCGTTGGATGAACGGTGCCGGAAGCCGCAATTACAGATATATGGAGGAACCGACCGAATGAAAATGCAAATCCACATACTGCTTACGCTGATGATGCTGGCAATGCCGGCTGTCGTCAGGGCGCAATGGGGCTTCGACGTGGCCTCCGTGGAAGCGTATATCGCCGACCACAAGAACCAGCGCAGCCTGCTTCTCGCCCGTGCCACGCTGGAACAGAGCAACAACCTGCTGCACGAGTACAGCGCGAAAGCGGCGGAAGACTACAAGGTGCTGAACTTCGACCTTGACAAATACACCAGGGCTTTCGATGTGATAGACGTGCTGTACCAGTCGCTCCGCACCTCCATGAACGTGTATTCCACCTATCAGACGGTGAGCGACCGCATCGGCGACTACAAGAAACTGCTCGAAGACTACAACTCCAAGGTGCTGAAACGCAACAGGCTCGCCCTGCAGGACACCGTCATCATACGGATAAGCCTGAGGTGCATCGACCGCATATCGGCCGAGGGCAAGGGGCTGTACCGCTCGGTCAGTGACCTTGTGCTGTACGCCACGGGAGCCGCCGCGTGCTCGACATCCGACCTCATGCTTGTGCTGGAGAGCATCAACACGAGCCTTGACAACATCAAGAAACTGCTCAATGCCGCCTATTTCGACACATGGAGATACATTCAAGTTCGGATAGGCTATTGGAAAGAAAGTATTTACACACCCCGTTCACGGTCGCTCATCATAGAGGACGCCTTCGGGCGGTGGCGGCAGAGCGGGCTTAACCCATACAGGAACAGGAAATGAGACTACTGATGCTATATCTGATGACAGGGATGTGCGTGGCTTCGGCCACGGCACAGAACGTGACCTACAACCATGATTCCGCCAAGCAGAACCAGTTTACCGTAGCGGAAATCGGCTCAGGCTCCCTTACGCCGGACCTGTATTACACCCTCCTGCACAACAGTTACCGGAAGACCGCCTCGGCGAAGAACAAGCTGTCGTTCCGCACCACGGCGGGAATCGCCGGATACTGGCAGGTGGACGATGCGGAGAAACTGGACTCCGCCATGACGAAACGCGCCGAGATAGAGGCGTTGAACGTGGCCGACCGCACAGGCGGCGCACTGGATGTGGCATGGCTGGCGGAGGGAGACAAGCTCAACTCCAAGATGGCGGACTTCAAGAAAAACATCGACCGCATCCTGCAGCTCGGCGGTTCCCCCGGTCAGCAGACGGTGTGGAAGGAATACTACAATGTGTTCAAGTCGGCCATCAAAGCGACACAGGATGCGTATATGCCCAACTCGCAGCGCAAGAAGCAGTATTTGAGCATCTATGCCGACGTGTCGCGCAAGAACGAGGAACTGGTGCGCTATCTCGTCTATCTGGCCAACAGCAAGACGACCGCCTCGCTGCTGGCATCAAGCTATGAAAGGGAAAACAAAAACGCCGTGTATGCGGCGGAGGCACTTGCCCGGTGGCGCGATGCGTGCTGGAGCGCGACAGGAAACAGTGTCAACCAGCCATAAGGGCGACAGATTCAGAAATAAATAACGACTAATAAACAAAATTCAATGGCAGACAATATTCTTAGCGATTTTGGTATCAACCTGCTTGAAGAAGAGGTGGATGACGTGATTTTTCAGACCAACGAGTTCTTGTGCGACGCTACTTTTACCGGTTCACAAGGCCCGTTCTGGTGGATTCTTCAGATGTGCATGGCACTGGCGGCACTCTTCGCCATCATCATGGCGGCAGGCATGGCGTACAAGATGATGGTGAAGAACGAGCCACTTGATGTGATGAAGCTGTTCCGTCCCTTGGCGGTGGCCATCGTCATGACATGGTGGTATCCTCCTGCGGACACGGGGATGCACAACAGCGGCAGCAGCTGGTGTGTGCTTGATTTCCTTTCGTACATCCCCAATGCCATCGGCTCATACACCCATGACCTGTATCAGGCGGAAGCCGCCCAGATTGGGGATAAGTTCGAGGAAGTGCAGCAGCTCATCTTCGTCCGTGACACGCTCTATACCAGCCTTCAGGCACAGGCGGACGTAGCCCGTGCCGGTACGATGGACCCCGCCCTGATAGAATCGACGATGGAGCAGACCGGAGTCGATGAAGTCACCAATATGGAGAAGGATGCCAGCAAGCTGTGGTTCACCAGTCTTGTCTCAGGCGCGACCGTCTGCATAGACAAAATCGTGATGGTTATTGCGCTGATTGTCTTTAGAATAGGTTGGTGGGCAACTAACCTACTAAACACATTATCACATTATAAATAAGCGAATTAATTCTTACTTTATTAGAATGGATAACAAAAAAGCAACAATGATATAATTTATTTGTACGTTGTAGCAAATGCTCTCATTTGAATATAAACAAATGTACGCATTAATGGAGATAATGCAGAAAAACCATGAAGCATATACGACTCACTGCCACTCTCCATTTGTAGATGTGTGAAAGTAACAATCCATTAATGGACAATAGGGTATATAAAGGACAGATTTCCCGTATATTCGTCTCCTTATTCCTGAATTATGAGCGTAAGTCACATAATTATGGAGAGATATCCACCCTTTAATGGGGAGAGCTGTCGGCAAATATTTGATGGAAATGCCCCGAAAATCACAGGAGAATAGCCATACAATGGGCTGATACACAATAATTATTGGATAAACGTGGTCTGCTCCTGCAAACAGCAAGTTGTCTTTTCGTTAAACGAAAACAGGACGGTTTAACGGCGGAAACGCCGCCAAACCGCCTCCCCCCAAAAAGCTCCGGAGTCGGCTTTGATTTTCCTTATGCCATCTCTATACATTTACTTTCCAATTACAGGATTTTTCTTGAATATCCCATAAATGAGCATATAATCCCTCATCTTTTAATAATTGTTCATGTGTCCCTTGTTCTATAATATTTCCACCATCTAAAACAATAATTTTATCAGCATCACTTATTGTTTTTAGTTTATGCGCTATAACTATAACAGTTCTACCTTGTATTAAAGAATTGATTGCATACTGTATTTCCACTTCATTTTCTGGATCTAAAGAAGCTGTTGCTTCATCTAATAAAATTACAGGAGCATCTTTTAATATAGCACGTGCAATTGAGATTCTCTGTTTTTCTCCTCCAGATAAGGTACATCCACCTTCACCTATCATTGTATCATATCCTTGAGGTAAATGTATTATAAAATCATGACATTGAGCTTTTTTAGCCGCCTCTATTATCTCATTATCTGTAGCATTCTCTTTACCAAATCGAATATTATTCTTTATGGTATCCTGAAATAAATATACGTCCTGAAATACCATTGAAATGCGTTGCATAAGTTTCTCAGGATCAATCTCTCGTATATTTTTGTTACCTAATAATATTACACCTTTATCAGGATCATAAAACCGAGCGCAAAGTTTCATCAATGTACTTTTTCCACTTCCAGAAGGCCCAACTATAGCAGTTAAAGAACCTTGTTTCATTGTAACACTTATATCATGTAGGATATATTTATCATTATACCCAAAAGATACATTTCTAAATATAATATCTCCTTGTTCCGGAGCATCTTGTGTTCCTGACATTTCTGGTTCATTTAGTAAATTCAAAATACGTTCACCTGCAATAGAATAATAACGGAATTCTGCAAGATTGATTAGTGCTAATGTTAGTGGGTCAAAAACTCTGGAGCCAACGATAAGGAACATCACAAAAATAGCAACAGAAAGTTTTCCTCCAATTAAAAGGTATGTACCACATAATATCATCAAAGTAAGTCCCATACGAAGAAGGGTTACAGACAACATGACAATAGGTCCAATCAGAGCTTCTGTTTTGATATTCGCACGTTTGAGATCATTAAATGCTTCCTGTAAACGGATGAACTTTATTCCAGTCATATTATATGCTTTGATAACACGTATCTGTCTCTTATACACATCTCCGAGCCCACGAGACTACGCTGCATCTCGT
>ENA-OYXU01000241-OYXU01000241.1-human-gut-metagenome-genome-assembly--contig:-NODE-241-length-22953-cov-6.837191_pt1 | contig 22953 bp, 20 predicted proteins | sample MGYA00243243_ERZ653435 | MGnify/ENA primary metagenome ERZ653435 (study PRJEB26926, sample SAMN06165113) | human gut metagenome | biome: ENVO:00009003; feature: ENVO:2100002; material: ENVO:00002003... | reverse complement strand
CGTCGGCAGCGTCAGATGTGTATAAGAGACAGGTACAGCGGCATCTTCGGCCACCCCATATCCGACGCCCTGCAGTCGCTCATGGCCGACAAGGTCGAGATAGTGCGTGGCCCGGCGTCGACTCTCTACGGCTCAAACGCCATGGGCGGTGTCATCAACATCATCACGCGCCGCATGGCAGCCGACGGCGTGGAGACTATGGCACGTGCAGGCTACGGCTCTTACAACACCCTCGAGACCGAGCTCACCAACCGACTGCGCCGGGGGCGCTTCTCGTCGACCGTCAGCGGCTCGTATAACCGCAGCGACAACAACCGGCACGACATGAATTTCAGCCAGTACAGCGGATTCGCAAAGCTGGGCTATGACATCAGCAGCCGCTGGCGCGCCTTCGCTGACGTGGACCTGACGCAGTTCAAGGCCTCAAACCCGGGACCTGTGAGCGCGCCGCTCATCGACGCCGACCAGCGCATCACGCGCGGCGCCGCAGCCATCGGCGTCGACAACAGCTACGGCAAGACCAACGGCGGCGTGAGCGTATTCTTCAACTGGGGTCACCACTGGATTAACGACGGCCACACGGCCTCGGCCGACCCTCGCGCCTACCGCTTCATCTCCGACGACAACATGGCCGGCGTGTCGCTCTGGCAGAGCTGGCAACCGGCCGAGGGCTCGGTGTTCACCGCCGGCGCCGACTGGTTTCACTATAGCGGCCGGGCTTGGAACAGCTATGTCACCGGTCCGCGCGAGGGCGAGAGCGAGGAGATAGCCGACCGTTTTCACAACGAATTTGCGGGCTACATAGACCTGCGCCAGCAGCTTTTCGGACGTCTGACCGTGAGCGCGGGTGTGCGTGCTGACCATAACTCGGGCGTCGGCACCGAATGGATGCCCAAGGGCGGATTAGCGCTGAATCTGCCGCGCGAAATCACGCTGCGGGCATCGGCGAGTCGCGGTTTCCGCTACCCGACCATCAGAGAGATGTATATGTTCCCGCCGCAAAATCCCGACCTGCAGCCCGAGCGTTCGTGGACTTATGAGGCAGCCTACAGCCAGACGCTGCTCGACGGCGCTCTGCGCTACGGCGTCAACCTCTATTATCTCAACGCCTCAAACATCATCCTGACGCTGCCGCGCACTGACGGTCCGGGACGGCTCAATGTCAATAGCGGCAAACTTATCAGCCGCGGCGTGGAGTTCGAGGGCTCATGGCGCATAAGCCGCCGCATGAGTGCAGACGCCAACTACAGTTATGACGACCTGTCGCGCACAGTGGCCGGCGCGCCGGCCCATAAGCTCTATGGCGGCGCCACTTATTCGCACAGGCGTCTGACAGCTCAGACCGGACTGCAGTACGTAGCCGGACTGCACACGTCAGACACGCCGGCCGACGACCGCAAGGAGAGTTTTGTGCTCTGGAGCGTGCGCGGCGAGTTTGAGGTCTGCAAATATCTGAGTCTGTGGGTGCGCGGCGAGAATCTGCTCGCGCAACACTATGAAATCAACGCCGGATTCCCGATGCCCCGCGCCACAGCCATAGCCGGCGTGAAAGTGAAGTTTTAAAAAGGTTCAGAGTTCTCGGAGAACTCTGAGGCCTTATTAATCACAGAGCCCCGTCACAGGTCTGAGCTGCGGCGGGGCTTTGTTATGGGTGATGGTGTGAGCGAGGGGGCTATCGGCCGAATATCATACGGATGCGCTCCCAGAGGGTCATAGGTTCGGTCTTGACGTGTATCGACACTTTTGACGATTTGCGGTTGAGAAAAATAATCGACGAGTGCATGACTATCGCTATCCACTCCTCGAACGGAACGATGGCATGTATACGCGAAAGAGGCAGGCGGTGAAAAGGCGATGAGGCATCAATCGAATTAATCAAAAGCTCATCGTTGTCCATGTCGATTGTAATGTTATGATGCTCGGCAACATAATCAAACAGCAGAGCGAAATCGAGACAATCGGGGCTTTTGGGCAGTTTCCTGAACTTCTTGTACAGCGTATTTATGACTTGTTTTGTAATCATAACTTAATTTTCACACACGGCTTGAAAGGTTTTAAATGCGTTTTACGCGGAGGAATGCCGTGGAGAGAGTTTTGTCGGGCGGCTCCGTTTATTATTATAACGGAGGTCTGCCGATAAGGTTTAGACTCTGTTTACTTTTTTTGTGAAAATATCAGGCAGACTTTTTTAGGAATAAAAAGCAATCGGCCCTGCTTTTTTACAGGGCCGATAACTCTTATGAAAACTGTCAGGCGAGGAAGCCGAGGAGGACACCTGCGGCGACTGCCGAGCCGATAACGCCGGCCACATTGGGGCCCATGGCATGCATCAGCAGATAATTCGAGGGATCATACTCCAGACCGAGATTGTTGGAGATACGTGCCGACATCGGGACAGCCGACACACCGGCGTTGCCGATGAGCGGGTTGATTTTTTTGTCCTTGGGCAGCACGAGGTTGAAGAGCTTGACAAAGAGCACACCTGACGACGAGGCAATCACGAAGGCCATAAAGCCGAGGAAGAAGATGAAGATTGTCTGCGGGGTCAGGAACTGTGATGCCTGAGTCGAAGCGCCCACGGTCATGCCGAGGAGGATGGTGACGATGTCGGTCAGGGCGTTTGAGGCTGTCTTGGCCAGACGTGTCGTCACGCCGCACTCACGCAGCAGGTTGCCGAAGAAGAGCATGCCGAGCAGAGGCAGACCCGAGGGAACGACAAAGCAGGTGAGAAGCATGCCGACAATCGGGAAGATAATCTTCTCGTTCTGAGAGACGGCACGCGCGGGTTTCATGCGGATAAGACGCTCTTTCTTGGTGGTGAACAGGCGCATCAGCGGGGGCTGAATCACAGGCACGAGGGCCATGTATGAGTAGGCCGATACGGCGATGGCGCCCATCAGGTTGGGAGCGAGTTTTGACGACAGGAAGATAGCGGTAGGGCCGTCAGCGCCGCCGATGATGGCGATGGCACCGGCCTGATCGGGAGCGAAACCGATGGCGAGAGCCACCATATAGGCTCCGAAGATGCCGAACTGTGCGGCAGCGCCGATGAGCATGAGCTTGGGATTGGCGATGAGAGCCGAGAAGTCGGTCATGGCGCCGATGCCGAGGAAAATCAGAGGCGGATACCATCCGGCACTCACACCGTTATAAAGGATATTGAGCACCGAGCCCTGCTCATAGATGCCGATTTCGAGACCGGCCTCAGTGTTGAAGGGCACGTTGCCGATAAGGATACCGAAACCGATGGGCACGAGCAGCATCGGCTCAAAGTTCTTCTTGATGGCAAGCCAGATGAAGAACAGGCCGACTGCGAGCATGACAAAGTTGCCAAACTCTGCGTTGGCAAAACCTGTCAGTTCCCAGAACTGTTGCAGGTTGTTTAAAAGGAAATCACCGAATGACATAATCTGCGTGTTTTCTGTGATGTCACAAATTATTCGATGGTGATGAGCACAGCGCCTTCAAGCACCGAGTCGCCGGGATTAACGTTGATAGAGGCGATTTTGCCGTCGCGTCCGGCGTGGATGGCGTTCTCCATCTTCATGGCCTCGAGCACGAGCACTGTGTCGGCGGCCTTGACAGTCTGACCGACTTTGACCGGAATCGAAAGCACGACACCGGGCAACGGGCAGACGACCTGAGCGCCTGTGCCTGTTGCTGCGGGCTTGGAGATGACTTTCTCGCCTGATGCAGTGCGCGGTGCGGCTGACGGACGCGGAGCGTTGACAACTTTTGTGACAGCTGCGGCTTTTTTCTCAAGCTCTACCTTATAGGGCACACCGTTGACTTCGACCTGTGCGATATTGTCGTCGATGTCTCCGACGGCCACCTTATAGACGTTGCCGTTGATTTTATATTTATATTCTTTCATAATTGGCAATTGAATTGTTGAGGTGATGTTTACGTTTTAATTATAACACTGTAGTAAGCCGGTAATCAACGGCGGGGCAACTCGCGGAGGCCGTAGATTTTTGAGCTCCAAGGCGAGTATGCGCGTTTGACTTTGTTGATGGTGAGGATTGTATTCTCTGTATCGTGAGCGTTGAGATGCTCGTGGAGAGCCATGACGATAGCTGCGATTTCCTCGCCGGAGTCATGAGCGGCGATGCCTTCGTCGATGGCGGTCTCTTTTGTCACACCATGGGCACGGCGCTTGTTGAGCGACGACACTGCGGCACCGATTTTGCCGATGCCGTAGAAACACAGACAGAGCACAAGCAGAGCCGAGAATACGATGGCCATGGCCATGATGGTCATGCCGAATCCGTTCTCGTCTTTTTCGGCGAACTGCTCGATTTTGTCGTTGGTGTCACGGATGATGTTGGCGCTCGAAGGTGTGATATAAGCCTCACCGCCGTCTCTGACGACCCACTCGCCTTTGCCGTCTACGCTGCGTGCGTATGACTGGTCGGGGACAAGCGACGCGGGCACAACGACCTCGTCGATGAGAGTCTTGCCGTCGGCGTCATAAACGCCGATCCAGTTGTCTTTGCCGGGCTCGAGCACAAAGTTAATATGGAATGTGCCTTTGTTGGGCTCGCCGTCGGCAAAGAAAACGACATGCTGACGTTTGGGGATACGGGTGTTCACATCACCGAGCGGCACGGGATATTTCTTGGGCTGTGTCGAGTCATTGGTGATGTAGATGCTCGAAATCTCAAGCGGGGCGAAATTTGAGTTGAAAAGCTCAATCCAGCCGTGACGCTCACCGTAGTCGTCGACAATGCTCGAAGAGTTTTCGACCATGACCTCGTTAATGCGCAACGATTTACGCCCTTGTGCGAAGAGCGTCGACGCCGACAGCGCGATAGCCACAGCCGAAATAATTATTTTCTTGTTCATAATCGTTTGATTTATTAAGCGATTGCTGTGGCTTAGAGGGGTATATTGCCGTGCTTTTTAGCCGGATTGGTTACTTTCTTGGTGGCGAGCTGCTGCAGGGCACGGATGATGCGGAAACGTGTGTTGCGCGGCTCGATTACATCGTCGATGTAACCATATTTGGCGGCATTGTACGGATTGCAGAACAGTTTGTTGTACTCTTCTTCTTTCTCTTTGAGAAGTTTTGCGGGATCCTCGGCTTCTTTGGCGTCACGGGCATAGAGCACCTCGACTGCGCCTGCACCGCCCATAACGGCGATTTCGGCTGTCGGCCATGCATAGTTCATGTCGCCGCGGAGCTGTTTGCAGCTCATCACGATGTGGCTTCCGCCGTAGCTCTTGCGCAGTGTCACGGTCACTTTGGGCACGGTGGCCTCACCGAAGGCATAGAGCAGTTTGGCGCCGTGGAGGATAACGCCGTTGTACTCCTGACCGGTGCCGGGGAGGAATCCGGGTACGTCGACCAATGTCACCAAGGGGATGTTGAACGCGTCGCAGAAACGCACGAAACGTGCGGCCTTGCGCGAAGCGTTGCTGTCAAGCACGCCGGCGAGATATTTGGGCTGGTTGGCCACGATGCCGACCGACTGACCGTTGAAGCGGGCGAAACCGATGATGATGTTCTTAGCGTAGTCGCGCTGTATTTCAAGGAACTCGCCGTTGTCGATGATTGCGCCGATAACCTCATACATGTCGTAGGGACGGTTGGGCGAATCGGGGATAATTTCGTTAAGTGAGTCTTCGAGACGGTCGATCGGGTCGTTGCACTCTACCAGCGGGGGCTCCTCAAGGTTGTTCTGAGGAATGAACGTGAAGAGTTTGCGGATAATCTTGATGGCGTCCTCGCCGTCTTCGGCAGCGAAGTGGCAGACACCGCTCTTCGATGAGTGTACCTCGGCGCCGCCGAGTGCGTCCTGTGTCACGTCCTCGCCTGTGACGGTCTTGACAACCTTCGGGCCGGTGAGGAACATGTAAGAGATGCCCTTGGCCATGATGGTGAAGTCGGTCAGCGCGGGCGAGTAAACCGCACCGCCGGCGCAGGGACCGAGGATGGCCGAAATCTGGGGAATCACACCCGATGCGAGGATGTTGCGCTGGAAAATTTCGGCATAGCCGGCGAGGGCGTTGATGCCTTCCTGAATACGTGCGCCGCCCGAGTCGTTAAGACCGATGACGGGAGCGCCCATCTTCATGGCCATATCCATGACCTTGCAGATTTTCAGAGCCATTGTCTCTGACAGAGAGCCGCCGAAGACTGTGAAGTCCTGTGCGAATACATATACGAGACGGCCGTCGATTGTGCCGTAACCGGTCACAACGCCGTCGCCGAGGAATGATTTCTTTTCCTGACCGAAGTTTGTGCAGCGATGACGTACAAACATGTCAAGCTCCTCGAACGACCCTTCGTCGAGGAGCTGTGCGATACGCTCACGGGCTGTGTATTTGCCGCGTTCGTGCTGCTTCTGGATAGCTTTTTCGCCGCCGCCGATACGGGCTTGGGCGCGAAGCTCGATTAACTCTTTAACTTTTTCGAGTTGACTGCTCATTGCTTAAAAAATGGGGTTGTTATTTGATGTTTTGAATTGTCTTGGAGTCCCTGACTGTGACTGCGGCCCGGAGCGGCATCACCGTGTGTGTCGCGCCGGACCGTCAGGGTCAGTGTTTTATTTTTTGTTGGGGTCTTCGCAGAGCTCGATGAGCGTGCCTACTGTCGATTTGGGGTGAAGGAAGGCGATGTTGAGACCTTCGGCGCCTTTGCGGGGAGCCTTGTCTATCACGCGGCAACCTTTTTCCTGTACCTCCTCAAGTGCGGGAGCCACGCCGCTCTCGACGGCGAAAGCAATGTGCTGAATACCGCCACGGCCGCCGTTGTTGGCGATGAATTTTGAGATGGCGCTGTCCTCTGATGTGCCCTCGAGGAGCTCGAGTTTGGTCTGGCCTACTTTAAAGAAGGCTGTGCGCACTTTCTGGTCTGCGACTTCTTCGATTGCAAAGCATTTGAAACCGAGAATGTTCTCGTAGAAGGGGATAGCTTCGTCAAGCGACGGAACGGCGATGCCGATGTGTTCGATATGAGAAATGTCCATTGCGTAAGAATTTATAAGGTTATTTTTAATTGTTAATACTGATTTTCACGGTGTTATGACTCCTCTGCAACCGCTTGGGCGCATAACCTTGCAAAGATAGCAATAAATCGGGATTAAAAGACCGAAAGTCTTAAAAATCTGCGTTATTTATCTCTGAGGCGTGTCATTTTGGTCTGAATCAGCGGTCTGCGTTTGACTTCCGATAGGCACAGGGCGTTTGAAAACCTCTTTAAACGAGACAAGTGTCTCTGTACGCGCCATGCCGAGACCCTGCACCTTATGCTGCAGGATGTCCAAGAGGTGGTCATTGTTGCGTGCATAAATCTTTACAAAAATGTCATAACGTCCTGTTGTATAATGACATTCGACAATTTCAGGAATTTTTTTCAGGCCTTCGACCACTTTATCGAAATTACCTGATTCACGCAGATAGAGTCCGACATAAGCACACGTCTCATAGCCGACTGCCGCAGGGTCAATCAGGCACTCTGAGCCGTTGATTACACCTCGTGACGTCAGTCGCTGGATGCGCTGATGGACAGCCGCGCCCGACACTCCCGACTCGCGGGCTATCTCCAAGTAAGGTTTTCGGGCGTTCAAAGCAAGTGTCTGCAGGATTTTAAGGTCTAATGAGTCAAAATTCTGACGATTCATGGCTTATTTTAATATGGTGTCTTATGATTTGTTATTATTTGCGGCGCAAAATTACCGATTTATCCGATATTTGTCAATATCGGGGCGGTTTTTGACCAATTTATCGGCTCAACGACTGATTTATTGTTTTTTTTACGCCTTAATATGTGACTTTTACAAGTACACATTGTTATAATGCCGAAAGAGGCACTCTGCGACCCGAGCTGAATTTATTGTAATATTTTTATGAATTTTATTTGCACCTTTCGCCGCAGATGTACTAACTTCGCATCATCAAACAATGAACAAGAACTGATAACGACACCTTTTTTCAACACAACTCTATGATATTCAATTTTAGAATTGTCTCAGACGAAATTTCAAACTTTAAAAGAGAGATTAAAATCGATGCGGACGCTACATTCCTCGACCTGAAGAATGCTATCTGTGACTCTGTCGGCTATGACAAAAACCAGATGTGCTCGTTCTTTCTCTGCGACCGCAACTGGGAGAAGGAAAAAGAAATAACGTTTGAAGACATGGGCTCTGACTCCGATCAGGATGTCTGGCTGATGGACGACTCCATACTCAGTGACTTTATCGAAGACGAGGGTCAGAAACTTCTGTTTGTCTTCGACTATATGACTGACCGAGCTTTCTATATCGAGATGAAAGAGCTTATTACCGGCAAGACTCTCAAAGACCCGGTCTGCACACTCTCGCTCGGCACGGCTCCCGCACAGACTGTCGACATGGATGAGTTTGACGCTAAAATCGACGCTAAAGCCGCCGCTGCCGCTCAAACCACAATAGAGGACTTTGACGAGGACTTCTACGGCGACGCCGAGTTTAATCCCGACGAATTTGACGAAGAAGGCTTCGACGAAATGACTTTCAACGACTAAACTTTAAGACAAATACAAACCGATACACGGCCGTGGGGCATCATCGCCCTGCGGCCGCTTTTTTTATGCACATCCCTAAAGACTTTAATGTCCTTAAAAAACCATACAAATGCATACAAATGCATACAAATGCATACATGAGTAGACAATAATAAGGATAAGGATAAAGATAAGGATAAAGATTATATCTACTACCGTAGATAAAAAACAAACAAAAAGTTTGAGTGGGTAGGCGGGGAGGGGCGTACAGAAATAGACGATTCCTTTACAACATATGAAAAGAGCCGGATATTTGGGGATTAAGCGCCTGCGGCGCGACTTTTTTACAACCCACCGCGAGCGCCGTGAAGGCGCGTAGCCGTGGGATAACAAATCACTCTTGTGTGTTCGTGACAAGCGACGGAGTCTGCGCTGCCACGGAGAGGCGATAGCCAAAGTCTAAACAACGACGGCTAACGCCAATGCGCGACAGCGCAAGCTCTGCAGCTTGTCGCACAGTTCTATGGGACGGTCTAATCCCTCAGCTTCGCACTCCGTGCTTCGCAGAGGGTTGTAGAGGACTCGCGCGTCCCGCGCTATTTTACTCACCTCCAAATGTTAAAATCTGCGACGTGCAAAAATCTGACGCTAACGGCGCTGACAGGCAGTATATTTGCATTGATTTAAACCTTTAAACACACCCCGATGCAATACTATACAAATATATACAATTGTATAGTCGAAATACAAGACTATACAATTGCTAATGAGAATGAGAATGAGAATGGGAATGAGAATGAGAATGAATCTACTACCGTAGATAAAAAAACAAATAAAGAATTTGAGTTTTTTGGGCGGAGGGAGGGCATACTCCTAAAAATGGTTAGTCATAGCTATAGCCTCCGACGCCATTTATCCAAAAATCGGGGATTGTCCGCCCAAAACGCAGCCCGTAACTTTGCCTCCGTAAAACAAAAACAATTACACATGAAAAAATTTCAGATTCTCATCACTGCTTTGTTGCTCTCGGCCTCTTATGCTTGTTCTGACGAGCCGAAAAACCCCGCCGCTGAAAACCCCGCCGCAGCCCTCGCGGGCCGTTTCACGGGCACGAACACCGTAGTCGTGGGCGGACAGTTCACTTACTCGGCCTCTGACGTCACATTTGAAATCATCAGCGCCGATGACAACACACTGACCGTCAACATACCCGAATACGTCCTCACAAACACCGTGATGGGCGACCTCACACTCGGCGCACACACCATCGCCGGCCTCGCCTACGACGAGACAAAGGGCGCTTACTTCCGCGATTACGGCAACGACGGCCTGTCGATGCACTTCAAGGCCGAACAGGGCGGCAACGTCACCATGAACAAGGATTATAACTTCAATCCCGGCAGCGAGATTACCGTCGAAAAGACTGCAGCAGGCATCAAAATAACCAACAAATTCAAAATGGGCGCGATGCCCTTTGGATTAGTGGCTACTTTCGAAGGTACAAAATGAAAAGTTTTACAAGTCAGATAATTACAATCGTAGGAGCGGGAGCGGCAATCGTGCTGCTCCCGTCATGTGAAGGCATCCTCCCGTCTGTCTATGAAGAGCCCGCCACTAACGAGGTGCACACCGTGGACGGCCGCTTATATATCGACGCATCAGACTGGCTGACATGGCATTACATAGACCTTGACGCCGTTGCCGACAGTGTGGGCCGAAATCCGCTCTACAACACCTCCGGCGCATGGGTCGAAAAGCCGATTCCGACTGACGTGACCGCTGACGCAACTGACGGAGACCGCAAGGGCATTTACACATACTGGTATGACGTCTTCGGTGCAGGCATCTCAAACTATGAGTTTCGCTCTTTCTACCCGACCGCCTCTCAACCTGAGCCCGAGCGCTGGAGCTTCGCCGTCCACCGTAACAATCTGCGCACCAACGGGGGCGCCATCGCCGCAACCGATTTGCGCGACATCAGCAGTCTGACATTGACCTCAGAACTCATCGAGTCGCTCGACTTTGTCTCTGACACATGGAACGAAACCGACGTGTGGGTCAATCAGGACCGCATGCTCTCGGGCATAATAGGCAATCAGGGCATCGCGGTCAACGCCGTCGGCTCGTCATGGCTGCGTGTCGACATTCCGCCGATGCCCCCGGCGTTCACACTCGACAGTTCTGTGCTCATACTGCGTGCGGCCGACGGCACATACGGAGCCCTACAGCTCGCCGACTATCAGAGCCCGATCGGCACAAAATGCTGCCTCACCATCAACTACCGCTATCCCTTACCTGTCAACTGACAAAACCGATATGAACAAGTCACTGTCACATTTTACGGCTTTCGTCCTCGCGGGCTGCGTGGTCATGCACGCCGGAGAGGCACAGCCTGACACAATCTCAGGCTTTGACAGAGCGCTCGATGAAATCGTGGTGACCGCGACACGCGCCCCGCGTCTGCTCAAGGACGTGCCCGTACAGACTGTGCTCATCACCTCAAAGGACATTGCACGCACCGATGCCACAAACATCGAGGGCCTACTGACTCAGGAGATGCCCGGCATCGAGTTTTCATACGCCATGAACCAGCAGGTACACATGAATTTCGGCGGTTTCGGCGGGCAGGGTGTCCTGTTTCTCGTAAACGGCGAACGCCTCGCCGGCGAGACAATGGATGATGTCGATTTCAACCGCATGAACATGAACAACGTCGAACGCATCGAGATTGTGCGCGGAGCCTCGAGCGCACTCTACGGCTCAAACGCCGGCGGCGGTGTAATCAACATCATCACCCGAGAGGCCACACTCCCTTGGGCTCTCAATCTCAACGCCCGTGTCAGCCGCCACCGCGAGCAACGCTATGGCCTCACGCTGTCAAACCGCCATAAAGCCATAAGCAACAACCTGTCGGCAACCTTTTATGACATCGACAATTTTGACGTCACGAGTAGCCCCGACCCTGCGACACGCGTGTTCACCACTGTTTACGGCAACCGCACCTATGACATCAAGGACGAAATTACACTTCGCGCCGCCGACGGTCTGAAACTATCCGCCCGGGCCGGATATTTCTTCCGCCAGCTGACACGCACCGAGGATACCCCCGAAAGATATCGCGATTATTCAGGAGGCCTGCGCGGAGAGTGGCTTTTCGGCCGCGGCAACAAGCTCAATCTGTCATACGCCTTCGACCAATACGACAAATCTGATCTCTACCGTCTCACAGGCCGCGACGTGCGCTCATACAGCAACGTGCAGAACTCGACACGCGCGCTCTACAGCTACACCACTCCGCGCGGCGACATACTCACGGCCGGCGCCGACTATGTCCATGACTATCTGATGAACACACGGCTCAACGGCCGCAAACACACTCAGGACAATGCCGATGCCTTCGTGCAGTATGACCACACCTTTGACGACCGCTGGGAGGCTGTCGGCGCGGTGCGTTACGACTATTTCTCAGACGGAGACATTTCGCGTGTGACACCTAAACTGTCAGTGCGTTACCGCCCTGTCGAGCGCCTCAACCTGCGTCTGTCTTACGGCATGGGCTTCCGCGCGCCGACTCTCAAAGAAAAGTATTATGACTTTGACATGGCCGGCATATGGATTGTCAAGGGCAATCCCGCACTCAAGCCCGAGAGCAGCCACAACATCAACATCTCGGCCGATTACACGCGGCTCAACTATAATTTCACTGTCACGGCCTACTACAACCGCGTCACAGACAAAATCACGACAGGACTACCCTATTACCTCCCCGGCGATGACAGCCAGCTCTATCTCGACTATGTCAACCTGAAGGGCTACAGCATCACCGGCGCCGACGTCACCATGCAGGGACGATGGAACTGCGGTGTATCTGCAAAAATCGCCTATTCGTTCACTCACGAGCGTACGGCACGTAATAAAAACGGCGAGCGTCCGTCAAACCAGTATATGCCCTCGCGCCCCCACTCTCTGACGGCACGCGCCGACTGGACACGCGATTTCTCGCGGAAATACACTCTCACAGCCGGGCTCAACGGACGCTTCCTCTCGGCGGTCGACAACAGCGAATATAAAGACTATTATGACCTGTCGGCCGGCATGACCACAGTGCGATATCCGGCTTATACCATCTGGCGCCTGTCATGTGCACAGCTTTTCTACAAAAAAGTCAGACTGACTCTCGCTTTAGACAATATCTTCAATTATAAACCCGACTACTATTATCTCAACGCCCCGCTCACCGACGGCATAAGCTTTCAGGCCGGCGTGAGCATTGACCTCAACTGATATGGAAAAGAAAACAAACTATTTCGGCCGCGCCGTCGCATCGTTTCTGCTCGTTCTGCTGACGATGCCTCTCGGCCATGCACTCATGATTATAATGGAGCACACGATGGCGCCCGGCCCTCTCCATTACTCGGCCTTCGCCATGGGTTTGGCAGGTATGCTGCTGACTATCGTCGGCATATTTGTCCATGGTGATTTCCGACAGACCCTCTGCGGCCTCTTCGGCGGACTACTGTTCTGGACCGGATGGGTCGAGTTCCTCTTTCAGTATTATGCCGACCGTTTCGGCATGCAGCCTTTCACTGACCCCGTCAGCGGCAAGGTGACACAACCCGAATATCTCATACTGCCGGCATCGTTCGGATTCCTGATGATGTTCTTCATGCTTTATACATTCAGCACCCGCACGGGATGCAACTTTTTCAACTGGATACAAAAACACTTGCTCGGTAGCCGGCGCGACATCATCGTCGCGCGTCCGATGACACGTCACACGGCGCTCGTGACATTCATGGAACTCAACCTCATGATGTGGACATCATACGTCGTGCTTATGTTCTGCTACGACACCGACTTCCTCGGCGACACCCACCCCGTGACCACAGCCTTGGCCATAACATGCCTTGTCGGCTCGATGTTCATATTCCTCAAACAGACACGTATAGCGTCGTGGGGCGCCAACATACGCATGGCCATTGCCACAGTGCTGGTCTTCTGGACATTTGTCGAGATACTCGGCCACATAGGCCTCCTCAATGAGATATGGGTCGCCCCGATGCAGCATGTTTGGGAAATGACGCTGATTGTCATTATCTTTGTAGCACTCGGCGCCTACACCCTTTGGGCCGGTCTGAAAAAAAGATGAATTGGCGCAGGCAACACCGTTGGTCGTCACTGACCGTTTGCTTCTTCCTTCTGACGATGTGCCTCTCGGGCATCGTCCTCAACCATCGCCCGGTGGCTGACGGCGTAGACGTGTCGCGCCGGCTGCTGCCGCCGTTTTACTACTATGACGACTGGAATCAGGGCCTCATGCGCGGCACCATCAGCCTCGGACGTGACAGCGTCCTCGTCTACGGAAGCGCAGGTCTTTGGCTGACCGACCGCCGCGGCAGCCGCTTCGATGACTTTAACGCCATGCTACCCGACCGCGCCTCTGCACGTGTCATTCTATCGGCCGCACGTCGCGGCGACACACTCCTAGTCCTCACGCCCGAGGCATTATACATTAGTACTCTCCGCGATACAAATGTATCACGCCGCATACAGTTTACATCCGACGAACGCCTGAGCGACATGACCGTCACCGCTGACAGCATCGTCATCACCGGACGCTCCCACCTCTACGTCTCGCCCATAGAGCAGCTCGATTTCAAAAAAATCTCCCTGCTCGCGCCCGACGAGCCCGATTTCGGCCGTAAGACGATATTTGACAAAGTGTGGCGCTTTCACAGCGGCGAGATGTTCGGCACGGGCGGACGCCTCGTCGTCGACGCAGTCGCCTGCGTGCTCATTTTCCTTGTTGCCACCGGATTAATAATATGGCTGCTGCCACGCATAATCCGCCGTCGTGCCCACGGGCGCCGCAACGTGAAACCGGCAGCACACTTTCTTAAGACAAACGTGCGGTTACACGGCCGCATCGGCTATTACACGCTGATTTTCACCGTCGTGTGCGTCTTCTCAGGCTGGTTGCTGCGTCCGCCCTTCCTTATCGCCTTAGCAACACTCACCACGCCCGCCCCCGAGTGCGACAACCCGTGGCACGACAGCCTGCGCATGCTGCGCTACGACCCCGACAACCGTCGATGGCTGCTGCTGACATCCTGCGGCGCCTATACCCTCCCAGACCTCCACGCCGTCCCCGTCGCGACATCCGTCTGTCCGCCCGTCAGCGTAATGGGCCCGACCGTCTTCCGACAAATGGCACCCGGCGAATGGCTTGTAGGCTCATTCTCGGGGTTATACCGCTGGCATGTCGACACAGGCGAGACACGCGACTACTTCACAGGCGCCCCTGCCGATAAAAAAGCCGGACCGCCCTTCGGCCGCAATGCCGTCGCCGGCTACTCTGACGATTTCGACAGCGACCCCATAGTTGTCACCTACGACCGCGGTACAGACCTCATAGCACAGCCCGACAGCCTCCGTTATCTGCCGATGCCACTATGGAACGTCGCATTGGAGACCCACACGGGCCGTATCTTCTTCGGCAACGCCGCCACATGGTTTTATATTACCTTCATAGGCGCCCTCGCCCTCTGGTCGCTCATCTCGGGCTACTGTCTCCACCGAAAGAAAAAATCATTAAAGTCCTCTTAAAACCTTCAGTTCACCCTCACCCTCTTTCCGGCGAGTGAGTCGGAACTCTCCAAGGCGGCGAAGAGGACAATGCGTGCTAACTCTGCCGCAGTCAGCGACAGGGCGTCAATGACAGTGTGACGGTGCGAGCTCTCGCCGTAATCACCTGATTCATAGACTATCACTCGGCCCCCGCTCTCACCGGCAAGCTCAGCTGACGGGCTGACGATGACATCGACGCCGCCCCACGCCTCGTTTAAGGCCGCAAGCGCCTCGCTCACAGTCTCAGCCGTGACGGCCTCGACAGGATAAAAACGTGCACCGCAACTCTGTGCCAAAGCAGTGCCTACACGCACATCAGCACCGGTGAAGGCCACACGCGCCCCGCTCTCGCTCAGACGTCTGACTATCGCCGCGCCGCGCTCGCTGAGCCCGTCGCACACAAAAATGCGACGACGCTCAAAATGCTCGTTGAAAATCTGATGGCGCGCCGCGCCCTTATATGACGACGCACTACGCCCCGACGCCTGCGCGCGGCGGTGCTCATCCATTTTATTCTCGAGATAATTGTCAGCCATGTTCTAATAACGTTTTCCCCGGCAAAAGTACAATAATTTATAATCGCCCGCGTTAAATATCTGATGAAATTGACCAAACTGATTATCACATCCATTATATCACTGCTGGCGCTCACGGCGACGGCGCGCGACTTCAACGACAAGCTCGCCAACCGCCCCTATGCCGACTTGCGCCGCTGGCATCTCGGCTTCGCTATCGGCGCCCACACTCAGGGAATCCACTTCAGCCACAACGGTCTCATCACCGAGTCAGGCGAGGAGTGGCGCATCGAGCAGACCGACTATCAACCCGGTTTCTGCGTCAACGGCCTCATCGACCTGCGACTCAACAACTACTTCTCACTGCGTTTCTCGCCCGGCATGTACTTCGGCAGCCGTGGTCTCGAGATGCGCAATCTGACCGACGGCGCCACCGAGCGTCAGACGCTCAAATCGACCTTTGTCGTACTCCCCTTCGACATCAAATTTGCCTCGCAGCGCTACCGCAACTGCCGTCCCTACATGGTCGGCGGCGTCATGCCTGCCTTTGACGTCTCCAAAAAGCGCAGCGAGTTCATACAGACCAAATCGGCCGACTGCTATCTGACCGTCGGTTTCGGCTGCGACTTCTACCTGCCTTTTTTCAAGCTCAACCCCGAGATAAAATTCTGTTTCGGCATGGCTGACGTCCTGCAGCACGACCGCCCCGACCTCGAGGATGACCCGCTCAAACTGAGATTCACACAGTCGCTCAAACGCGCCACATCCAAGATGATAGTGCTGACATTTTATTTCGAATGATGATGACCGCGCTCCGCAAACACATTCCCAAAGCTCTTGTCTGCGCAGCAGCCGCTGTGGGTCTCGCCACAAGCGCCTCCGCGCAGACCGACGCCCAGTTCTCGCAGTACTACGAAGTCCCCTCATACTATAACCCCGCGGCCATTGGCCTGACCGACTTCATCCACATCCGCGGCGGAGCACGCATGCAGTGGGTCGGCATCGACGGAGCACCGCGCGACTTCATCGCCACGGCCAACATGCCCCTGCGCCTCTTCGGCAAACGCTTCGGCCTCGGCGTCGTCTTCGACACAGACAAAGCCGGCCTCTACAACTCGGTCAATGTCGGCGCCCAGCTCGGCTATAAATTCAAGCTCCTCAAAGGCGAATTCACCGCCGGACTGCAACTCGGCTTCTTCGACCAAGGCTTCAAAGGCTCCGAGGTCTACATTCCCGACGACAACGACTATCACGACCCTGACGACGAGGGACTGCCGACAACCGACATCCACGGCACTGCCTTTGACCTCGGTGCAGGCCTGTGGTACACCCACCGCCTCTTCTCCGTCGGTCTCTCGGCCACACACCTGACCGCCCCCACCCTGCGCATGACAGCCGAAGCCACATCCGACCAGACCGAGCGCTACTACGAGTTCAAGGCCCGGCGCACACTCTATTTTATGGCCCAAAGCAATATTCAGATAAAAAACACGTTATTTGAAATAGTTCCCTCCCTGCTGGTCAAGAGTGACTTCTCGTTTACCGGAGGCGAGCTGACCGTGCGCGGCCGCTACAACAAGTTTCTGACCTTCGGCCTCGGCTACCGCTGGCGTGACGCCATTATCGCCACAGTCGCCGCCGAGTTCCGCAACATTTTCATCGGCTACAGCTATGACTACGCCACCTCGGCCATCTCCAAGGCCTCGAGCGGCAGCCACGAAATCATGGCCGGCTACCGTCTCAAATTAGACATGTCAGACAAAAACCGCCACAAACACAAGAACATACGCATAATGTAACACCATAAATGCAAAAGCATCAACATAACATATAAACCGATACAAAAGCAACATTTCTCTCAAGTTCACGACAATATATGAAGACAAGCAAAAATATCATCGCAACCGCTCTGACCGTCATGGCCCTCACGACTGCCTGCGCCACCGGCTCACGCAACGCCGGCGGAGGCGAAGTCACAGGCGTCTCAGGCTCATTCTGGGCCGAGCCCACGCCCTACGGCATGGTACTCGTCGACCGCGGCTCCATGGAGGTCGGCCCCCAAAAAGCCGACAGCGCGTGGAATCTCAAAGCCGACGCACGAGGCATCTCGGTCGACGGTTTCTGGATGGACGAGACCGAAATCACAAACAGCAAATACAAACAGTTTGTCTTCTGGGTGCGCGACTCCATCATCCGCGAGCGTCTCGCCGACCCCGCCTACGGCGGCAACGAAGAGTTCAAGATTGAGGAAGACCGCGACGGCAACCCCGTCACGCCTCACCTTAACTGGTCTAAGGCCATCCCGTGGCGCAACCCCAACGAAGACGAGCAGCGCGCCATCGAGAGCGTCTACCGCACAAACCCCATAACCGGTGTACGTGAGCTCGACGGCGAACAGCTCAACTACCGCTATGAGGTCTACAACCACACCGAGGCCGCCAAGCGACGCAACCGTCTCGACCCGCGACGCCGCGAGTACAACACCGATATGCCGACTCCGACCGACGTGCCCGTAATCTCCAAAGACACAGCCTACATCAACGACGAAGGCGAAATCATCCGTCAGACCATCACACGCGGCCTCACCGGCGACTACGACTTCCTCAACACCTATATCGTCAACGTCTACCCTGACACAACAGCTTGGGTCAACGACTTTGACAACGCCTACAACGAGCCCTACGTCCGCCTCTACTTCTCACACGGCGGCTACAACGAATATCCCGTCGTCGGTGTCAGCTGGGAACAGGCCAATGCCTTTGCCAACTGGCGCACAGATTTCCTGCGCCGCTCGCTCGGCCGTGACGGCATCTATGTCGAGCCCTATCGCCTCCCGACCGAGGCCGAGTGGGAATACGCAGCCCGCGCCGGTGTCAACGAGAACATGTACCCGTGGGAGGGTGACCTCGCTCTGAGCGACGACAAAGGCTGTTTCTACGCCAACTTCAAGCCCAACGAAGGCAACTACGTCAAAGACGGCCACGTCATTACCTCGCGCGTCGGCACCTACGCCCCCAACGACTTCGGCCTCTACGACATGGCCGGCAACGTCAGCGAGTGGACATCGACAGCCTACACCGAGAGCGTAGGCAAACTCACCTCCGACCTCAACCCCGAGTACCGCTACGACGCCGCTCAGGAAGACCCCTATAAGATGAAACGCAAGATCATCCGCGGCGGCTCGTGGAAAGACGTGGCTCACAACGTCCGCTCCGACCTGCGCATGTGGGAGTACCAGAACGAGCAGCGCAGCTACATCGGCTTCCGCTGCGTGCGCTCTCAGATAGGCTTCGCCCGCGGCACAAAATCAGGCAAAGTCAAGAAATAATCCCGATATCATCATCACTACACTTCCTTTCATACAATGGGAAAAGTAAAAGCTTACCGCAACATCATAAGCGCCTTTATCAGCAGCGAGAAAGGTCAGCGTTTCTTTAATTTCGCATACAGTATCGGCGCCGCCATCGTCATCTGGGGCGCCCTCTTCAAGATACTTCACCTCCCCGGCGGCAACACCCTGCTGTCGGTCGGCATGGGCACTGAGGTGCTGATGTTCATCCTTACCGCCTTTGACCGTCCCCCGCGCGAATACCGCTGGGAGGAAGTCTTTCCGGCCCTTGACCCTGACCGCGAGGACGACCGTGACGCCGCCGGCGACGAAGGCGTCTTCATCGGCCGTCAGGCCACCCTCCCCCGTGTCAGCGACGCCGAGGCTCGCCGAGCAGCCGGCATCCCCGCTGACATAAACCTGTCGGAAGACGATTCGCGCTCGCTGTCGGAGAGCATAGCCAAGATGGCTGCCGCCTCAGACCAGCTCTCGCGCATGGCCGAACTCACGACAGCCACACAGCGCTATCTCGACCAGATGGCCTCGATAGCCTCAGAGATGCAGCACCTGCGCGAAACCACCGCCGCCCTCAACAACGTCTCTGACGTCCTCCTCGAAAGCTATCGCGCCATAACCGAAAACTCCGAGAACATCACCCGCAGCTCCGCCGGCTACGTCGAGCAGATGCAGGACCTCAACCGCAACATCGGCGGCCTCAACACCATCTACGAGATACAACTCAAAAGCATCTCGTCACAACTTGACTCAATCGACCGCGTCAACCGCGGCATAAAAGACATCCGCGACATGTATGAGAAGAGCGCCGGACAGAGCGCGCGCTACTGCGAGGAGACAGAGAAGATGGCACGCTACATGCAGCAGCTCAACTCAGTCTACGAAAAGATGATTACGGCCATGACCGTCAACATGTACCGCCCCATGATGGGCGCCGATCAGCCCGCGCAGTCACCCTCATCCGACAGCCCCGCCGTATAACCCCCTCTCCTTAAGCAATCAATTAGACTCACAGCGACAACAGACAAATAAATGGGAGCAAACAATAACCGGCTGTCACCGCGTCAGAAGATGATAAACCTGATGTATATCGTCCTGACCGCCATGCTCGCGCTCAACGTCTCGAGCGACGTGCTCGACGGCTTCACGCAGGTCCATGACGGCCTCAACCGCTCTAACACCAACGTCAGCCGGCGCAACAACGACATATACCGCCGTCTCGAAAACTTCGCCGGACAGAACGCCGACAAAGGCGCCGTATGGCTCGAAAAAGCCACCGATGTACGCCGACTTACCGACCAAATGATTTCGTCGGTCGACTCTCTTATATATGCCATCGTGCGCAAGGCCGACGGCGCCGACGGCGACCCCGCCAACATCATCAACCGCGACGACCTTGAGGCCGCTGCTGTCGTGATGCTCGCGCCCGGCAACAACCTCGGCAAAAATCTGCGCACATCCATCGACTTCTACCGCAACTACATCACCGCCCTTGTGCCCGACTCCGTAAAGGCCGCCGGCATTGCCTCGGCTCTGTCGACCGCCGACGTCGCACGCAAAGGAACATTGACCCCGCAGACTTGGGAGGAAGCCAAATTTGACCAGCAGCCCGTCGTGGCCGCCGTCACCCTCCTCGCCAAGCTCAAAAACGACATCCTCTACGCCGAGGGCGAGGCCCTCACGTCGCTCCTCGCAAGCGTCGACGCCGGCGACGTCAGAGTCAACGAACTAAACGCGTTCGTCCTCCCGCAGTCACGTCTCGTCATGCGCGGCGGCAAATACTCGGCCAACATCGTCCTCGCCGCCGTCGACACCACTGCCCGTCCCAAAGTGTTTATCGGCGACAAGCCCTTGGACAACAATATGGGCCTGTATGAACTCAACGCCACCTCGACCGGTAAATTCGACTACAGCGGCTATCTCGAGGTCAGCCACGGCGACGGCACCACCACACGCCACGACTTCACATCGTCATACACCGTCATCGAGCCTATGGCAACCGTATCGGCCACAATGATGAACGTGCTCTACGCCGGCATCGACAACCCCGTCGGCATCTCAGTGCCCGGCGTGGCCATGAACGACATCTCCGCATCGATGACCAACGGCACACTCACCCGCAGCGGCGACCACTGGATAGCACGCCCGCAGGCCGTAGGCAAAGACGCCACAATCACCGTCACCGCCACAATCGACGGCCGACAGAGCACAGTTGCCACCACAACATTCCGCGTGCGTAAACTGCCCGACCCGACAGCCTACATAGCCTTCAACGACGGCAAGGGCAACATCGACCACTATCGCGGCGGACGTCCCTTCGCCAAAACACTGCTGCTGCAGGCTCCCGGCATCGAGGCAGCCATCGACGACGGCCTGATAGACACCAAGTTCAAAGTCGTCAGCTTCGAGACCGTCTTCTTTGACTCGATGGGCAACGCCATCCCCGAGGTCAGCGACGGAGCCAACTTCTCGGCTCGTCAGCGCCAGTCGTTTCAGCGTCTGCAGCGCGGCAAACGCTTCTACATCTCGCGCATAAAAGCCCTCGGCCCCGACGGCATCACACGCGACCTTTCGCCCATGGAAGTCATTGTAAACTGATTATCGACGACACATACCGTTAAAATATAGCACCACAAGATATGATTAAATCGCTTAAGAAATATGCAATTGCAGCAGCACTGCTCGTGAGCCTCACTCCATGCGTCTGCGCTCAGCGCACGGCTGACTCAGACGAACAGGGCACAGCCGTCACACGCCGCCGTCCGGGCAACGAACGCCGCGGCTCACGCGAGCAGCAGCCCGGGGCGCCCGTCGTCACCGACCGCATGCAAAACTTCTATGAGACTGACCGCGACGCATCGCTCAGCGACGCCGACCGCCAGTGGATGCGTGTCATCTACCGCCAGATAGACCTCGACAGCGCCTCCAACGCCGCCCTATATTACCCCGAAGAAACCATCGACGGTCAGGAAAACCTCTTCCGCATCATCATGCGCCTGCTCGCCAACAATCAGGTAGCCGCATATGAATATCTCGACGGACGCGAAGTATTCACAGACCAGTACAAAATCAAAGTTCGCGACCTGCTCGACCGTTTCCACATCCTCTACAAAGACGCCAAAGGCTCGACAGAGCGCAACCCGCGTTTCGTCATCGAGGAGAGCGACGTGCCCTCTAACGAAGTGCTCTCTTACTACATCATCGAGCGCTGGGAGTTTGACACACGCTACAACCGCCTGCGTCCGCGCGTCGAGGCCATCTGCCCCGTACTCCACCGCGCCGGCGACTTCGGCGGCGAGGCCGTCAAGTACCCCATGTTCTGGATAAAATTCTCAGACATACGCCCGTGGCTCGCTCAGCAGTCCATCTTCATCGACGACGACAACAACCTGCCATCATGCAGCTACGACGACTTCTTCAACCTCACCATGTATAAGGGCGACATCTACAAGACACGCAACCTGCGCAACAAGTCGATGATGCAGCTCTATCCCGACTCCGACGACCGCCGTCGCGCTCAAGACAGCATTCAGGCCCGTCTCGACAAATGGGAAGACAAACTCTGGGTGCCCTCGCGCGAGGAAGTCATTGCCGCTCGTGAGGCCCGCGAAGCTGCCGAGCGCGGCGACACAGCCACAGTCACTGCTTCTGACAAATCGGTCGACAAAGCCGTGCGCTCGACCAAACGCTCGACCAAGCGCTCGTCAAAGAAGGTCAAAGAACCCAAGCAGACCAAGAGCAACGCCGCCTCATCGGCCGTCCGCTCCGTCCGCAAACGCCGCAGATAAGATATTCAATCCTAATAAAAAATCCGACTCTTGCCTCACGGCTGAGTCGGATTTTTTATTGTTTAATTGTTTCTTTATACCGTTTAGAAGGACGTTCAGACCTTATTTTTTAAAATAGCGGTTGTAAAGTCCTTGGAAACCCTGACCGTGGCGGGCCTCGTCTTTAGCCATTTCGTGAACGGTGTCGTGGAT
>ENA-OYXU01000240-OYXU01000240.1-human-gut-metagenome-genome-assembly--contig:-NODE-240-length-22971-cov-6.218799_pt1 | contig 22971 bp, 15 predicted proteins | sample MGYA00243243_ERZ653435 | MGnify/ENA primary metagenome ERZ653435 (study PRJEB26926, sample SAMN06165113) | human gut metagenome | biome: ENVO:00009003; feature: ENVO:2100002; material: ENVO:00002003... | reverse complement strand
TTTTGCACTTGATATGACCAAAGGAAATAAAAAAATAATGAACTGGCAGAATGGAATCCTGCTATCGGCTGTCTCCTATGCCATATATCTCATCTTCTGGCTGGTGCTTGATGATGATACTGCCCAACTGTTGCCGGAAATGACGGTGACGGACTATCTCATCGACTTCCTGCTGTGTGTGCTTTTCACATACATTTCACTGGGATTCTGTTATATAGTATTCAAAACTTTACCATTCAAAGCCTCCTATATCAGAGTCGTTATTTATGCCTCTTGTCTCCTGATAATCAACAATCTTGTGGCTTTCGGTATGACGTCCCTGTTTAACTTCCTGTGGGATGAAACGGAAAATGGGTTAATTGAAGAACTTATAAATATGAAAGGCGCATATACTTTCGCCATGATATCTGCATTCATATCAAGCGTTTATGCAAACACATTCTATCTTCAATCTTACATCAAAACTCGTGATGAAAAACAGGCACTTGAAATGGCGTTGATGAAGGAAAAGGAAATCGCCTTGCAGTCACAACTAAATTCCCTGAAACTGCAAATCAATCCGCACTTCATGTTCAATAACTTTAATAATCTGCTGGAATTGATAGAGGAAGATACAAAACTCGCAGGTAAGTTCCTAAGCAATTTGTCGAAAGTGTACCGATATATCATTGCTAATTTAGACCGGGACTTGATTCCTATTAAAGATGAAATACAGTTCCTTGATTCATACTTGTATCTAATGAAGGTACGTCACGCTGAAGGGGTCATCACAAAAATCAGTCCAGAGATTAAAGAATGTAAGGGATTCATTCCTCCAGCAGTATTGCAGCTTCTTGTGGAGAATGCAATAAAACACAACGGCTTTTCGATGGCACATCCACTTTTTATTGACATCACATTGTCAGATGATTATATCACAGTGCGTAACATTAAATCACCTTTACTCTCAAAAATGGAATCAACTGGGTTAGGTCATAAAAATATAATAGAGCGTTATTCACTGCTTTGCAATAAAAAAATTAAGATAGAAAATGCCGAAAACTTCTATTCGGTGAGTTTACCCATCATAAAAAACGTCATACCCTATGAAGATACTGATTCTTGAAGACGAGCAACGCAATGCTATGCGTCTCATAAGATTGCTGAATGATATTGATCCTACGTTTGTAATAGAAGGACCATTTACAAATATAAAAGAGACTGTTGACTTTTTCCAATCAGGAAAAACAACAGACCTCATCCTTGCGGATATTCGTCTTACTGACGGTCTAAGTTTTGAAGCTCTTAAATATGCTCCGGCAACAGTCCCCATCATATTCACCACAGCATACGATGAATATGCGGTACAAGCTTTTAAATTTAACAGTTTCGACTATCTGCTGAAGCCTTTGGATGCTGATGAACTTGAAGTTGCCATAGATAAAGCTACTAAAGCAGGAAAGAATTATGCCGAAGAAAATCTCCGGCAACTTTTCGATGCGTTACAGAAGAACCAATATCGTTATCGTGAGCGCTTCCTGTTGCCTTACCGTGACGGATATAAGATAATCCGCGTCTCGGACATCAACCACATCGAAACGGAGAACAAAACCGTGTATCTTCGTCTCAATAACGGAACTTCCGAAGCTGTTAATGTGTCAATGGACGAACTTGAACAGCAACTAAATCCTGACTGTTTCTTCCGTGCAAACCGCCAATACATCATCAACGTAGAACATGTATTATTTCTTGGCAATTACTTCGGTGGTAAGCTTATTGTTCGCTTAAAGGGCAATCCTGATACAAGAATAACGGTCAGTAAGGAAAAAGCCCAGCGACTTAAAGAGTGGATTGACAGGTGAGACTTAGAGTAATTGTTAAAATACAAGCTATCCCCATAAAACAAGCACTATCACCATTTGGTATAAAAAGTTCTACGAAACAATTGATTGAATTGTATATTCGTCCATATATGAGTTAGAATAAATATGTCACCTTTTTACTTGTCTGCTCAATAGTTCACAGATTAAATTTTGGTTAGTCACTCTAAATATATACACCCTCTGACCAACTGACTTAATTAATCATTCAAATACACCGTCAAACAACGAGACGGCTTCGTCTTTCTTCGTATTGATGATCCGGGCGTAACGCTGGGTGTGCCGGATGGTGGTATGCCCGAGCAGCTGACTGGTGGTGTAAATGTCTATACCCGCTGTAAGACAGAGCGTTGCGAAGCTGTGCCTCGCCGCGTGAAAAGTGATGTCTTTCGTGATTCCGGCATTCTCCATCCATGTTCCGAGGCTCTGCCCGTAGTTCCTTGTCAGCCGGGGAAACACCCTGTCCTCCGCCGTGGCGTCCTCCGGCTTTTCCGGCAGCCATTTCCGGGCGTTCATGTTCAGCGGCAGGAACAGCTCGACACCGGTTTTATACTGGATTATCTCAACCTGCCAGTGGGTAGCGGTTCTCACAATGTCTTTCCAACGGAGATTCATGATGTCATAGATGCGCAGCCCGCTGAAACAGGAGAACAGGAACGCACCCTTGATGTCCTCACGGTAGCAGGGAGCAGCGATAAGCCGTTTTATTTCCTCTACGGTCAGATACTCGCGCTTGTGCTCCTTGATGGACAGCGAGGCTCTGGTTATTCCCTTGAACGGGCTTTTGGGTATCACGCTTTCACGCACCGCATAGTTAAGAGCGGCTCTGACATAGCATAAATACAGGAATACGGTGCTTTTTGTCATTTTCTTCCGGTCTGTATTATGTGCGGAACGGCTGACAAGGTATTCCATAAACCTCGTAAGGTATTCCTTGTCCACATCGGCAAGTGTAGTTTCTGAATCATAATCCGTAATCTCCTTGACCGTCCTGTCTATCCACGCTTTTGATGATTCCGCACAGCTTTTCTTCGCATTCTCGGCATAGATGCCCATCCATGCGCAGAACGGCATCCGGGCCTTGTGTGATTTGTCCTTTATGCCCGCGATACGGTTGGTAAGGTCAAGTATCATTTCCTCCTTGATGGCGTTCGCCTGTGCCAGCGTATTGGCATTCATTATTCTTGACGGCGTGTCGGTCTCTGGCACAAGGTACAGTTTCAGGAACTTGTAAGTCCGCTTGCCGTTATGGTATATATCCAGATACAACGAACGGTTGCCGTTTTTCAGCACCTGCTCCCGGAGCCTTATCGGTTCCTTCATCACCACCTGCTTCTTCTGTCTGCCCATATCTCTTAATCAAATAGTCTGTCAATCAAATAAACTGCATCCACCTTCTTTTTGTCCACGATTTTTGCGTAAACCTGGGTCGTTTCCACATCCGAGTGTCCGAGCAACTGGCTGGTGGTATAGAGGTCTGCGCCCATTGTCAGCGTCATTGTTGCAAAGGCGTGACGGCTCACGTGATAGGACACCCGTTTGGTAATGCCGGCCTTGGAAGTCCACGTTTTCAGCACATGGTCGCAATCGCTCAGCGTGGGGACATCAAAGACGGCATCGTCAGGATTGCCTTTCTCTCCCGGCATGAACTTCTGCGCCTGTAGGCTCAAAGGCAGGTAGATTACCTTCCCCGTCTTTTGCTGACGCAATTCCAAATGAGTCTTGCCGTTTTCCTCGATTACGTCTTTCCAACGCAGTCCTTTGACATCACTGTAACGTAGTCCGCAAAAACAAGAAAAAAGAAACGCCGTCTTTACCCTTGGACTCCTACACGGAGTGTCGATAAGCGTCTGTACCTCTTCAATGGTCAGATACTCGCGTTTTTTGCGTTCCCCCTGTATGGAAGCCCAGTCGAATGACAATAAAGGATTGTCGCCAAGAATTTCCAGATCCACGGCATAGTTGAGGGCCGCCCGTATATATCCGCAGTAACCGGATATGGTTTTCTTTGCCAGCGGCTTTTTTGTCAATCTCGTCATCCGGGTGCCGAGATATTCTATAAATCCCTGAAGAAAGTCCTTATCGACCTCATACAATCTTATCCGCGGATTATAAGCCTTCAGACACACTGATACTGCGTGTACATGATCGACAAGTGCTCTGCGTCCTTTTTTCTCCCCGGCTTCAGCGTATTCATCGAGCCATTCTATCAGCGGTGTCCGGGCTTTGTCCGAAAGGATTGTCGCCGGCTTCTTGTTGGTGATGTCAAGAATACGCTGTGCCTTGATTGCATTGGCAGCCTTGAGCGTGTTGGCATTCCTCTCCTTTGCCTCCTGTGATATTTCAGGGACAAGGAAGAGTTTAAGAAACTCATACCTGCGTTTGCGGTCGGTATAGATATCCAGATATATGGACTGGTTGCCGTCCTTGAGCTGCTTGAAGCGGATGCGGACAGGCACCGATTCTGATTTTTTTGTTCTTGCCATTCTCTGCCAATGCTTTATTTCGTATGCAAAGGTACAAAAAATAGCTCATAACGACTAACAAAAAAGTAACATAAATAGCAGAAATAACAAAAAATAACCTATACCCCACCAAAAACAAATCAAAATCGCTTCTATGCAATGCCTTATAAATAAAGGCTTTTGTTTGCACTTGCTTATAAATTTCCTCTCTCATTTACGCCATTTCACTTTAACGGCCATACTTTTGCCAAAAGTAAGCATTTTCCGTGAAACGGCAAAGATTTTCACCCGCAAAGTGAAAATGGTGCTGGAAAAGATTATTATTACACTGTCTGACAGTCTTGAAATCTGCCGTACAAATATCAGCCTGCAGTACGTGTTGAACGAGCCTTCGAGTTGTGATGGTTGTCCAAATTATAATTTGGCTTCTGGCAGCACCGCTTTATCTGGATTTTTTGGAAATATCCGTACTATATTACCGATATTGGCGCATGTAGGGTGGATTCTTGTACGTTTTTGTACGTTTTTGCACAAATGACGAGTTTTTATAGCGGATATTAGTGTTAAATTTGCAACAGAACAATCAAAACCAAAGAGTAACAGATATGAAACGACAAGGTATTCTGACCTTATTACTATTGCAGTTGGCCACGACATCCGTCATGGCACAGACGAGCATCACCATCAGCGGAGACAGCGACTGGCTGTTCCGATACGCTAAGACAGAAGCAGAGGCTGACGCAATCGTGGCCGACGGTTTTTTCAAGCCGGGATATGCCGCACAGATGTTCACGAAAGTGTACGTACCGTCAAATTGGACCGTTCAGGGATTTGAAGAACCTGTCTACCGCGGCTTCTCCGACAAGACGAAAACCAACGACAGCGGCGATACGGCCAGCGAGGGACTGTATATCAAGCACTTCACGCTGCCGTCATCCTTCGGCGGCAAACGTGTGCTGCTGAACTTCGGCGGTGTATGGAACTCGGCTGAGGTATGGCTTAACGGCAAGCCCCTGGGACGCCATGACAGCGGCTACACGTCGTTCGCCATGGATGTGACGGGTGTTGCCGTCAAAGGTGACAACACGCTGGCCGTCAGAGTGCGTCAGGTCTATCCGGGATATAAGACGGATACGTATGATGACTGGACTTTGGGCGGAATCTATCGCGATGTGACTCTGACGGCCATGCCGAAGAACCGCTGGATTGACCGTGTGACGGCCGTCACCGACTTTGATGCGGCCTACTGTGACGCCAGTGTGACGCTGAAGATGATGATAGCCGACACTCACAAGGCGACCCTGCCCGGCAATTACCGCTCGCCCGGCAAACCATATTCGCTCCATGTCACGCTGACCGATGCCGACGGCAAGGCCGTATGTGACGAGACAGTCAGCTGCCAGTCACATACGACGACCAGCCGTGAGCAGCAGCTGACACTCACGGTGAGGAACGCCCACAAGTGGACGGCAGAGACACCTTATTTATATAATCTCAACGTAGACCTGATTGAGACCGACGGTCGTGTGACCCAGAGCCACAGCGAGCGCATCGGTCTGCGCAAGGTGGAGACACGCGGCGGCGTGCTGAGGGTCAACGGCCAACCCGTCAAGCTCCGCGGTGTCAACCGTCACGACGAATGGCCTACTGTGGGACGCGCCACCACGCGCGAGCACTGGCTTAAAGACATCGAACTGATGAAGCAGGCGAACATCAACTATGTGCGTGCCGCCCACTATCAGCACGCCAAGGGATTTATCGAGATGTGCGACTCGGTGGGAATGTATGTCGGTGCGGAGGTCTCGCTGGGCGGTGCCGCCGGCCGGATGTACGATCCGTCGTTTGTCGGTCCGGTAATGGTGAGAGTCAACGAGACAGTGGTGCGCGACCTGAACAACCCGAGCATCATCTACTGGTCGGTGGGCAACGAGGACCCGCTCACCGACATGCACCTGAAAGCGGTGAAATGTGTCAAGGCGCTGGACCCCACACGCCCCGTCTGTCTGCCGTGGAATGCCGACGAGACGCTTCCCGAGGAGATTGACATCCTTTCACCCCACTATTGGACGGCCCACGAGTATGACTCGATAGCCTCACGCTCTAAGCGCCCCATCATCACCACCGAGTATGTACATGCCTACGGGGAGATGCGCTTCGGCGGACTGGAGGATTGTTTCCGTTCGCTTACCAAGCATCCCGCCGGTGCCGGCGGTGCCGTGTGGATGTGGGCGGACCAGGGAATATACACTCCCGTGCCGAAAGACACCAAACGCTACAAGAGCATAGAGAAGGACAGCCTCTATCTCAGGATTGACGCCGCCGGATGGGACGGCATCACCGACTCCTACCGCCATCCCACGCGCGACTTTTGGGAAGTGAAGTCGGTCTACTGTCCGGTATATCCTGTCAGCGCACGGCTCTCCGGAGACCGTTCGCAGGCGGACATCACCATGCGCAACGACTACGACTTCCTGACCACGGCAGGCCTCACCATCGGCTACCGCGTGATGGTGGATGGACGTCAGACGGCTTCCGGCGTGTCTGAAATGGACGTGCAGCCCCACTGCGAGGGTGTGCTTCATATCGCCAAAACGGGACTGAAGCCGTTGAAGGCCGGCCAGACGGCATACGTGATTGTTACGGTCAAGGCCGCTGACGGTCACGAGCTGGGCAGCAAGAGCGTGGAACTGGCCTCCGTGCCGCTGTCCGTCGGCAAGGACGTGAAGCTGGGTCTCACCGATGGCAGCGACGCCATAACGGTCACGGCCGGCAAGCGCAGTTTCGTGTTCAGCCGCAAGACCGGAATGCCCGAGGGTATGCAGCCGGCTTTCTGGCACAAGCTGAACGACGGCGACATCACCGGCAAGACGCGTATTAAGGGCGAGAGCTTCAGAACCGAGGTGACGCAGATGACAGCGCGTCAGGCGGTCGATGGCATTACGGTCAGCGTCAAGGCTGACATGATTGACAACGACAGCAATCGTGTGGCCGGCAACTTCACGTTCCGTGTTACCCCGCAGGGAGACATGGTGGTTGCCTACAGCATGACTCCGCATGTGACGGTGAAGAATCTGCCCTTGATCGGAATGGCGTTGGAGACACTGCCGCGGCAGTGGTTCGGATTGGGTCCGGAGGATGCCTATCCCAACAAGAAGGCGGCACCGCTGCTGGGCCTCTATGACGCCCGCAAGTGGAGCGGAACGAGAGCCGCCCGCTGGATAGACACAGACATGGGACGTATCGTGCTTACCCCGAGCGTGAGCGACTATGCCTATATCGACCGTGACGCTGCCGACAGCCCCGTCATGCGTGTGGTGTCCCATGTTCAGGGCCGTTCGGAGAAAGGGCGTCTGAACGACGAACGCTACAGGATAGTGTCCGGAGAGACATACAGCGGAACGTTCAAGATTGTTTTTTAGTGAATAAATGAAGTGAATAAGTAATTTGCATCTCTGCGTTTAAATTAATACTAATAAGAATGAAAAGATTCTTTTCTTATTTCAACATACTGCTGCCCGGACTGCTCGTTGCGTCCGCCACATCGGTGACGGGCCAGACTGTGGAGCAGATGTATCACGGATTCACGAACGTGCCCGACAGCGTGCGCACGAAGACATGGTGGTTTCACGGCGAAGACCGTACTACACGTGAGGGTATCACTGCCGATTTGGAAAGTTTCAAAAAGGCCGGTCTGCAGGGAGTGGTGTACTACGACCAGCAGCACGGCCATGGCACGGAACATTCGTTGAAGGCCATGAGCCCCGAATGGTGGCAGATGCTGAATTTCAGTGCCTTGGAGGCCAAGCGCTTGGGGCTGTCGTTCGACATCAACATCTCGAACGGCTATTGCTGCGGAGGCCCGTGGATAACGCCGGAGCTGGGCATGCAGTGCGTGAAGAGCACGGAGACCGTCGTCAAGGGCGGCAGCCACTTTCGCGGCAAACTGCCGGAAGTGGGGAAACGTGCCCTTGAGGATATTGCCGTTCTGGCTTTCCCCGTCAGTTCCGACGCTCCGGAGACGATAGACTGTCTGCCGGACGGCTTTACCACCGACAAGCCCGTTACCGTCATGCTGGCTTCGTTCGAAAAGCCATATACGGCGCGTTCGCTCTCATACAACATGACGGGATGGAGCAAAGGTCCGCAGAGCATTATCAACATTCCCTGCGAGCCGCAGGAGGAATTCTTCGGCGACCGCTTCACGTGGCAGCCGCCCATCGGTGAGCTGGAGGTGTCGGACGACAGCATCATCTGGCATAAGGTGACCACGCTCCACAGTATCTACGCTGTCCGCTCGTTGCGTCCGGACTACACAATCTCGTTTCCCGCAGCCACGGGCCGCTATTTTCGATTGAACCTCCACGACTGGACTCCGAGTGCCGGCGGCTGGATGCTACTGAACAACGAGTGGGTCAAGACGGAGCCGGAAACGGGAGCCGGCGGTGACATGAAGAACAGGCAGAAGCCGCTGACGATAAAGAGCATGTCGCTATCGTCGGTGCCGCGCATCGACCGCTGGGAGGAACGTGCCGGATGCTACACCGAATATATCCGTCCGTCACAGACTCCGGCATACGACGCCGGTGAGGTCATCGCGCGTGACCGGATGGTGGACATCACCAAACATGTAGACGCAAAGGGCTTCCTTGACTGGACTGCTCCGGAGGGCTGCGATTGGAAGGTGGTGCGCTTCACCAACTGTTTCACGGGTGGAGCGTCGAAGCACGGCCGGAAGAACCTGCTTGGTCCGGAGACAGACAAACTGTCGGTGCGTGCGGCTGAAGTCCATTGGCGGAACTATACGCAGCAGATTCTTGACACGCTGCGTTCGATAGGTTGTCAGGTGCAGAGCGTATGTATGGACAGCCATGAGGCCGGTTCGCAGAACTGGACCCACGACATGCCGCAGCTGTTCCGTGAGAAGTTCGGCTACGACATCATCCCGTGGCTGCCGGCCATGCAGGGCTACATCGTTGGAAGCGTCGGGGAGACGGAACAGTTTCTGCAAGACCTGCGCCGCTGTATAGCCGACGGCATCAATGACCGATACCTCGGAACCCTGCAGCGTCTGTGCTGCGAGAACGGGGTGGAGTTCACCTGTCAGGCTACGGGTAACGGACAGAGCATCTGTTCCGACAATCTTGCCGCCAAGGGACGTGTCGACCGTCCGCAGGGCGAGTTCTGGACGCGTCATCACGAAGGCAGCTACGACACCCGCGAGGCTGCGTCGGCCGCCCATATCTACGGAAAGCCGATTGCATCGGCAGAGGCTTTCACGGACTATGCCTATACCGACTACTTCGGCAGTGTGAAGGACGAAATTGACATGGAGACGGTCATGCAGGTCAACGAGTTTGTCATCTGTGCCTCGGCCCATCAGCCATGGCTTGAGCCGACAAAGATTCAGACGGCCTACAACCGTGACTATGCGCTGAACCGCAAGAACACGCTGTGGCCTTTTGCACGCGCGTTCTTCGACTATCAGGGACGCAACCATTTCATGATGCGCCAGGGCCGGCCTGTCGTTGATATTCTGGTATATGCCGGCGATGACGCCCCCATGAAGATGCTGGGCCACCGTCTGCCGCAGATACCGGAGGGCTATGACTTCGATGTTTGCTCTACAGACGGACTGAATCAAGTCCGGATGAAGGACGGCAGGCTCTTCACCCGCGACTCCCGTATGTCCTACAGCATACTCGCTATAGAGAAGAGTGCCGTGGTGCGTCCCGAGATGGAAAAGACCATTGCGGCATGGAAGGCGCTGGGACTTCCCGTCTATGACAACCGCACGCAGCCGGACGGCGACATGGAGAAGACGCTGCGCCAGGCGCGCATCAGTCCCGATGTGGTCATCAGCAGCCGGCGTTCGGCGCTGGACCGCGTGTTCACTACCCATCGTCGGACGGCATCTGCCGACATCTACTATCTCGTGAACCACTCGGACAAACGGACCTTTGACGATTTCGTGGCTTTGCGTACCGGCTACGGCCATGCCGAATACTGGGACGCACTGACCGGTGAGCGTTATGCATTGCCGGCCGAGCGCACGGCCGACGGGCTGCGCATGCGTCTGAAGCTCCAGCCTCTAGCGGCAGGATTTGTCGTGGCATATAACACGGAAGAGAACAACTCCGGACGCTTCTCGAAGAACGCCGGCCGATATAATCCCTGGGCCAAGGAGACGGCGACGCCTATTGAAGGTGAATGGACGCTGACTTTCGACCGCACATTGGGCGGACCGGAGAAGCCTCTCGTCACTGCAGAGCTGACGGACTTCTCAAAAAGCAACGACCCGGAAGTCAAGTATTTCTCCGGCCTGTGTATCTACGACAACACGTTCAGGCTCGACAGAAAGCCTGCGGGCAGGATGGCCCTGCGTATTCCCGGACTGCACGGTGTCGCCCGCGTGGTCGTCAACGGCAAGGAGGCCGGCTTCATTTGGTGTACTCCGTGGGAGGTCGACATAACCCCGTTCGTGAAGAAGGGCAGAAACAGGATAAGCATAGAGGTGCGCAACTCGCTGGTTAACCGTCTCATCGGCGATGCAGCCCTGCCGGAGGCCCGGCGGAAGACATGGATATTCACACAACTGTATAAAGCCACTTCCAACCTGAAGCCTTCCGGTATTGACGGACAGGTTCTGCTGATTGAAAAGAATATGTAAGTCAGCTGACACAAAAATAACAGTCAGCAAGGAGAAGGCCCAACGACTGAAAGAGTGGATTGACAGGTAAGAGTGTTCATAAACTCTGCGTAATCTTTATTTTTTCCTTCAAAAAGTCGTTGGTTTGGAATTATTTTTTTAAGTTTGCAGAAAAATAAAGCCTATGGAACCTCTTCTTGATTTCTCTTTCCTGGAGCGCCGGCTCGGAGACATGTCCCGGCGGCGGAGCGTGGCTTTGGCCTGTCCGCACGACAGCCATACCGAGTATGTCATAGAGCGTGCCCTCAAAGAGGGTTTCGCGCGTTTTGTGCTTACCGTGACCGGGCCGCTCAGTGCACGGCTTTCAGCGGCGGTGGAGGCAGCGGAAGGATTGGTCAGCATTGTGAAGTGTGCCGATGCCGTGGAAGCCTCGCGTGAGGCCGTGGCCGCGGTGAGGCGCGGTGAGGCCGAGGTGCTGATGAAGGGCACGGTGAACACCGATGTGCTGTTGCGTGCCGTGCTCGACAAGCAGTGCGGACTGCTGGAGCCCGGCCATGTGATGAACCACATAACGGTGAGCCACATTCCCGCTTACGGCAAACTGCTGATGTTCTCTGACGCCGCTGTGGTGCCGCGCCCGTCGCTTGAGCAGTTTGACGCCATTGTCGGGGCGTGCGCATCGGCCTGCCGGAAACTGGGCATCGGCACCCCGCACATTGCGCTGACGCACTGCACGGAGAAGGTGAACCCGAAGTTTGAGCATACTATACATTATGAAGAGATAAAGCACCGCGCCGCCGCAGGAGCCTATGGCAGCGTGGTTGTTGACGGGCCGATGGACGTGAAGACGGCACTCGACGCCGGGAGCGGTGCCATCAAGGGCATCTCCTCGCCTGTGGCGGGAAAGGCCGATGTGCTGATATTCCCCAATATAGAGGCCGGCAACACGTTCTACAAGACCATCACACTCTTTTCCGGAGCGCAGACCGCAGGATGGCTTGCCGGTACGACGGTGCCGGTGGTGGTGGCCTCGCGGGCCGATTCGGAAGAGTCAAAATATTACAGTCTGGTGATGGCAGTGACGCAGAGCCGTGAATACTGATTGTCTCATGCAGATTCGTTAACACTAACCATATTAATTGCAAGCCCAATGAACCAATCATCCGTTTCCAATTCCGCCGTTTACCGCATACTGGTAATCAATCCCGGGGCTACATCGACCAAACTCGCCGTTTACGAGAACGACAGGGCCGTGTGGATGTCGGGAGCACATCATCCCGCAACCGACCTTGTAAAGTTTCACCGTTCCACCGACCAGTACGAATACCGTATGGACTTCATACGCCGCCGCATGGAGAAAGACGGTATTGCCGTCGACTTCGATGCCGTTATCGGACGTGGCGGACTGCTCCGACCGTTGCCTGGAGGGGTGTATCGTGTTGACGAGAAGATGAAGCGCGACCTGCTCAGGGCAGAAATGGACCACGTGTGCAATCTCGGTGCCCTGCTTGCCGACGAGCTGGCGCAGGAGTGCGGTTGTCCTGCTTTCATTGCCGACCCCGTAGTTGTCGACGAGATGCAGGACGTGGCCCGCTACACGGGCATACCCGGCATGGTGCGCAAGTCGGTGTTCCATGCGCTCAACAGTAAGGCCATGGCCCGCCAGTATGCCGCCAAGGCCGGACTGCGGTACGAGGACATAAGCGTGATAGTGGCCCACATGGGTGGCGGCATATCCGTGAGCGCCCACCGCCGGGGCATGGTCATCGACGTGAACAACGCTCTCGACGGCGAGGGGCCGTTCTCCACCGAGCGTGCCGGAACGCTGCCTGCCGGACAGCTTGTCGACCTCTGCTTCAGCGGCAAGTACACCATAAAGCAGATAAAGAAGATGATTCACGGTCACGGCGGACTGATGGCATACACCGGCACCAACGATATGATAACCATTGCCCGCCATGCCGAAGAGGGCGATGAGGCTTACAGCGGCGTTCTCGATGCCATGCTCTATACCGTGGCCAAGCAGATAGGGGCCATGCACGTGGCGCTTCACGGTGAGGAGAAGGCCATCATCGTCACCGGCGGCATAGCCTACAGCGACTACTGCATGGAGCGGCTCAAGGCACAGACGGACTTTTTGGCTCCGGTGGTGGTGATGCCGGGTGAGAACGAGATAAACTCGCTTGCCTACAACGCCCTGTGTGTGCTTACCGGACGTATAGAACCAAAGGACTATTCGGAGATGTGCCGTGCCAATCAGTCCTGAACCCAAAGACGCAAAGAGGCGCAAAGGTTTTTTTGACTGTGGAGATACAGTGTTTTTTTTACTCCTTTGCGTCTCTGCGTCTTTACATTTAGATTTTTTTCTCTTTTTCATGTCACAAAACGGTTGTTTTTGCGTAATACAGGTAAAAACAAGAATACGAACAAACAAAACTTTGGAATTATGGATATACGGAGATTCTTTATCGTTGCTTTTGCCGTATGCGCATCAGCGGCATGCAGCAGTTCGAACAAGTCGGTAAGTGAAAGAAATTATGCCGGTGCAGGGCGTGCGGAGATATTTTCGGAAGCGGGAAAGGCGCTTTCCGACAATACTAAAATGATCAAGCGTACGCTTCCGCTGCGCGACTTCAAGGAGATAGAATGTGGCTATGTCGTTACATTCAATTATACGCAGTCTTCCGATTACAGCGTTACTCTGACAACAACCGAGCAAGGGCATGATTTGCTGGAAGTGTATGTGGACGGCGGCACTCTGTATGTTAGGGGCAAGGCTGCCAAGGGTAAAGTGGAGAGAGGTCGGAATACACCCGAAATAATATTGGATGTGTGCAGTCCCAATCCGCGGCGCATAGAATGTACAGGTGTCGTTAAGGCAAAACTGTCGGATATTGATACAGATGACTTCACGCTTGCGGCCAGCGGTGTTTCAAATGTGAATGTGGGCCGGATAAAGGGGCGTGCCGTCAAAATATACAAGGGTGGCGCGGCCAACTTGCATGGCGATGCCGTGCGTTCTTCCGCCGGGCTCGATATAAAGGCGGGTGGAACGGGAAACCTTGAAGTGGCTGATGTGTCCTGTCACAGTGCTTGTATAGACAAGGGTGGCGCGGCCAACTTGCAGGCAGGTGCCGTCCGTTCTTCTGCCGGGCTTGATATAAAGGCGGGTGGAACGGGAAACCTTAAAGTGGCCGATGTGTACTGTAACAGTGCCAACATGGACAAGAACGGTGCGGCCAACTTGAAGACAGGTGCCGTCAGTGTTTCCGGCAGTCTCGATATAAAGTCGAGCGGAACGGGAAATATCGTTTCTGGTGATATAAACTGCCAGAGTATAAAGATAGACAAAAATGGTGCTGCGGGTGTGATGTCGGGCAAAATTGTGAGTCGCAGTACGTTTGGCATATCTTGCACAGGTACCGGTGTCCTGAGCATTACCGATATGGAAGCCTTGGACGTAAAGATGACCATTAGCGGTGCAGCGGGTGTGAAAGTCGGAAGAATAATGGGTACAACCCTCAAAATCAATCAGAGCGGTGTCGGAAAATCTGAAATCACTTTCAATGGCCGTCAGGTGGACATCTCAAGCAGCGGTGCGCGGAAGATGAAGATAGGGGTGGAGTGCGACAAACTGCATGTAATCCATTGTGGAGTGTCGGCCATGACGATAACGGGTACGGCCGACGATGTGAAGATAGAGGGTTCGGGAGCCGCATCGGTAAACTGCGGTGGGCTTAACCGCTTTTGAGACAGTTTCAGAGACATATACAAACACATTCCATTGCCGATGACAGACAGTGAATACATGGAAGAAGCCGCTGTGCTGAGGCCGCGCCTTGTTGGTGTGGCGCGGCAGTATGTGGGCGACGAGGCCGAAGATGTGGTGCAGGATGCCATGTTGAGGCTTTGGGACATGCATTGCAAACTGCACCGGCCTATGGAGCCGATGGCCCGTGTGACAGTCCGCAACATGTGCGTCGACAAGTTGCGCCGCCGTAATGTCATGACGGATATCCCCGCCGCCGATGACGATGCGGCTGCCGATGCCGTACGCGAGCAGATAGACCGGATGATGGCCATTGTGCGGCAGCTGCCTGCCGGGCAGCGGGACATATTGCGCATGCGGCACATGGAAGGCATGGAGATGAGCGACATAGCCGAACAGACCGGCTGCAGCGCGGCGGCGGTGAGAAAGGCGCTGAGCCGTGCGCGCCAGGCTGTAAGAGAGCGTTATAGAGAAGAAAGGAGAAACAAGTGAAGGCAATGAACGAGACAGATGAAATAAAGATATTGGTGGAACATTTTTTCGACGGCACCACATCACTCGATGAGGAGAACAGGCTTTACGCCTTCTTTGCGTCGGACGATGTGCCTCCGGAGCTTGAGGAGTATCGCGAGATGTTCTGCGGTTTCGCCCTGTTGGCCTCGCCGCAGGCTGCCGCCTTGTCATATACGGAAGAGCCGTATCTTGTGCCGCGCCGCCGCCTCACGGTATTGCGGCGAGTGTCGGTGGCCGCCGCCGCTGCGGTGCTGATAGTGGCGGGCTTCTTCGTTGCTGACGATATCCGTTACCGCAACCGCCTGTCATCGCTCTATGGCGGCAGCTACATGATTGTTGACGGCAGGCGGGTGGACAATCTGAAAGAGATTCTGCCACATATAGAGAGCACGTTGCGCTTGGCCGAGAATATTGAGAAACATGCCGACGGTGACGCTACGATACGTGCGGCGGAGCAGAATGTGCTTGACAACATAAGTGATCCGGCGGAGCGCGAGCGCATAGGCCGGTTGCTTGAGTGATAATGTTTTTTTAGTTGGTTTTGAGACTATGAAGAGAATATTGATGCTGTTATTCGCCGTCATGTCGGCACTGTTGCAGATGTACGGGCAGAACACGATAGACAAGCGGGTGGACATGTATTCCACCATGGGTGCGAGCACGTTCACATCGGTTGTCGAGCGCGACCCCGCCACGCATAAGGTAAACAAGGTTGTCAAGGTGCTGAAGATGTCATCCTTCAACGCTTCCGGCTTTGCCGAGGTGTTCAAGGCGGAGTCGCACACGGGCACATTCACCTCGGTTGTAAAGGACAACAAGGTGACGATGGTGCTCACGGTGGAGCGCAAGGACTGCGCGCGCATTTATGTGCTGACATACGACAAGCGGCAAACCTCCGCCATGGATGCGAGCGTGACGATAATCGTCAATTACAGGAAGTAGAAGCCGTAAACGTTTACGTTGTTATATATACTGCAAATGTCCCGTAAAGTGGGAAATTTGCAGTATTTTTGTTGCCGTAAAGTCATTAATAACCAATCTGATTACAATCTGTTATGACAAATAAGATTTTCATGCCATTCCTCGGGCTTGCGCTTGCTTGTCCTTCAATGTCGCTGGCCGACACGGAAGAGACGGTGACCATCGGCGATACGGTGGTGGGTAAGTTCGCCACCATGCTCACGTTCAGCGGCGATGATGTCGTGCTTACATTCGACGACGGCACGACCCGCACGGCTGACATGTCGCTTGTGTCGATAGACCTCGCATACGACGCCGCCCCCGACCCGTCGGGCATCACAGGCGTAACATCCGCCGGCGACACTACCGCGCGCGTTTACAGCATTTGCGGACAGTATATGGGCAACTCCACCGAGGGGCTGGCCAAGGGCATGTATATAGTGAACGGAAAGAAGGTAATAATAAAATAAGGAGGCAACAAAATGAAACAGACTACACATATTATATATAGTGTCATCGTGATGATGATGCTGGCAATGCTGCCCGCCTCCCGTACTGTGGCGCAGACGTGGGACTTCACGTCGGTGAGCGCTGCGGACAAGGCCAATCTGGCAGCCGATGCGACGGCGTGGGAACACGAATCGTCAAGCAGCAACGACAGGTACAAGAACAAGACCACGTACGACGCGGCACCGCTCACAGCCAATGGAGCCGAGCTGGAGTTCACGCGCGGTCTGCTCTTTACCGTCGGGGCGGCCGATGCCGTGCGTGTCGACGTGAAGGGCAAGCGCATGGCCATGAACAAGGCGCTCACCATAACGCTGAAGGACATGAAGGCCGGCAGCAGGATAACCATGAAGTGCAAGACATCGAAGAGCGGCACGGCGCGTGGTGTCAACGTGACCAACCTCACGCCGGAGTCGGGTTCGTTCAATGCCACATCGGCCGACGACCAGACCAATGTGGGCGTGGTTGGGGCCGACGGCGACGTGACGCTGACCAACACAGGCGGTCTGTACGTGTACAGCATCGGCGTGACCGACGGCGGCGGAACTACCGGGCCGTCGACAGGCGGCGATGACCACTCGGCTGCGCTGAACACCGCCGTGAGTCAGGCACAGCTTACCACCACGGGCAACGTGATGAAGTATTACAACACCGCCGAACTGGCCGGAATAGCCATCGACCGCAAAGCCGGCACCGTAACTGTGACACCGCAGACGGGTGACTGGACCGACGTGTTCACCCGCTCGGTGAGCAACATAGCCTTCTCAAAGGCATCGCAGACCTCCGGCGGAGCCGACATCACCACGGGCGGGGTGGAGATAACCCGCGCCGGCGGATGGTTTGAGTCGGCGTATGTAGTGTGGAACATCTACGGCGGAGCCACGTCGTACAACGTATACGTAAAGGGCGGGCAGTATGCCAACTACACTAAGATTGACAGTGAGCTGGTGCGCAACTACGGCACCTTTGGGCGTGCCGATGTTGTCGGACTGAGTGCCGGAGAATATTCTCTCAAGGTGGTGCCCGTTACGGGCGGCACCGAAGACGAGGCCAAGGCAGGTGTGGCTTCGGGCATGACCGTGCGCAACTACGACCGTTCGGGTTTCGCCCACCTCAACTATACCGGCGTGGGGGCATACAACGATGACGGAACGCTGAAGGCCGGCGCACGTGTGATATACGTAACGGCGGCCACGGCAAAGACGGTGACGCTCGACGTCATAACGGGCAAGAACGACAAGACGGAGACCTTCACCGGCCTGCAGGCAATCGTCAACGCATATCAGAAGGGACTGGAGACACGGCCGCTTGCCGTACGCCTCGTAGGTACCGTCCGCGACACCGACATGGACTACTTCGGCAGTTCGGCCGAAGGCTTGCAGGTGAAGGGAAAGAACAACACCATCCCCATGAACATAACGATAGAGGGAGTGGGTGAGGACGCCACCGTGTGGGGATTCGGATTCCTGCTGCGTAATGCCGTGAGCGTGGAGCTGCGCAACTTCGGCATCATGCTCTGCATGGACGATGCCGTGTCGCTCGATACGGACAACGCCCACTGCTGGATTCACAACCTCGACCTGTTCTACGGTAAGGCCGGAGGCGACAGCGACCAGGCCAAGGGTGACGGAACGATAGACGTGAAGAGCGACTCGAAGTACATCACCATATCCTACAACCACCTCTTCGACAGCGGAAAGTCGTCGCTCTGCGGAATGAAGAGCGAGAGCGGCCCCAACTACATCGACTATCACCACAACTGGTTCGACCACAGTGACTCCCGCCATCCGCGTGTGCGCACGATGACGGTGCACGTGTGGAACAACTACTACGACGGTTGCGCCAAATATGGTGTGGGCGCGACGATGGGTTCGAGCGTGTTTGTGGAGAACAACTACTTCCGTGCCACGAAGAACCCCATGCTCATCTCCCGGCAGGGAACCGACGCCAAGGGCGACGGAACGTTCTCGGGTGAGAACGGCGGCATGATAAAGAGCTTCGGCAACGTGTATGCCGAGAAGGGCAAGGGCAGCAACTACACATCCGTGACACAGCACGACACTGCCACCGACTTCGACTGCTACGAGGCCGCCGCGCGCGACGAGAAGGTGCCGTCATCGTTTGTGGCCCTTACCGGTGCCACACCCTACGACAACTTCGACACCGACCCGGCGCTGATGTACACCTATACTCCCGATGCCGCCACCGACGTGCCGTCGGTTGTTACGGGCTGGTGGGGTGCCGGCCGCATAAACAAGGGCGACTTCAAATGGACATTCAACAATGCCGCCGACGATACCGACTATGCCGTGATAAAGGAGATGAAGACGGCTCTTGAGAACTACAAGAGCACGCTCGTGGGAGGATTTTAGGGCTGAGAGCGGTGAACAGTGAGGTTTTTGAATTACCTTTACTTTAACGTATGTTAAAGAGCACCCGCACCACGATTTCCGCACTACGGCGCGAAATACGCGATTTTTCGCAAAAATGGGGAGCGTTGACAGTCAGTGAGTTACACGATTGTTAATTTGTCAACATAGCAGAGAGGGCCTCCTTACACTCCGTTTACGGCGTACTTGCATCACGGTTAGGCCGTAAACGCAACGCAAGTACGCCGTAAACGGAGTGTAAGGAGGCCCTAAACGCAAGCAAGGGGCATCAAACTGGTGTGTCAATAAGGCAAAAAGAGCCTTTTTGCTTTTCTATTTCGAGAAAAAAGAAATGTTAAATTTTAGGAATTATCAGGACAAAAGAAGACAAGGCGGCCCCTTGTATTTGTCCGTTCGTAGCGTATTGTCCACCGTGCGCGACTCCGGCCATTTGTTACACGGCTCAAGTAACGTTGTTACTCGGGCCGTGTAGCGCCGTTATGGGGGCCATGATCCCACGAAATGTATCACATTTGATTGATTTATTTTAATGTCCCTATTATTTTTATATTCTTCCGGCTATATTCTGTTCAAAATTATATACCTTTGCAGCGATAAACTTAAACTCAATTTAAAATTACAAGAACAATGAAACGTATCAATTTTGTTTCGAAATGCTGCACAATGACCATTGTTGCGCTTTTCACTTTATGCGTGTGCGCAAATGCACAGAGTAACGACAACTACAGTGACGCCGTAATGGAACTGATGGCCGTGACACATGAGGACGAGCAGTTAGGCGAGATAACGGAAAAGTTACCACAGTTCCTCAACATCATCAACGAACAGGTCCTTGCACCATCAAGCAAAGGAAAAGGCAACATGCTGGCTGAAAAATACATCAAGGAAAATGCCGAGCATAAACTATTACGCCCCATACTCGTCAATATGCTGAAAGACAAAATCTCAATTGAAGATATCCGCAAGATTACGGAGACGATGAAAAGCGAAGAAGGTCAGACGTACATCAAGCATACCAAGGCCATGGAAACAAAAATGGAAGCAGAGATGGATAAATTTATGGGAGATGACATAACGGAAAATCCCAGTAAACTGAAACCAGCAGAATATACCTGTCCGGAAGAATTCGCCAGGAAATTTGAGACTTTCTATGAAAGCAGCTCTATGAAGAAAGGTATCGAATCTGTACTGAAGATATTTGAAATGGCCGCAACGATGAGCGAATCTTCGGAAGAGAAGAAGAATGTACAGACCGTGATGGATTACATAAAGAAATACTATGTCGTAATTGCAGCCAACAGCGCCTACGGCACTATCACTGATCAGGATATTGAATTCAGCAAGAAACTCAGCACTCTGCCCTCATATTCTATTGATATGCAAAGCATGATTAGCGGTTCTATGCAAGCGATACTGGAGTTTTCTGAATCTTACAAGAAATGGCTTACGACACAGGATGTTGAACTGAAGAAATAGGATTCGGTATAAAATATAGTATCTGAAAACAGCAAAGGTGTGGGATGACATTAATAAACCATTCATTCCGCACCTTTGCCGTTTTCTGGCATATAACATTGACGGAAAATTTTCTTAACTCCTTGTTTTCCCATGCACATAAAGAGGGCACCAAGTTATATTCACGGTTCTAATTGAAAACAAAAAACGTATGTACACAGCAGACAGCACAAAATCCGCTATGTACATACGTTCACCGTTTACGACGATGGAGCCTATTTCAAAAGTTTCCTCTTCAGCCACTCACGCACAGGCAGGTCATAAAGACGCAGTGACGCGTATGCCACGCCTATGGCCAACAGGAAGAAACTCACGGCAACGAAGATGTGGGTCGACACAGGAAGGTCGGCATGAGCCGCGGCCCACGACATCTGCACATAGATGAAAGGATAATGAGTAACGTAAAGCGGATACGATATCTCGCCGAGAAAACGGCATACGGCCCCACTCTTCGCGCCACTCGTCTTGCTGCCGGCACCCACTGCTATAATGACAAGAATGACAACAGCCTCATAGACTCCGTTCATCCAATAGCAGGCCGTGTCCGAACCGCCCACACGAGGCATGACGAACAACACGATTATCGCTATGGCACACCACCCGAACCCGCAACGTACACTGAATCTGTCGAGGCTGAGCATCCGTTTCCCACCGTCGGCACCGGAGAAAAGCCGTGAAATCAGCAAGCCGCAGAAAAACGGATAGAACAGACGTGTGACGGCAATGAGCAGATGCACGGGTTCGAGGCTCCAGCCACCGATAACGGTATATGCGGCATGGCTGCGCGCCGCCAGCAGTCCGAATACATCAATGTTCATACACAGCATGACCGTGAGCACGGCAGATAACATGACAAACGCTGCGAGCACCATGCGCGGGAAACGGCGGATGACAAGCGCATAGATCACGTTGGCTATATACTCCCACATCAGTGACCACTGGGCGTTGTTCAACGGGTGCATCTCACCCCAACCGCGTATGTCGAGTTTTCCGGGCAAGGGGATAAGCGTAAATCCCCACAAACATACTGCGACAAGCAGCCACCACGGAGTGGAATGTACCGCCTTCCAGTCGGGCAAATCGCCCTGAAAGTAAAACATCAACGCTCCGAACAACGTTCCAAACATCAGCATCGGGTGCAATCTGACAAGACGACGCTTGAAAAATTGTACCGTAGTCATCCGGCTCCAACGGTCATCGTATGCGTAGCCGATGACAAAACCCGACAGCATGTAGAAGAAATCGACGGCCAGATAACCATGATTGAGAGGCTGGATGACCGGCTGCCCCTCGAAATAGGTTTCAATAAGGTGAAACGCCACCACAATCATTGCCGCCACACCACGAAGTCCGTCAAGAATCTCATAGCGTGGCTTTGAAGAAAGATAAGATGTTTGCTGCATAATCTGTTTTTTAGATGCAAAGATATGGTAGATTCTTGAACTATTTTTGTCCGATTGTTAATATTTACTGCCTTATCTTCGTCTGTTCTTGACAAACTTATTATCTTTGCACCAGTTATGAAGATGCTGGATTATGTCAACATGTGCGTCAGACCCTCCGAACAGATAGGTTCACGAACACCCGTCGTGGGAACTGTCATACGTCACGAGTGGATGCGGATTGCGGACGATGGGCAGCCGGCAGGAACGTTTCCAGACCGGTGAGGTCATTCTTGTCCCGCCTAATCTGAGACACTGCTGGACATTCGACGGCGAATATGAAACAATATCATGCATCACAGTGTTGTTCCACCATGATTTGATTTCGAAACTTGAATCCCAGTTTACTGAAATGACAGAAATCGCCAGCCGGTTTTCACAGATAAGAGAGGCCGTCAGCTTCACCGGTTCCACACTCATGAGGCTGCAAACGGAACTGACGCGCATGGAGAACATGTCTGCCGCAGGCCGGTTCGCCGCACTTCTCGGCCTGCTTGTCACAATAGCCCAAAGTGACGAGCAACATTCCGTAGGCAGGCAATACACTGAGGCAGAGCTGCGTCTGAAACGTATAGAGGTGTACATCAACTGCAATTACAACCATGACATCAATATCGACAGCATTGCCAACCACATCGGAATGAACCGCTCGTCTTTATGTACCTTTTTCCGCCGCCATACAGGCATGACACTCATTGAGGCCGTCAACGCGCGCCGTCTTGAGGTGGCCCGCAACCTGTTGCTGCGCCGCAGCGACCTCACCATACAGCAGATTTGCTTTGAAAGCGGATTCAAGGATATTCCCTATTTCTTCCGCCTTTTCAAACGCACAGAAGGCATTACTCCAAGAATGTACCGGCATGGCGAGGGGGGCAAACTGTCTCTTATACACATCTCCGAGCCCA
>ENA-OYXU01000239-OYXU01000239.1-human-gut-metagenome-genome-assembly--contig:-NODE-239-length-23031-cov-9.002263_pt1 | contig 23031 bp, 15 predicted proteins | sample MGYA00243243_ERZ653435 | MGnify/ENA primary metagenome ERZ653435 (study PRJEB26926, sample SAMN06165113) | human gut metagenome | biome: ENVO:00009003; feature: ENVO:2100002; material: ENVO:00002003... | reverse complement strand
GTCTCGTGGGCTCGGAGATGTGTATAAGAGACAGGGACTATAGAATTGATTAATGTGTTGAATATCAGTATAATATCCCATATTGGGTTGGACTATGGAAAAAATACGCGAAAATTTTTGGGAAATTTTTGCGCAGCAAACTAATTGAGCGAACAAAATCTTGTTTTGTTCGCTCATATTCTTTTCCTTAAATGTTTTGAGGCTACGTTACTTTAACAGCTGCCATTCCCCTTTTACCTTGGAGTGTTCAGAACTTATAAATCCTAAATTTTTCAGTTCGGCAATTGCTCTTTTTATTGTAGCCTCGCTTACTCCAAGATTATCCGATAACCAAGCATATTTCGCTTTTCTATTCAATTTGATAGTCTCATATACATTCCTTACAATCTCTGGCTGAGATTCAAAAGTGGTCACGTCTGACCTTTTTTCTGACCTTTTTCTTTATATACTTCTTTTTCTTGACCTTTTTTTATGATATAACCATTTTCTATAGCTACTTTCATCATCTGGTCTCCCAGAATGGATTTTTTCTCACGTACTAATACTGATGTTTGATATGAAAAGTTATATATTCCTGCATAAGTAGGACAGTCATATAAATAAAACGGTAGACATGGAAAGGATTATTTATATAGGCAAAGAAGTCTACAGGCTCATGGGAGCCAAGAGGATTTAAGTTAAATTAGGGGAGCTTTATCTCCAAAGACAAGTTTGTCAATGTGACTTGGCAGATTGAGCAAAGTCGCGAATTGAAGAAATAACCCTATTTCCATGTCTGCCGTTTATTTCTTGTTGTTACGGACTTCCGTATTGAGTCCATCTAAGCTAAAATGACACTTTTACACACTCTTTTTCTTTTATAACTTTGTTTTTCTTACTTTGTAGTTGGTGAACTGCCAATATGGCGGATTTTATCATGCCAATATGGCACTTTTAAAATTGGTACAATTGTTGCAATAATAATATTGGATAACATTTCTTTAAAAGGAGCTGATTTCCACAGGCTTTTATAGATTTCTCCCTTGATAATACTGAGAATAAGAGTTTATAATTAAAATAGCCCATAATTCCCTATGGGAGTAAATATGAGCTATTTATTGTTTAACGGTAACTGAAATAATGTTGCTATAGAGCCAAGAAAGGAGGTACACATGGCAAAGAAAGTTACTTCACCAAAAGTTGCTTCGCAAGCATCAAAAATACTCAAAGATGGTAGATATAGTAGTGCTTCGAAGAGCGTAGCAGGTAGTGCGTTATCGCAACGTGAGAAAAAGAGCAAATAAATCTTATTTCTCAAAACCTATGAGGATGTGTCAAAATTGTCGCATCCTCTTTCATGTTATTCATATGTGCTTAAAAGCAGAAAATCTTCTTTATTTATTGAATGCAAAATAAATTGCTTATATTATATCGAAATTGTTATCGCGTTCTTTAATTAATAAAGGTAAAAACAATACTTTTAATTCTTCAAATGTTTTGCATTCTTTTAAAGTCAAGGTTGATTTTCCCCACCAGCCTTCAATAAATCTTTTAGTATATCCATCAATACTTCTACGTGGAAATTCTGCTATAAGTGTGTCCAATAAGGACGAAAATATTTGTAAATGGAAATTTGTTTGTTTGGCAAAAGATTTCCATTTGTTTGTCAATAGTTCATGCTCCTCAATATCTATTATTTCTATTTGATCTAACTTTCGAAATGAATTAGAGAAAACTTTCAGCATTCTTTCTTTTGCTTCAATATCACTATTAGGTGCACTATATCCCCAAATAGTTACAATACCGGCATTTTCCAAATAATAATCAAACACTTGCCATTGTTCTTGGATGAATAAATTTTGATTGTAATTTTTGTTTTTTACAGGGAATAAAAGTTTTGGCATTATGTATTCTTGTCCACACTTTGGACAAAATTTATTCACCAATGGACCAAAACATTTACAAGATTCGCATAAGCCAACGGCTACACAGCCATGTAAAAATAATAATTCAGGCAAGTTAGATGTTATTTTGTTAACTCTGTTATATGCTTGTATTAATAATGGATCCCAATTGAATGTTGCAATGCAATCTTTTTTACGTAGAGACAGAATAAGATAATCATATAAAGTTGGCTCTATAGGAATTTCCATTTGTTGATAGTGAGAAATAATAGCCGTTTCTATTTTTGACATAGTTTCAGAATATTCTGGATTTTCAACTAGTTCTGAATATATACTTTCAATATTATTGCTATGGGTCTTTAACGATACTTTTTTTAGTAGGTCTTCTTGTCCAATTTCCTGTAGAAAATTATTCATAACGGGACTCTTGCGACCATTTTTGTCACCATTAGGAATGGTCGCTTTTGTTGCTCCAGCACCTAAAATAAAAAGATGTGGTCGTGCTTTCATATTTTTTATAATATTGTATGTTGTGTCCATAAATGTTTTTTGTTGATGTTATTATGTAAAATTACATCGGTTTTATCATTGATTCTATGAAGGCAATTTCTTTTTCTGATAGTCCGTATTTAGCATAGAGTTGTGCATCTATTTCTGGAATGCTTTTACTCCAGTCAATATCGCTATTAGACGTAAAGTCTTGTATTGGTACATTAGCCCATGTATCTTTGGGATTATGTTGAGTTGCTTTCAATGTGCCTAACATGGTACGTGCAAATTTTGATTTTATATATTTTAAACATGCTTCTGCTTCATATAGCGTTTTAAATAAACCAACGTTAAGAAACGTATCGGTATGCCCCATCATTGGCATTCCTATTATTGGTGTACTTAATACTTCTCCAATAGCTCCAGAACCATTTGCTTCTGGAACAAACACCTTATAATATTCAAGAGATGCTACAGGTTGAATGTATTCCTTTTTTACATAACGAAGCTCTCTAACCTTTTTATTGAGCCCCAATATTTGTACACAATCTTCTGTGTCATCACATGGTTCTTTTAGAAATATTTCGGAAAGGTTTTCCAAAGAATTGGATGTTATTTTCGAAGCCGTACCTTTGCCTTGCACTTCCATAATACGCGGGAAAGAACGAAATGCTTCATCAGAGAATTTATATATTCCCTGTGATGATACCATATCTGAGAAAGATTCCTTTGTGAGTGTTTTATGTTGTCTTACCTTTTTTAATATGCTTCTTAATTCACTAAATTCAGAAAAGAAACCTATTGGACCAAAATCTTGATTAGCATCCCAATAAGATATTGCTATCCCTCCTTTTATATCAACAGCATCAAATATGTCATTTGTTTTCTGAAAATAATCCACAACTTTAAAATGCTTATCACTAAGCATTCGTTCCATCCAATCTTTTGGAGCCTGACCTACCTTAAACAAAAAACGTCCAGGAGTAATAAGTGAAACTTTATTTGATAGCTTAAAAGTTACATCATAAAACATATGGTATATTGGTGGTTTTCGTGTACTGTCACTTTCTCCTTGGTACGGTGGATTACCGATAATTGTATTGAATTGCATATCTTTTAATTTCTTTATTATCTTTTCGTTATTGTTGCCGATTAAATCATACGATGTGAAATCGGAGAATATGTTTTCAACTGGCATTCCGAGCAAGGTGTAAATCTTGCGGGTAAATTCGTATGCCAATGTTGAGGTAGGGATTGCATATAATCTTGCTTTTACTTTCTCGCCAAACCTTTTGTATAATGCTATGGAGAATTCACCTTGCTTTGATGCAATATCAAGGAATTTTGTATCTTCTTTGTTATCCAATTCCTCAAATGGCAGTATTGAAACCATTTCATCAGCAACCTTTGCGGGTGTAACTATCTCCGAATCAGATAAACGCCCGAACTTGCGCATGGCTACCTCAACACGTTCAAGAGTCGTAAGAGTCGTATCACGTATTAAATCATTGACATTCTCTATTTTGAAATCCAATTTCTGAAGAATAAACGGATTGCTCTTTTGCTGAATAACTCTCAATACATTGATATCCAAACCAAGATTTTTAGTGATACGATGATTGTCTTCCGTTGCCGGAATTGCTGCAATTATTTCTTCCAACGACTTTACAACTGATTCTGTTAAAAAAGCAAAGAAAAGAATACGAGCATAATAAGCCGCCAATCGTTTTGCGAGTTTGTTATCCTCAATTTCTTGCTGTTTGTTCGGTTGTGTTTTTTTATTATTATCCCGATTTGTATCATCATTTTCTGGCTCTTTTGGTTCGTCAGGAGTGTCATAATCATCTCCTTCGTTTTCTGACGGCTTAATCTGCAAACCGTTTTTTGCGTCAATGGGATTGACTCCCTGAATTACTTTTAATATATCCGTATCGTCCAACAGAACGTTGTCTACCGGTATCTCTGTTGCGTCATCTATAATACTGCGATTACGGGAATATTCGCGAACGGCATCCGTAATATTTGCTGGAGTCACTTCCTGCAGCTTGTTCTTATTAAGTACAATGATAGGCGAAATCGACAACTCCTTTGCGATACGTTCTTTTAGCTGTACATTGCCTTGAACTTCAGTATTGACATTGTAGAGCTGTGATTTCTGTTCCTGTAGACGGAACATGCGATTGGGGTCGAAGTCCACCAACAGAGTCTGTGGCTTCATGTTATATTTGATGGTATCACCGTTTTCGTCTTTAAATGTCGTGACGTATTGATTTTGTAAACGGAATATCGCCTGATCGTATTCTTGCGGTGATGCTGTCCCTTTGAGATAAATCATTGTATCCCATTGTGGAACAGTTGTACCAGTCAGCATACGGTTAACGGTTAGTGTCAATGTCTTACGTCCCCTTTCTTCACAATCTTTGATTGTTCGTTTTACATCGTCTGTACTTTTATATTTCTTTATATCATCAAAGCCTGCGATATTGATTATTTTATATTCACCAAGATTCTTGAATCGTTTTTGTTCTTTACGAATCAATGCAGCCATGGCATCACAAGAAGAGCGGAAGGGTAATACAACAACAATATGGTGACACATTTTACCCTCTTTGATTTTGTCATAATCAAGAAATCCGAACAGATTCTCATCTTCTTTTGTTCCGTCTATTACTTCAAGCAAATCTAATATCTCTGTTTTGTGCATGAATTGCTGATGACTCCCGTCTTCTTTGTGAATCATCGAATGAGGACGGAATAACTCGGAAAGTGCATAAGTAATACCACTTTTACGTAATTCTTCCATCTTCTTTATAGACGATTCATTGGGGTTGAATGCGAAGCGAATCATTTGAGGGAAGCCATAATATGGATTATCCCATTCATTGCATTCGTCATCTTTCAGATGTTCGTCATCCCACTGTTTTTGTGCATCGATAATATCCGTAAACTGAACAAAGGCAATTATATCCTCTTTCTGAAATTCATCACCCATCAGAATTCGGTATGGGGTACCTGAAAGATGTATTCTAATTTTTGTTTTTAATGCTTTTACTGCATCTTCAACTTGGTCCAAAGTCTCAAAACCATCGACACTCTTCAACTCTTTTGCTATTTCAGACTTCTTGAAGCGTTGCTCCTGCAATACTTTCCCATAAGAGGTAGCCCTGGCACCGAAATGTGTCTCGTCAATAATGAGCAAATCAATCTGATGCTCAAATACTTCTTTATGCTTAGCTTTTATTTTCTCACCTTGTAAATCCTGTAGTGTCAAGAATAATGCAACTTTATCACCAGCAGCCAGCGTGTCGGCAATGATAGTTTCATTACTATTCAACATACTGCTATCTAAGAACCTGTATCCGGCAAAATCCATATGGCTTTCAACCGTCTTTTTCCATTCCTCTTTTACATCGGCTTTTGCTGAAACGACAACAACAACTTTTGCATCCATCTCTTTTGCACAACACATGGCTGTGAATGATTTACCAAACCGCATGACCGCATACAACAATAGATTTGTTCGCCCAGCGGCTACTGCTGTCTTGAAGTTGCCGATAACCAGTTGCTGATTATCTCTCGGTGCGAATGTTTCTTTTCGTTCATAAGTAAATGTCTGTGGCAGTCTATCGGGTGAATAGAACTGATATTTCCCGTCTTTTGCAATTGCACTTTGATTTATATCCAATATTGCTTCATCCAAATCTGCTGTCGTAGCCTCTTTGAAAAATTCATTTGAATAGTAAGGTAAATCTCTGAAAGTATTTGTCTGTAGCCGTTCTCTGCCTTTCTCCTTTTCCAGAAAAGTATGAACAGAATAATCACGGAAGATAGTCTCCTCGTCTATTTGTGCAGAATGCTCGTACTGCTTTATGAGATTAGGGAATATCCTTCTCCACTCATCCAAACGTACACGCACACCTCTTGCTGTGTCTCCAACCTTCAAGTAGTTGGGGACAGTTTCTGTAGAAAACGCATAGATGTGTGGCTCAACTCTTCCTGTGATTATACCATCAAGAAATGTCGTGTCTTTTCTTGTGTTTATATTTGCCATATTATTTCCTTTCTTTCAATAATGACACAAAGGTCAGCACTTCATTCTTTTGCCAGTCTTTAATTTTGCAATAAATGCCGTTATGCTTGTGCATGTTACCAGTCTTGCATCCTTCACAAGGAATCATTTCCGGCTTGTCGAACAATGACTGCTGCGCCGAAGGCTTCATGCCGCAGCTGTCGGGAACAACGCATTTCAAGCCGTCCATCTGCCACAGATTCCATGAAATTATGTAGGCAATGTATAATAGTGACTTTAATTGTGGCGCACGGTTGAATTTCGCCTGATAGTACTCGATGAATGTCATCAGCAGGTTCTCACGGGCTATAAGCAGGTTGTCGCCCTGCCACTCATATCCGTATATGTTTTGGAATGCCACTTGTGCCCATTTCAGCCAGTCGCCAGATGTTTCGGTGTTCTCATTCACAATGCGCAACTTGCGGTCAAGAAGTCCTATGCGGTTTTCCAATGCGATGGAGTGTCCCGTTGTTGTATCATATCGGCTGACAAGATATGGAGCTTCGCCACATGTTATTTCAAGTCTTGTGTTACGTATATAGTCGCGCCATGTCTTACCTTGGGGAAAGACAATCTTGTCCGTGTTTGTTGTCCATGTATGGTCATCGTTCTCATGATTGAACACGTCCTCGCGCCCGAACCATGAGTTATCTACTACATTGTTCTGAACATTGCATATCCAAGACGGTGTGAATACCTCTGCTTTTTCACGGCTGCGGTCACGTTGCAAGTCTCGTCTTTTCAGTACACGTGGCATGATAACGTGTCCGTTCTTTCCCGTAATAAGTTCCGGCAGAATGGGCGACTTGTATTCATACCCCTTGCCGAGATGCTCATAATCAGGTGTTGCCCAAAAGATATTGCACTGACTGTCAGCCTTGCTCGTTGTATGGTCTTTGAGCAGGGTGTTGAATAAATCTGGTGATATATTCAATATGTAGTCTTCTAATATGTCCGTTTCACTGTGCCACATATTTATGTTGCATATATTTAATGTGCAAATATACTGAAAGTTTTTCACATGACAAAATAAAAATCATGTTTTATTTCCAAAATTATTTTGCATACACTAAGTTATCTCTTTTAAAAATTGTCTTTTTTATGCTTTATTGTTTTTTTCTTGCTCCTTTATTATTTCATTCAGTTGCAAACCTTTGGCGGTAATTCGGTATTTCTGTTTGGGATGGTTAGGACTATCTGGATATACCATTTCTACATATCCTTCAAGTATTGCCGACTGAATCGTATGTTTCTTGAAATACCACTTGGACTTATACACAAGCTTGTACACTGTCTTATACACTTCCATAATTTCATCAACTGACAATTCTTTATCCTTGATGCTGTGTATCAAAGGTTTAACTTGCTCACTAACTTGTACGCTAACTGGGTGCCAACTTGGTGCCAACTTGGTGCCTTCATTAATATTTGTTCTGTATGGTCATAGATTTAATTCCATCAAATTCTCTTTCCATGTCAAGGCAGCCTCAGTTAAGCGGTATTTTTGCTTGGGGTGTAGAGGCTGCTGAGGATATAAACGCTCAATGGCTCCATCAGTCAAGGCTGGATTGAGATAATTCTTTCTGAAATATCTTATATCCTTTAATCCACATAAATCCGCAAGTTGCCTAACGGATAGAAATTCATTTGTGGCCTTTTTAATTAAAGAAAGAACTGGTGGACTACTGGTGGAGAACTGGTGGACTACTGGTTGGTCACTTGCATGGTCTTCATCATACACACTGACAGGAAGTGTTATTCTAATAAAATTATCTGTAAATTTAAAGCAGTCCTCTCCGTAGGCACGTAATATACGAGGGATACCTGAGCCTAATGACTCTACCAGTTCCACATCACGGTATATACGCATCAGCTCTTTGTTGCGCGGTATGGATATACCGCTGAAAAACTCCTCACGGCTAAGAGATTCAGGCAAACGACCTGCTGATGTTATCTCAAGACGGTCTGGGAATATCTCGAATTTCGGCGGTACTTCAAAGGAGTAATCATTGTGTACGATGGCGTTAATGACAGCTTCGCGGAGAGCAACCTTGTTCCATAGCGGTGTCTCGACACGCTCCACCGGAGTGATTGTTGCAGCCACCTTGTTCTCTATGTCGAGTTTTGCCAGAACACTCTTTGTGGCTTTGATAAGAGAACAATATCCATATTCATTGTTTTCCACCAAGTCGCAGCGGTCGAGGCTGGAATATTTTGCCACCTTGATTGAGTTGCCGTTTTCATCTGCCAACAGATAAGCCACATAGTTGTGCTTGCCGTCTTCGGTAAGAAGCTCTAATGTGCGCTTAAAATTATCAGTGAGCCTTTTGCCATGTTCATCATAATAGATGCGTAGTTGCTCAAATGTCAAGTCCTGACGGTTGGAAACGATACGTCCAATGGAGTTGCGTGTACGCATTGCGAACAGACGGTCTATCAGGTCTTGCTGCATAGGTTCAGATGAGGTTCCCACACGCAGGTATGCACCCCGTGGAGTCATTCCGTATTTTGTCTTGAAATAAGGCTTCTCTATTCCACTGGCAACCGTTATCTTGATAATGCTGCGACCTTCCCGCTGCTCCTCTACAATGTCAAACAGTCCCATGGCAGATGGCGAGACGTTATGCTTTATGCGGTCTTTCAGTTTCAGCATACAGCCGTCCACATCATCCACTCCTATCACGTCACCATCCTTGTCTATACCGATATAGATATATCCACCTTCCTTATAATTCAAGAAAGCTATGACTTCTTTTTCTATATCAAGTTCTGGAGTCAGTTCCTGCTTGTATTCTATACGATTGTTTTCGCTCATAAGTCTTATTTCTACTTTATATATTAAAACTCTCCGAAATGATAATCTCGGGCATTTTTATTTTTTACTTTTACCTTTAGTTATTAACTTTTCTTCCGATTTGAGTCTTCTTTCCACTTTTTTTATGTCTTCACTTGCTGGAAGTTGTTCGGGAACGATGCCACGCTGGAGCAACATGTTTCTTACGGCTGTATTATTGTCTACATGTTCCTTGCTTATTTGTTCTTGCCCATGCAGGTCTTTTTGCTGTACATTTACGGAAGTCATTTCTGCAGCAAAGTCTTTCGCCTTTATGCTGATGGTAGGTAAAAAGTCAGCCAATGGACGGCTGTTGGGAGCACCTAATTTGCGTTTTAATATTGCAGTATCCAAACGGAATAGCGCTTTATCACCTTTGGAGCGAATAATGGCAAACCCTTTGCTGTCAACACCTCTCTCATATAGCACGCCAGACAATCTGTTTTCTGTCTCAGCCAGTTTGTTGCGTGCGACAATCCGCTCATAATCAAGTATCCTTTTCTGTACAATTTCTGCTCTACGTGTCTGTACAGCAAAATAGTTTTGGGCAAAAGCCACTTGAGGCTTGCGAGGATCACCGTTCTGTGCTATGAGGTAACAGGCATAGCGAGTCAGCATATAGTCATTGATTTCACGCTGGGCACCCGAACCAAGTTCAACCATTTTCCCGACGTGGGGAAAATGGTTCTCTGGATTTTCGCCTGCGTTTAGACATGCCTCTTTTGCTTTCTCTATGACATTACTGAATTTTTCCCATTTTGTATATCCTAATAAGACGGACATTTCTCTTGCGCTCCAACATTCAACACCCTCATATTCATTCGCTATGGATTCGAACTGACGAAACAATTCTATGATTTCTTCTGCTTTCATATTTTTATTTGTTAATGGTTAAAACTCTCCGAAATGATAATCTCGGGCATTTGTTCTTTGTTCTCAGTCTTTGTTTCAACAACTCCTTTTCCTATATGCTCCAAGGGATAAGCTGATATGATTTCCATTAACCGTTCAAGCAATATCGTGGGGGCTATAGGGGTGGTCTTTGTTGCTTTCTGGAGTTTGTTCACATCCCGTTGCAGTTGTTGGAATTTGCCCGTTGTTATTGCCTGTTGCGCTTTTTGTATTAAGGCAGATTCTTCCTTTGTGGCATTTGGCAAATGCACGAATGCGTCAAGGTAAGCGATGGCTTTCTTTTCGTTAGGTCCCTGACTCGGATTAATCTTTTTGTCAGTGGCTTTTGAGTCCTCTTCCTTTACAGAGAAGGCTTCAATGGCTTTTGTCACCTGTTCGTGATGCCTGTCATGCAGAGGAATGGATTTCTCTTCCATATTTGCCTCGAATTGTTTCACTGCCTCTAAGAAAGTGAGTTCTTCGATGCTTCCATCCTCTCGGACAAGTGTAAAGGCATCCCTTCTGTTATTACGGATGAATGTAATGGTGCTCATGGGGATAAGCCCGTTTTTCCTTCCAGTGCGTGCTCTTAAAGGCATCTTGGCAATCTGTTTTATTAAGTCGGGATTTTCTTCTTTTAACTGTCTAAGCCACATGAGATAACGCAGCCTTTCATCCCGTTCCTCGTCTATGGTCTTGTCAAACAGTCCGAAACTTTCAGGACTCTCATCTGTGGAGTATATCTGGCTGTCTTCACCCAATGCGGCGTGGAAGGCAAACAGTTTCATCTTTGCCTTTTTCTCCAGTTCTATAGTCTCGTCAACTTTCGCTGTCGGGAAGAAATTGAATATATGTACCTCCTTGGCTTTGCTGCCTATACGGTTTACACGCCCGATGCGCTGCATCAGTCTTGTTGAGTTCCAGGGAGTGTCGTAATTCACAATGACGTTTGCCCGATGCATATTCACGCCCTCTGCCAATACCTCTGTGGTGATGACGATGTTGTAATCATTTTTTTTCTCGCCTTTATAGTTGGCGTCAAAGTTGGCTTCGAGAGCAGGCATTTGGTCATTTCTGTTGTCGCTGTGAACCGTCAATATACGGTTGAATCCTTTTTCATTCAGGTTCTCAGACAAATATTTAGTCGTTTCCTTACTTTCAGAGAATATAACCAATTTGCCTTCCTGATTGATGGACTTGTTGAACAGTTCATTAAGATAGACATTGATAAACTTGTCCAATTTGGGGTCGTATGTTATTTTATCCCATGCCTTGACTAATCTATCCAATATCTCACCGTCATGTTTCAGTCCTTTATAAAACTCATCGTCAAAATCATCTACCGTGCATATCTCTATCGTGGGGTCTGTCTCCTTTGACCCTTCTATCAGCCTGATAAGCTCTTCTTCCTTGCCTGCACTCAGCAATTCGTTGACCTTCAAGTTTGGTGCTATGTATATCACGCCTTTGTCAAACATATTGAGCATGACTTGATTGGCTTGATGATATCTGTTCAATGATTTCTTGAATGCAAAGAAACTACTGTCTATACGCTTGACAAGCATTGTTTTCATAATGCTTGCCAACTGTTTTGAAGTTTGGTCTGCCTTGGGATATTTTTTCTTTTTTGCCTCCACAAGATGTCCTATAGCCTGATAGCGGTAATACTTCAGTCCATCTGTCTTGTCACTCAAATATTTGATAGTGTTATCGTATAAACGCTCCAGCTCCTTGTCAAGCTCGTAATACATCTTATGCGGAGCCTTGACATCGGGGAAATGAACCTTCTGTTTTTCCAAATCCTTTCGGTATGCCTCGTTTCCCATTAAGTCTGTACGGGTACGCCGCACTGTTAATGGCTCCACAACCTTCACACGGATTTTTTCGTATATGGCTTTTATCCCATTTGAAATAAGCTCAATGTCCTTTTGTTTCTTTATCTGTTTATATTCGTCTATTTGTTCACGGAAGAAACGCTGCAAGTTTCCTTCTTCCAAAGTACTGTCCTTGGAGTCTTGAAACAGATAAACCAAGTTGGCTATATCCTCCGGTCTGTTGTTCAGAGGAGTGGCAGACACAAGTATAACTTTCTTGTCATGCAGACTGCCGTCAGCATGGAGCGCTTTTGTCTTGCATAACTTCTGCAGCTCGTTATACATGGATGCCGTGTCACTTCTGAACTTGTGAGCTTCGTCAACTATTACCAAATCATATTGAGCGGGATTCTTCAACTTGTGCAGACTTCCGTTTGTGACAATCTTATAATTGTCAAGTTTGAACTCATTCATTGTCCTTTCCCATCCTTCTTTCAAGGCTGGAGGAACAATGATTAAAGTGTGTGAACGATGTATCGGGAATCCGTTATTAAAGAAGAATCTTTTGGCTATAAGAGCCGATACAATGGTTTTTCCAAGTCCGACTACATCGGAGAGGAAAAAGCCGTTGTGTTTTATCATCTTTGAATAGCCGTCGTTCACAGCATCAACCTGATAGGACAACTTTTTATACCCTTTGGGTAAGTCTGACACTGAATTAGGGTCGAAATCTATACTCTTTCCAAAATACTCCAGAAGGAATTTCAGATAAACTTCGTATGGTGTGAAGTCTGGATTGAGATATGAATCTATCTTTATCTTTTCGATATGAGTAATATCAATAGCGACTGATTCATCCCATAATTTTTCAAATGTTTCAGTGGCAAATTGAATGTCATCGTCATATCTTAGCTCCACGTTAAACTCAAAGTTCTTTTCCAACCCAGCCTCAGTCAGATTACTTGAACCTGTAATTACTGAGCCATAGCCATGAGGATGATACACTTTTTCACGGAAAATATAGATTTTGGCATGTATGTTTTGTTTAGGATGAATGCGTAGCTCTATTCTGCCGGATACAATATCCTCTATGAACTGGTACATCCCATCTTCTACTTCCTTGTCGTATCTTGCCTCTTGTATGTTCTTCTTGATGTCATTGAAGAATTCTTCTTGCGACTGTTCGCTATTGGGATTAAACAGCAATCCCTGTTGGTTAGCCTGATAAGTAAGTTTATCTACATTTATTCCAACCAAAATTCTGATATGTGGGGTCTGCTGGATGACCTTTCTGATTCTAAAATATCCTGAAGCCCTGAAATACCCCACAAGTGCATCAAAGAAATGCACTTTTTTATACTTGAAGACTCCTTCAATCTTTTCAAGAAGGGTATTCTCCTTTTCATTTGTGAAGAAATTTGTGCCCATAATCAGTCTTTTGCTTTATTTGGATGATTTAGTTTGCAAATATAGTGAAAGTTTTTCACATGACAAAATAAAAATCATGTTTTTATTTCATTCCGTCAATTTCAATATGCTGCATATTACAACACCTCAATTGTATATCCACCGTTGAATACGCCGCTTGGTGACAGATGCTGCATCCAGTCCTTGTCGCAGTATTCGCCACGGTAGTGCGCACGGTCGCAACGTCCGTACCATGGCTCTATGCACACAAAGGGAGCGTTTTTAGCAGGCGGCGACCACAATCCTACGACGGGAGTATCGAAGTGCAGACTAAGATATGGAGTATTCTCTTTGTCGTATAATGTTACTTCCTTCACCTGACTGTTTTCAAGAATCAGGGCATCGTTGTCGAAAGTGTGGATGTCTAAAGGCAGCAGACCGTCAGACAATAAGAGCGGATACTCCTTGTCGGGATTGGCGCAGCCTTTTTCTGAAATGAGGATATAGCGCAGACCGTCCGTCTTGTCGAATCCGAAAAAGCCCCGTTCAGCAGTCTCAGCATCGTAGCCAGGATAATAAAAGGCGGGATGGGCACCTATCTGGAAGTGCATCTCCTTGGTTCCTGTGTTTACTACTTTCCACATCACCTCGATTTTCTTTTCCACTATCCGATAGCCTATTTCAAGGCAGAAGGGGAAAGGATATTTCTTGTGGGTTTCAGCATTGTCGGTCAGGCGATAGCGAACTTCGTTTTCATGTTCAAACACCAATTCAAAATCCATGTCGCGGGCAAAACCGTGCTGGGTTAATGCGTAGGCAGTGCCTTCATGACGGTATTCGTTCTCCCAAACACTGCCCACAATGGGGAAAAGCACGGGAGAGTGGCGCTTCCAAAAAGCCGGGTCTGCCTGCCAAAGATATTCTTTTTCATTACACACGATGCTGCACAGCTCTGCTCCATGCGGCGATACTTTAATTGTAAGTTCTGAATTAGAAAGTGTTGTCATATTTAAGTATGTTTTTTGTTATAGTCGTTTATTGGCTTAATGGCAAATATAATAGGAATGTGCAAATTTAGTGAAACTTTTTCACATTACCAAAGAAAAAGACATGAAAAGTTGTTTTCACGAAAAACAGGCAGTTCACGAGGGTTTCGTGGGCTGCCTGTTGAGAATGCAATTGAAAATATTTTATTATAGGTGGATTCTATAAAAATCCACTAAATTTTCGAGATAATTCCAATCTTGGTTCTTTCAAGGAACTTGATGATGCTGCGCACGGCGTCACCGTCGGGCACCTGCTGCTTTATCTGGTTGATGGCATCGATGACGGCTGTCTGTCCGTGGAACACCAGACGGTAGGCATTGGCGATATGTCCGATGACCTTCTCTGGTGTGCCTGACGAGCGGAGCAGTGTCTCATTGATGCCGCCGTACTCTACCGGATTGTGGGTGGCAACGATGAACGGAGGCACATCACGGCTGACACGCACACCGCCAGTTACCATTGAGCCGCCGCCGATGCGCACATTGGGATTGATAATCACGCTCGACGAGAAAATCACACCGCTGTGAATCTCGCAGTCGCCAGCCACCTTGGTACCGTAACCGAAGGTGCAGTAATCGTCTACCTTTGTGTCGTGTGAGATGTGTACACCCTCCATGAAGAAGTTGCGGTTGCCGATGCGTGTCTCACCGTCGCTGAACGTGGCACGGTTGATAACCACGTTCTCACGGAACACGTTCTCATCGCCGATAACCAGGCGCGAAGCATCGCCCTTGAAGTTGAAATCCTGCGGCTCAGCACCCAGAACAGTGTTCTGGAACACCTTGTTGCCCTTGCCCATACGGGTGCCGTTCATGATGCTGGCATACGGGAAGATGACGCAGTTGTCGCCAATCTCCACGTCGCCCTCGATATAGGCGAAAGGATAGACGGTGACATTGTTTCCAATCTTCGCCTTCGGGTCCACATATGCCTGTTGACTAATATTACTCATAATTCTTGTCGTTTTTTAGAAGTTAATCCCTGCCTCCACCAAGTGCATAGTAGAGGTTTACCACTGCCTGCATCTTAGAGAAGTCGTCCTGCACCTTTGAGAGCTGTGCGTTGAGCAGGTTGCTCTGTGCCGTTATGACTTCAAGATAAGTAGCCGACTTGGAGTTGAACAACTGTTTTGTCATCTCAACGTTCTTCTCAAGCACATCCACACGCTTTCCGTCGAGACGGCCTTTCTCGTCGGATGAGTTGTAGAGCACAAGCGCGTTGCTCACCTCGCTGCCTGCTGAGAGCACAGCCTGCTGCCAATTGTTGAAAGCCTGCTCCTGCTGTGCCTTTGCCACCTTCAGACCAGCGATGAGCTGACCGCGTGCGAAGATTGGCTGAGTAAGACTTCCTACTGCGCTGAGCAACATCTTGCCTGGGTTCACTATACCCATGCCGCTGTTGTTGGTGTATGCTCCGCTACCGCTTATGGTGATGCTTGGATAGAAGCGTGAGCGTGCCTGATTCGTGTTATAGAAACATGCTGCAAGGTTCATCTCGGCGGCATGCACGTCAGGACGGTTGTTGAGCATGTTGAGAGCTATGCCTGTGCTGAACTCCGATGGCAGGCTCTGGTCGGCAAGCTTGCCGCGGGCAATGGTCTGTGCCGGCTGTCCAAGCAGCAGTGACATTGAGTTCTCTACCTCGCGAATCTGGCGCTCAAGGTCAGCCTTCTGCGAGAGAACAGAGTAGTAGTTTGCCTCTGCACTCTTCACAGCGGTCTCATTGACTCCCGGGCTAAGTTCTTTCTTTATTTTCATCTGCCTCCATGTCTCCTTGGTGAGGTTGGCCATGTCATTTACTATTTCCAACTGACGGTCGAGCATCATCAGGGTGTAGTACATGTTAGCAACATTAGAAATGACGCCAGTCTTCACCACGAGCTGATAATCCTTTGAATAAAGCAGCTGCATCTGCGCGTTACGCTTGGCATTGAGCAGGTTGCCAAAGAGGTCGATGCTCCAGCTTGCCTGCACGGGCAGCGAGTAGATCTTGCTTGGAGTGTTGCCGTCCCACGACGAGATTGTTCCCTGAGGTGAGAAGGTAAACGAAGGCACAAAGGCGAGCTTTGCAGCGGTGAGCTGTGCCTGAACCATTTTCACGTTGAGAGCGGCATTGAGCATATTGGTGTTGTGCTCAAGCGCATACTCTATGAGCGACTGCAACTGCGGGTCGGTGAACACGCTGCGCCAAGGCAGGTTGCCGAAGCTTGCGGTGTCTGCCACCGCAAGAGTGTCTGCCACTCTCGCGGTGTCGCGCACCAGTCCACTGACGTTTACGTCGGGACGCTCATACTTGTTGTATATTCCACAACTGCCAAGCATCATGGCGGCAGATGCGAACAATATTATATTTCTAACTTTCATCGTCACGTATTATTTTTTGTTGTTCTCATCAATCTTGTTCTGAAGCTCGGCTGCGATGTACGGGTTGGTGTACTGACGTATCTCAGAGTCAACATGTGCGTTGTCATCGGCAAACTCGATAGGCTTAATCTTCTCCTGAAGCATCTGGAAGATGTAGAACAGGGCAGGCACCACCATAATCTGGCAAAGCATACCAATGAGCATACCGCCCACAGCAGCCGCACCGAGAGTCATGTTGCCGTTGTAGCCCACACCCATCGGGACGAGCAGCGGCAGCAGACCGATAATCATGGCGAGTGAGGTCATGAGGATAGGACGCAGACGCGCGGCGGCACCGAGCACTGCAGCCCATGAGATTGCCATACCCGTGCGGCGGCGCTCAAGGGCAAACTCAACGATAAGGATGGCGTTCTTAGCCAACAGACCGATAAGCATGATGAGCGCAATCTGCATGTAGATGTCGTTCTGCTTTCCAAACAGGTTGGTGAAAATGAACGCTCCTGCAAGACCGAACGGAATGGAGAGGATAACCGACAGAGGCAGGATGTAGCTCTCATACTGTGCGGCGAGGATGAGGTAGACGAACAGGAAGCAGAGCACGAAGATGATGCCTGTAGAGTTGCTCGACTCGCTCTCCGAACGTGTCAGACCCGAGAACTCATAAGAGTAACCGTCGGGCAGGCTTGTTGCTGACACTTCCTCCATAGCCTTGATCACATCACCGGTAGAATATCCTTCTGCAGGCGAGGCGTTAACGTTGATTGACGTAAACAGGTTGAAACGGTCAATCTCCTGCGGAGCATAAATTTTTGTAAGGTTCACGTATGCCTTGATAGGACTCATGGTGCCGTTTGCCGTGCGGACATAGATGTTGTCGAGGCTCTTCAGGTCGCCGCGGAACTCGTATGCAGCCTGAATCATGACACGGTAGAGTTTACCGTAGCTGTTGAAGTTGGATGCGTAAAGACCTCCGAAGTAGCCCTGCATGGTTGAGAGCACCACCGACGGGTCTATGCCGCTTTGCTTACACTTGGCAACATCTACGTCCATCATGTACTGAGGATACTTCGAGTTGTACTGTGTTGCCGCGCTCGATACCTCGGGACGCTTGTTGAGCTCTGCGAGGAATTTCTGTGTCACGTCGAAGAACTTGTTCACATCGCCACCAGTACGGTCCTGCATAGAGAATGTCAGACCGTTTGTGGCGGAGAATCCCTGCACCATAGGTGGCTGGAATGCCAGAATCTGAGCTCCCTTGATGGCGGCTGTCTGCTTGTAGATCATACCCAGCACCATGGTTGAGCCGAGATTGTGTACTCCGATATATTTCAACGGACCTTCATTGCCGTTACGCTCCTCGAAGCTCTTCAACTTCACGATGAATGTACCTTGGTTTGAACCCTGACCGCCGATAAAGCTGTAACCCGTAATACGCAGAGTACTCTGTATGGCAGGATTCGACTTCAGCATGGCGTCAACCTGATTCATTACCTTATCAGTGTTCTCCAAGCTGGTGCCAGGAGGTGTGGCAACGGTAACGAACAGCGTACCTGTATCCTCATCGGGAACGAGACCTGTGCGGGTGTTCATCATGAGGAGAGCCATGACCGCAATACCGGCAATCACAGAAATCACGGCAATCACGGGACGTTCCACAATGCGGCGCACACCGCCCTGATATTTGTTCTGCATCTTGCCGTAAGCGGCATTGAATGCTGCGTGGAAACGGTCTATCATTGACATCTTGCGCTCTGAGCCGTCTGCGTTGTGAGGCTTAAGCAAGATGGCGCAAAGGGCAGGCGACAGGGTCAAGGCGTTAAGAGCCGAAATCACGATGGAGATAGCCATGGTGATACCAAACTCCCGGTAGAATGTACCACTTGTTCCGCCAAGGAATGACACTGGGATGAACACTGCCGCCATAACGAGGGTGATGGAGATGATGGCTCCAGAAATCTCGCTCATGGCATCCTTTGACGCTGTCAGCGCACTCTTGTAGCCAAGGTCAAGCTTGGCGTGTACCGCCTCAACCACCACAATGGCATCGTCCACCACAATGGCGATGGCAAGCACAAGGGCTGCCAGCGTAAGGAGGTTGAGCGAGAAGCCGAACACATAGAGGAAGAAGAACGTACCCACCAGTGACACAGGTACGGCAATGAGCGGCACGAGTGTGGAGCGGAAGTCCTGAAGGAAGATATACACCACGATGAACACGAGCACGAACGCCTCCAAGAGCGTCTTTACAAGCTCATCGATAGAAGCGTTGAGGAACTCGGTAACGTCCTGCATCACCTGAATCTCGGCTCCGGGGGGCAGTGACTTTCTCGCATCTTCGAGCACAGCCTTTACGTCATTTGCAATCTGGGTGGCATTACTGCCGGCGGTCTGTGTCACCATCATCATACATGACGACTTACCGTCTACAGCCTGCTTAAACGAGTAGTAAAGACCTCCAAGCTCAACCCTTGCAACATCTTTTACACGAACAGTCTGACCGTTGGTGTCGCTGGTGATAATCATGTCCTGGAACTCCTCAGGAGTCTTCAGACGACCCTTGTAGCGGATGGTGTATTCATACTGGTTTTCAGTCTGCTCACCAAACTTACCCGGAGCAGCCTCAATATTCTGCTGAGCCAAGACACCGGTAATGTCGCTCGGCATCAGGTTGTGACTCTTCATCTTTATCGGGTCAAGCCACAGACGCATGGTGTACGACTGCAGACCCATTGCCTGACACTCACCCACACCCTTGACACGCTTGATGGCAGGAATGATGTTGATGTCGGCATAGTTGCCGAGGAACTGGTTGTCGTATTTCTCAGGGTCACCGGTGATGGCGAAAATCAGCACATTACTACTTTGGCGCTTCATCACCTGCACACCGGCACGTGTCACCTCGGCAGGCAGCAATGCTGATGCCTGTGACACACGGTTCTGCACGTTCACCTGTGCCATGTCGGCGTCATATCCCTGCTGGAAATATACGGTGATGCTACCCGAGCCGTCGTTGGTGGCGGCTGAGGTCATGTAGGTCATACCCTCCACACCGTTGATCTGCTCCTCAAGAGGCGTAACTACGGAGTTAAGCACAGTCTCGGCGTTGGCTCCGCTATACGAGGCACGCACCATGATTGTTGGCGGTGCCACGTCTGGATACTGCTCAATTGGCAGCGAAACCAGACCAAGAATACCCAGAATCACTATCACGATGGAAATCACCGTGGAGAGCACCGGGCGTTCAATAAATCTATCTAATTTCATATATTGTCTTTTATTTAGTTAAGAGGGAAGAGTTAAGAGGGAAGAATCCATTTGTTTTTTGGAGTATTTAATTCTTCACTCTTCCTTCTTCGTTCTTCACTTTTACATTCCCATTGCTTTCTTAAACTCGCTGAGGTCACCCTGTGCCTCGCCAAGCTTCTCAGCCTTCTCAAGCTTCTCGGCATACTGTGCCTCGGTGAGCTGCTTGATCTCCGTTCCGTCGGTAAGGCTTGAAACACCGTAAACCACAATAGTCTCGCCAAGCTTCACACCACTCTGGATGATGTATGTCTTGCCGTCGTTCTCAGGATTGACCGTCACTGGAGTGTATTTCACCTTGTTGTCCTTGCCCACTACATACACAAAGTATTTGTCCTGTACCTGCACCACTGCATCCTGTGGCACAATGATTGCGTTCTGTGCATTATAGGGAATGACAATTGAGCCAGAGCCGCCGCTCTTGAGCAGAGCCTCTGGGTTGGTGAAGTCTGCGCGCACCTGAACGGTACCCTTGGCAGCGTCTATGACACCGCTCACAGCCGCAATATGTCCGTCATGGTTGTACATGGTACCGTCGGCAAGCTGCAGCTTAACGCCTGGGAACGCCTTGATGGCAGTTGCCATGTCGCCGTCTTTGCGTATATAGTTCATAATGTCCTTCTCGGTCATTGAGAAATATACCTGCATGGTGCGTATGTCAGACACTGTGGTAAGCGGCTGCTGGATAGATGCGCTCACAAGTGCACCGACTTTGTATGGCAGCTCGCCCACAACACCCGTGGCTGGACTTGTGACATAGCAGAAATCGAGGTTCTGTTTTGCTGCGGTATAGTTAGCCTCAGCCTGTGCCACACCTGCCATGGCTGCCTCGTAGGTATTGCGTGCCGATGACAGCTCATATTCACCGATTACGTTGTTGTCAAACAGTTTCTTGCTGTTCTCGTATGTCAGCTTCGATGTGGCGAGCTGCGCCTTGGCTGAGTTTACAGCAGCCTTAGCCTGATTCTTGGCTGCCTGATATGTAACATTGTCGATTACAAACAACAGCTGGCCGGCTTTCACCTGCTGACCCTCATGAACACAAATTTTTGTGATAAATCCTGATACTTTTGGACGGATTTCCACATCCTGCACACCCTTGATGGTTGCGGGGTAAGTGGTCTGCAATTCTGCATTCTGTCCCTTCAGTGTCCTTACGGCATACTCATTGTCGGCAAAGTTTGGCTTGCCGCCTCCACTTTTGCTACCGCAAGACACCAACATTGCAGCAGCTGCTGCAAGCATTACAATCTTGTTCATCTTCATACCTAATTTTGTTTTTATTTTTTATATTGTTATTTTTTTTTGTTTGCCTGTTACAATCATGCCGCATGGAATATTTTTCATCACGGCAGCTCCTTCTCTCTGTCTAAAAACCAAACTATATATATAAATTAATGTACGCGTACATTAATTTTTTATATAAAAATCAACAAGCGAAACCGCGCAATTTTGAAAACTTTACGGCGCTTGTCAGTTTTTAGGGTGCAAAGATAAGTATTTTTTTCTCATTTTACAAGTAAGTCATTCATTATTTAACAATAATTGTTTTAAAGAGCCTAAAAACACGTTTGCGGCTAAAAAAAATACATTTTTATTTGCATATTTCAAAAAATATATGTACCTTTGCACACGTTTTAAGAAAAGCAGTTCTGTTATGGCGCTTTTCAAGGCTAATCGGGATGTAGCGCAGTTGGTTAGCGTACACGTCTGGGGGGCGTGTGGTCGTCAGTTCGAGTCTGATCATCCCGACAGAAAATGACGCAGAGTCACAATGATTGTGGTTCTGCGTCATTTTTATTTTGTTTGTTTCCCGACAGATTCCGTTAGGGATATATGTTCTTAAAGCTTATTTTTCCTCAATAAAGTCAACATATTCGCCTTCGTTGTCATCGAATATTCTGCTGCTTGTCTGGTGTGGTGAACGTGTGTCGATGATGGTTTCATTATTGGCAACGCCGCCGCTGCCGGCTTGCTGCCGGGTGTTGCTTGCCGACTGCTGTCCAGTGTTTCCCCCACGATATGAGTACTGTTGTTGGCGGCGCCTGGTGTATTCGTGCTCGCGGTTTGCCTCGTCTCCATAAATCATCTTGCGCAATTTGCGTACAACCGAGAATATCACCGATGCAAAAAACATCAGTGCCATAATGGCTAAGAATGCCAGTATTAAAAACAGTAAACCTATAATCTTGAACATTTTGCGGTGTCTATTTGTGTGTAATTACAGCAAGAAGTACATACCACGCTATTACGGCAGCTATGGCTGCATAGCCGATGAATGCCGACGATGCCAGTATCAGCATGCTGCTGCCCAAAAACAAATATTTAACCTCGTTGCCCTTGAATCCCCAATGCTTGAATTTTAATGCGAACAGTGGAATCTCAGCCACAAGCAGATAGCTGGTGAGAAATATCATGGCAAGTATGACATAGACCATATAGGGGGATGAGCATAGCAGCGTGAAGCTGTATTGGGCTATGACGGATGCCCAAAACAAAGCGTTGGCTGGTGTTGGCACGCCAATGAACGATGAAGTCTGGCGCTCGTCGAGATTGAACTTGGCAAGGCGCAGGGCAGAGAAAGCCGCAATGATGAATGCCATAAAGGGAATGGCGCATTTTATCATAGGGGGAATCTCGGCTGGATATTCCATAATGTTGAGCAGGGTGTAGACCATAGCTGATGGAGCCAGTCCGAAGGTTATGTCATCGGCAAGCGAGTCAAGCTCTTTGCCTATTGGCGATGAAACGCCAAGCAGTCGTGCTGCCATGCCGTCGAAAAAATCGAACACGGCACCGATGACAATAAAAAGAAGAGCCATTTCGAAATGCCCCCAAATGGCGAAAACCACAGCAATGCTGCCCGAGATGAGGTTGCAGCAGGTGATTATATTGGGTATATGTTTCTTCATAATTTAAATGTATATTATAT
>ENA-OYXU01000238-OYXU01000238.1-human-gut-metagenome-genome-assembly--contig:-NODE-238-length-23056-cov-9.254293_pt1 | contig 23056 bp, 17 predicted proteins | sample MGYA00243243_ERZ653435 | MGnify/ENA primary metagenome ERZ653435 (study PRJEB26926, sample SAMN06165113) | human gut metagenome | biome: ENVO:00009003; feature: ENVO:2100002; material: ENVO:00002003... | reverse complement strand
GCAGAAGCCCTGTGTTTATCGGCGTTTCAAGGGTATGGGGTGTGACGTGTAGGACGTTGGCAATATTTGTCAATGTCATGATAACTGGACATCAGTAAGATATAAACAACAACCATTTCCTACACGTTTCCACCACTACTACCAACCTGGTTGAAACGGTGAAAAATGTGGAACCCCATTAATTGCAAAACATTAATATGCAATAAACGATTATTGCTATTGTGAACATTCCGGCATAGATATAGCTCCGCTTTGTTCTCGCTGTAATAGCCTCATAAAGAGTGGCAAGGTATGTCAGACCGCCAAAAACGTAAATCGTCGGCATACCACCAATGAAATACAGTCCATGCGGCTCATAATCACCCAAGATACGTCCAAGCACAAAAAACAACACAAAAATCATCAGAATACCAAGCAATATGAAATCGCCCCACTTACGGTTTTCTTTCTTATACAGGTCATACATTTGAAATGGCACAAAAGCAACGATGCACCAGAGAAACCACTCTGTTTGCCAAACGGATAATTCCATAATATTTAGTTTACAAAATTTATAAATTTCCTTTTATTTACATTAAAGCAATTTTATGCAAAGGTACAAAAAATATCAGAATTATGGAATAATGTCACCCTAAACCCCAAACAAAGGTTAATTTTTTATTTCTTTTTATCGTTTATTCAACTTTTTATAGTATCTTTGCATAGGATAAGCTGCATCTCGGCATAACATTTAAGCAAGCTTAATGTTTTCTGCACTCAAGTTGCATTATCTTTACATATAATTAAAACGAATAAGACATGCCTGAAATATGTAGATTTTTTGGAATAATAATAAGTTTGTACTGGAGAGACCATAATCCGCCACACATTCATTTTGCATACGGCAACTACGAATGTTCAATAAGCGTTATTGACAGAATAGTAAACGGACAAGCTCCGGCAAAGGTAATAGCAAAAGTCAATGAGTGGATAGATTTACATGAGTCTGAAATATTGACACTATGGGAAAAAGCCCAAAAAGGAGAACAACTGAATAAGATTGAACCATTAAAATAAGAATGTCATGTTAAGAGTAGTAGATGTTGATTATATAAAAGATTATGAGCTGTTTCTGAAATTCAGTGACGGAGCTACGAAAAAAGTTGATTTGCGTCCTTATCTTACAGGGGAGGTCTTTGGGGAGCTAATCAACCACGACCGTTTTGTACAATACGGATTAACCCATGTCACAATAGAATGGGCTAACGGGGCTGACCTGGCACCTGAGTTTTTATATGAAATAGGAACAGCCGTCTGATGTCGACGTCTTTATACTAAATAGCAGAGAGAACAAGAATTATGAAATGGGATGAGGTGATAGGACAGCAAGCCGTGAAGCAGCGGCTGATGCAGATGGAAAGCGAGGGGCGGCTGCCCCACGCCATAATGCTGTGCGGTCCGGCGGGAAGCGGCAAGATGGCGCTGGCACTGGCATTTGCGTCCTATCTGCTGTGCTCCAACCACAAGGGAAACAGCGAGGCGTGCGGCACCTGCAACTCATGCGCCATGCTCAGGAAATGGCAGCACCCCGACCTGCACTTCACCTACCCCACGATAAAGCGCGCAAGCATGGGAGCCGACCACAAGCCCGTGAGCGATGACTTTGCTGCCGAATGGAACAGGCTGCTGGCACAAGGTCCTTACTTCTCAATGGACAGCTGGCTGAACGAGATTGAGGCGGAAAACCAGCAGGCAATAATCACTGCCGGCGAGAGCGACAACCTGAGCCACAAGCTCAGCATGAAGTCGAGCCAGGGAGGATATAAGGTGTCGCTGATATGGCTGCCGGAACGCATGAACGGCGAATGTGCCAACAAACTGCTGAAGCTGATAGAGGAGCCGCCTACACACACACTGTTTATAATGGTGTGTGAAGAGCCCGACAAACTGCTGGAGACCATCCGCAGCCGTGTGCAGCGCATTGACGTAAGGAAGATTGACACCGCGGACATAGAGCAGGCACTCATGGCAAGGCGCGGAATAGACGGCGACACAGCCCACCGGCTGGCACGCATAGCCAACGGCAACTGGCTGAAAGCCGTTGAACAGCTTAATGCCGACAACGAGAACGAGATGTTCCTGGACTTGTTTCAGTCATTGATGCGCTTAGCTTACCAGCGCAAGATAAAGGACCTGAAGCGGTGGAGCGAGACAATGGCGGCATTCGGCAGAGAGAAGCAGAAGCGCTTTCTCTCCTACCTGCTGAGACTGATACGCGAGAACTTCATGTATAACTTCGCACAGCCCCAACTCACATACATGACGGAGCGGGAGGAGCAGTTTGCAAAGAATTTTGCGAGATTTATAAACGAGGACAACATTCTGCAAATCTATGACCTCACCAACAAGGCGATAAGGGACATCGGACAGAACGCCAACGGAAAGATAGTGTTCTTCGACCTTGCACTGCAGATGATAGTGCTGCTGATACCGCCGAAGAAGTGAGGAGTGAGGAGGGGCAATAGGGCTTAAGGCTCAATAGGGCTAATAAGGCTAATAGGGCCAATAGGGCTAATAGAAAAAAATAAAAACAATAGAAAACCAAGATATAAGAAATGAGCGACAATAAGAATTTTGAAGTTGGAGAGTGCATGGACAGAGGGCTGTGCAAGGCTGCCGTGGGCAAGCAAGACCGGCAGCTGAACACCTACGACTGGCTGGCAGACATCCCCGGCAACACAGATATAACCGACCTCGTGGAGGTGCAGTTTAAGCACACCCGCAAAGGCTATTACCACAATGTGAACAATCTTGACCTGAAAAAGGGCGACATTGTGGCAGTGGAGGCAAGCCCCGGTCACGACATCGGTGTGGTGACACTCACCGGCAAGCTGGTGAAGAAACAGATACTGAAAGCCAACATAAAGTCGGCCGACGACATCAAGCGCATCTACCGCATAGCGCGGCAGGTGGACATCGACAAATACCGCGAGGCAAAGGCACGCGAGCACGGCACAATGATAGAGAGCCGGCAGATAGCCAAAGACCTGGGACTAAAGATGAAAATAGGCGACGTGGAGTATCAGGGCGACTGCAACAAGGCAATATTCTACTACATCGCCGATGAGCGCGTGGACTTCCGCCAGCTGATAAAGGTGCTTGCCGACACATTCCACGTGAGGATAGAGATGAAGCAGATTGGCGCGCGCCAGGAGGCGGGACGCATAGGCGGAACAGGTCCATGCGGCAGGGAGCTGTGCTGCGCCACATGGATGAAGAACTTCGTGAGCGTGAGCACCAACGCCGCACGCTATCAGGACATATCGCTCAACCCGCAGAAGCTGGCGGGAATGTGCGCCAAGCTGAAATGCTGTCTGAACTACGAGGTGGACAGCTACATGGAGGCGGGACGCAACCTGCCAAGCAAGGAAGTGGTGCTTGAAACCCAGGACAGCGAATACTATCTGTTCAAGACCGACATTCTTGCCGGGCTGGTGACCTACTCCACCGACAAGCGCATAGCCGCCAACCTGGTGGAGATAACTGCCGGCAGGGCAAAGGAAGTGATAGAGATGAACCGCAGGGGAGAAAAGCCACTGTCGCTGAGCGAAGATGCCAGCAACAGACCTGCACCGGCGCACAACAGGGACCTTGCCGACGGCGACCTGAGCCGATTCGACAACGCGAGGAAAAAGAAGAAAAAGAGAAAGTCGCAGGGCAACAAACAGCCACAGGGCAACAACAGACCGCAAAACAGCGGAAAGCCGCAACCCAACGGGAAACCGCAGCAACAAGGCGACAGCAAGCCCCAAGGCAAAAAGAGACACGCCCCGACACAAGACAATGCCAACAGACAAGACAACGCCAACAGACAAGACAATGGCAATAAATAAACTGATAGCATCAATGGCAATAATTACGGTCGCAATGCTGACAACGGCTTGCGACCGTAAAACTGTTTTCCACCAATACAACCACACCACCCCCACAGGGTGGGAAAAGACCGACACCATGGTCTACCATGTAAGAAGCATGAGCCAAGACGGCAGCTTCAAGGAGGAAATAGGACTGAGGCTCAACGGAACATACCCGTTTCTGGGACTGTGCATAATAGTGGAGCAGAACATCCTGCCCGCCAACGTGACGGTACGCGACACGCTCAACTGCAGCTTCGACCATGAAGAAAACAAATATACCAGCAACGGCGTGAGCTACCGGCAATACAAATATCACCTGAAAGACATAAAGCTGGGCAAAGGCGACTCGATAGACATAAAGATAAGGCACAACATGATGCGAGAAGTATTGCCGGGAATTGCCGACATCGGTGTAAAGATTGACAGGAAATAACAGCCTGCATCACTCGCGCACAAGCTTGCGCCCGGCGTCAATCCTGAGAAAAATGAACAGCAATATTGTGAATCCCCACAATGACGAGCCTCCGTAGCTGAAAAACGGCAACGGAATGCCTATGACGGGGGTGAGCCCCAGCACCATGCCCACATTGATGAACACGTGGAACAGGAATACCGAGAGAACGCAATACCCGTAGACACGCCCGAAACGATAGACCTGACGCTCGGCAAGATGTATGAGCCTGAGAATGAGCGCAAGAAACAGCACCAGCACTCCGGCGCTGCCTATGAATCCCTCCTCCTCGCCAACGGTGCAGAAAATGAAGTCGGTGTCCTGCTCGGGCACAAACTTCAGCTTGGTCTGGGTGCCGTTGAGGAAGCCCTTGCCCTCCAGACCTCCCGAACCTATGGCTATCTCGCTCTGATGCACGTTGTAGCCCGCTCCGGCGAGGTCGTCCTCAAGTCCGAGCAGCACATTGATGCGCACACGCTGGTGCCTCTCCAGCACATTGTTGAGCACATAGTCGGCAGAATAGAAGAACGTCATTGAGCCGAGGGCAAAGAGAGTTATAAGCGCGAAGTTGCGCGTCCGCTCCACACAGGCATACCACAGCAGATGCCCTATGAGCACAGCCGAGAGAAAGAGCTGCACCCACACGATGTCGAACGGAATGACAAACTTGGAAAACAGCAGCGCTATCAGCGTGCCGCCGATACAATAGACCAACATGTGCAGGGCAGCATCGCGCCAGGCGCTGTAGACCCACACCATTCCCGCCGTAAACACCTGCACCATGAACAGCACGCAAAACTTTCCCACCGACGTGGGCGTGCCCAGCAGCATTGCGTCCTCATACTTGATGCCTATCACGAAATAAGCCACTGCCGCCACGCCGGTGAACAATATGCAGCCGGGCATTCCCTCACGGTAGAACATGAGAAAGAACGACAGATAGACCAGCGCGCTTCCCGTCTCGCGCTGAAGCACAATGAACAGCATGGGCGTGAACATGATGGCAAGAGTGTATGCAAAGTCACGGGTCTTGGACAGGCTGTAGCCGTAGGCACTCATGAACTTTGCCAGGGCAAGCGCCGTGGCAAACTTGGCAAACTCGGCAGGCTGCACGTGTATGGGTCCCAGCACCAGCCACGATCGCGAGCCCTTGATGCTGTGGGGATTGAAGATGGTGGCAAACAGCAGCAAGAGCAGCAATCCATACAGGAAATAGGAGAAGGTGTCGAACAGGCGGTCGTCGAGCAGCATGATGACAAGCCCCAGAAACAGCGACGTCCCGATCCACACTATCTGCATGCCAGAGCGTGTGCCGAGGCTGAAGATGTCGGTGTCGCCGTAGTTATAGCTGGCGCCGCACACGCTCACCCACCCGAACACAAGCAGTGCGATGTAGATAACAATGGTAATCCAATCTATCGACGCCAGCACACTGGGCCGCTTATCTGTTTCTTGAACCATAAACTATATGTCTGTTTTGGAAGTCTTCGGCACGTTTTTCCGATGCCTCCGACAATTTGCCTGTTATATACTGTTCCATCATCAAGCCTCCGATAGGCACTCCATAGTCGGCTCCCCATCCGCCGTTTTCCACATACACGGCAATGGCTATCTTCGGTTTGTCCATTGGCGCAAAGCCCATGAACACTGAATGGTCGTGCCCCATGTTCTGGGCTGTTCCCGTCTTTCCGCATGCCATGAAGTTATAGCTTCCCAAAGCCCGGCACGTACCGCCGAGCACCGACGAGCGCATGCCCTCTGCCACCCTTTCGTATGCCCACCGCTGCGCCTTGGTGTAGTGGCGGCGGGTGTAAAGTGTGTCAAGCGGCTCGCCCTGCACCTTCTTCACCACATGGGGCACATAATAATAGCCCCTGTTGGCTATCGTGGCGCCGAGATTGGCTATCTGCAGCGGCGTTGCCGTGACCTCTCCCTGCCCTATGGATATACTTATGACGGTGAGTCCGTTCCACGAGCCGCGGTAATGCTTGTCGTAATATTCCGCATTGGGGATAAGCCCGCGCTTCTCGCCCGGCAGGTCTACGCCAAGCCTGTATCCGAATCCCATGCTCACCATATAGTCGCGCCAGGTGTTCATGGCGTTCTGCACGCTGCCGTACTTTTTCCTGCTGCCCATCATATAGTACAGCCCCCAGCAATAGTAGGCATTGCACGACGTGCTGAGCGAGAAATTCAGCGCCAGGGGCGAGCTGTGGCCGTGGCAGCCCACATGCAGTCCGCGGAAATAGAAGCCGTGGTGGCAGGGGAACGTGGTTGACGGAGTGACAATGCCTTCATTGAGGAAGGTCAGCGCCTGGGTGGTCTTGAACGTGGAGCCCGGAGGATACTGTCCCATGATGCTTCGGTTGAGCAGCGGCTTCCACGGGTCACAGCCCATTATATGATGGTTCTTGCTGCGATTGCGCCCCACCATGATGCGCGGGTCGTAGGTGGGCGAGGAGACCATGCAGAGAATCTCGCCGGTGCTTGGCTCAATAGCCACGATGGAGCCAATCTTGCCCCGCATGAGCCGCTCGCCGAGAGCCTGCAGCCTGAGGTCGATGCTCAGCGTGAGATTCTTGCCCGGCACGGGGTGGCGGTCGAGCGCCCCGTTCTGATAGTTGCCCTTGATGCGCCCGTGGGCATCGCGCAGCAGAATCTGCACGCCTTTCTCGCCGCGGAGCTGTTTCTCGTACGACCGCTCCACGCCCAGCTTGCCTATATAGTCGCCGGGTATATAATAGTCGTCTTCCTCGATGTCGGCGGGCGACACCTCGGCAACGTCGCCGAGAATGTGGGCTGCATACGGATACTGGTATTGCCTGATGCTCCGCTTCTGTACGTAGAATCCCGGGAAGCGGTACATTTTTTCCTGAAACACGGAAAAGTCGCGGTCGGACAGCTGCGAGAGAAAGAGCTGCTGTGTGAAGCGCGAATAACCTGGATTCCTGCTTCTGTCCTTGATGGTTGCCATGCGCTTGTCGAACTCCTCGCGGGTGATGTTGAGCAGCTCGCAAAACGCTAATGTGTCGAGACGTCCCTTTGCCTCGTTCATCACCACCATAATGTCGTATGCCGGCTGGTTGTACACCATCAGCTTGCCGTTGCGGTCGGTTATGACGCCGCGCGACGGATATTCTATCTTTTTCAGGAAGGCGTTCGAGTCGGCGCTTTTCTTGTAGTCGTCGCTTGTGACCTGCAACATGAAAAGCCTGAGGATATACACCACCATAATCACAGTGGCGACGCCCCCAATCACGTATTTCCGGTTTTCAAGCTCAAAATCCTTCATTCTTTCACGCACTTTTTCCGCTTCTGCCAACAACTCGCCGCTCCGCGGCATGGCTCAGGAATGCCAGCCCCTGAATCATCCGGCTCACAGAAAACGTCATCTCACACTCTCAATGGTTAAAATGAGCAAAAACGTCAGTAACCAGCTGCCGCCGATGCACAGCAGCCAATGCACCCAGTCAAAGAAGTTGAATGCCTCGACAGAGAACATCACCACACAAAAGAGCAGCAGCAGCACACCCGCAAAAAACGAGAACTTCATCGAGCCCATCTCCTTCAGCGACGGGGCGAAACTGCCGCCAGCGTCATCGGGCACGAACAACCGCAGGAAATAGGGCTGCACGAAGCCAACGAGAGTGAGCGACGAGGTGGCTACTCCGGGGGTGTTGGCAAAGGCATCGACACACAGCCCCATGGCAAAGCTCCACAGCAGCACCACCCAGCGCGGATATGCCTCGCCGAACGACAATACGAAATAGACATATAAAAGAGGTGTGGCGCAGTCGAAAAGGTGAATGCGCCCGAATATCAGCACCTGCGCAAGAATGAGCAGGAAAAACAATATTATCCTTTTTACTATATCTATCATATCCCGATAACTGAAAAAAGTTATTCTTACCTTGTTGAAGCCTGGCGCAGCGAGTCGCGTGCCGCCTCCAGCAGCCGCGAGCTTTCCATCAGGCTCTTGTCGGTTATCACACACACATTGCGCAGATTGCCGAAGTCGGTGGACAGGTGAATCTTAAGCCTGTACGACAGACCGTCGCGCGAGTTGTAGGTCTGCAATATCCTTCCCACCAGCACTCCCTGAGGGAAGATTGACGAATAGCCGTTGGTCTCCACCCACTCACCTTTCTTAAACCGCGCGTGGCGCGGCACATCCTCAAGATATGCGATGGAAGGGTCTTTGCCGTCCCACTTCAAAAATCCGAAATAGCCCCTGCCCCTGATGATGCAGCTGATGCGGGTGCGGGTGTTGAGCACCGGCATCACCACGGCGTAGTGCTCGCCCACCATATAGGTTACTCCCACTATGCCCAAGCCGCTTACCACTCCCATGTCGGGCTCAATGCCGTCGGCACTGCCACGGTCGATGGTGAGAAGGTTGTCGTGCCGGTCGAGAGTGCTGCTCACCACCGATGCCGGCGTGAGCCTGTACTTGCTCAGCAGCTCCATCTGTCCGGCGTCGGGCTTGATTGTGTCGGCAGTTGCGCCGGCGTAAAGCCTGCGCAGCTGCTCCAACTGTCTTTCGAGATAGAAATTGCGCAAGGTGAGTTCTTCGTTGACTTTTGACAATGTGAAAAACGACTCGATGTCCGATGAGACCTCAAGCACCTTTCCCGTCACCGCGTTCGACGAGTTAAGCCACACGCTCCCCTGATAGCAGTTGTACTGAAACAGCAGCCAACAACTGACGACCTCAAGCACCACAAACAGAAACCAGTTGTAATACCTCGCCAAGAAGTCCAACAAATTGCGCATCCTCTATGCCCCTTGTTCTCTCTTTTATATTTTCCGGTTATCTCATCAAGAATGTGAACCTGTCGATATTCTTCAATGCAATGCCTGCACCTTTTGCCACGCTGTGCAGCGGGTCCTCGTCGACATGGAACTTGATGTTGAGCTTCTTCTCCAGACGCTTGTCAAGTCCGCGCAGCAGAGCGCCTCCGCCGGTGAGGTAGATGCCGTTCTTCACGATGTCGGCATAAATCTCGGGCGGTGTCTCGGCAAGAGCCGACAGCACTGCGTTCTCGATCTTTGCCACAGTCATGTTGAGGCAGTTGGCAATCTCCTGATAGCATACGGGCACCTCCATAGGCAGTGCGGTGATGCGGTTAGGCCCGTGAACCACATAATCCTCGGGAGCCTCGCCGCCAAGGTCGGTCAGCGCGCTTCCCACATGTATCTTGATACGCTCTGCCATACGCTCGCTCACCTTCACATTGTGCTGGCGGCTCATGTATTCCTGAATGTCGGCGGTGAGGTCGTCGCCAGCCACGCGGATGGAGTTGTTGCTCACGATGCCGCCAAGCGAGATGACTGCAATCTCGGTGCTTCCGCCGCCTATGTCCACTATCATGTTGCCCTCGGGAGCCTCCACGTCGATGCCCACGCCCACGGCTGCTGCCATAGGCTCGAAGATGAGATAGACATCGCGGCCGTCGGCATGCTCCGCACTGTCGCGCACGGCACGCAGCTCCACCTCGGTGCTGCCCGAAGGCACGCCTATAACCATGCGCAGCGACGGTGAGAACAGGCTGCGCCCTGTGTGAACCATCTTGATGAGTCCGCGCATCATCTGCTCGCATGCCGAGAAGTCGGCAATCACGCCGTCGCGCAGCGGACGTATGGTGCGGATGTTGTCGTGAGTCTTCTCATACATCATCTTTGCCTTCTCTCCCACGGCAATCATCTTGTCGGTGCGGCGGTCGAGCGCCACCACCGACGGCTCGTCAACCACAATCTTGTCATCGCTGATGATGATTGTGTTGGCGGTGCCCAAGTCCATTGCTATATCACGTCTGAACGAAAAAAATCCCATATCCAGCAAATTATTTGTTAAACCAGTTATGTATAGCGGTATCGTAGTGGCTGCTCACGCCGAAAGCACGCCCGGCAAGCATCTTGCGGTCGGCGAGGTCGGTCTGCGCGCCTTTTTGGTTGAGAATGTCCAGCAGCACGCCGTATTCAGCCTTGCTCGGAACAATCACCACATCGTTGAAGTTCTTGGCTCCGGCGCGTATCAGGGAGATTCCGCCTATGTCAATCTTCTCGATGATGTCGGCATCCGACGCGCCGCTGGCAACGGTCTGCTCAAATGGATAGAGGTCGACTATCACAAGGTCGATTTCAGGAATCTCATACTGCTTCATCTGCTCCTGGTCGCCCTCGTTGTCACGACGGCCGAGGATACCTCCGAACACTTTGGGGTGAAGGGTCTTCACACGCCCGCCGAGGATGGAAGGATATGTGGTGACATCCTCCACCTTCTGACATTCATAACCGAGCGACTCGATGAAAGCCTGTGTGCCACCGGTGGAAAGGAACTTCACACCCTCATCGTTCAACTTCTTCAACAGCTCGTCGAGCCCGTCCTTGTGGAATACCGACACTAATGCGGTCTTGATTTTCTTTAATTCTGCCATATCTGTATTAACGCGTTAAAATTTTGAGTCATTTTTTAGCAGCCCCGGGATGCAAGGCTGCTTATAGGCTGCAAAGGTACAAAAAAACTTTTATTTTCCATAACAAATGGTAATCTTTTTATAAGCAAGGAGATTAAAATTATGATTTAACTCAATTTTGCTCCCTCAGGAAACGGAAAAACATGCTGACGCGCCACGTTTAAATATCGCGGCGTACGCGGAAATAAAAAGTGGCGTACGCAGAAATAAAAAGCGGCGTACGCAGAAATATAAAGCGGCGTACGCAGAAATATAAAGCGGCGTACGCGGAAATATAAAGCGGCGTACGCGGAAATTTCGCCGACCCCGACATGAAATAAAAAAATCCCCTGACTGACGGCAAAACATCGCACAGACGTAACAAAAATTAAAGGGAAATGTAACATCTGCGGTGCAAATTGTGTTAAAATAGCTATAAAGGCACCCAAAATCCGTTAACAGCCTTTGTTTTTTCAATATTTTTTCTTACCTTTGCAATCGAAAATGTCAGATTTTACAGTTTTTTCGGCATAAATCTGGTAATTGGATTGTAATTACCAATGTCCGGCAGAGTGTAATTCCGATATATTTATTGAGACACTTAAAAATAAGAAATAACTTATGACTATTAAGAAATTAAGAAACATAGCCATCCTGGCTTGCACCGCCTTTTGCTGTTCACTCCCTGCTTCAGGACAAGACCTTCTTGCCCGCCAGGCACCGGTAGACAGAAAGCTGAAGGCAGTTGACAGCGTGGCACTGAAAAACCTTATCATCTTAGAAGAAAAAGAAAATCCCGCAGAAGCCCTGTACGAGGACTGGAACAATCAATACGCCCACCGCGCCACAGAATTGCCCGACTCGTTCCGCATCGACCTGCGCGGCTTCTGCATGCCTACCGACAACAGGGTAGTGACAAGCAACTTCGGCGCGCGCTGGGGGCGCCAGCACAAGGGCATTGACGTGAAAGTGTACATCGGCGACACAATACGCGCCGCCTTCGACGGAAAAATCCGAATTGTGCGCTACGAGGCACGCGGCTACGGAAAATATGTGGTGATACGCCACCACAACGGGCTGGAGACCATCTACGGACACATGTCGGCATGGCTGGTGAACGAGAACGACGAGGTGAAAGCCGGAGACCCGATAGGTCTCGGAGGCAACACCGGACGCTCAACCGGTTCGCACCTGCACTTTGAGACACGTCTCTGCGGCGTGGCGCTCAATCCGGCTCTAATGTTCGACTTCCGCAACCAGGACGTGGTGGACGACTACTATATGTTCCACCGCAGCAGCTATCAGAGGGAATCGCTCGCTGCCAACAAGGTGCGCGGCGTACAGGGCAAGCAATATGGCAACACCGAGGACGTGGAACTGGCAACGGCTGCTCCTGAAGCCAAATACGCAAAAGACGTGCACTTCCACAAGGTTAAGCGCGGAGAGACGCTCGCCGCCATCGCACGCAAGCGCGGCACCACTGTCGACGAGATTTGCAAGCTCAACCGTATAGGAAAGAACATACGGCTGATGCCGGGGCAAATCCTCAAGTACAATTAATTCAGACAATAAACTAACACATAATACAACTGAAAGAAAACCGAAAAGCGGCGCAGCGGAAGCAGCGCCGCTTTTAAATTTTATAATAGCTCCAAAAAATTGCAAAACTTTTTGCGGGATAAAAATTAAATACGTACCTTTGCCGCCGACAATGCAGGGCAAGGCAGCACATGCCGCCGGAACCGGACTCACCGGCAGGCTGGCAATCCCTGCAGACAATATGTTTAACCCCTTAAAAAAAAGAAGTATGAAGAAATTTGCATTAGTACTTATTTGTATGCTGACGCTGGGCACAGCCATGGCGTTTGCATTAAACGACAAGGTCATCACCGTGAACAGCTTGCCGGCAACAGCACAGCAGTTTTTGAAAAAGCACTTCAAAAACGCAAAGATTGCCATTGTGAAAAAGGAGAACAAACTGATAAGGAACGACTATGAGGTGACTTTTGCCAACGGCAACAAAATAGAGTTTGACAGCGACGGCAACTGGGAGGAGATTGACTGCAAGGCAACCGCGGTGCCGGCTTCGACAGTTCCGGCAAAAATCACGCAATATGTGAAGGCAAACTATCCGCAGGCAAAAGTGCTGCAGATAGAAAAGAAGCGCAACGGATATGAAGTGAAGCTCTCAAACAGGATGGAGCTGGAATTTAACAAAAACTTCCAGCTCACTGACATTGACAACGATTAAGTTATTTTTTATCATCACTAAGCGAAAGCATCTGGGCATCCATCTCATCTGCCATGACAGTGACATTGTGAGAGGTGCCGCAAACTTTCAAGAACATTGAGCCAAGCTCTGATGTCCCCCGGGGCACAGGGCTTGGCTCAACTGTTCCCTGAAGCAGCACCGACATGGCTCCCATCATGAGCCGCAGGATGGTGGCTTGGCGCAGCTGCCCGCCATCGGTCAAGCCCATACCGCCGGCATAGCCTTTGATGACAGCTGCCACGGCAGAGCGTATCGCCGTGTCGGCGTCCACCAGCCCGGCACCGTCGCAACGGGTATAAAGACTCAGGTGTTCTGCCACTGTGTACTTGCCGCCCTGAAGCAGCTTCATGAAATTGCGCTTGTATTCCTCCACCATTGCTGTGTGGAGCGCAGATGACTTGCATGCCACCTGCATCAGTCGCTCTGCCGAAATGGTGGTCTCGCCGGCAGAGCGCAGCGCCTCGGCAAGCTCTTCAAAGCTGTAGCTCAAACTTGCTATGGGCTGCACCATCACCTCATGAAACACCGCAGCCACCTTGTCGTAGCTTTCCTGCATCGTCTGCTTCACTATCCGCGGCTGCTGCTTTTCGTCGGGTGTCAGCCCCCTGCCGTCCATCACACCGTTTGCAAACGCCTCGAAAAACGAGCGCACAAGCGCCGCCATCGCCCTGTCTTTTTCAATCTCCATTGTCTTGCTGCCTTTTAAATTCTAAAAACTTATATTTGAAGTGTATAACATACAAAAAGTCTCCCTATATATATAAACTAATGTACGCGCGTACATAATTATATATAGGGAGAAATATTTTCAATATACCGCAGGCATCCAGACCGTCATCTCGCTCTTGCCGCGGTTGCCCCAGGCATAATACGGGATGAGGCGTATCTTGGTGTCAGCCTTCTTCTTGCCAACCTCGCGGTAGAGCGTGCCCTTCCATGACTGCTCGCTGCGGTTAACGGCTGTTGTTTCAAGAGCCATCATGCGGCTGCCGCCTATGGTTGTCTCCACTGCCGTGAACCTGGCATCCACGGGCAGGGCAATGTCATCGATGCTCACGCCGTTGAGGTCGCTGCTCTCAAGACAGTAGATCACGGGGCCGCGCTGCACAGCCACCTGACCGCGGCTCTCCTCCACCAGCGGATTTGCCTCCATTATCTTTGTCTCCATCGGCATGTCGAGTGTCACCACGTCACCCTTCTTCCACACACGATTAACGGCAATATAGCCTTTGTATGTCGCAGCCTTTATCTCCTGACCGTTCACGCTCACCTTGGCGTCGTCACACCAAGCCGGGATGCGCAGGCTCAGAGCCATCTGCTTCTTGCCCTTCAGTTCGGCAACGGTAATCTTCACCGCTCCGTTCCAGGGATAGTCCGTTTCCTGCTTCAGGATGATGTCGCCTATGCCGTCGAGCCTGGTCTTCAGCTCGTTAGCGCCATACATATTCACGAAGATTGTCTGCTTGCCCACGCTGTAGGCATAGTCCTGAGCCTCGCAGAGAGTGCGCAGGGTGTTGGGCGGACAGCAGAAACAGCTGATATACTCGGTGCGCTCCTTAGGCCAGCGCAGCGTATAGGGCAGGTCTGCCGACATGCGCAGCGGATTGGTGTAGAAATAGCGTTTGCCGTCGAGGCTTATGCCTGGCATGATGCTGTTGTAGAAGCAGTTCTCTACCAAGTCGCAATACTTGCCCTCGCCTGTTGCCTGAAGCATGCGCCAGTTGAGCAGCATGTTGCCGATATTGGCGCAGGTCTCGTTGTGAGCGGTTGAATGAGGCAGCTGATAGGGACGGCCGTAGCTCTGGTGTACCTTCTGAATGTTGGCGGGCTTGTAGTCGGTGCCGTCGGGCGATGTTCCGTCGTAGAGCGCTCCGCACGCACCGTTGATGTACATCTTGCGGTTTACTATGTCGTCCCATATCGACGTTAGGTTTTTCATCAGCTGCTCCTCACCGTCCTCGATATACACGTCGGCAACGCCGGCATACAGATAGTTGGCGCGCACGGCATGACCGCGTGCCGTGTATTGCTCGCGGAACGGCTCGCGGTCCTGATTGTCGTCGGTACCGTCGGGCACACTGCCGCGTATGTCAATCATCTTCTTTGCCGCATTGAGATAGCGCTCGTTGCCCGTGGCGCGGTAAATCTCAATCATCGCCATGTAATGCGACGGACATACGGCGTTCTTTGCTATCTCCTCAGGATTGTTGTCGAGGAAGTTGCAGAGGAAGTTGGCAGCCTTCACGCTGCAGTCGTATAATGTCGTCTTGCCAGTGGCGCGCTTGTGGACGATTCCGGCGGTGATGAGGTGTCCGAGGTTATATGTCTCAAAGTTCAGCTTGTTGCCGAATGCGCCGTCGGAAGCCTTGCCCACGGCTGTACCCACCACGGTCTTGTCCTCGCCGCTCTCCTGCATCTGCAGGCGCTTGTTCAGCTCGGCAACAATCACCGGCGTGTGCAGATAACCGTCCTCACGCTGCGACTTCACGATAGTGCCTATGAAGCGGTCCATAATCTTCTCCAGCTCCGGGTCCTTGTTCACGGCATACACCGCAGCCACTCCCTCCAGCCACTTGTACATGTCGCCATCGTGGAACGGCGGTCCGTGGCGGCGTCCGCGCTTCTCGCCCGATGCCACGAGGAAGTTGTGAAAACCGTGCGACTTGTCGCTCTGCCATGTCTCCCACATGCTCTGCACCGATGTGCCGCTGAGCACATCGAACCAGTCACCCCAGAATCCTCCTGTCCATTTCACGGCTGACAGCGGAGTGGAGTTCATCACAGCAAACTTGCTGTTCTTGGTATCTGTGATACCGTCGTTTTGCGCCGTCGCAGTGGTTGCAGCCAAGGCAAGCGCAAGCAAAGCCATCATGTTTTTTCCCATATTCTTTAAAATAAAAGTTTCGCAAGTACTCAACTAAAGGAATTAAAGGGAGTTAAAAGAAGTTACCGCTCCCTTTGGTCGCTAAGAAGTTAAAGGACAATAGACTTAAACGCCCGGTTCAAATATCCTCTAACTCCCTTTTTCTTCTTTTATCTCCCTTTAACTCCCTTTAATTACATCAGCGACTTCTTGCCGGCAAGCGTGTCGTAGTTGTTCTTGAGGTCAGTCCAGTCAACCTTGTGCTTTGTACTGATGCCGTTGATATATTTCTCGATGTTGGTGTAGCCGTCGCCGGTGCAGTCCTGGTTTGCGTCCGACGGGTCGTTGGGATTCAAGCCGTTTGCCTTCTCCCACTCGTCGGGCATACCGTCGTTGTCGCTGTCCACGTAAGGCTCGCCCTTATACTTTGGCCATCCGCCCATCTGTGCAGGGTCGGTGATGATACCCTGCTTGTAAGAGTCGTTGCCAAGACGGCGGTACTTGAATGTGCCGTCCTCTGCCTGCGACTTAGGACTGAGTCCCCACAGGTCACCGTAAGGATTCACCTTCGGGAGCTTCTTCACGTAGTAAGCCTCGCCGGTGCGAACCTCGTTGATGATGCGCTCGTCCACGATATCGCGTGTAGGCAGCATCGCTCCCACGTTGTCGAGCACGCGGTCAAAGGTTTGCTCTGACGGGATAATGGTCATGTGAGGCATCTCAAACGGCTCGTTTGAGCGCATGATAGCCAACTCGTCGGCATTCAGGTCACCGTCCTTGTCGGCTGTCTGTATACCGCCTGCCCAGTTGTCCTTTGTTATTGCGTCGTAGCCTTCAACGATGTTTCCGGTGGCATACACACGTCCGAACTGCTTGAATGGGAAGAGCTTGTTGCTGCGGCTCTCCGACTTAACTATTCGCCAGCCCACGTTGCTGTTTTTCGGTGTGAGCGGTCCTGGCTTATAGTAGTTGTTGATGAAGTTGCTCATTGTGGAGAACTCACCGCCGTCGGCAGTACGGTGCACCCAGTTGTAGATGATGTTGTTCACGAAGTTGAACACGCCGCCCCAGCCTATCGACGGGTTACGTCCGGTGTTGTCAGCCCAGAGGTTGCGCATGAACGTTGAGTTCTCGCCGCCGATGGTGCTTCCGAAAGCATGGTTATAGGTGTCGAGCGCCTTTGCAGAGATTGTGTTCTGAATGGTGACGTTCACTGTAGGCACCTTGCGCTTGGGCTTGCCGTCGCCCATGTCGAACATGTGACGGTAGAACGAGATGTTCTCGTCAAGTCCCCATTCGCATGAACAGTGGTCGATCATGATGTTGCCCACAGGGTTTCCTCCGAAAGAGTCCTCACGGTTCCAAACGTGGGTGTTACCGCGGCGAAAACGCATGTGACGGATTATCACGTCGTGAGTGTCAACCTGGAACGACTCTCCCGACACACACACACCGTCGCCGGGAGCTGTCTGTCCGGCAATAGTGATATAGGGAGCACGGACGATGATAGGGGTCTTAAGCATAATGACACCGCTCACGTTGAACACGATGATGCGCGCGCCACCCTGCTCGCAAGCCCAGCGCAGCGAGCCTGGACCGTCATCGTTAAGGTTGGTGACGGTGTAAACCTTGCCGCCACGGCCGCCAAAAGTGTACATACCGCCACCCTCAGCACCGGGAAATGCAGGAATCTTTGCCTGTTTCAGGTCGTAAGGACGTGAAGCCCACGGCACGTATGGACGACCTTCCATAGCCTCTTTCTTTACGATTGGAAATGCCACCGCCCATGCCGAGTCAGAATGTTCTGTCCATTCTTTGTTTTGTGCGGCGTACTTTGCCTTTGCCTCATCGGTAATCTGCGGATATTGCGCCATTGCGCTCGCAGCACTCAATGATACAGTTGCTAATAGAAATAGTTTTTTCATTTGTTTTTGTTTTTATGTTTCAGTTATAATCTTCGCCATTGATTTATAATGTAGACTGCAAAACTGGAAAAATGTACCGACACGAACACCACGTTTTAATATTTCTTAGTTTTTTCACAAAAGACAGGACACTACGCGCGCGCGAACATTAATATATATATATAGCATCACCTTTGCCATATTCACGCCAATCACCCGTTTTTGCTTTTGGCGGGTTCTAAAAATCAGCTTTATCGTTGAGCGAACACACATTCAGACCATATAATAACAAAAAGATGCAAAAATGGGCAAAAATATGTGTTTTTCACGATTGTGTTCGCACACATCATTGATTTACGTCAACAATAAGCCTTATTTTTAGAGAAAAAGTCTAAAATTATTTGGTAGTTGAAAAAATCGTCGTACCTTTGCAGTGTCAAAAGGAAATAACAATCCAAATGACACTGACTATAGGGATAGTCTAAAGGTAAAAAAGATTTGATTAGGATAATTCGATTAGTAGTTTTTAGGTTTTAAAGTTTAGTATTTAGGTTAGTTTTAAGTTATTCATTAGGTTAGTTTTTTAGGTAAAGATTGTTGTTTTGGATTTTCAAGAGAGAAAATGATTTTTAGAGACAACACATTTACGCGAGCAATCCGGGAGTGATCTTCGATTGCTCGCATTTTTTATCCTAAAAGCTGCCTTTCCCATGTCCGCCCCGTCTGAATTGTCAGACCTGTCCGACCAGCTCCGTCGAGCCTTCTTTTCCAAGAAAATCAGACTTGACGCATCAGACTATCGCTATACCATAATATTTCGAATAAATTGAAAAAGAATCATTGGATAGTTTTTCGCAACAAAAAATCCGGATGTTTCACAACATCCGGATTCCATGTTACAAAATATTTGAAAACATTGAGCTCTCTCAACCGTTACAAATATTTAATCTCACAATCTTATAAATTATAAACCAAATATATATTATTTTTACCCTATTTCTATCTGTTAGACATTCAATTCCACTATTGTTGAATTGACTCCCGTCAGCCCCAGCGCATCGGCAATCCTTGCCTTCAACGCCAATTTCTCCTCAGTTGTCAACACCGGAATCTGATAAAATGTTCTGTTAATCTCTTTTTTACGCCATGTCATATACATCGTCATTATGTTTTTTCATTTTAATGACGCTGACAATACATTATTGTACTATCTACACGGCAACAAATTTTCTAAGATTCGATATGCTGCGGTGCATCAGGTTGCGCACCGACTGATAGTTGATGCCCATAATGTTGCAGATATCATCATATTTCCGCTGCTCCATATAATAAAGGTGTATTATCTGCTGCTGGCGCGGCGACAGGCGTGCTATGCTCTTCATCAGGCTGCTGTGGATGTTCTGCTCATCCTCTATCGCCTCAAGATTCATACTGTCATCCTCAACTGCTGCATATACCCCCGATGAAGCATCTTCCTCTACTATGCGCGAGGTTCTGCGAAACTCATCGTTGATACGGTTGCGCAACGATATTATAAGGTACGACCCAATATTGGATATTCCCTCAAGTTCATTTTGTTTAGCAAAAAGCTTTACAAAAACATCATGAATACAGTCCTTGATAAGTTCGCGGTCAGGAGTGATTTTACATCCGTATGCAAACAAACTGTCAATGTGTCTGTCGTAGAGTTCTGAAAAATCTGTCATCGTTTCAATTTAGGTTATTTCGTTCGTATTTGCTGCAAAATTATCCAAAAATGATGGAACGGAATGGGAAAAACTGGTTTTTCACTAAGAAAAATCGGTTTTTCCCTATAAAAATCCATTATTTTTCCATTACCAAGCCACAAATTACATCTTTTCCAGCCAAATTACCTGATTTCGTACTGCCGTAGCAACGGTGTACTCGCCATCAATATTTATAGTCTTTTTTCCGCGGACAACCTCGCCGCTTGTCGCATCAATCACATTAGCCCTATATTTGTCTTCCGTTATTTTTACACTGTATGGCTCATTGCCCATGGTATAAATTATTGCGCCATTGTCGCCGGAAATCATCTTATAGACATTGCCGCCGTCCGTCACATTGCGCATCTTGGCAGCCGCAGCGAGGAAACCTTCATCGCTCACAGGAATGTTTGGCAATGAACCGCCAGCCATCATCACAGCCCAGCCGAATGCAGGATACTGCTGACCGAAATAGGTCACTGCCTTATCGGGATATTTCACCGCATATTCCTTCACCGCACGGTAAACCTCATCAAAACCAGTCTTGCCAACCTTCCATTTGCGCATGTGCTGACGTGGAGCCAAGTTCTGTCCTGCTCCAGGTGCCCACAGCTCCTTGGTGTTGTAGTGCCAGTAGCGTATGTCGATAATGTCCACCACCTTATTATATATAGGGTCTTCGAGTATTGCGTCCTGCGCATCCTTGCAGCAGCTCAATGCTATCATTGGGTGATTGCCCGTCTCGCTCTCCCACTCCTCCACGGTCTTAAGCCAGAACTGCGTGAAGTGTAGCGGACCGGTGTACTCGTCGCTTGTGAGCTGCACCACGTTATCTCTGTCCTTCAGCTGGTCGAGACACATACGGATATAGTTTCTGTGAAGCTTTTTCATAGTGGGGTTGTTGATGTCGTAGAACTGTTCAGCCACGAAAATACGCTTGTCGCCTGTAAACGGCACAGGCTCAGGGAAACAGCCGTCGGTCTGCCCAACGTTGTTCACCGGTCTCCAGGGGCAGTCCACCCAATGTGCCCCAGCCTCAAGTATGTTGTGCTGGAAATAATTTTCGTTGAACAGCAGCATTCCTTCCTTAGCACCCTTCTCGGCAAACTCGTTGAGCCGTGACCAATACCAGCGGTTGGGTTTCTCTATGTCGTAAAGGCTGAGTCCGTCCCATGCCTTTCCCTTACCGCTGCGGCTGAAAGGCTGGTCGTAGAATGGTGCCTCAACGTTGCCGTCGGCACGGCGCACACGCTCATGGTCAATGCGGCGCAAGTCATACCACAGTCCATAATGCTGGTCAAGGGCGGCATAACGGCGTTTCTTCAGATAAGTCACAGTAGAGTCAATCCTGTCCGTCCATATTCTGCCCTCACGTCCGGGCACAAAACGTGCTATAGCCGGCTTTGCCGTAACATTATCCAAGAAGTTATCCTTCACTCTTCCATTCCACCACGGAATGCTGTAGAGATTGCCCACCACCATTCTGCCGTTCATGGTTATCTTTCCGTCCGTCACGGCAAAATCGTTGGCTGTATTCTTCGCTCTCACCTTTTTAGGAGCTTTTATCTCATCGATGCTTCTCACACCTTTTTCAGAGACACTTGCGGTATAAGGCACCGAGTCAATCCACATCTCAAGGGTAAGGCGGGGCGTGGTGAGAGCCTCCCGAGCCATCTCCCTCGCAGCCTCCACCGTGGGGCTCGACGATGCGTTGGTGTTACGTGGCAGTATATATCCGCCGGGAGCATCAGCACTGCTGCCTTTCAAACGGTTCTCCAGCTGACTGTAGAACAGCGAGCGCGGATTCACGTGATTGTTGCTCTCAGTCCATTCGGCATTTCCTATGAGCGTGCCCCAGCAGCCGTTGGCGCCAGAGCGGTTGTCGGCATCGGGCGAATAGCAGTAAAGCGTTGAGCCTGTGCACTGCCACAGCATACTGTTGGCTGAGTTCCATCCAGTTCCAGTCTGAAACTGCTCTAAGTTGCCCAACCTAATATCATTGCCGTCAATGTCAACGATGTCAAACAGCAGTCCCGCCGCCCACGAGCCGATGCTGCCGCTGAATCCAAGACTCTCTATAGCCTCGCACTGAACAAAGGCGTTTGGACCTGCAGCACAGAAATCGGCAACAAAGTCATGTATTCCATTACGGCTCACACAGCGCTGTATCAGGTTCTGCTGTCCACGGGTGAGGAACGTGCTGCGGCGCCATCCGCCTATTTCCGACACAGGTTCCCTCGCCACACAGTCCTCAACGGTGATGCGGCTTGTCTCCTTCTGCAAGTTCACCGCCGAGCCGGCAAGATGTACAAAGCTGCAGCGGCGCACCCAGCAGTCGCGGGCGTCATCCATCCATACTCCATCCCAGGCATGATCCTCATCCTTTGGATTCCAGCCGTTCACCTCGCTCTCCACGGTGAGATTTTCCACACCGCAGTTTACAACCATGCCAGTACGATGGCTTGTAGTGACAACAGCCCCACCCCACTTGCTGTCAATGGTGGTGGTGATTGGGGCATCGAGTGTTATCCTGTTGCCGTTGATTGCCGTCACGGTGCGCTTCCAAGTTATGTCCACATCGCCTGGCTTCCAGCCTGTATAGTCGAGCCCTCCGCCAAAGTCATCACACTTTAGCGACGCTATCCATTCCTTAGTGGAAGGGCGCACAATCTCAATGCTGCCGCATACAGCCATGCCCTTAGTACTTGCAACTGTGAGCGAGGTGCCGCCAGCCATGACTTTATCGTCTGCCACAGTCGTGGTGTCGCCAACAACTCTCTCGCGCGTACCTATTATATATATAGTGGCTCCACGGTCCACCCCGTTCTTCTTTATTATGGTCTTGCCGGCACCTTGTCCGCGAAGCACCACTCCCGATGCGCCTATCCTCAGTGCCCTGCTTGTGTTATACACACCCTCGCCAAGCAGCACCGCGCCACGGAAGCCCTGTCCGTCAGGCTTCAATGACGAAACATAGTCGATGGCACGCTGAATTTTTGCCCCGCAGTCACTGCTGCCGTCGTTGCCCACAAACACCACATTGGGAACATCGGGAATCTTGCATTCCGATGCCCGGTAGCCACAGGTAGAATAGTCCATGGGCACATACAATTCTTTTTTCTTTGCCGCATCTGCCGTGCCCGTCAGCAATGCGGTCATAAATAATGCAATAAGTAGTTTTCTCATATTAGTTTGTTTTGATTCTATAAAAAATTACGTATAGTCAAGCAATCCTTTTCCGTTGTCGTCAGGCTCTATGGCAAGCGGTACATTCCGCCTGTAACGTCAAAACTAGTGCCCCTCAGGCATGCGTTTTTTGATCTGTTTATGCAAAGTAATCTGTCATTTTTACTCTATTGTCTGCAAAGAAAGTGCAAGCTGAATGCAATAGAACTCGTTCTAAATTGCTGAAGCGAAGCCTTTCTTCTGCAAAGTTACGAATCTGTCTCTTATACACATCTCCGAGCCCACGAGACTACGCTGCATCT
>ENA-OYXU01000237-OYXU01000237.1-human-gut-metagenome-genome-assembly--contig:-NODE-237-length-23060-cov-7.235688_pt1 | contig 23060 bp, 23 predicted proteins | sample MGYA00243243_ERZ653435 | MGnify/ENA primary metagenome ERZ653435 (study PRJEB26926, sample SAMN06165113) | human gut metagenome | biome: ENVO:00009003; feature: ENVO:2100002; material: ENVO:00002003... | reverse complement strand
AAAAATATTAAAAAATGTTTTTATTTTAAAGATTCTTCATTTTTCATTCTTCATTCTTCATTTTTCTTTGTACCTTTGCATGCCCAAATAAAGGAAACACGCATCTATGTAATATATGAAAGATGTTTTAAAACGAGGAAAGATGCTCGAGTGGTTGAAGAGGCACGCCTGGAAAGCGTGTAAACGTCAAAAGCGTTTCGGGGGTTCGAATCCCCCTCTTTCCGCTTTTTCTTGAAAATGTTAACTCCTCGCATTATTCTTCATACTTCATTTTCTTAGTACATTATGAATAAAGCATTCTCGCTCGACTAAAAAAGTATTAAAAAATGTTTTTATATTTTGTTTTGTCCTTGCTTATTCGTACCTTTGCACTCGGATTGTCTGTACTTGATTCCAGAAAGTCTGAAAAGGCTTAGGCTTTTGTAGGACAAACGCGGATGAAAGTAGCTTGCGCCGAGCCAAGTGTGACAATGCCATCTTTGGTGGCAGGCATACAAGGCGGTTGGGTGGGTAAAAGGACATTCCAAGACATATAGAAGGCGTTTACTTGGCGCTGTGTTTGAGACACATAGGAATCTCGCAAATTTCGCATCAAAGTCTTGAGCGTAGCAACGGTAGATGTCCCGGGTGTGATTATATCCACTCCCGCGAGACCTTGTTAGCACATATTATACCCTCTCGTAGGGGTATTTGCTATGTTGTCTATACAGGGTCTCCAAAGGGGTATCGCATATAGTTCATATCGGCGTGGGCTCTGACGTTGTCTGTTCAACTTTGATGGGCAATGCGAGAGCCTCTATGTGTGGAACGGACAACAGGAAAGTTTCCACGCTCTTTTTATGTCCATATTTTCTGACATGTAATGTCATGAATATGAACGCATTGACTGATGCTTCATCACAGCTGCCTGCTACAGACAGCCGCACAGGACAGGGTTCCAGTGTTGCTTCCGATTTGAAAAACACACAAATCGGGGAGTCGGTAGAATATGCTCGTGACCCAATGAAGCACTGGTTTGTCCTCCGGGTACGCTACGGAAAGATACAGGCAGCGCGTGAACTGTTGAAAGACCGGTATATTCATCACTATCTGCCTCTGCGCTGTGAGGTGAGAAAGACCAGTGAAACACAGCGCTATCAGAAAAAGCTCTTCTTCCAAAGTCTCATATTTGTTTATGTTGAACCACAGGTCCTTGACGAGTTAATAAGAAATAAGAAGGACAACACTGTCCTTACCTATTATTATAACCACTTTGCCATCAACAATCAAGGCAAGAATCCTCCGCTTGTCATCCCCGGTCCCATGATGGACAACTTCATCCGGCTGACGAGCATTGAGGATGAGCACATTCGTCTCGTAGACCCCAAGGCATGCCATTACAAGCGTGGCGACATGGTGATAATAACCAAGGGAAAGTTCAAGGGCATCATTGGTCGCCTTGCACGGGTTTCTCAGGAGCAGCGTGTGGTTATCAATCTTGAGGGCGTGGGCATGATAGCCACAGCCTACATCCCCACAGCATTCATCGAACCCTTTGATGAAGATTGGGAAAATGCAGACTGAAGAAGTAAGTGAACTTATTCTTTACGCACATTTTTATATTTGGGGAAATAGTTGGTGATATAAAATATAATCACTATCCTCCACATATTTTCTGTAAAAAGTTTGGTGGAACGGAAATTTATGCGTAATTTTGCGAACAAAATATAAAAGAGGCATGGGTATGACAACAAAGAAAATGACACGAGAAGAGGCTCTAAAACGCTGGAATGCAGCAAAAGCAACCAAGAAGGCTATGGTTGAAAAAATGCAAAAGGCACTTTTTGAAGAGTATAAAGCAAGAACAGGTGAAGAACCACTCCAATTCAATGTTTGGTAATGATAGAGTTGGATTTAATTCAAGTCAATGCTTCTTCTCCCTATCCAGTTTCATTTGACACTGCGACTCATTTGTACAAATTCGTCAGTGATTACGGAGTAAGTTTCAGTGTGGCTTTTGAAAAGAATGACTTATTGGATAGTGGAGAGTCATATCAGTTTGCATTGACCAATTATGAGGGTGTAAAATCGCCACGGGACAATAAGGTTCGTAAAACTGTTTTAGCAATTATAAAAGGGTTCTTTCAAAAGAATGAAGCTGCGCTCCTCTATATTTGTGAGACTGGTGACTGTATGCAGAAAATGCGTAATCGACTCTTTCATTTTTGGTTTAAGGTTTATGCTGAGAAAGACGAGTATCTTTTCTTGCCTCAGGTAGTGTATGATGAGGAAGATAATGAAAATTATGCAGCCTTGATTATTTGTCGGGATAATCCAAATTTCAACGATTTGGTAACTGAGTTTATGAATACCATAAACTTATTGAATACAAAACCAAATACAGAAGACTGAAATAAACCATCAATCAACATACCACTCCGTCATATCCACATGTAAGTTCCATGGGATATCAATTTTGGAATATCTTAAGAAGTTCTTCAGGGAAATAGTCGCAGGTAACCGCGACTATCAAAACTCATGCCTGCAACCATAGGTATACTTGCTTAAACTTTGCCATGACGAGCCATAATCAACGAAGTTTATTTAATGTTCTTTTAGATGTCTCCTTCAAAAAATGAGGGAGATGTCAACTGACGAACGCAGCAAGAGCAGAGTATCAAACTTGTTTGAGATATGCCTTGCAAGGAGGAAGAAAACAAGGTTAACTTCTGGAATAGTGAGAGCAAAGATAAGCTTGTTTAATCTATGCCGAGTCGTGATAGAATTGGCTGTTTTCTCTAAATAAAACGCTTACATATTGTTTAACATTACTTATCAAACATAATATATGAGAGTAATAATAGAACCCGATTATGACAAGATGTCACAATGGGCGGCTGATTATGTAGCCAGACGCATCACAGAATATCAGCCCACCGAAGAAAAACCGTTTAAGCTGGGATGTCCCACCGGGTCATCACCATTGGGAATGTACCGGCACCTTGTAAAGAAATATAAGGCTGGTGAACTGTCCTTCAAGAATGTGGTGACATTCAACATGGACGAGTATGTCAATCTTGACGTAAACCATCCAGAATCATACCATTCCTTTATGTGGAGCAATTTCTTTTCACATATTGACATAAAGCAGGAAAACGTACACATTCTCAACGGCAACGCTCCTAACCTTCTGAAAGAATGCCAGGACTACGAGCGGGCAATAGAGGAAGCAGGAGGCATCGACCTGTTCTTGGGCGGTGTCGGTCCCGACGGACATCTGGCATTCAACGAGCCGGGCTCTTCTCTCACTTCCAGAACACGCATCAAGACACTGGCTACGGACACAATTATTGCCAACAGCCGATTCTTTGACGGTGACCTCAGCAAGGTGCCCACCCAGGCACTTACGGTGGGAATAGGCACGGTGATGGATGCTAAGGAGGTCCTGCTGGTATGCAACGGCCATCACAAGGCACGTGCCCTGAAACACATAATCGACGGTGACGTCTCCCACAAATGGACAGCCTCGATGTTACAGATGCACCCTAAAGCCATCGTCGTATGCGACGAGGCGGCATGCGATGAGCTGACTGTGGGAACATATAAATATTATCTCGATAAGGAAAGGGGAAATCTATAAACAGATTTACAAGATATATCATGCAAATAATAGACGAATCTCTTTTAGGTGAAATATGTGCTCAGGCACAGAAATCACCACGGCTTCGTATGAACTACAATTTTCATACAAACTTAGCAGATAAGTGCCAGCGGCTATTGAATGCAATGGAACCCGGCACCGTCATGCCCATTCACCATCACAAAGTGGATGAGATGTACATTGTACTAAAGGGGAAATTAGAAGTACAGTCGTTTGATGATGACGGCAATGTCATTGAGCGCGCCATGCTTACTCCCAAAGAAGGACGATATGGCATTCAGATACCAGCCGATACATGGCATTCATTGGAGGTGCTGGAAAAAGACACTGTAATTTTTGAGGTTAAGGAGGGACCATTTATACCTCATTCCATAAGTGGAATATTAGAGAAAAAATAAAATAAAAATAGCAACAAAAATGTTAGATTTAAACGGTAAAGTTGTACTTATTACCGGAGGCTCAGGCAGCTTCGGTAAAAAGTTCGTTGAGGTAATACTCAGAGATTATCCTCAAGTAAAGAAGATTATCATCTTCTCTCGTGGAGAGTTAAAGCAGTACAATATGAAGCAGATATGGCCTGAAAAGGACTATCCTATGCTCCGTTATCTCATTGGAGATGTTCGTGATGAGGAACGGGTGAAGATGGCATGTGAGGGTGTGGATGTTATTATTCACGCTGCTGCCATAAAACAGGTGGATACAGCGGAATATAATCCCCGTGAATGCATTAAGACCAATGTAAACGGTGCTATCAACGTCATCAATGCCGCTATTGCATGTGGGGTGAAGGATGTGGTGGCTCTTTCTACTGATAAGGCTTGTGCTCCTATCAATCTCTATGGAGCGACAAAGCTGACATCCGACAAGCTATTCACTGCAGCCAATAATATAAAAGGGTCGCGTGACCTGCGTTTCTCTGTTGTCCGTTATGGTAATGTGATGGGATCACGTGGCTCTGTCATTCCTTTCTTTATTAAGAAACGTGATGAAGGGGCGGAATCCCTTCCTATTACGGACATGAGAATGACACGTTTCAACATTTCGCTTGAAGACGGCGTTGCACTCGTGATGTTTGCACTCGGGCATCATCTTGGCGGTGAGATTTTCATCCCTAAGATTCCTTCATACAAGATTTGCGATGTCGCAACAGCCATTGCTCCAAATATGAAACAGGTGGAGGTGGGTATCCGTCCCGGAGAGAAATTACATGAGGAGATGATTACCGTTACCGATGCTCTCGACACCATCGACCTTGGCAAATATTATGCTATTCTCCCGTCTGTCTCATACTGTTGGAAAAAAGAAGATTACATAAAGCATCACAATGCGAAACCCGTTCCTTTTGGTTTCCACTACAGTTCTGACATTAACGAAATGTGGGAAACTCCAGAAAGCATGCGTGAAAAGATTAAGGAATGTGTTGACCCGAATTTTGAAGTTAGATAATCATGAAACTTCCAATATCATACGGTCGTCAGTATATTTCTGATGAGGATATTCAGGCAGTTGTGGATACCCTGAAGTCTGACTATCTGACTTGTGGTCCTGCCATCCCTGAATTTGAAAAGACATTTGCAGAATATGTGAATGCCGGATATGCGGTTGCAGTATGCAATGCTACCGCTGCATTGCATATAGCTGCAAAGGCATTGGGAGTGAAACCGGGCGACAATGTCATCTGCACTCCACTGACCTTCGCATCAAGTGCCAACTGTATCCGTTTCTGTGGCGGAAATGTCAAATTTGTTGATATCAATCCCAGAACATATCTTCTTGATATCGACAAGTTGAAAGAGACTCTTGCTGCATCGCCAAAAGGCACATACAAAGGTATGGTACTCGTTGATTTTGCCGGTTATCCTCACAATATGGAGGAATACCGCAAGATTGCGGATGAATACGGCATGTGGATTCTGGAAGATGCATGCCATGCTCCGGGAGCATATTTCATAGACTCCACTGGAGAAAAAGTTTATTGCGGCAGTGGGAAATACTCAGATATAACGGTTTTCTCGTTCCACCCAGTGAAGCACATAACCACTGGTGAGGGTGGAATGGCATGCACCCAGAACAAGGGGCTATATGACAAAATGGCTATGCTGCGCACACATGGCATAACCCACGATGCCGACAAACTCCAGCGCAACGACGGACTGTGGTATTATGAGATGCAGGAACTCGGCTATAATTACCGTATTACCGACATTCAGGCTGCACTCGGTACATCCCAGCTCAAGCGTGCCCGTAAGAACGTGGAGATTCGTCGTGAGCTTGTCCGCAAGTATAATGAGGCATTCAAGGATATTCCGGACATAAAGACTCCTTACGAGGCTGAGGATGTATATCACGCATACCATCTCTATATCATACAGGTTGACGACCGTCTCGGTCTGTATAATTTCCTGCGCGAGAATAAGATTTTCGCTCAGGTGCTCTACTACCCCCTCAACCTTATGCCATACTATAAGCAGTTTGGCAACAAGGAGGGCGACTTACCAAATGTAGAGGAATATTACAAGCATTGCCTCGCTCTCCCAATGTTCCCGACATTGACAGACGAGCAGCAGGAGTATGTAATAGGTAAAGTTAAGGAGTTTATTTGCAAATAATATATGAATGAAAAACTTGTGTATTATTCCCGCTCGTGGGGGAAGTAAACGTATTCCACGTAAGAACATTAAACCTTTTATGGGTAAGCCTATCATGGCTTACTCCATAGAGGCAGCTTTGCAAAGCGGACTTTTTGATGAGGTGATGGTTTCTACCGATGATGAAGAGATTGCTGCAATTGCTAAGCAATATGGTGCAAACGTTCCTTTTCTCCGTAGTGAGACTACTGCCAACGATTATGCAACAACAGCAGATGTAATCAATGAAGTTCTGGACAACTATATGAATATGGGGAAAATATTTGATTCGTTCACCTGCCTTTATAGTACAGCTCCTTTTGTCAGTGCAAATAGGTTGAAAGAAGCCTATTCAATGATTAAAGGTGATATTCATTCGGTTTTCACCTGCGTAGAATTTTCTTACCCTATCCAGCGTGCACTTCATATGGTTGAAAACAAAATATCCATGCTTCAACCTGAATACCTTATGGCTCGTTCTCAAGATCTTGAGAAAACCTATCATGATGCAGGTCAGTTCTATGTTTGTATGATACATGATTTCCAAGGGTCTAACAGTCTTTGGGGAACAAATACTGCGGGATTGGTTTTGTCAGAACTTGAAGTACAGGATCTTGATACATTTACAGACTGGGCTCTTGCCGAAATGAAGTTTAAACTTATTCATGAAATTGACTAAACGTGATACCTTCTTGCGGGCTGATGCAAATACAAGATATGTAGAAACATAATATCTTATATAAAAACGCAAGAAATAGCCAATTGATAAAATAATATAAAAATAAAAGTGTATGTGTTGGAATATCAAAAAAATAGTGTAATTTTGCAGATTACAATATGTTAAATCATTTAAGCAGTATACTGGAGATGGAAGAAAAAACATATACACAGAATCAAGATATACCTGAAAATAACGTTGAAGAGGAAGATGTTAATGGAAGTAATTACAATGATTCCATAACAAAGCCATTTAACCCCAATGATATTGACGTGGATATATCCACTGTCAATCTCGGCTCATTAATCGAGCAGTTGGAAAATGACGAAATTGATTTACAACCCGATTTTCAGAGAGCTTCAGATGTGTGGGACAACACCAAGAAAAGCAGGCTGATAGAGTCTGTCATTTTGGGACTGCCTCTGCCTTCATTCTATTTTAGCGAAGATCCAGTAAGTAAAAAGCTGTCCATTATTGATGGGTTACAACGTATATGTGCCATAAGAGATTTTGTTTTAAACGCAGAAAATCCACTAAAACTGGAGAAATTGCAGTTTCTTAAAACTTTTGAGGGAATGACCTATTCCCAGTTGGCACGCCCGGAGATAAAACGTATAAAGTCTCTAAAGATTACAATGAATACCTTACGCAAGGGAACTCCAAACGATGTGAAATATATAATTTTCCAACGTGTGAACACAGCTGGAGAGCCATTGACCCCACAAGAGATGCGACATGCGCTAAACCAGGGACCGGCAGCTGTTTTTATAAAGGAGCTTGCCGAAATAGAGTCGTTTAAAAAAGCGACCAATTATAAGGTTCAAAGCAAGCGTATGCAAGACCGTGATTTTGCTAACCGATTTGTGGCTTTCTTCATAGGTTATAAAGATTATAATGGAGAGCTGGATATGTTCTTGAATGAGAAGATGGGCGCACTCAATAAGATGACCAGTGAGCAAAGAGAGAACATACGTACGTCTTTCGACAAGTCAATGCGCTGTTGTTATCATATTTTTCAAGATGACACATTCAGAAGAAGAAATGACAACCAACACCGACGAAAGCCTATTTCAAAGGCTGTGTATGACACACTTAGCGTGAATGTTGCATGGCTGGCGGATGAGGAACGTAAAACACTTATAGAACGTGCTGATAAATTTAGAACTGGTATGATGACTTTATTTAATGATGAAAAATTCAGTGCCGCCATTTCAACAGGTACTGGACAAAAATACAGTGTTGAGTTACGTTTTACAAAAGTGAAAAATCTTATCAAAGAAATAATTGCCCAATGATAACTAAACTGAATATAAGCAATTTAAAATTGCATGACCATACGGAACTAAATTTGAATGGATTGACCATACTCACAGGAATGAACGGTATGGGCAAGTCAACAGTAATACAATCTTTAATCCTGCTACGGCAATCATATATGATGAATGATTTGGATGCAGGACTAAATCTCAAGGGTGATTTGTGTGATGCCGGAATCTCCGGTGAGCTTGCCTGCCAGGCATCCAATGAGCACACAATGAAAATTGGCATGGATTTTCAAGGACAGGACAGCTTGAATTACACATTCTGTTATCCAGACAACATCTTGGATACTTTATTACCGGGAACAGATAAAAATGTCACTGCAAAAAATATATTAAGCGATTATTCGCTGTTTAATGAGAATTTTCAGTATTTGAGCGCTTTTCGTTTTGGTCCGCAGAAAAGTTATAATCGTGACACGTCACTGGTTGTCAGTAAAAAGCAAATATCCAAGACAATGGGGCAATGTGAATATGCTGTCCACTTTCTTGAACAATATAAGAATCTGGAAATACCTATTCAGGAAATAGCCATATCTGATGACTCTGATGTTGTCCCGGATTACAGATTGTCTGTTCAGGTTGAACGGTGGCTGCGGCTGATATCTCCTAATATCAAAATTAACATTGAGCCTGTAGGTGAGGACTTCAAGCTGAAATACAAGTTCAACCGTGATGAAAACACTATCACAGAAGATATCAGTGCCATGAACACAGGTTTTGGCATTACGTATGTTCTGCCTATTCTTGTTGCCGTACTGAGTGCCCATAAGGATGCTATCATTATAATAGAGAATCCCGAGGCTCATATCCATCCCAAAGGACAGGCGGTATTGATGGAACTGATTTCAAAGGCTGTTGCCAATGGACTGCAGGTCATTATCGAATCGCATAGCGACCATATAATCAACGGAAGCCTCGTGGCTGTAAATCAAGGATGGATACCTCAAGATATGTTGTCTATATATTATTTTGAGCGTGAGGAGCATGGGCATACATCACAGGTTCATTCTTTAAATATATCCTCCTGCGGTCATATAAACAACCCGCCTAAAGGTTTTTTTGACCAAATAGATATCGACTTAAGAACATTAACGGGATTCTGATATGGCAAGAAGTGAGCTTTTCCTGTTGCTGCCGGTTTTTGAGGAGACAGACAAACAGCCTGATTATATTTCGCGCATAGGTATCATTGACATTAAAGAGTTGAATGAATATATTGACAAAATATTGGAGTCGAAGGAGTTCTTAACTGTCGAGAACTATACCGGATATTATGATGTGGATAACATCAAGGCTTTTTTACTCCCAATAGAAATTATGGAGGACTGCTACCCCAATGCTATGACTCGTTTCAGGTCGGCAATGAATAAATGGGGCGAAAACTGGAGAAATGGGAAGAAACAGGATAATAATGTTGTATATAAATTATGGGGAAAGGAAATACAAGATTGCATATTATGCGAGATAACCGAGCGCAAATGTGTGTCGACAGACGGAAGTACATTCTTGTTGGCTAGTTGTGATGATGCTTTGTCATGCAAGACAAAAACCATCTCAGTAGAGCGTCAAGGCAAGGATGTAGAAATAGATACTATGGAACTTGAATTAAAAAATATTACGAGTTGGTTTGAGAATAACCGTAGACCTTCAAGGGTATTCAACTGGAATCCCAAGCATGGAGAATACGGTAAGGGCGAATATCCTGGAGCCTCTAAGTTGATGGGGAGCAGGGAAGAGGCCGCGGAACTGTTGCATAAAGCAGTGGGAACAGACCTTAGAGTTCTCTTCTTTTTTGATGAGAAATATAATCAATACATTGAGTTTAAGCGTGAATCAGAAAACACATATCATGCTTTTCATTTGGATAAAGAGGATGAGAAAAGGGTTCCTGCAAAAATAAAGCAGCATATTGATATGCTACGATGAACACAACCAATAGCATCATTTTTTAATGATGCTTTTTCTACAAGCATCTATAATTTTTTCAATTAAGGCAATGTCTCGAAAAAGAATTTATTTTCGGGCTGATGCAGATGCACAGATCGGCTACGGTCATTTCACCCGCACTCTTGCACTTGCAGATATGCTTAGAGAATACTTTGACTGCACTTTCTTTACTCAGCCCCCCTCTGAATATCAGCAGAGGGAGGCTGAGAAAATATGTTCTCTCGTAGCATTGCCTTCCGACAACAGTAAGTTTGAGAAATTCCTGAATTATCTCACGGGGGAAGAAATTGTTGTCCTCGATAATTATTTCTATACAACAGAATATCAAAAAAGAATAAAAGGAAGGGGCTGCAAGTTAGTCTGTATAGATGACATGCACGACAAGCATTATGTAGCCGATGTGGTAGTCAATCATGGATTGACAGACGAAAGTCTATTTGATGCGGAATCATATACCAGACTTTGTTTAGGCTTTGATTATGCTTTATTGAGAAAGCCTTTCCTTCAGTCATCAAATACAAAGAAATTGCCTAATAGCTGGTTTGTTGCATTTGGTGGCACTGACTATTTGAATGTGACAGAAAGGGTTTTAATGACTATTCATGATTTTCCTTGTGTAGAAAATATCACTGTTGTAATTGGTGATATGTATAAATACAAGGAAAACCTTAAGAATTACCCCAAAGCTACGATTAAAAGGAATTTGCCTGCAGAGGAAATGGCTGAGCTAATGCGCAAGTCACAATATGCAGTTCTCCCCTCAAGTTCTGTATGCATTGAGGCATTGGCCTGTGGATGTAAAGTTGCGGCAGGCTACTTTGTAGATAACCAAAAGCCTTATCACGATGAGTGGAGCGGCAAAGGTTTTGTTTGGGGATTAGGCAATATTACAGAAAACGTTCCATCAAATATAATAAATATACTCAGTGCAAAATCTTTTAATGTAAGTGCAACATTCACAAACATCTCCTCTAAATATATAGAGATATTCAAAAATCTTTAATATGACTTATCCATCAATCATACATACAGAACATTTCTGTTTTAAACACTATAATCTTTTGTCAGACTGCGAGCATAAAAGCATCTGGCAAATTCGTAATGCTCCTGAAATAAGGATGTATATGGACAATCCTGAGCCGTTCTCATTTGAAAGACATCTGGAATTTGTCGCTTCGCTGTTGCAGAATAGCGGGAAGGCATACTATGGTGTTTTATTCAATGGGGGGGTGATTGGCAGCCAATCAATTAATAATACAGGAAAACAAAATACAGCTGAGTCCGGCCAATACATTTTTCCTTTAGAACAAGGAAAAGGTTACGGGGGACTGATGAAATATGAGTTTATAGACTATCTATTTGAACAGAGATTACTGCAACGTGTTATTGAAAAAGTAAAGGTTTTCAACGAACGAAATAATCGTTTGAACCAAAAACTTGGTTTCAGATTGTTTGACAGCGATTCTGAATACAATTACTATGAAGTAACTACAGACTCTTTACAAGCTCCGTAGCATATATGAGTTCTGCAATAAATCCTGTTCCTGAAATGGTTATTATGCAGAACTATAATTATTGTTTGTGTGTATCCGGCAATCTTGGATACATTGTGTTACAGCAACTATGTGTTAAAGGCATCAAAATCGTTAGCGTGCTTACGGATTCTCATTCCAAAGGTATAATAGAGTATTGTGAGCAGCAATCACTCAAGTATTTTAATGGTAATCCAAGAGATTTGAAGGCGTCTAAGTGGATGGATAATCAACAAATAACGTTTGATTATCTTTTGTCCGTCAACTATCTGTTTATTATAGAGAAAGATATATTGAACAGAGCTAAGATGGCAATAAATTTTCATGGTTCACTACTTCCCAAATATCGAGGTCGCACGCCTCACGTATGGGCAATCATAAATGGAGAGAAAGAGTGTGGTATTACAGCACATTTGATGAATGACATATGTGACGATGGTGATATTGTCAAACAGTTGCATATCCAGATAGAGGAAGAAGATACAGGAGGCATTATATTGACAAAGTACAACGAAATGTATCCAGTCCTCATAGAGGAAATCATTGTGATGTTGGAGACTGGCAATATTTCAGCATCAAGACAGGATATAACGAAAGCGACTTATTACGGTAAACGCACACCAGAAGATGGAGGAATTAACTGGGAGTGGCAGAAAGAACGCATCCATAATTGGGTTAGAGCACAGGCAAGACCATATCCTGGAGCTTTCTCTCACATAAATGATATTAAAATTACGATTCACAAAATCTCATATAGCGATTATGGATACATTGACACAACACCAAATGGAAGCGTTTTGGCAGTAATTAACGGAAAGCCAATCATAAAAACTCAGAACGGGGCCATTGTATTGGAGGATTTCGAATATAAAGACTTAATAAACGAAGGACAGGTATTAAAAACCAAATAAATATGAACAAGTCATTCATTATTGCTGAGTTGTCAGCAAACCACGGGCATAAGCTGGAAACGGCTTTGGCATCAGTACGTGCCATTGCTGAAGCTGGAGTTGATGCCGTCAAGATTCAGACATATACAGCAGACACTCTTACGCTCGATTGCAAAAAGGAGGACTTCATTGTAAGCGGTGGAACACTTTGGGACGACACCACATATTACGATCTTTATAAAAAGGCATACACCCCTTGGGAATGGCATCATGCCATTTTTGAAGAGGCAAAGAAATGTGGAATCGTATGTTTCTCCACCCCATTCGACAATACTGCCGTTGATTTTCTTGAAGACATTGGCAATCCTATTATGAAGATTGCAAGCTTCGAAATTACCGATGTCAATCTCATACGCTATGCAGCAAGTAAAGGAAAGCCGATGGTTATCTCTACGGGAGTAGCCACAATGGAAGACATAGAGCTTGCCATCAAGGCATGCCACGAAGCTGGCAACCATGACATCACACTCCTCCGCTGCGTGTCGGCATATCCTGCACCGATGGAGGATGTCAATCTCCGCACGATGGTGGATATGAAAGAGCGTTTCGGGGTAAAGGTTGGACTATCAGACCACACTATGGGCTCCGATGTGGCAATTGCCGCCGTTGCACTTGGAGCAGAGATGATTGAGAAACATTTCATTCTCGACCGTGCCATCGGCGGACCTGATGCGGCATTCTCAATGACCAAGGATGAGTTTGCCACAATGGTTACAAGCATCCGTAACGTAGAAAAAGCTCTTGGCAAAGTGGTCTATCCCACCGACCCGTCAACAATAAAAGGTCGCCAGTTCTCACGTTCTCTCTATGTTGCAGAGGATATGAAATCCGGTGATGTCGTCACCGAGCATAATGTACGTTCAGTCCGTCCGGGGTATGGTTTAGCTCCAAAGTACCTAACCGAAATATTGGGTAAGAAGTTTAATCGTGACATACAAAAAGGTGAAAGAATGAAGTTGGAGTATGTGAGATAGTGCAATAAAGTCAAAATAAATAATTAATGAATATTCAATCAATAATCGACAGGATTGCCGAAGCATTCAGCTTATTTGATTTTTCTTATTTTATATCAGGAACAACAAGCCTATCTGTTTTGCTGACATTCATGTGGTATAATGGTATCTTTCCAAAAATATCATTATACATTTGGATATTAGTACCATTATTGTTAGTTTCTGTGTATGTCTCAGGAATTGTATCTATGGCTTGCGGGAAATGGCTACGACTGACAATATTGTCGTGTAAACAATATCGTAATTTATTTGGTATAAATAATTTTAAAGAATGCTATACGCAAGCAATTAAAGAAACAAAATTAGATGTCAATAAACTGGCAGAAGACAGCAATATTTCTTATACAATGATGTGGACAGCCCTAAAAACAGCCACAGAATATGCAAGTACAGTGAATTTCATTAACAAGTATTGGGTGACTCAAGCTTTATGTGAAGGTCTTATGACCACATGTTTGCTTGCGATAGCAGCGGTCTGGATTACTTACTTTTATAGTCATTGTGTAAATTCTTTTACAGGTTTATTTGTAACCGTTCTCGCATTGGGCAGTTTCGTTATATTTATGCGTTATGCAAGACAAAATGCAGAAATACAAATTAAAGAAGTTGTTGCAGCCTATTCATTAATGAAATAAGAAGAGATTACAAACAAAATAATCATATCAAAATTATATAACCATGCCTAATAATATTTTGCTTGATTTTACCAAGAACGATTATTCGGAAGCCTCATCTTTCGATGATGTGGACTTTATCCATTCATGCAACATGGAAAAAGCCATTGGATTATTCGGTAATCTTTATGACTCTTCCATAAAAACGATGAAAGAATATGATGGTAAGTATCATGACTGCTACAATACTATTTCTATTTTTGCATCCAGAGGTGCAGGTAAAACATCTTTCTTGCTTACCTTTCTTGACAAGATAAAAGTGAAATGGGCTAATGCTCTTTGCCTTGAGCTCATAGATCCATCGTTGATAGAGTCAAAACAGCAACCGTTTGTAAATATAATTGCCACCATACAAGAGAAGGTGGATGATATGATATGCAAGAAGATGGAAGTATCACCGAGGGATGATGACTATGATGATTTAAAATCATTCAAGAAAAGCTATTCTAAGTTATTGAAAGGTATGAACATTGTCAATGGCATTGGTGACCAAAACATATACGGCTCATGGAACGATGATGATTATATCTCATTGCAGGGAATGGAAAAAGCCAAGGCTTGCAATAATCTTAGAAAAAGCGTCCATGACTATCTGAGAAGAGCCTTGAGAATTCTTAAAAAAGATTGTTTCGTAATAGCCTTTGATGATATTGATACTACATACGAGAAAGGCTTTGAACTGCTTGAGATTATCAGAAAATATCTGGCATCACCTTTCGTAATTACTATACTGACCGGTGATCAAGGCCTATACACAAAACTTGTAAGAAAACATCATTGGCATTTCTTCGACCAAGACTATATCAATAAAGAAAGTGAGTATTCTAAAAAGGATACAGATGATTTCTCACAACTCTTAAATCAACTGGAGAATCAATATATGGTAAAAGTCCTAAAACCGGAAAACAGAATTGCATTATACACCATAAAATAATATATAGATCAAGAAGGATACACTATAAATGTGAGATTTGACAACCAGCCAGAACAATCCTTAGAAGATTGTTATAAAAAAATGCTCACTAAACTTAATGCATCGTCTGGCTCGACAAATAAAATCGCCCGTTTTCTTATGGGATTATCACTTCGGGTTCAAATTCGCATATTAACATTATGGAAATTAGTTCTAAAACGAGAAGAGGAAACCAGACTTGTTATATATCGTAATGGCTTATATAGAGCCGATAATTACAATGATGTTCAAAAATACATGGTTGACGGTCTGATGGACATATTCTCATCTGACATATATCAGATTGCAAAAAATGCAAAAAATCTGATACAAGGCGATAATTTATATTCCGCTCACATGCTTTCTTTATTAGTTAGCAACAATTGTTTGGATTCTGAAACAAGTTTTATGCCGGAAACAGAAGACGATACTTTGAATAAGGTGTTGTTGGCTGTCGGAATAAAAATGGATCAATATCTTAATATGCCATACGGTAAATATATGGTATTCGATTTTTGGTTAAGAATCTGTTATATGAAATTTCTAGTTCGTAAGATTGGGGGAAGAGAATACGATAATAATAATGAATCTGACTTATTGAAATTCTCTGGTATATCATCAGATACAGGTCTTATCAAAGCTATTGGATTGTCTCAGGCATATCTCAATAGTTATCTTAATGTATATGATGACTTTGACACAAGAATTATGCCTGGTACAATATATTTAGGTAATAAGATTCCTGATGTTTTACTTGATACTAATCAGTCAATGCCGATTTTACCACTATTGGGTACTGTAAATGACAGAAATGAAGAAAAGGTTTTTGTGTCAATATATAGGCTGTTCTCTACACTTTCTGAATTTATGAGAAGTGTTAAATTCGATCCTCATAACAAAGACGCTTATTACGTCTCAATGTTAAAGAAACTTGCACAATATAGAAATTTCATAGAAAAAAACAGCGGGTTTATCAATGATGATACACAAAAGAAAAAGGGATTCGATTCATTTAGTATGAAAGAAGAATCTCTATTGAATAAAATTGCAGCCAATTTAAAAATTTGGTGTAACAACGACACACAGGTTTCAGTCCAACAACTTGATAGAATTTTTACAAGGTTTTATTATACTCTAATAAACATCGAGAAGTCGGACGACTACGATAATGTAGGTGACAAATTTAATGCAATTATCTGTGCTTTGATTAATGCATCATTGGTAGAAGAGGCTTTAGAGAAATATAACACAAGAATTTCCATTATCAACTATGGAAATATTGAAAGAATATTGATAAGTAATCTTTCTGAATTAAGGAAGAACAAACAATCCATAGGAATGTTTACATCATGGTTGATGAAATGTCCATTATTGAATTGTTATATGAATCCTATTATCTCACATTTGTTGCAACTGAAAGAAAGTGAGAGAGTAATGGAGATGGAAGACGTGTTGATATATGGTAACGACATCAATAATTTGAAAATTCTGCATCAAGCAAAAAGAAATGTCCAAAATACTTTATTACAATATGAGAAAAATATGCAATTACTCCACAAAATCCTCATGTGGACTCAAGAAAAAAACTCTATAGATTTTGACAAGAAATTGTTAAATGACAAATTCAAAGAGATACATAAAGAGGAAATTATGAAGCTGCAAGAAAAAATCATACAAAAAGAGCAGGATCTTAATACAATAAGACTTAAACTTAAACCGAGTTTTTATCAATATGGTGAGAATAACGAGAAAATCACTTTATCATCAAGCTCAGATGACATATTCAAAGCGATAGATTATACAGAAATGAAAAATGCACACATAGAAGGAGAGTTAGATATTCTTAATTTAAGAATAGGAGAAATCGAGAAAAAGGTTGCCAGAAACTCACCGTTGATAAGAAAAATTCACAGTGAAATAATTGAAAAATCAAAAGCTGAACAATCGATCTACAACTATTTCAAAGAGATACCATTGACAAAGCAAAACTAATTGTATGCAGCCAATCATCACTACATATCTGCAAGACAATGAATCACTGCTCTTTTATGAGCGGAATTGGGGGAAATTTTATCGTCATGATTTCTCTGACACAAGAATGAATATCATTGCGTCAGAACGTGGTAATGATAAATACATGCCAGACACATATTATGACGGTTTGGGAGATATGTGGCTGAAGCAACAATATAGTTCTATAAGTGAATTAATGTGGAAATTGCCATACGGTTTGTCAAAAGATTATCTTATGATAATTGGAGCAAATATATATGTAGTAAGGAGAACGTTTTAATGATTGGGCTGATTTGATAACGAAGATACCTCCATCATTACTACTTGCCTCTGCTCTCTCTGACAAATTCACATTGTCGATATTAAAGTCAGTGTCTGAAATGAGCAGATTTATCAATCATTGGCTGACACCATATACATACACAACAATAGTTCCACCATACATACCTGAATTATCATATTGGGTAAACCACTCTCAAGGAGTTAATGATTTGCATATCCATCTTAACGGTTCAACGGAAACTGACAGAATATGGTTTTACATGATAAAATATAAGGATGAGGTAGTTCAAAATTATGCAAAATCATATTCATCCAATTTTAAGGTAAGAAAATTATCTGCTCAGATATACCCCGGCTTTAATCCTGAGATTTTAAGTGAAATGATGGAACATGCGAAATCTTTGCGTGAAAAGATTTGCTTATATATTGGTAAGTTGGAATATGGCAAGGATAAATTAGAGTGTACCACAGTAAATGAGCTGTATGGTGATATAAATGGTAATATGCGATGCGGTGTCTTGATAGAAGAGATTCTGTTATGTATAATTTCATTGTGTGAGATAAGAGAGCACGATAATCCTTACTTAGCATGCCTTTTCCATCACTATCTCCTTATTAAAAATGTCGTTCATCAATTTGCCGTCATGCAATACACTCAAATAGGATTCTCTCAATTCCAATTGTTGACAGACAACACATTCCGCGATAAACCAGAACAGTGGTATAAAGATAGATTTCTGCAACTATTGGGCACGGTAGAACAGGGAAACATGGGGACTATCGAAGGACGGTTCTCTCCCCAAAAAACATCAATTGAAATCTGCAATCTTGTACATAAGATAAAAACAGGTTTTGACGATGCAACCAAAGTACTTAAATCAAAGTCGGATTGCAAAAATATTAATTTATCCTTAGGGGCACATTTTGTAAAAAAAACAAAAACAGAAGAATCGAAAAAACTGCCTGTTCGTCACAATCTTCTTCGCAAGGATTTAAGAGGAAAATGTTTCGCGCTACTTGCTGCTTTAAAGACCAATGAAGTATATTCCTTGGTAAGAGGTATTGATGCGGCAGCAAATGAGATGGATGCAGGGCCTGAAGTGTTTGCTGAGACATATAGACTTATCCGCAAGGCTGGAATAAAACATTTCACATATCATGCTGGTGAAGATTTTCGCCACTTAATTAGCGGACTGAGAGCCATTGTAGAATCAATAGACTTTCTTGGGCTATATCCAGAAGACAGACTTGGCCATTGCACGGCATTGGGCATAGACCCGTATTTATGGAGGAATGGGATCCATAACACATGCATAATTTCACAGGGAGAATGGCTCGATGATTTAGTCTTTGCATGGCATCTATTGGGGCAAAAAGAGCCAGCATCTGAAACACTTATGTTAAGAACATTGGAAAGTAAGATAATGGAGCTGTCATTAAAAGTATATGGAGAAGCATACCATCCTTTACAACTCCTTAAGGCTTGGAATTTAAGAAAATATGCCCCGTTTGTGTATATATGCGATGACAATGCAAAATTGGCGACTTATGACCAAGACGAGATGCGAGAGTTTCGTGATGTACAAAAGCTGTTGGAAGACTTTAAGCTAAAAGAAATCCTGCATAAATATCATGCTCCATCAGAAAAAGATGTCTATAGTAAATACAGAAACGAGTACGACAAACTTATAAACATTGACTGTGATTATATATTTACAATGGAAACACTCTCTAAACTACAGATGCATGTTTTAGATTATGTGGCTCAGAAAGCCATTGTAATTGAGACATTACCGAGCAGTAACCTACGTATCAGTTATTATCGTAAGATGGAAGAATATCATCTTATAAAATGGCTTGATGGTCAGGAATCAAACATGAACATTCCTAATATTGTTCTTGGCAGCGATGATCTTGGAATATTTCTGACAAATATATTTAATGAATATGCGAGAGTGTTTTGTTATTTAGGGGAGAAAGGATTATCACCGGCAAAAAGAATAGAAAAAATAAAACTACTGCATGAAAGCAGCCAAATGTATAAATTCATATAGTTATGGATGGCAGAAAACAGGCAATATTTGCCTATATTGTATTATCTGAAAATGATATTCACCCATCAGGAGTGTCTAATACAGTCAGTGGTGATAATTATATGTTTTTATACAAAATAAATAGAAACACGCATACAATGCGAATATATGACATTATGACCGACAGTGTTATAAATGGCAGAATATCTTTAATGTACGATTCACATACATATTCTTATTTGAAGATAATCAAGAGAGACGGGCATTATTTCTGTTATGACTCATTTAGCAATACGTATGCTGCTGGTATTTTCTATAATGAGATTGTGAAAATATTCGACTATCAGTCGAATAAATTCTACGTTTTTCGACAGATATCAGTAGAGCCAGAGACGTTATAAAAGTGAAAGAGATTGGACTGTAACAAATGAAAAAATTGAACTTAAATATTAAAAATGTTTTACGATAAAATAATCATAGGCGCAGGGCTTTATGGACTGTATTCCGCATTGTTCTGTGCAAAGCGAGATCAGCACGTTGTTGTGCTTGAATGCGATGATGCCGCATTCAAAAGGGCGACATACATCAATCAGGCGCGTGTACATATGGGATACCACTATCCACGTAGCTACAGCACCGCTATTAAATCTGCAGGATATTTTAAAAGGTTTAATGAAGATTATGGTTTCTCCATACTGACAAAATTTGACCAAGTATATGCCACTTCTACAAATTTCTCCTGGAGTGATGCCAACGAGTTTAAGCAATTTTGTAGTGCTGTCGGTATACGTTGTGATGAGGTTGCTCCTACAAGATATTTTAAGGAAGGCTATTGTGACGGCGCGTTTCTGACTGAGGAATACACTTACGATGCTCAAATTATAAAACAATATTTCTTGGAGGAACTGAAAAAGTATAATAGCGTTGAAATCAAATATGGAGTGAGAATAGAGAGCATTGAGAAGGATGCAGACAAGTTTGCAATCAAAGTTGGGGGGGCAAATAAATTATTCTCCGCTCCCTTTGTTCTTAATTCCACGTATGCATCGGTAAACAGTATTCAGAAAATGCTTGGATACGAGATGTTTAAAATAAAGTATGAACTGTGCGAAATCATTCTTTGCAATGTAAATGATAAGTTGCACAATACAGGCTTGACAGTGATGGACGGTCCTTTTTTTTCTATCATGCCCTTCGGAAAGACCGGATATCACTCCTTGACATCTGTCACATTCACTCCTCATGTGGCTTGTAAAGAGCCTCTTCCCAAATTTGACTGCCAGAGGCGCAGTAACGGTTTTTGTTCCCCTACAAGACTGGGTAACTGTAATGACTGTCCGGCAAAACCAGACTCAGCATGGCCTTATATGAGCAATCTTGCAAGGAAATATATGCGTGAGGATCTTACATTCGACTTTGACCATACACTCTACTCCATGAAACCAATACTACTGGCTTCAGAGATAGATGACAGCCGTCCCACCGTCATACGCTCGTTCTCAGAGAATCCGACGTTCGTGAGTGTACTTTCCGGCAAAATAAATACAGTATATGACCTTGATGAAATATTAAGCAAATAAAAATGGATAAAGAAAAAAATTTCGCCTCGGCTGTGGTATATTGTCATAATGATGCAGTTACCATTGGGAAATTCGTGGAGAGCCTTGACCATACTCTTAATGAGAATTTTCTTAAATATGAGATAATAATAGTTGACGACGACTCGCATGATGACAGCGTGCAGATTATACGTAACTTTGCTTCCCACAAGGAAGGAAAAGTAATAACTGTGCTCAATATGAGCCATTACCAAGGGCTGGAAGCATCCATGAATGCCGGTGTAGACCTTAGTATCGGTGATTTCGTATATGAGTTTGATTATGCGGTATCTGATTTTGACAGGTCGCTTGTGATGGATATATATCGGCATTCACTTAAAGGATATGATATTGTCAGTGCCCGTTCCAACCGTAGAATATCTTTTTCAGCAAGAATATTCTATGCTGTTTTCAACCGGTATGCCAACCTGCAGCATAAGATAGGAAGTGAAACCTTTAGAATTCTTTCCAGAAGGGCGATAAACCGTGTTCGCAGTATAACACAAAGCGTTCCTTTCAGAAAGGCGGCATACGCTAACTGTGGTCTTACCATAGACTGCATAGAATATCAATCTGATAAGACAATGAAAAGAAAAAATCCTTCCGCCTGTAGGGATGTCACATTCGATAGTCTGCTTCTTTTTACTGACGTAGCGTATAAGATAACTATGGGACTTGCTGCCGTGATGGCATTTATTGTCACGGTCTTTGCATTCTTTGCTCTGTTTTATAAGTTAACGAGAAATCCGGTCGAGGGTTGGACAACAACCATCATTTTTATCTCCTTGGGATTCTTCGGTCTCTTTATAATCATGGCAATGGTGATAAAATATCTCCAGACACTGGTAACATTGGTGTTCCATAAAAAAACATACATATTTAAATCAATTGAAAAACTTCAATGATTATGAACATAGATATAGTTGGTTATACAGGGTTTGTTGGGTCAAATCTTTGTCTGTCCCACAAATTTGACCATTATTATAACAGCAAGAATATCTCAGATGCTTATGGTACAGCACCAGACATTCTTGTATATGCCGGTGTTACAGGAACAAAATATATTGCTAATAAAAATCCGGAGAAAGACAAACAAATTATCGAAAGCGCAATAAGCAACATTGAAAAGATAGCCCCAAAGAAATTAGTGCTAATTTCAACAATTGACACATTTGTAAAACCTGATAATATTAACGAAGATGAAGAGCCGACATCCCAATCAGATTTTGTGTATGGATTCCACAGACGAATTCTTGAAGAATGGGTAAAAAAGAATGTGGAAAATTATCTTATCGTTAGATTACCAGGTATATACGGAGCAAATCTTAAAAAAAATTATATTTATGATTTAATTAATCCTATTCCACAGGTATTGTCACAATCTTTGTATGAATCGTTCAGTTCAAAAGAGGAGATAATAAAAAAGATATATAAAAGTTCTGAAGATGGTTTCTATCATATTATTAATAATAATAATTTCCCCAAAAGTGAGATTCTTGCCGCATTTGCAAGAAATAATTTTTCAGCTTTAAATTTTACTGATTCAAGAGGTTTTTTTCAGTATTATAATTTAAAATTTTTATGGAGACATATACAAATTGCTCTGAGACATAATTTGAAAATTCTAAATATTGCAACGGAACCATTTACAATATCAGAGTTGTACACTTATGTAAGTGGCAAAACTATGAAAAACGAGTGTTCTAGGGCTGTCTCTTATACACATCTCCGAGCCCACGAGACTACGCTGCATCTCGTA